>Ga0164290_1000076_pt1 | contig 353029 bp, 355 predicted proteins | sample Micstemetagenome_FD_108782 | JGI IMG/M metagenome (GOLD analysis project Ga0164290, IMG submission 108782) | Contaminated culture microbial community from soil near Moab, Utah, USA - Microcoleus steenstrupii SON62 (Illumina Assembly) | ecosystem: Environmental > Terrestrial > Soil > Soil crust...
CGCCTCAAGGACTTCCGACGCATCTTCACTCGATACGACAGGTTAGCCCGAAACTTCCTCGCCTCGGTCTGCCTCGCTGCCGCTATCGTATGGTGGATTTAATGAGTCTCGACCCTAATCGCGGAGTTTGAAGAGGGCGGCCGCGAACGAGCCCATCCCGCTGCTGCGCAGCGGCATGAAGGGCTTGGCCGTCTGGCGGCACAGGCGCTTGAGGTTGGTCACGGCCTCGTGGCTGATGCAGTCGACCGGGAACAGGACGACGTCGGCCCGGCTCACCAGGCCGCCGAGAAGACCGCTGCGGTCCTCGATGCCGCCGTCGTGATGCAAGAACGACGCACCGAGCCGCTCGCTGAGCGCCTGCAGGTGACCGACGCTGCGGCCGCCGACATAGAGCAACGTGAGGCCCGAAAGAGAAGCGGGCGCCGCCGCGGGGCTGGCGGGCTCGTCTTGGGGTCGGAAGCTCGCCTCGACGGCGCCCAGCTCCTCGCGCAGCGCGGCTTCGCTGCGCACCAGGCCGCTGCGCTCGGCGCGCTCACGACCCAGTTCCTCGTTGGTCCTCGCCAGCCGCTCCTCGAGCGCGGCGTTGCGGTTGGCCTCGCGGCGCAGCCGTTGCTCCAGGCTCGCCACAAGATCGGTGAGCGCCGCGGCGTCGGAAGCGACGTCCGCCGCCGCCGGCTGCTCGGCGATCCGGCGGGCGAGCGCATCGCCCAGCTCGCGGATCTTCGCATCGCGCCGCGTGATGCCGTCGCGCAGATGGTCCTGCTGGCGTGCGAGCTTGTCGTGCAAGGCGGCATTTTCGGCCTCGAGCGCGCTCAATCGTCGAATGTCGGCGCGGTTGGCGGCGCCGACGAGATGCGAAAGCATGTGCACGTCGCCGAAGATCTCGCGGATCAGAGCGTCGTTGGTCGCCGGGTGTGTCATCGCCGCCCAGTAAGCGCCCGGGATGTCGCCTTGACTGACGGCCTCACGCCACAGGGAACGGACCGCGTCGACCGTCCCGGCCTTGTCGAAACGCGAGACCATCGTGCGATGAAGCCGGTCGAGCGTCTTGTGAAGCAGCTTGCCCAGGCCATCGTGCTGGCCCGCCAGTGCCACGCCCTGGCGATGCAGGTCGTGCTCGGAGGCGCCGTCCAGCACCACCTTCGCCTTCACCAGGATCTGACGCAGGTCGGCCGTCGCCAGGCACGTACCCACGATCGAGCAGTGCAATTGGTTTGACAGCTCCCAGATCTTGCGGCGGCGCCCAACCTGGCGGACCTCGGCCTCGAGGATCGGCTGGATCATCTTGGGCGGCAGCGCGACGAACAGCTGGCTGCGCAACGTACCGTTGTGGGCGGCGAAGTCGCCAATGGACTTGATAGGATCGAAACGCGGGATCGACGTCATCGCTCGATATATCCATACGAATATAACGAGGCTGGCAGAATCCCGCGGCGGAGGCAAGGCTGCGGATTGGCGCCGTCCTGATCGTTCGCGCCGCCTAGTGGACCTTGGTCGACGCGCCGGGCATGAGCAGGCGGGCGAGCGAGCGGATCTCCGGGGTCGAGGCGCCATGGGCGCGCCGCTCCATCTCGCGATAGAGGCGCACGATGTCGTTGCCGGTCTCGGTCACCACCGCGCCGCCGCCACCGCCGCCGCCGGTCTGCGCCACGACCACAGGCTCGCGGAACATATGGTTCAGCTCCGCGATCAGGAGCCACGCCTGACGGTAGGACATGGCAAGCGCGCGGCCGGCCGCCGAGATCGATCCGGTCTCGTTGACCAGCTCGAGCAGGCGGATCTTGCCGGGCCCGATCGAACGCTCGCCGCCGAAGTCGATCCGTAAGTGCAACGAGGTCTTGTCGCCGGTCTTGCTGCCAGTCTTGGCCGGCTTCTTGATGGTATCGCGCCCCATCGCGCCATTATGCAGTGGACGGTTGGTCTCAGCCAGCGACCTCACCTCTAGAAGGCCTTCGCCAACGTCAGACGGAACGCTGTCGGCTCCACGGGGTGGAAGTGGCGGTCGGCCACGCCCGCCGCCGGCTCGCCCGGCAAACGCGAGACGTAGAAGTAGTCGATCTGGCTCGCCTGCGTATTCAGGATGTTGAACACGTCGAGATTGAGCTTGATGCCTGAGTCGAAGATGTAGCCCAGGCGCCCGTTCAGGGTGGTGGTAAACGACGTGTAGACGCTGCCGTCGCTGGTGAGCGGCCGCGGTCCCAGGCTGCGAACCCGCAAGGCGCCGAACCAGCCGGTGTCGGCGCCGAGCGTGATGCCGCCCGAGCCGACGAAATCGGGCGCGCCCGGGATGAAGTTGCCCTCCGGCGAATAGTCCGAGAAGCGCGCGCGCGTGAAAGCGAGGTCGAGATCGACCGAGGCCCAGGAGGTCGGCCGGTAGCTGTTGGTCCATTCCACGCCGATGCGCCGGCTGGGCCGGCTCGCCTCGGTCGTGCCGGCATCGCCCAGGAAGACGAGCTCCGAATTGAAGTCGAGCAGGAAGACGGCGAGCGAGGTGTCCCAACCTTTGATCGCCTGGCTGCGCACGCCGACCTCGGCGCCCTTGGATTGCACCAAAAGTGGCACAGCGGCGATGGGCTGAGTGGGATCGGCCGGGTTCACCGCGATGGTAGCACCGCGCGCGTCGTTGCTGTGATAGCCGAAGCCACCGTTCAGATAGAACTCGGTCTTGTCGAACGGACCAAACACGATGCCGGCCTTGGGGCTGGCCAGGAACGCTGAGCTGTAGCCCGAGTTCGCCGAGAGCGTCGTGCTGTCGACCGAGGCCATGAACAGATCGCCGCGCACGCCCAGCGTCACTTTCAGCCAGTCGGTCCAGGCCGTCGTGTTCTTGGCGTAGATGCCGATGCTGCTTTCGCTCACCTGGTCGTAGCGCACGGTGTTGTAGGCGGTGCGCTGGAAGGTGTTGAACAGGCCGACGCCGATGTCGTCGTAGCGCACCTGCGTGCCGACCGTGGTCTCCGACAGGAATCCTGCGAGCTTGTGGCGGAACGACTGGCTTGCATTCAGCCCCAGGATCTTGCGCTTGTCGCTCTGCTGGAACTGGTCGCCGAGATCGGGATTGTCGAGGAAGTAGGTGAAGTTGTTGAACAGGTTCAACGTCGAATAGATCGCATAAGCCTCGACGATGCTCGCCCCTCTGTCGTTGCTCTGGCCCCAGCGCATGCTGAGCGAATAGCGCTGGGTGTCGCCGCCGTCGGTCTGGTCGACGGCGCCGAAGCGGCTGAGGCTGCCGTCGGAAACGGCGCGCACCGGGATCTGGTCGGTCGAATGCCAGGAGTTGGTGTAGGCGAGCGCGGTGATGGAGAACCCGCTCTCCGGCGTGCCTTCGCTGTAGCGCAGGAAGGTATTGAACTTGCGCAAGGCGTCGGAGGCCTGCCACGGCCCGTCATAGAACACGACCTCGCCGGCCGCGGTGAGCGAGCCCTGGCCGAATGCCATCGAGCCCGCGGCGAGGCCGCGCCAGTAGCCGAAGCTGCCGCCGGTCGCCTGCACGACGCTGCGCTCCAGCCGGTCGGCGTAGGCAAGACGCAGCGAGCCGGCCGAGGCGAAGTCGCCTTCCTCGGCCCAATACGGTCCCTTCTTGACCAGCATCTTCTCCAGCAGCTCGGGGATCAGGAAGTTGATGTCGGCATAGCCCTGGCCGTGGCCGTGCGTGCGCATGTTGATCGGCATGCCGTCCAGCCAGATCGCGAGGTCGGTGCCGTGATCGAGGTTCATGCCGCGCAGGAAGTACTGGTTGGCTTTGCCCTCGCCGCTGTGCTGCGTGACGATCAGGCCAGGGGCGGCTTCCAGGACCTCGCCCGGGCGTTCGACGGGCCGCGTGTTCAGGGTCTCGCCCGAGATTCGCTTTTCGCTCGCCGCGTCGGTGGGCTCGGACTCGAGCGAGGCCGGCGCGGTCACGGTGACTGCGGGCAGCACGGTCGAGGCGCCGGTGCCCGGGCCGAACGGATCGGGCGGCGTCGTCTGCGCCTGCGCTCCGCTCGCCACCGTCAGCACGGCCATCAGAAGGAACGGCCGGGTATGCATTGTGAGAGAATTGTGCATACTCATCTCTCGGTCAACAAGTGGAGGGACGGATGCAGCGCATCACGCTGACGGTCGAGGATTCGCTGGTGGAAGTGCTGGACCGCCACATGAAGACGCATCGCTACGCCAGCCGGTCGGAGGCGCTGCGCGATCTGCTGCGCGACGCCGAGGCGCGCCAGCGGCTCGACGGCGACGCGCCCGAAGAGAGCGACGCCTTCTGCATCGCCACGCTCGCCTATGTCTACGACCACGAGACGCGCGATCTCGGCCGGCGCCTGACGCGCGCCCAGCACGACCATCACGACCTGCAGGTGGCGACCCTGCACGTGCATCTCGACCACCGCTCGTGCCTGGAGGTGTCCATCCTGCGCGGGCGGGCCAAGTCCGTGCGTGCGCTGGCCGACGACACGATGAGCCAGCGCGGCGTGCGCCACGGCCGGCTCCATCTCGTGCCGGCGCAGCTGGTCTCGCACAGCCATGCCCACGGTGGGACCTCTCACCGTCACGAGCACATCCGCGCCTAGAACCGGGGCGCGGCAAGCGGCGAGCACAAATCGACGGAACGGCGTCATCGGACGGTCCTCCAGCAGCAACACGCACAAGGCGCGTCACCGCTCGGTTGACCGTCCCGTTGGAACATCCCGTCCACGGAAGAGCGACGCTTTCGCCGGCAGGTCTTCTGGCTTGCGGGTCCCGGCTCCTGCCCGCCTTCCCGGATCTTTGAAATCCAGTGGCCTTTGGGCAGTCGCTCGCCGCTTACAGCTGCGGGTACAGCCGCCGATTAGGCCCTGGCGGGCCGCACGGCGTTCCCTGTTCGCCTCCGGTTAGGGAGGACCGACGATGAGTTCATTCTTAGTGTACTGGATTGCGGCGTCAAGAAGTTGTCGTAATGGCTCGTGCCGTCGCTTGGCACGTCATCCACTCTTAACATCGCGATGGTGGACGCACCGCTAAGACAAGCCCGTGGCGGAGATCGAACCGTTGGAGTGAACGATGATGACGCTTCTTGACCTGAACGCCGAGCTCGAAAAGCTGACCATGTTTCGCGGCCGCACGCCGACATCGACGCGGCAGGAGCGTCAAGGTTCATCGGCGCGACTGGCGGCCTATCGCGACGCGACGATCTTCGCGAGCAAGTCGGCGGGAAAGGGCGCCTGGGAGAGACATCCCGACGGCGATGAACTCGTTTACATTATCGATGGCGCGGCGACATTGCAGGTTGCGAGCGATGGCGGTTCGGAGTTGATCCCGGTCGATGCCGGAAAGCTTGCGATTGTCCCGAAGGGCGCGTGGCACCGCTTTCATTATCCGGACGGCGTCACCTTGCTGACCATCACGCCGGGCCAGAGCGGGTACGTCCGCGCCGACGTCGAGGATCCGTTCTCAGTCGAACCTCAGCGGGACTAGACGCTCTCGATGACGCCGCCCGTCATGTCCGGATCGTCCGGCGTGTAGCCCGGCAGGGGTTTGGTGAAGTGGTCACCGGTCTCGACGGCATGGGCGATGCTGCCGGGGTCGAAGACCTTCCAGTGGGTGCGATCGCGGCGCGGGCTGCTGAGCTGCCAGGCGCGGAGCAACGTCTTGCCGCGGCGATTGCGGCCGAGCACATGAGGCTCCACGATCGAGTCGGATGTGAGGCTCAAGCAGCCGTCTCGCTCTTGCGCTCGGGGGTCGCAGCCTCCAGCAGATCATCCGCACTTCCGCTCGTGTTCGCCTGCTGCTCGCGAGCGGTTGCTGCAGTGGAATACGATCAGTTTGAACCGCATGCGGGTCCATTTGATCGCAACGCGCGCACTGGCGACGCTTGTTTGAAAGGAGCAGTCGGTCCACATGATTCCCATCGTGCCTCTGGTTTAGCTGCGCGCTTCACTGCCGCTCGATCTGACCACGCAGCGGAAGCCAACGTGGCTGGTCGAGGTGTCGATTTGCTCGGCGTGGCGCGCCGCGGGGCGATATCGCCGGCAATAGTTCGGCGCGCAAAGATGCGAGCCGCCCTTCAGAACCCTGCGCGGGACGCGCAGAGGGTCGTGCGGGTCGTGGCTCACATCGATCGCTGCGCCGCGCGGGTTGCTGGGCACGCAGCAGGCTTTGGCCCGATCGCCCGGGTGCCGCGGCGAATACCAATCGCTCGTCCATTCCCAGACATTGCCGATCATGTCGAAGATACCGTAGCCGTTCGGCAGAAACGCCCGTACAGGCGATGTGCGCGCCCAGCCGTCGTGCCGCAGGTTCTCGTGCGGGAAGGCGCCCTGCCAGGTGTTGGCCATGTGGCGGCCGCCCGGCGTCAATTCATCGCCCCAGGCGAATTCGGCGCCATCCAGGCCGCCGCGCGCCGCGAACTCCCATTCGGCCTCAGTCGGCAACGTCTTGCCAGCCCAGCTCGCATAGGCTTCCGCGTCCTTGTAGGCGACCTGCACCACCGGATGGTCGTCGAGCCCGCCGATATGGCTCCCCTTGCCATAGGGTCGCCGCCACGTCGCACCGAAGGTGAAGCGCCACCACTGGCTCCAGTCCGAAAGATCGACTGGCCGGTTGGGAGGCGAGAAGACGAGTCCGCCCGCCTTGAGCATACCCGGCCGTGCGCCGGGATAGTCCCTCGGGTCGGGATTGATCTCGGCCCAGGTGACGTAGCCGGTGGCCTTCACGAAGCCGCGAAACTGGGCGTTGGTGACCGGCGTCGCGTCGATCCAGAAGCCGTCGACCGTGACGCTGTGGACGGGACCCTCCTCCGGATAGTGACGGTCGGAGCCCATGCGAAATGTGCCGCCCGGGATGCGGATCATGCCCGCGGTCGCCGCGTCGGATGGGCTCGCGTCCATGGCCGGCCCCAAGCCTTTAGACGGCGGCCAGGTGCGGCCTGGCGAGTGCCGCATCGAGGTGTGAGCGGGTAAGACCGATCTGCGTTTGCAGGGCAAAGAACAGGTCGGAGTGCCTCATCGGAAGCTTGCTTGCTGCACGATCGATCCTTTCGAGTTCTCCCGCGAAGGCCGACAGGCGCGACCGCGACAGGTCCGGCGCCAATCCCTCCTCGATGGCCCGCAGGTCGCGATAGAGCTGGACGATATGCCGCCGCACGAGCCAGAGGTAGACCTTGGGCGCGTAGCTGAAGACCGGAACGGCGATGGCCGCCACCGTCACCAGGATCGCCAGGAGCCGGCGCACGTAGATCGTCACCCAGAAGGGCAGATAGCGATGCAGGAACGAAGGGCCGTTCTTGTAGAAGTCGCGGGCACCCTCGGCCATCGGGTACTCGGGATCGGAGTTCGTCGGGAACTCCCCGAACTGCTGGAATATGCCGGGCTCGCCATTCACCTCGACCAGCGCCCGGGCCAGCAGGCCGACGATTTCCGGGTGGAGGTCGGCGCGCACCAGCACGGAGCTGGTGGTCCCGATCAGGGTGACGTCGCTTGAGGGGATGTTGCGCTCGAGGTCGATAACGCCGCTCGGCAGCTCGAGCCGCGTGAGGAAGGCAAATCGGCGAACCAGCGCCTTGACCCGCGGCAGGCTGACCACCGCGACGCCGGGATCGCGCAGCAGGTTCTGGATCAGCGGCGCTTCGAGGACGCTGCCCATGAACAGCACGTCGGCCTTGCCGGCATCGAGCGCGTCCACGGCGGCCCTGCCGCCCAACGTCAGGAAGGTCGCGTTCTGGGGCGTGATGCCGTTCGTCTTGAGGATCTTGGTGGCGGCGAGGTTCGTGCCGCTCGCTGCCGGTCCGACCGCGATGCGCTTGCCCTTGAGCTGGGTGAGATCGGCAAATGTCTCGCCGGCGCGGCAAAAGATGAAGAACGCCAGGTAGTTGATGCGTCCCATCGATTCGAGGTCGGGCGCCTGGCTGGCGTTCGACACGCCACCCTGCACGAAGCCGATATCGACCCCCGACGTCGGATCCTTGAGGAGATCGAGGTTCTCGACCGTCCCCTCGGTTGAACGGACCTCGACCGTCACCCCGTATCGCGCGAGCACGTCGCGGTACTTGTGCGCATAGAACTCGTACGCGCCGCCCTTCGAGCCGGCGGCGATCGTGATCGTCTTGGGCGGTGCCGGGAGCAGATGGTCGAACGCCAGCCAGACGGCCAGAGCGATCGCCAACACCACGGTCGCCATGGCAACGAGTTGGCGGCGACTTACGCCCAGCATGGCCCGTCCCGACGCCGTCGCCTACGCGGCGGCCGCGGCCCACGGGCAGCCGGCCGGCTTCAGCTCGGCCTTGTCGCCGGTCCGCGTGGGTGGTTGCCGTGCGCCCGCGCTGGAGGCTGCGGCCATCGATGTCGTGACGATGGCGAGCACGGCGACCAGCGCGAGCGGCAGGATCGATCCCATTTGCATCCTCCCGGCGCTAGTTGGCGCTCTGCGGCGGCGACATCAGCTTGTCGAGCACGCCCTGGAGGTTGAACGAGCCCGGCTTCTGGCGAGGCGGGAACTCGACCAGGGTCTCGAGGTAGCGGGCGACGAACGCCTGCGCCGGGACCAGCAGGAAGATGCGGTCGATGCGCCACCGGCCGTAGCCCATGCCTTCGTGATCGGCGCGCTCGAACGGATCGGCCTTGAGGTCGAACAGCTTGGGCACGCGCAAGGTCACCATGGGGTCTTGCCAGACGTCGAAGCCGTGGCTGCGCTGCTCCATGAAGGCGAGCTTCCACTTGTCGTAGCGCAGGCCGGCCAGGCCGCCATCGTCGGTCCAGTAGAAGAATTCCTTGCGCGCGCTGCCGCTGCCGTTCTTCAGCAGCTCGCGCTGGTCATAGCCGTCGAGATGGACCTTGAAGTCCTTGCCGTTGAACGAGGCGCCGCGCCTCAGCTTCTGCCCCAGGTCGGTCTCGCCGACCGCCGCCAGCAGGGTCTGCATCCAGTCCTCGGCCGAGAACACCTCGTTGATCTCGGTGCCTGGCTTGACCAGCCCGGGCCAGCGCACCATGCAAGGGACGCGATAGCCGCCTTCCCAGTTGGTGTTCTTCTCGCCGCGGAACGGCGTGGTGCCGCCGTCCGGCCAGCTCATCACTTCGGCGCCGTTGTCGGTCGTATAGATGACGATGGTGTTGTCGGCGATCTTGAGGTCGTCGAGCTTCTTCAGGAGCTGGCCGACCTGGCCGTCGTGCTCGACCATGCCGTCGGCGACCACGCCGAGACCGGTCTTGCCTTCGGACGCCTTCTTGAGGTGCGTCCAGATGTGCATGCGGGTGGAGTTCGTCCATACGAAGAACGGCTTCTTGTCGCGGTCCGCACGATCGATGAAATCGAGCGTGGCGGCGAGGAATTCCTCGTCCACCGTCTCCATGCGCTTCTGGGTGAGCGGTCCGGTGTCCTCGCACTTCTGCTTGCCCCACTTGCCGAAGCGCGGGTCCTCGCCCGGCTGCTCGTTGGCGAGGGCGACACACTTCAGCACGCCGCGCGGGCCGTACTTGGCCTTGAACGTCGGGTCCTTCGGGTAATCGATGTTCTCCGGCTCCTCCTCGGCGTTGAGATGGTAGAGGTTGCCGAAGAACTCGTCGAAGCCGTGCACGGTGGGCAGGAACTCGTTGCGATCGCCGAGATGATTCTTGCCGAACTGGCCGGTCATGTAGCCCTGGCTCTTGAGCAGGTCGGCGATGGTCGGATCCTTGGCCGACAGGCCTTCCGGAGCGCCCGGCAGCCCGACCTTGAGCAGGCCAGTGCGGATCGGCGACTGGCCGGTGATGAAGGCCGCCCGGCCGGCGGTGCACGATTGCTGGCCGTAGTAATCGGTGAAGATCGCGCCTTCGCGGGCGATACGGTCGATGTTGGGCGTGCGATAGCCCATCATGCCGCGATTGTAGGCGCTGACGTTCCAGTAACCGATGTCGTCGCCGAAGATCACCAAGATGTTGGGCTTGGGGGTGGTCTGGGCCCCGGCCGGCAGCACGCCGCCCGAAAGGCCGACCAGCAGGGCGGCCGACGACAGCAGCTGTTTGAACTTGCCCTTGATCATAGGTTTCCCCTGTTCAACCGTTCGCGGTTGAAAGTCACCCAGGCTACGATGCAGGACAACGGGGAGAACGATACGGACCGCGCATGGAGATCGACCTCAAGCTCCTGCAGTACGCCGTCACCTTGTCGCGGCACCGCCATTTCGGCCGGGCGGCGGCGGCGCTGGGCGTCAGCCAGCCCACGCTCAGCCGCAACATCGCCGCGCTCGAGAAGCAGCTCGGCATGCGCGTCTTCGAGCGCTCCCACCGCGACGTGGTGGCGACTCCTGCGGGAGACGATGTCCTCAACATGGCCGACGAGCTCGTCGCGCGCGCCGAGGCTATATCGCATCGTCTGGAGCTCGTGCGTGACGGCCGCGGGGGACGCCTGCGCGTCGTGGCCGGGACCTACGCCTTCGACATCGCCGTTCAGCCGGCGGCGATCGACCTGATCAATGCCAATCCTTCGATCCGCCTCGAACTCCTGGAGCGCGAGTGGGCGGCTGCTCTGGCGCTGATGATGACCGACCAGGTCGACTTCGCCGTTTTCGACGTGGAAGCCTTGCGCAGCATGCCGGCGCTGCGCGTCGAATCGCTTGGCGAGTTCCGGGGCCGCTACTTCTGCCGAAGCGGCCATCCTCTTCTGCGCAAGGCGACCTTCGACGTGGAGGACGTACGCCGCTATCCCTTCGTGATGCCGGGCATGCCGCGGCACCAGGCGGGCATGCTCGAGGGCCTCGATGCGGGGGCGACCCAGGATGCCAGCCGCGGCTTCATCCTGCCCTCGATCGCCGTCTCCTCCTTCCGCACCGTGCGAGAGATCGTGGCCGGCACCGACGCGATCAGCGTTGCCCATCCCAGCCAGATCAGCGACGGCCTTGCCACCAAACGTTTTGCCGTCCTGGACATGCCCACACGCCGCCGTGCACCCGTCGCCGAGTTCGGCGTCGCCTGGAAGCGGGAGCGCACCCTGCCGCCCGCGGCGCGCAGCCTGATCGCCATCATCCGCCGGCGCATGCGCGCCATCGGGCGCTGAGCCTGCAGAACCCGCTCACGACGCAGAGCGGATGGAATACGAGCCGCTCAGAGCGGCACTGCGAACGATGATGCTTGGTGTCCAACAATCGCCCGCGCGTCGATCTGAAGCGGACCGGGAAAAACTCTGTAGGAGCCCTGCCGGTACCTAAGGTTTTTGCCTCTAACGTTTCGGAGCCGGCCGCGCTGGCTCGCATCACCCCGCTGCTACACGCTCTCGATGACGCCGCCCGTCATGTCCGGATCGTCGGGCTTGTAGCCGGGCCGCGGCTTGGCGAAGTGATCACCGGTCTCGACGGCGTGAGCGATCGTATCGAGGTCGAAGACCTTCCAGTGCGTGCGATCGCGACGCGGGCTGCTGAGCTGCCAGGCGCGCAGCAATATCTTGCCGCGGCGATTGCGGCCGAGCACGTGCGGCTCCACGACATACTCGCCTTCGGCCAACGACAGTCTAAGGCGCGATCCGGTGCGGATCGCTTCCTTGATCGTGTAGAACTCCATTCTTCCCCTCTCGCTCGCCGTCTTATTTCTGCAACGACTGACGGGCATCGGTCAAAGCGAAGCTCTTGCAGTTTCGGCGCAGCAACAAAAAGGTGACGGCGCTGATAGCAGCCGTCCGCTCACAAGGAGTGAGACACCACCATCCCTAGTGAGCTTTTGCGTTCTCGGTACGCAAAAATTATCAAGTTATTGACAGCTTCTATCACATTGGTTATCGTCAGACTTCACATCCTGTTCTTCAAATTGTCGGCAACCCTGCGGCCGATTGGTTCTTCCCCATTCATCCTCAGGCGTTCGTCTCGACTGTCACCGAATCGTAACATATTCGTAATATGACAGAGATGTGCGGCTCCTAGGGGAAGTACGCTTCGAATTCTCGAAGGAGGGACCCTATGAATTTCGCAAGAATCGCCTTGGCGACGGCCGCGCTGGCCTTTTCGTCGCTGGCGGCCAACGCAGCCGACATTTCCGGCGCCGGCGCCACCTTTCCGTACCCGATCTATGCCAAGTGGGCCGACACCTACAAGAAAGAGACCGGCGTCGGGCTGAACTACCAGTCGATCGGCTCGGGCGGCGGCATCAAGCAGATCAAGGCCAAGACGGTGACCTTCGGCGCCACCGACGCGCCGCTGTCGGGCAAGGAGCTCGACGAGTCGGGCCTGGCCCAGTTCCCGATGGTGATGGGCGCCATCGTGCCGGTCGTGAACCTCGACGGCGTGAAGCCGGGCGAGCTGGTGCTCGATGGCCCGACCGTCGCCAAGATCTATCTCGGCGAAGTGAAGAGCTGGGATGATCCCGCGATCACCAAGCTCAACCCCAGCGCCAAGCTGCCCAAGCAGGCGATCGTGCCGGTGCGCCGCTCCGACGGCTCGGGCACGACTTACAACTTCACCTACTACCTCGCCGAGGCGCTGCCGGCGTGGAAGGACAAGGTCGGCGTCAGCACGGCGGTGCAGTGGCCCGTCGGCATCGGCGCCAAGGGCAACGAGGGCGTGGCCAACAACGTCGCCAACACCAAGGGCGCGATCGGTTATGTCGAGTACGCCTACGCCAAGCAGAACAAGCTCACCCACACCAACATGGTGAACAAGGCGGGCAAGACCGTCGCGCCCTCGTCGGCCAGCTTCCAGGCTGCGGCCGCCAACGCCGACTGGTCCTCGCAGCCGGGCTACGGCGTGATCCTCGCCAACCAGCCAGGTGACCAGAGCTGGCCGATGACTGCGGCCACCTGGATCCTGCTCTACAAGAAGCCGCAGGACGCGGCGGCCACCGGCGAGGCGCTGAAGTTCTTCGCCTGGTCCTACGCCAAGGGCGGCAAGATGGCCGAGGATCTCGACTATGTGCCGATGCCGGCCAAGGTGGTGACCGACATCCAGAAGATGTGGTCGACCGAGATCAAGGACGCGTCGGGCAAGCCTCTGTACTCGCCGACGAACTGATGACCGGAGGGCAGGTGTGACCAGCCGGCCGCACCTGCCCTTCATCGGCCTCACCTGAAAGTCGGGTGGGGGGAGAGGGCGATGGACTCCGGGGAGCAGAACGTGACGGACATGACACTGAGAAGCAGCAGCGTGAGCGCCGCGGAAGCGGCGTCGCGCAGCGCGGTGCTGAGGCGCCTGCGGCTGACGGACTTGGTCTTCCACGGGCTGACCCGCGGTGCCGCCCTGGCCGTGTTGGCATTGCTGAGCGGCGTCATCATCGCGCTCATCCTCGGCGCCGCTCCGGCGCTCGGCACTTTCGGCTTTTCTTTCCTGTTCGACGAATCCTGGAACCCGGTCACCGAGAAGTTCGGCGCCGTGGCACCGATCTACGGCACCCTGGTGACCTCGGCCATCGCCATGCTGATCGCGGTCCCGGTCGGCCTGATGATCGCCTTCTTCCTCACCGAGCTCTGCCCCAAGCCGCTGCGCCGGCCGATCGGCATCGCCATCGAGTTGCTGGCCGGCATCCCCAGCATCATCTACGGCATCTGGGGCCTCTTCATCTTCGCGCCGTTCCTGCAGAAGCACATCCAGCCCTTCCTGATCGACGCCTTCGAGCCCATCCCGGTGCTCAACGCGCTGTTCGCCGGTCCGCCCTACGGCATCGGCATGGGGACGGCAGGCCTCATCCTCGCGATCATGGTGCTGCCCTTCGTGACCTCGATCTCGCGCGACGTGTTCGACGCGGTGCCGCCGGTTCTGAAGGAGGCGGCCTACGGCGTGGGCTGCACGACCTGGGAGGTCTTCCGTTACGTCGTCCTGCCCTTCACGCGCGTCGGCGTGATCGGTGGCTTCATGCTGGGCCTGGGCCGCGCGCTCGGCGAGACCATGGCGGTCACCTTCGTGATCGGCAACGCCCACCACGTCTCGGCCTCGCTGTTCGCGCCGGGAACGACCATCTCGGCCTCGATCGCCAACGAGTTCACCGAGGCGGTGGGCGACCTCTACACCTCCTCGCTGGTGGCGCTGGGCCTGATCCTGTTCGTTATCACTTTCATCGTGCTGGCGATCGCGCGCTACATGCTGTTGCGCCTCCAGCAGCAGGGACGGTGACGCCATGGCCGACATGTCCCACGCCATGAAGAGCCCGCGCTATGCCGGCCGCCGCCGTCGCAACGCCATCGCCAAGTCGCTGGCTTGGATCGCCACGGCCTTCGGCCTGGGCTGGCTGGTGCTGATCCTGGGCATCCTTCTGATCGAAGGCATCGGCGGGCTGTCGCTATCGGTCTTCACCGAGAACACCCCGCCGCCCGGCTCGGCCGGTGGCCTGCTGAATGCCATCACCGGCAGCCTGATCATCACCATCCTGGCCGTCCTGATCGGCACCCCGATCGGCATCCTGGCGGGGACCTACCTTGCCGAATACGGCCGGCATTCGAAGCTCTCGAGCGTCGTGCGCTTCATCAACGACATCCTGTTGAGCGCGCCGTCGATCGTGGTCGGCCTGTTCATCTACGAGATCATGGTGGCGCCAATGGGTCACTTCTCGGGCTGGGCCGGCGCCGTCGCCCTCGCGGTGATCGTGATCCCGGTCGTCGTGCGCACCACCGAGGACATGCTGACCCTGGTGCCCGACACGCTGCGCGAGGCCGCCGCCTCGATCGGCCTGCCGCGGGCGCTGATGATCATGCGCATCGCCTATCGCGCGGCGCTGGCTGGCATCGTCACCGGCGTGCTGCTGGCGGTGGCGCGCATCTCCGGCGAGACCGCGCCGCTCCTGTTTACGGCGCTCAACAACCAGTTCTTCAGCGTCGACATGAATGCGCCGATGCCCAGCCTGCCGGTGGTCATCTTCCAGTTCGCGCTGTCGCCCTATGCCGAGTGGCAGAAGCTCGCCTGGTCGGGCGCGCTCCTCATCACCGTTGCCGTTCTGGCGCTCAGCATCATCGCCCGATCCCTTACAGCTTCGAGGAAGTCGTCATGACCATCACCAACGGCCACGGCCTCGCCACCGCCGTTCCCGTGGCGACCCACGCCAAGGTCGACACCGCGGGCCTGCCCGAGAAGGTGTCGATCAAGAACCTCGAGTTCTTCTACGGCGACAGCCGTGCCCTGAAGGGCATCACGCTGTCGCTCTATGCCAACAAGACCACCGCCTTCATCGGCCCGTCGGGCTGCGGCAAGTCCACCCTGCTGCGCATCCTGAACCGTATGTACGACCTCTATCCCGGCCAGCGCGCGACCGGCGAGGTGCTGTTCGACGGCGACAACCTCCTGCGCGCCGACCAGGACATCAACCTGCTGCGCGCCCGCATCGGCATGGTGTTTCAGAAGCCGACGCCGTTTCCGATGTCGATCTACGAGAACATCGCCTTCGGCATCCGGCTCTACGAGAGCCTGCCCAAGGCCGAGATCGACGCCCGCGTCGAATCGGCGCTGCGTCGCGCCGCGCTGTGGGACGAGGTCAAGGACAAGCTCAACGCCAACGGCCAGAGCCTGTCGGGCGGCCAGCAGCAGCGGCTGTGCATCGCCCGCACCGTGGCGGTGAAGCCGGAAGTCATCCTGTTCGACGAGCCGTGCTCGGCGCTCGATCCGATCTCGACCGCCAAGATCGAGGAGCTGATCGACGAGCTAAAGCAGGACTACACGATCGTCATCGTCACCCACAACATGCAGCAGGCCGCGCGCGTTTCGGACTTCACGGCCTTCATGTATCTCGGCGAGCTCATCGAGTTCGGCGCCACCGAGACGCTGTTCACCACCCCCAAGGACAGCCGAACCCAGGCGTACATCACCGGCCGCTTCGGCTGACAACGGAGAAGAAGATGGCGGAACATACCCTGAAGCGTTTCGACGAGGAGCTGGAACGGCTGAGCTCGACCATCAGCGAGATGGGCGGCCTGGCCGAGACGGCGCTCACCCAATGCCTGACGGCATTGCGCCAGGGTGATTCGGAAATCGCCGAGCAGGTGATCGCTGCGGACGCCCGCGTCGATGCTCTCGACAACGCCGTGCAGGAGCAGACGGTGAAGCTTCTGGCGCTGCGTCAGCCCATGGCGGTGGATCTGCGGGTCATCCTGTCGTCGATCAAGATCGCCGCCGCGCTCGAGCGCATCGCCGACTACGCCAAGAACACCGCCAAGCGCACCATCGTGCTGAACGGGGCGACGACAACACCGCCGGCGGCAGTAAACGGCATCGACCGCCTGGGCCGGCTGGTGCGTACGGCCTTGAAGGACGTGCTCGATGCCTTCGCCCATGGCGATGTCGCCAAGGCGCACGATGTCTGGCAGCGCGACGAGGAGATCGACCAGGTCTATACCGGCCTGTTCCGCGAGCTGCTCACCTACATGATGGAGGATCCGCGCACCATCACGGCCTGCACGCATCTTCTGTTCATGGCCAAGAACATCGAGCGCGCCGGCGATCACGTCACCAACATCGCCGAGCTGGTGAGCTTCCGCACCACCGGGCACGGCTTCGACGAGGCAAGGCCCAAGGGCAGCGCCTCGCTTTATGCGGCAGGGAACGCGTCATGAGCATGGCGGCCCAGATCCCCTCGCGGCGCGACGCAGCAGCGACCATGACCAAGCCGCGCGTGCTGATAGTCGAGGACGAGACCGCGCTGGTCGAGCTCCTGAAGTACAACCTCGAGCAGTCGGGCTTCCGCGTCTCGGTCGCCTATGACGGCGAGGAGGCGCTGGCCTCGGTGCAGGAGGACGTGCCCGACCTCGTTCTGCTCGACTGGATGCTGCCCCTGATGTCGGGCATCGAGGTCTGCCGCCAACTGCGCCGCCAGACCATCACCGCCAACCTGCCGATCATCATGCTGACGGCGCGCGGCGAGGAGGGCGATCGCGTACGCGGCCTCGATGCCGGCGCCGACGACTACGTCTCCAAGCCGTTCTCGCCCACCGAGCTCGTGGCGCGCATCCGCGCCGTGCTGCGCCGCATCCGGCCGGCGCTGGCCGACGAGGCGCTGAGCTACGCCGACATCGTCATGGACCTGGTGGCCCATCGCGTGACCCGTGCCGGCAAGCCGGTGCATCTCGGCCCCACCGAGTTCCGCCTGCTGCGCCATTTCATGGAGCATCCCGGCCGTGTCTTCTCGCGCGAGCAGCTGCTCGATGCGGTGTGGGGCAAGGACGTCTATGTCGAGGCCCGCACCGTCGACGTCCATATCCGCCGCCTGCGCATTGCGCTCAATGGCGAGCAGCAGGCCGACCTCATCCGCACCGTGCGGGCCGCCGGCTACGCCCTCGACGCGACGCCCGACTGATCTTGCCGGACCGCGGGCCCCTGTCCTGAGCGCAGCGAAGGATCCAGGCCCGCATTTCTGTCATCCTGAGCGGAGCGAAGGATCTCATGCCGGTTGCAAACGGGATGAGGTCCTTCGCTGCGCTCAGGATGACCGCAGTCCCAAGGGGCCTGCGCTCAAGTTTTCCACATTGCGAGTCACGGTTTTGTAGCGCCCGGGGCCTAAACCGCAATTGCTCATTCCCGGCCGGCAACCCCACGCCCCGCTCCGGAATGGGTCGGTTCCCCCGGCGCGGATCGACACCCCGACGCCGATTTACTGCCCCTCCTTCTTCGCGGAAGGAGGGGTTTCTTTTCCGGCAATGCGCCACAACCAGAGCAGCAGAAGCAGGCCGGGAATGGCGACCAGCGTGGTCGCCATCCAGAAGGCAACCCAGCCCATATGGGCGGCCAGCCAGCCGCTGCCGGCCGACATGGTGGTGCGGCCGAAGGCCATCAGCGACGTCAGCAGGGCATATTGCGTGCCCGCCATTCCGGCGGTGCAGAGGCTCGACAGGTAGGCCACGAAGGCGATGGCGCCCAAGGCACCGGTGAAGTTGTCGGCGCTGAGGGCCACCGTCAGCACCACCAGACTGTGCCCTTCGACCGCCAGCCAGGAGAACAGGAGGTTGGTGACGGCCTGCAGGATGCCGCCGATCATCAACGCCTTGAACAGGCCGTAGCGCGCCACCACGACGCCGCCGGCCAGCCCGCCCAGGATCGTCGCCGCCGCGCCGAAGGTCTTGGTGACGCCGAAGATCTCCGGTCCGGTGAAGCCCATCTCGACGTAGAACGGCCGCGCCATGGCCCCGCCCAGCGCGTCGCCATACTTGTAGAGCAGGGCGAACAGCAGGATCGCGACCCAGCCGCGATAGCGGAGAAACTCGGCGAACGGGCGCACGACGGCCTGGTTCAGCCAATCGCCGGTCGAGGTGATGGCGGGCCGCTCGATCTTGGGCTCATGGGCATAGAAGGTGGTGACAACGCCAACGGCGATCAGCGTCGCGATGATGCTGAGCACATAGGGCCAGGGCATGATGCTCGGCAGCAGGAGCGCGAAGGCATCGACGATCCAGAGCGCGATGCGATAGCCGAGCTGGGTCGTCGCCGAGCCCGCACCCTGCTCGTCGTCGCTCAGGATCTCGATGCGGTAGGCATCGACGGCGATGTCCTGCGTGGCGGAGAAGAAGGCGATGGCGAACGCCGCCGCCGCCGTCGACCACGGCGTCAGGACAGGATCGCTCCAGGCGAGCGCCAGGGTCGAGACGAAGATGCCGGCCTGGGCCAGCAGCATCCAGCTGCGGCGGCGGCCGAGCCAGCGATCGAGTCCGGGCAACGCCAGCTGGTCGACCAGCGGCGCCCAGGCGAACTTGAAGGCGTAGGGCGTGCCCACCAGCACGAACAGGCCGATGGTCGTGAGGTCGACCTTGACCTCCTTCATCCAGTAGGAGAGCACCGCGCTGGTGAGCAGGAACGGCATGCCGCTCGAATAGCCCATCAGCAGGATGATGAGCTGGCGGCGATTGCGATAGACCGCTGCCGCTTCGACCCAGCGGCCCCAGGTCGACCGCGCGCTTGCGGCGAGGCTCAAATCAGTGTCCGCAGCGCCTGCTCGGGCCGCGCGCCGACATGGGAGATGACCTCGGCGGCGGCGATCCCACCCAGCCGCGCACACTCGGCGAGCGGCTTGCCATGCGTCAGGCCGAACAGGAAGCCCGAGGCGTAGAGATCGCCCGCGCCCGTGGTGTCGACGACCTTGGTTACGGGCGCGGCCGGCACCGCATAGGTCTCGCTGCCCTTGATGACGACGGACCCCTTCTCGCTGCGGGTGAGCGCGGCGATCTTGGCCTCCTTGCGCGTGGCCTCCATCGCTTCCTCGAAGGTCTCGACCTCGTAGAGCGATTTGATCTCCGATTCGTTGCCAAAGAGGATGTCGACCTTGTTGCGCACAAGGTCGCGAAACTCCTCGCGATAGCGATGCACGCAGAAGGAGTCCGACAGCGTGATCGAGACCTGGCGGCCCGCGGCATGCGCGGCATCGAAGGCCTTCAGCACTGCCTTCTTGGCTTCCGGCGCATCCCACAGATAGCCCTCGACATAGGTGACTTGAGCCGCGGCCACGACCTTGGCGTCGATGTCGTTGGGCCCGAGACCGGTGCAGGCGCCGAGATAGGTGTTCATGGTGCGCTGCGCGTCGGGCGTCACCAGGATCAGGCAGCGCGCCGTCGACGGGCCGGAGGTGGCGCTCCTGGTGTCGAACGACACGCCGAGCGACTTCAGGTCGTGGCCGAACACCTGGCCGAGCTGGTCGTCGCGCACCTTGCCGATATAGGCGCCCTTGCCGCCGTACGAGGCGACGCCCGCCATGGTGTTGCCGCACGAGCCGCCCGACACCTCGATGCCCGGGCCCATGGCGGCATAGAGCGTCTCGGCGCGCTGCTCGTCGATCAGCATCATGCTGCCCTTGACCAGGCCGTGCTTGCTGAGGAAGTCGTCGTCGGCGCGGGAGAGGACGTCGACGATGGCGTTGCCGATTCCCAGCACGTCGAAGGCAGCGGATGTCATGAAGTCTCCTACAAGGTCACCAGGTGCATGCCCGGTTTGGTCTCTTCCAGCAAGGTCACGATGCCCGCTACCGTGAAGGGAACGTCGCGGCGCAGGCTCGCGCGGTCGATGCCGAGCGACCGCAGGCCCATTTCGCATACGATGAAACGCGCGCCAAGCTCGACGCAGGCACTGAGCAGCGTCTCGAAATCGCCGACGCCGCGCTCGCGATTGGTGGTGTCGCGTGGCCAGTCGGTGACCGGCGGAGGAGGGCCCTGCAGGGCGCGGATTCCGGCCATGGTGAAGAACAATACGGCTGGCTTGTTGACCGCGAGCGCCGCCGCGGCCAGGGCCAGCGCATAGTGCACACTCTCATAGTCGCCGGCGCGCACGATCACCGAGAGGCCGCCTTCACTCGACTTCATCGGGTCCCACAGGTCGGGCAATCGGGCCGCTTGGCGATCGCCATCTCGTCGAAGGAGCCGGCCAGCGCGTCGTACATCAGAAGGCGGCCGGTGAGCGATGTGCCGATGCCTAAAATCTCCTTGACGACCTCGGTCGCCTGCAGCGCGCCCAGCGTGCCGGCCAACGCGCCGAGAACGCCGGCCTGCGCACAGCTCGGCACGGCGTCCTCCGATGGCGCCTCAGGGAACAGGCAGCGCAGGCAGGGATGGCCCGCACCCTGCCAGGCCTTGTAGGTCGAGATCTGGCCGTCGAAGCGAAGGATCGCGGCGGCGACCAGCGTCTTCTTCAGGCGATAGCAGACGTCGTTCAGCAGATAGCGCGTGGCGAAGTTGTCGCTGCCGTCGGCGACCAGGTCGTAGTCCGCGATGATGCGCTCAGCATTCGCCGCGGTAAGTCGCTCACCCAGTGGTTCGACATGTACTTCGGGATTGATGTCTGAGAGCGCGCGACGCGCGCTTTCGACCTTGGAGACGCCGATATCCGCAGTGCGATGGATCACCTGGCGTTGCAGGTTGGAGAGATCGACGCTGTCGTGGTCGATCACGCCCAAAGTGCCCACGCCGGCGGCGGCCAGATACTGCAGAAGGGGCGCGCCCAGCCCGCCGGCGCCGATCACCAGCACGCGCGCGGCGATCAGCCGCGACTGGCCGACGCCGCCGATCTCGGCCAGCACGATATGGCGCGCGTAACGGCGGATCTGCGGCTCGGTGAGCTCGGGCAGGCTCGACATGGTCCGCTTATAGCATGTCCGCTATAGAAGCCGGCCCGAATGACCACCACCGCCACCCGCCCGACCTTGACCCCACTGCTGCTGGCAGTATTGGCGTTGCTGTCCTCGTTCACGCCGCTCAGCATCGACATGTATCTGCCGGCCCTGCCGGTGATCGCCGTCGATCTGCGCGGCACGGCGGGAGACATCCAGCTCACGCTCTCGGCCTTCATGATCGCCTTCGGCGCGGGGCAGATCTTCTACGGCCCGGCGGGCGATCGCTTCGGCCGCCGCCCGGTGATCCTGAGCGGGCTGGTCGTCTACATCCTGGCCAGCATCGGCTGCGGCTTCGCCGCCGAGGCGGGCCAGCTGGTGCTGCTGCGCTTCCTGCAAGGGTTGGCGGCCTGCGGCGGCGTCGTGCTGGCGCGCACCATGGTGCGCGACCTCGCCGAGAAGGATCAGGCGGCGCGTGCCATGTCGCTGATGATGGCCTGCACCTCGATCGCACCCATGCTGGCGCCGCTGATCGGCGGTCAGGTCCTGTGGTTCCTGGGCTGGCGCGCGATCTTCTGGACATTGGCCTCGATCGGCCTCTTCGCCCTCGTCGCTGCGTTCTTCCGGCTGCCCGAGACGCTGCGGCCGGAATATCGCCAGCCGCTGGTCGTCTCGGCGGTGCTGCGGCGCTTCGGCGAGTTGTTCCGCCACCGCGCTTTCATCGGTTACGCCTTCACCAGCACCTTCATGTTCTCGGCGCTCCTGTCGTTTCTCTCGGGCTCGCCCTTCGTGTTCATCGAAAAATACGGCGTTGCACCGCGCGCCTACGGCCTGATCTTCGGCGGCATGGTCGTGTTCATGACCCTGGGCAGCTTGCTCAACGCCAAGTTCGCGCCGGTGTTCGGCGCCGGCCGAATCCTCCGTTACGCCGTGATCGTGCCCGCTGTCTCGGGGACGGCAGCTTTGATCATGGGCTTCATCGAGGCGCGCTATGGCACGATCGGCATGTGGCCGTTCCTGCTGTGTTTTGGCCCACAGATCGCCACCATCAGCCTGATCGGCCCCAACTCGATGGCAATGGCGCTGCAGCGCTACCCGCACATGGCGGGCACGGCCTCATCCTTGATGGGCGTGATGCAGTTCGGTATCGGCGCGCTGTTCGGCGCCATGGTCGGCCAAAGCCTCGATGGCACGATCGCCCCTATGACCACGGCGATGGGCGTCGCCGGCATCCTCTGTCTCCTGTCTCATCGTCTTCTGGTGCGGGGAGGCTGATCGAGAGACGGAACCTGCGCATAAGGAATCTGTAATCCGTATTGTTGCCTCCAGGAGGGACGATGTTGCGCGCTGCATCGTAGGATGAATGCACGGCGCGTGGCGTAGAGGCATATATGACCTTCGAAGTCGATCCCCGTGTTCTCCTGAACAAGCTGGCATTCGGCCCAAACGCGGCCGAGCTCCACGACATTGCCAAGATGGGTGCTGCAGGATGGCTCGCCCAGCAACTCAACCCTCCAGCTGAAGACGATTGCGCCGCGCGGATCGCCGCGACGCATATCCGGCTGAAATATTCCAGCAAGACGCCGGAGGCCGAAGTCGACGAGGACCGCTCGCTCGCCGTGCTGGGGGAGCCGATCGAGCAGCACTGGAAGGTGGTCGAGAAGGCTCTGGCCGGACAGGAGCGGACGTTCTTCCGCACCGCCGTTGCCTGCGCCACGGCGATCCGTGCCGTGCACAGCCGCTGGCAACTGCGCGAGGTCCTGGCGGACTTCTGGCACAACCACTTCAATGTCAATGCGGTCGGCGACAACCTCGTCGCGGTGGCGCTGCCAACCTACGACAGCGAGGTGATCCGCCGCCATGCGCTTGGCAACTTCCGCGAGATGCTGGAGGCCGTGGCCAAAAGCACCGCCATGCAGATCTATCTCAATAACCGGTCATCGCGTGGCGGAGCGGCCAACGAGAATTATGCGCGTGAGCTGTTCGAGCTTCATACGCTCGGCCGGCCGGCCTATCTCAACGCGCTCTACAATCGCTGGCGCGACGTGCCCGGCGCGCTCGACGGGCGGCCGCAGGGCTACATCGACCAGGACGTCTACGAGGCCGCCCGCGCCTTCACCGGCTGGTCGATCGAAGATGGCGCCGGCATCGGCGCCGGGCACCGCCTGCCGATCACCGGCAAGTTCATCTATGTCGAGAACTGGCACGACAACTACCAGAAGCGTGTGCTCGGCACCGAGTTCGATCCCTACCAGTCGCCCCTCGCCGATGGACGGCGCGTGCTCGACCTGGTGGCCGATCATCCGGCGACGGCACGCTATGTCTGCGGCAAGCTGTGTCGCCGCCTGGTGTCCGACGCACCCGACGCCGCCGTCGTTGCCGCTGCTGCCAAGGTTTGGACCGAGCAGCGGCGCAAGCCTGACCAGATCGCCCGCACGGTCGAGGCGATCGTACATTCCGACGCTTTCCGTCGCTCGGCCGGAAGCAAGGTGAAACGGCCGCTCGAGCTCTATGCCTCGTTTGCCCGCGCTGCCGGGATTGCGGTGACGCCCACGCCCGGCCTGCTGGGCGAGCTCGACGGCAGCGGGCAGCGACTGTTCGGCTGGGGCCCGCCGACCGGCTTTCCCGACGAAAACGACTATTGGCTGAGCTCCGCGATGATGCGGCGACGCTGGTCGCTGCTGCTTGGGCTGGCCGACGACGTGTGGAAGGCGGGAGCCCCGCAGGTTGACTTGGTCGCCGAAAAGGCCACTGCGGAACAGGCGGCAGGGGCGGCGTACCGGCAGATGCTGGGAACCGATGCCCCGATCAAGGCCACGATGGCTCTGGTCGACGGCATGGGATTAAAGCCCGGCATGGCCTTCGACAGCCGCAAGGATGCGGTTCCACTGGCGCGACGCATGCTGGCCTACTCGGCCATGACGCCGGCTTTCCAGACCAGGTGATGCCATGCTGATCCGTCGCCATCTCCTCGCTGCATCCACCGCGCTGGTCGTGGCCCCGTCAGTTCGCGCCTTTGCCGCGCCCGCCACGCCGGCCGCGAGTCTGGCCCGCGGGCCCGTGCTGGTCACCGTCTTCCTGCGCGGCGGCATGGATTCGCTCGGCGTGGTGGCTCCCGTCGACGATCGCGACTATGTGGCCGATCGGCCACCCGAGATGCGGTTGCTCGCCGACGGCGACAAGCCGGCGCTTCGCCTCGACGGCGGGCCGGCGGGCCTCGATTTCCGTATGCATCCGGAAATGGCCGGCCTGCATGAGCTCTACCAGGACAAGCGCATTGCCCTGATCCACGCCTCAGGACTCGACAACGGCACGCGGAGCCACTTTGAGGCCCAGGAACTGATCGAGCGCGGCGTCGCCAAACCAAATGAGGTGTCGCATGTTGCTGGCGGCTGGATCGCGCGCTGGCTTGCTGCGGCCGGAGACGGCCAGGAGCCGGCCTTCGCCGCCATCGCGGGCGTGCCTGAGGAGCTTGCCAACCACGGCAACACGATCTGCGCTGCCGACCTGCGCGGCGGCATGAACCTGCCCGGTGGCAAGCAGGCGCTGGCGGTGCTGAAGCATCTCTCTGCCGCTGGCTCCGGGCCGATCGAGCGAGCGACGCGGCGCACCTTGGGCGGTATCGCTCTGATCGACGGCCGGCTGCGCCAACCCGACGGCAAGGTCACGCCCTATCGACCGGCGGGCGGCGCGGTCTATGGCGACACCGAGATCGGCCGCGGCCTGGAAGCCGTTGCCCGGGTCATCCGCATGGACCTCGGCATTCGCGCCTTCGCCGCCGACATGGGGGGCTGGGACACGCACGAGAACCAGCCGCCGCGCTTGGCAAATCTCGTCGGCCAGCTGTCGCGCGCGCTGGCGGCCTTCCACGCCGACTTGCACGACCGGCTCGACCACATCGTGCTCGTGGTCATGAGCGAATTCGGCCGTCGGCTGCGCTCCAACAAGAGCAACGGCACCGATCATGGTCATGCCGGCCTCGCGATCGTATCCGCGCCGAGCATCGTCGGCGGCCGCATCCATGGGACTTGGCCGGGCCTGTCGTCAGATCGCCTGGACAACGCTGTCGATCTCGCGGTGACGACGGATATTCGCAGCATCCTGGCGGAACTCATGGCCGGGCCGCTCGCAACGCCGAACGCGGTCGCCGACGTGTTCCCACGGTTCGTGCCGAAGAAGGTCGGGCTGTTCGCGTAAAGGTGCGCCGCTAGCGCCGCAGGTCGACCACCAAGAGAGTGCCGCTCTCATTGCCGACAGCGAGCCTGTAGCCGTCGGGCGACCAGGCGAGGCAGGTGATGGCCGAGCCGTCGGCCATCTTCAGCACGACCGACCGCTTGGTCTTGATGTCGCCGAGCTGCAGCTCGCCCGAATCGTAGCCGCCGGCCACGAACTCCGCGACAGGATGGGCGGCCACGACGGACATCAGCCCCGCGCCTTCATCGCCGAACTGCAGCGGCGGCTTGCCTTCCGGGCCCTTGCCCGCGAACGGCCAGGCCGTGAACACCGGTTGCGCCGAGGTGTAGAGGAAGCGCGCATCGGCGGTCCACGACAGCGACTTCACCTTGGCGGGATAGCCCTGCATGCGCATGTCGGTCGCCTGCGCCATGCGCCAGACATGGATGTCGTTCTCCTGCGTGCCGGTGGCGATGAACTTGCCGTCGGTGCTCCATTTCAGCGCGACATGGCTGCCGCGCCAGGCGAATTTCCGTGGCGGTAGCGTGACTGGTTGAGCCGTTGGGCCAATGCTCCACACAGTGACGCCGCCATAATGGGCGCAGGCGATGCGGCTGCCGTCCTTGCTGAAGTCGAGGGCGGCCACGGTGCTGTCGTGCGGTCCGAACTCCTTGGTCTCGCCGCCTTTCACCACGAAGGCCGCCCGGCCGGCCGAAGCGGCGATGGCGCCGGTGGCGCGATGCGCCGCGAGATGCTCGAACCACTTGCCTTTCTGGTTGATGAGCTCGCTCGCCGTGCCGTCGGCTGCGACACGCAGCACGCGGCCGTCGTCGCCGCCGCTCACGAAGCCGTCGCCCGCGGGATCGCCGACCAACGCCAGCACGACGCCGCTGTGCAAAGGATCGGCGGCGGGAGTCTCGGCGGCGTGGATGTCGGCCGGCAGCAGGCGCACGCGGCCGTCGCCCAGCGCGAAGGCCACCAGCGATCCGTCCCTGTTGAAGGCGCAGGCGGCGACGGGGGCGTCGCCGGCAATGGAGCGGCCCGGCGGCAGGGTCTGCTGCCAGGCTGGATTGGCGAGATCGAGCTTCACGCTATTGCTTCAGGCTATTTGAGGCAGTCGTTGAAGCCGCGCTGGAGGTTCTCGCCGTCGAGATTGCGACCGATGAAGACGAGCTTGCTCGAGCGCGTCTCGCCGTCCTTCCACGGCGTGCCCCAGTCGGAATCCATCATCATGTGCACGCCCTGATAGACGTAGCGCTGCGGCGCGCCGTCGATGGCGAGGATGCCCTTGCTGCGGAAGATGTCGGGACCGCGCAGCTGCAGCAGCGCGCCCATCCACTTCTGGAACTTGTCGGGATCGACCGGCCGATCGGCGGTGAGCGACAGGCTCTTCACCTCTTCCTCGTGGTCGTGATCGTGGCCGTGATGCAGGAAGTCGGGCTCGAACTCGAGGATACGCTTCAGGTCGAAGGCGCCCTTGTCGAGGATGGCAGCGAGCTCGATCTGGCTCTTCTGCGTGCGGAAGATGTGGGCATAGCGGTTGATCGACTGGATCTTGTCCTCGACCTTCTTGAGCTCGTCCTCGCTCACCAGATCGGTCTTGTTGAGCAGGATCACGTCGGCGAAGGCGACCTGCTCCTCGGCCTCGGAGCCCTGCTCGAGCTGTCCCAGGAAGTGCTTGGCATCGACCACGGTGACGATGGCGTCGAGCCGCGTCTTGGCCTTGACCTCGTCGTCGGTGAAGAAGGTCTGCGCGACTGGACCTGGGTCGGCGAGACCCGTGGTCTCGACCAGGATGCCGTCGAACTTGTCCTTGCGCTTCATCAGGCCTTCGATGATCCGGATGAGATCGCCGCGCACGGTGCAGCAGATGCAGCCGTTGTTCATCTCGAACACTTCCTCGTCGGCATTCACCACGAGGTCGTTGTCGACGCCGAGCTCGCCGAACTCGTTGACAATGACAGCGTACTTTTTGCCGTGCTGCTCGCTCAGGATACGGTTCAGAAGCGTGGTCTTGCCGGCGCCGAGATAGCCGGTCAGCACGGTCACGGGCACTTGTGCTTGGGCCATGAAAATCCCCGAAAAATTGGCCTCTGAGATAGGGTGTGGGAGGGCCTGAGTCCAGTTGCCGCAAACGCACCCCTGTCATCCCGAGCGCAGCGAGGGATCTTTCCTGCGGTCTAAAAGGTCCCTCGCTGCGCTCGGGATGACAGCAGATCGACTATGGTCTTTCGCCGCGGATCAGCTTGGGAAGATCGCCTACCAGGCCCATCGCGTGCCGCACGAAGAAACGCCGCAGGGGCGGCACGCGGTGGACGGCGGCCAGGCCGATGTCGCGCGCCAGGCGAATCGGCTTGATGTCGTTGGAGAACAGGCGGTTCAAGAGGTCGGTCGCGGCGACCATGGCGAAGTTGTCGGCGCGGCGCCATTGCGCGTAGCGCTCCAGCGTGTCGGCCGCGCCGACATCGAGGCCGAGCCGCTTGCTTTCGACAAGCACCTCGACCAGGGCGGCGATGTCGCGCACACCGAGATTGTAGCCCTGGCCCGCGATGGGATGGATGCCGTGCGCGGCGTCGCCCACCAACACCAGGCGCGTGTCGACATACCGCTCGGCATGCACCAGCCCCAGCGGATACCACCAGCGCGGTCCGACGGGCTCGACCTTGCCGAGATAATCGCCGAAGCGGCGCTGGAACTCCGCCTGGAAGCGCGGGGCATCGAGCTCGAGCAGGCGGCGCGCCAGATCGGCGCCTTCGCTCCACACGATCGACGAGCGATGTTCGCCGCTCTCGCTGTCGCGCATCGGCAGAATGGCAAAGGGGCCGCCGGGCAGGAACTTCTCCTGGGCGACGCCGCGATGCGGCCGCTCGTGACGCGCCACCAACACGATGGCGATCTGGTCGTACGACCAGGCGCGCGCGCCGATGCCTGCTTCCTCGCGCATGGCGCCGAAGCGCCCCTCGGCCGAGGCGACCAGCCGCGCCGTGAGCTGCCGGCCGCTCTTCAGCACCAGCTCGGCGCGGGAGGGATCGCGCTTGGTCTCGACCACCTCATCCGGCGCCACCAGTTCGACGTGCGGGCAGCTGACCAGGCGCCGCAGCAGCGCTGCGCGCAGAAAACGGTTCTCGACGATCCAGCCCATGGGGGCGGCGCCCCCGCCGTCGGTTTCACTCGCCGCTTCGCGATGATCGAAATGCAGGAAGAGGGGGCTCGGTCGGCCATCATGGCCCGCATCGGAGATGCGGATGTCGAGGATGGGCTCGGCCTTGTCCGCGACCTCGGGCCAGATATCGAGCGCCGCGAACAGCCGCTGGCTGGTGTAGGCGATGGCGGTGGTGCGCCCGTCGAAACCCGCCTCGGTCAGCGACCTGAGCGGCACACGGTCGACCAGGACGGTGTCGAGACCGGCCTCGCCGGCGGCCAGCGCCAGCAGGCTGCCGTTGAGGCCTGCGCCCACGACGGCGAGATCGAACCGGTCGCCTTGCATGCCCTGATAGATGGCAGCCGGCCGATCTGCCCGCAAGCGGAACGGCTTAACCTATTGAATAATCGAGAGAACCACTTGGCACGAGCCTTGCAACCGCAGTGGTGAAAATTTGGGCGGAGGGGCGCTGCGCCCATCGGAGGAGAGCAAAAATGAAAATGATCATGGCGATCTTCAAGCCATTCAAGCTCGACGACGTGCGCGATGCGCTGACGTCGCTCGGCATCCAGGGCCTGACAGTGAGCGAGGTGAAGGGCTTCGGCCGGCAGAAGGGCCAGACCGAGATCTACCGCGGCGCTGAGTACGCCGTGAGCTTCCTGCCCAAGGTGCAGATCGAAGTCGTGATCGACGACAGCCTGGTCGAGCGCGCGGTCGAGACCATCCGCAAGGCCGCCGGCACCGGCAAGATCGGCGACGGCAAGATCTTCGTCATGCCCATCGAACAGGCGATCCGCATCCGTACCGGCGAGTCCGGTACAGAAGCACTGTGATTTGGGCGCTGTGATCATCAATCAACCAATCAACGATCCGAGGGACACGACGATGAGACCGAAGCTTAACCCGCTGCTCGCCGGCCTTGGGGCGGCTGGTTCGCTGTTGCTGCCGGCCCTGGCGCTGGCGGCCGACGAGAAGCCGAAGCTCGACACGGGCGACACCGCCTGGATGCTGACCTCGACGGCGCTCGTGCTGATGATGACCATCCCGGGTCTGGCACTCTTCTACGGCGGCATGGTGCGCAAGAAGAATGTGCTGGCGACCGTGATGCAGAGCTTCGCCGTGACGTGCCTGATCAGCGTGCTGTGGCTGATCGTGGGTTACAGCCTCGCCTTCACCCCGGGCAGCACCATCATCGGCGGGCTGAGCCGCGTCTTCCTGCGCGGCCTCACGTTGGACGGCGTGCATGAGCTCGCCAAGACCATTCCCGAAACCGTGTTCCTGTCCTTCCAGCTCACCTTCGCCATCATCACGCCGGCGCTGATCTCCGGCGCCTTCGCCGAGCGCATGAAGTTCTCGGCGATGATGTGGTTCATGGCGCTGTGGTCGCTGATCGTCTACGCGCCGATCGCCCACTGGGTCTGGGGCGGCGGCTTCCTCGGCGAGTGGGGCGTGCTCGACTTCGCCGGCGGCACCGTGGTGCACATCAACGCCGGCGTCGCCGGCCTGATCTGCGCCCTGGTGATCGGCAAGCGGCGCGGCTACGGCACCGAGAACCTGGCGCCGTACAACTTGGTCTACTCGGTGATCGGCGCCTCGCTCCTGTGGGTCGGCTGGTTCGGCTTCAATGCCGGCTCGGCGACCGGCGCCAACGGCAATGCCGGCATGGCGATGGCGGTAACGCAGTTCGCCACCGCGGCGGCCGCGCTCTCCTGGATGTTCGCGGAGTGGGCGACCCGCGGCAAGCCGTCGGTGCTCGGCATCATCTCGGGCGCCGTCGCGGGCCTGGTCGCGATCACGCCGGCCTCCGGCTATGTCGCGCCGATGGGCGCGCTGGTGATCGGCATCGTCGCCGGTCTGGTCTGCTTCTGGGGCGCCACGGCGCTCAAGCGGGCGATGGGTTACGACGATTCGCTCGACGCGTTCGGCGTGCATGGCATCGGCGGCTTCGTTGGCGCCATCCTGACCGGCGTGTTCGCCGTCGAGGCGATCGCCGGCGACGGCAAGAAGGGACTGATCGACGGCAACGCCGGCCAGGTCCTGACCCAGCTGTGGGGCGCGCTGGTCTGCATGGCGTGGTGCGCCATCGCCACCTTCATCATCCTCAAGATCGTCGATGCGCTGATCGGCCTGCGCGTGACGAACGAAGAGGAGATCGAAGGCCTCGACATCAACCTGCACGGGGAGACGGTGCACTAATCATCGCTTCCTCCCCAGCGAAGCTGGGGAGGTGTCGCCGTCATACGGCGACGGAGGGGTCGTAAGCATCATCGTGTTGCCCATGACCCCTCCGCCCGCTGCGCGGGCACCTCCCCTTCGCGGAATCGGCGAAGGGGAGGAGTAAAATTTCGGGGCCCGATTTTCCTCCTCGGTTCCCCTCTCCCGCCGCTTCCGTGTCGCGGCGGTTCCTCCGGCCCGGCGAGCCTCTCGCCGGGCCATTTTTTCGCGGCCGCGTTTGACGCCGACGCAGCGAAACGCCAGTCTGTGTGCACAAGCCGCAGAGGCAGGAGGAGAGGTCATGAAGCTGGTGTCCGCCATCATCAAGCCCTTCAAGCTCGACGAAGTGCGTGATGCGTTGACCGGCGTCGGCGTTTCCGGCCTGACGGTAAGCGAAGTGAAAGGCTTTGGCCGTCAGAAGGGCCAGACCGAAATCTATCGCGGCGCCGAGTATCTCGTGAGCTTCCTGCCCAAGGTGAAGATCGAGATCGTGGTCGACGACACCCAGGTCGAGCGCGCCGTCGAGGCCATCCAGAAGGCGGCGCACACCGGCAAGATCGGCGACGGCAAGATATTCATCACGCCGGTCGAGCAGGCGCTGCGCATCCGCACCGGCGAGACGGGATCGAACGCACTCTAGAACCAAGACAGAAACGTCAAGACAACAAGCAAGACGACACGGGGAAGAAAATGAACAGGACGGTTGCGCGCTTCGGCGCGCTTTTGGCGTGCGCCTTCGCGTTCACCTCCGCGGCGACCTCGGCGGCTGGGGCCGCCGACAAACCCGCCATCGATACCGGCGACACGGCCTGGCTGCTGGTCGCCACCTGCCTGGTCCTGATGATGAACATCCCGGGCCTGGCGCTCTTCTACTGCGGCATGGTGCGCAAGAAGAACGTGCTGGCGACGGCGGTGCAGGCCTTCGCCGTCGCCGCCCTGGTGACGGTGCTGTGGTTCATCGTCGGCTACTCGCTCGCCTTCACCAATGGCGGCGACATCAACGGCGTCATCGGCTCGTTATCGCGCGCCTTCGGGCGGGGCTTGCACGGCAGCGTGCATGACCTTGCCAAGACGGTGCCGGAGAACGTCTTCCTGATGTACCAGGCGACCTTCGCCGTCATCACGCCGGCTATCATCGCCGGCGCCTTCGCCGAGCGCATGAAGTTCTCTGCCATGATGTGGTTCATGGCGCTGTGGCTGCTCTTCGTCTACGTGCCGGTTGCGCACTGGGTGTGGGGCGGCGGGTTCCTTGGCTCGGCCGGCGTGCTCGACTTCGCGGGCGGCCTGGTCGTCCATCTGAACGCCGGCATCGCCGGCCTCGTCTGCTGCCTGGTGATCGGCAAGCGCCAGGGCTACGGCGTCGAGTACATGGCCCCGCACAACCTCGTGCTCACCCTGATCGGCACGTCGCTGCTGTGGGTCGGCTGGTTCGGCTTCAATGCCGGCTCGGCGCTGGCGTCGGGCGAGCTCGCGGGCTCCGCCATGCTCAACACCCACATCTCGGCCGCCGTCGCGGCGCTGGTCTGGATGTCGGTCGAATGGGCGAGCCGCGGCAAGCCCTCGGTGCTGGGCATCCTGTCGGGCGCCGTGGCGGGGCTTGGCACCATCACGCCCGCCGCCGGCTATGTCGAGCCGTGGGCCGCCATGGTGATCGGCTTTGCCGCGGGCCTGATCTGCTACTGGGCGTCGGTCGTGGTGAAGACCCGGCTGGGCTACGACGATTCGCTCGACGTCTTCGGCGTGCACGGCGTCGGTGGCATCGTCGGCACCATCCTGGCCGGCGTGTTCGCCACCCGGCTGATCAACGACGTCAACAAGGGCCGGCCGGTCGGCCTCATCGACGGTAATGGCGGCCAGGTCCTCGCCCAGCTCTATGGCGTCATCGCCGTCGCCGTCTTCTGCGCCATCGCCACCTGGATCATCCTCAAGATCGTCGATGCCATGGTCGGGCTCAGGGCCACCCGGGATGAGGAGACCGAGGGCCTGGATACCGCCCTGCACGGCGAGCGGGTACAATGAGCCATTCGAGTTGACGACAGGAGCGGGAGCAATGACCAGGCATACGATCGTCGGGCTAGTCGGCGTGCTTGCAGCGGCCTCGATCTCGGTCGCGGCAGGCTGGGCGCAGCCCCGCGAGACGCGGATGCTGTCGGGGCCGATGACAGAGAGGCTGTTTCATCTCGCCAATTGCAAGGCAGCGGAGCTTGAAGCCTGCAAGAGCAGCTGCGCCAGCGACAACAATAAAAATCAATGCATCACGGGATGCGAGGCCCGTTGCGCATTGGAGAGATGACGCCGCGCGATTCCGCGTGAAGAATACGGCCTATTCCCTTGTTGTGATTGGGTAATTTGTTTCATACAATGGCTCAATAATCCACCCGGCTGGGTCCCCTCCCTGCCGGCCTGATTGCGTTGCTCCGGCCCTTGGGGTGGCCAGTGGAGTTTCGATGTTCAATCCGCGCCTTACGGAGACGCTGACCGATTTTCCGTTCGCGCGGCTGAACGCACTGATCGCCCCGATCGCGCCGCCGGCGCATCTGTCGATGATCAACATGTCGGTCGGCGAACCGCAGGGCGCGATGCCGGCCTTCGCGCGCCAGATCGTCAACGACGAGATCGACGGCTGGAACAAGTATCCGCCCAACCAGGGCATCCCCGATCTCAACCTTGCCATCGTCGAATGGCTCGCCCGCCGATACCGACTACCGCCGGGCCTGCTCGATGCCGCGCAGCACGTCATCCCGACGGCGGGCAGCAAGGAAGGCGTCTACATCATCTCGACCGTGGCGACGCCGCAGCAGAAGGCGGGCGCCAAGCCGGTCGTGGCGCTGCCCAATCCGTTCTACCAGGCCTATCTCGGCGGCGCGGTGCTGTCGGGCGCCGAGCCGCTGCTGGTCAACGCCAACGCCGATAACGGCTTCCTGCCAGACTTCCTCGGTGTCGACGAGGCGACGTGGAAGCGCATGGCCGTGGTCTATCTTTGCTCTCCCGCCAACCCGCAGGGCGCCATCGCCGGCATCGACTACCTGCAGAAGCTTCTTGCCAAATGCCGCGAGCACGACGCGGTGCTGGCGGTCGATGAGTGCTACGCCGAGATCTACACCGGCGAGCCGCCGCCCGGCGCGCTCGAAGCGGCGCTGGCGATGGACACGACCGGCGGCAAGGATCCGTTCAGGAACCTTGCGGTCTTCCACTCGCTCTCCAAGCGCTCCAATGCGGCAGGCCTGCGCTCGGGCTTCATGGCCGGCGATCCGCGGCTGGTGGCCATGATGCTGCGCTGGCGCACCTATGGCGGCCCGCAGATCCCCTTCGCCGTCCAGAAGGCGTCGGCGGCGTTGTGGCGTGAGGAGACGCATCCGCTCGAGACGCGCCAGTGGTACGTCCGGAACTTCCGCGTCGCCGAGCAGATCCTGCACAACCGCTTCGGCTACTACACGCCGGGCGGCGGCTTCTTCCTGTGGCTCGATGTCGGCGACGGCGAGGAAGCAACCCGCAAGTTGTGGGGCGAGGCGCACGTGAAGGTGCTGCCCGGCGCCTATGTCTGCCGCGAGACCGCCGGCGTGAACACCGCGGAACGCTACATCCGCATCGCCCTGGTGCATGACGAGGCGACAACGCGCGAGGGCCTGACGCGCCTCGCCCAGGTCCTCTAGGAGACGCGATGGCGATCATCGGCGCCACCTCCGTCGCTCCCCGCAAGACCGCGATCCTGCCGGAAGGCGGACGCGACTTCCTGCGCCGGCGCATGATGGAGCTGGTCGGCGCCGCGGTCGCCGCACTGGGCGTGGTGATGTTGCTGGCGCTGTTCACCTACAGCCCGGGCGACCCGTCGCTCAATCACGCCACGTCGCGCGCGCCGCACAATACCGTTGGCTTGCCCGGCGCCTACATGTCCGACCTGCTGCTGCAGACGTTCGGGCTCGCCATCATCCTGGTGCCGGTGGCGCTGATCACCTGGGGCGTACGCATGGTCCGCACCCACTATCTCGGCTTCTTCGGCCTGCGCCTCTCGCTGCTTCTGCTGGCGCTTTTGATGATGAGCGTCGCCTGCGTCGGGCTGGGCGATGTCGGTGGTGCCGCCACCCATGCCGGCCCCGGCGGCCTGGTCGGCCTGGCCCTGGTCGGCCGTTTCCGCGAGCTGGTGCTGTCCCATTCGAGCGGCGGCAGCCTTGCGCTGATCGAGCCGGTCTGTGCGGCGCTGGCCTTCATCGCCATGGCGCCGGCGCTCGGCATGAACCGCACCGATCTGCCGCTGATCTTCCGCATTCTGCGCGCGCCCTTCCTGGGCGCGGCCTGGGCGGCGCGCGCCGCGGTCGGCCTGTGGCGCGGCAAGCCGCCGGCGCTCGACGAGGAAGCCGATCTGCCGGCGCCGGCCATCGGCTATGCCGAGATCCCGGGCGAGATCGACGCCAGCCAGTACGATCCCGCGCACTTCCAGTCGCGCCTGGAGCAGATCCCCGAAGAGGGCGCTCCCCTGCCGGCGCGGGAGTCGCTCATGGTCGACGCCCCTTACGCGCCGATCGAACGTCCGGCCGACGAGATTCCTGAAATGCCTGCCGGCCATGAGCCTGCGATGACGATGCCGCCGGAGCAAGCGCCCACCACGGTCGAATCGGTGCAGGAGCGCACGCTGTTCGACCGGCTGTCCGGTCTGCGCATCGAGCCGATCCTGGGCCGCCTGCGACCGGCCGCGCCGGCCGCCGAGCGTGTCGAACCGGTGATGGAGTCGTCGTCGCCCCCGATGGCGGACTCCGAGCCGCAACCGGCGGCGCAATCCGTGTCCTTGGCGCCGTCGGCCGAGCCGCAGCCTGCCGAAGCCTACGACGACAATCCCTTCACGCCCGACGCTCTCGCCGGCGAGCCGCCGGCGGCGGCCGCGTCGAGCGGCGTCACCATCGTGCCGCGCAAGTCGGCGGTGGCGCAGGGCAAGCGCGCCGCCCGGGCCGGCCAGCGTGAGCTCGACCTTGCCACCGGCGAGTACCAGCTGCCGCCGCTCGACATCCTGTCGCTGCCCTCCCGGATCAGCGCCGAGACCAAGATCGACGAGGAGGCGCTGGAACAGAACGCCCGCCTGCTCGAGACCGTGCTCGACGATTTCGGCGTCAAGGGCCAGATCGTGAAGGTCCGGCCGGGGCCGGTCGTGACGCTCTACGAGCTCGAGCCGGCGCCGGGCACCAAGTCGAGCCGGGTCATCGGCCTCGCCGACGACATCGCCCGCTCGATGAGCGCGGTCTCGGCCCGTGTCGCCACGGTGCCGGGCCGCAACGTCATCGGCATCGAGCTGCCCAATGCGCGGCGTGAAACCGTGTTCCTGCGCGAGCTCTTGTCGACGCGGCACTACGAGGACACGCGGCTCAATCTGCCGCTGGCGCTGGGCAAGGACATCGGCGGCGATCCGGTGATCGCCGACCTCGCCCGCATGCCGCACCTGTTGATCGGCGGCACCACCGGCTCGGGCAAGTCGGTGGCGGTCAACACCATGATCCTGTCGCTGCTCTACAGGCTGCCGCCGGATCGCTGCCGCTTCATCATGATCGATCCCAAGATGCTGGAGCTCAGCGTCTACCAGGACATCCCGCATCTGCTGACGCCCGTCGTCACCGAGCCGCGCAAGGCGATCGTGGCGCTGAAGTGGGTGGTACGCGAGATGGAGGACCGCTATCGCGCCATGAGCTCGCTCGGCGTGCGCAACATCGCGGGCTACAACGATCGCCTCAACGACGCGCGGCGCAAGGGCCAGGCGCTGACCCGCCAGGTCCAGACCGGCATCGATCCCGAGACGCGCCGGCCGGTATTCGAGGAGGAGGAGATCGACCTCACGCCGCTGCCCTTCATCGTGGTCATCATCGACGAGATGGCCGACCTGATGCTGGTCGCCGGCAAGGAGATCGAGGCGGCCGTGCAGCGCTTGGCGCAGATGGCGCGCGCCGCCGGCATCCACGTGATCATGGCGACGCAACGGCCCTCGGTCGACGTCATCACCGGCACCATCAAGGCCAACTTCCCGACCCGCATCTCCTTCCAGGTGACGTCGAAGATCGACAGCCGCACCATCCTGGGCGAGCAGGGCGGCGAGCAGCTGCTGGGCCAGGGCGACATGCTCTACATGGCAGGCGGCGGCAAGATCGCGCGCGTGCACGGCCCCTTCGTCTCCGACACCGAGGTCGAGGAGGTGGTGCGCCATCTCCGGGCCCAGGGCGCGCCGGCCTACATCGAATCGGTGACCGACGATCCGGACGCCGAGGAGGGCGGGCTCGGCCTGCCGGGCGAAGGCGGCGAGGACGGCGAGAGCGACCAGCTCTACGACCAGGCGATCGCGCTGGTGGCGCGCGAGCGCAAATGCAGCACGAGCTTCATCCAGCGCTACCTTCAGATCGGCTACAACCGCGCCGCCCGAATCGTCGAACGAATGGAGCGTGAAGGCGTCGTCAGCCCGGCCAACCATGTCGGCAAGCGCGAGGTGCTGGCGCGCGACATCGACAATCGCGAGCGTTGATCGCGCCGAAGCTTTTCTGATAGAGGGCGCCGCTGATCGGGGGAACGCGATGAGCCAGCGGGCGTCAATTCATCTTACAGAATCGCACTTTGGGTCGCGCCGGCAGATCCTTCGCCTTACCGCCGGTGCGGCGCTTGCAGGCTTGACCGGCTGCGCCTTGCCGGAGCGCGGTCCTGCCGTGCCGAGCGAGCAGACCAAACAGGCGACCGTCCTCGGCATTGCCAACGAACGCTTCCTCCCCGCGCTCGGGATCGATCCGCTCGAAGCCGAGTTCATCGACGCCATGGATCGCCAGCGTCGGGCCCGGGGGGTCTCCTCGCTCGCCGATATGCCGCCGCTGCAGCTCCTCGCCATATCGGGCGGCGGCGAGAACGGCGCCTTCGGGGCGGGGCTCTTGTGCGGCTGGAGCGCGCACGGCACGCGGCCGACCTTCGAGCTGGTGACCGGAATCAGTACGGGCGCGCTCACCGCACCCTTCGCCTTCCTGGGGCCGGGCTACGATCCGCAGTTGGGCGCTGTCTATACCGAGATCGCACCGCACGAGATCCTGCGCCGCCGCTCGATCACCGCGGCCTTGTTCGACGATGCCTTGGCCGACAACGCGCCGTTGTTCCAGACGATCTCGCGCTTCGTCGACGATCGTATGCTGGCGGACATCGCGGCCGCCTACGATGCCGGGCGCCTGCTGCTGATCGGCTCGACCAATATCGATGCGCAAGTGCCGGTGATCTGGAACATCGGCGCCATCGCCAAGAGCCGCCATCCGAAGGCGGTCGACCTGGTCCGCCGCATCCTGCTGGCATCGGCGGCGATCCCGGGTGCATTTCCGCCCTCCATGATCGATGTAACAGTCGACGGCAAGACGTACCAGGAAATGCATGTCGACGGCGGCGCCGCCATCCAGACGTTCCTCTATCCCTCCGCCCTCACGCGCAACCGCGCGCAAAGACAGCGCACCGGCCAGCCGATCGTGAATGCGCGGGCCTTCATCATCCGCAACGGCCGGCTCCATCCGGAATGGGCCGCCGTCGAGCGGCGCACGCTCGGCATCGCCGGCCGCTCCATCAACACCATGATCGCCATGTCCGGTTACAACGACGTGATCCGCATCTACACCATCACCCAGCGCGACGGCATCGACTACAACCTCGCCTATATCGGTCCGGGCTTCACCGAAGTGCTGCCCTCGCCGTTCGATCTCGCCTACATGCGCGCTCTGTTCGACTACGGCTACCAGCAGGCGCTGCGCGGCTACGACTGGGCGAAGAAGCCGCCAATCTTCTCGTCGCCCATCACCCGTTAGGGTGACAGCACTGCCAGCACGTCGGTCGCGCACTCAAGCAGTCGTATGATGGCGTCTGCGGCACCCAGATATGGCGTCTCCTTGAGCGCCAAAAGTCGCAACAAAAGAACCCGCTCGGCGGCGAGCGGCTGCTTTCCGGGGTCTCCTACGGTGCGAAAAAACTCAGTGCAAATTGTCGGACCGCACTACAATTGTTGACAATGAAGTGAACTTCAGTTATAGTCTGTGCTGATGCTCCCGGGCATCGTCCGCTCTATGCATCGTTCATCTGATCTGTGCGCCCCGGCCGACACCGCCTCGGGCGGGCACGATTTCACCTTACAGACAAGAGATGATATTTCGTTGAGCACATGGCTTGACTCTTTGGATTTACATTTATAAGGTGAATTGTCTTGAAGAAAGCAAAATCGCCGACCCGGACCTATCAAAGTCCTTTGCGCGAAGCGCAGGCGGCCCTGACACGCGAGCGCATCTTGATGGCGGCCAAGACCTATCTCGAGAAGCACGACCTGGAGAGCCTGTCGCTGCGCCAGCTCGCCGACCTCGCGGGCGTGTCGCCGCCCACCGTCTACGCCCACTTCCGAACGGTCGACGACCTTGTCGAAGCCTTCTTCAACTGGCTGAGCCCGCGGCTTGGCCTGCGCACCCCGCTGCCGCCGCTGGAACGGTTCGGCGAGTTGCCTCATGCGCTATTTCCCAATTACGAGGCCTACGGCGCGCTGCTGCGCAACCTGATGAACAAGCCGTCGTGGGATCGCCAGCGCACGGTCGATCGCGGCCAGCGCCACAGCAGCTGGATCGCCGCGGTGGGCGAGGCGATGCCTCATCTCTCGCCTGAGCAACGCCGGCGCGGTGCCAAGGTCGTTTCCGCCTTCTTCACGCCGACCGTCTGGCGCTGGCTGGTCGACAGCGGTGAGTTCGAGCCCAAGGAAGCCGAACAGGTCGCCGCCTGGACCATCAACGCGCTGATCGACGCCTTGAAGCGCGACGCGTCGGGTCTCGACGATCCGCCGCCGCACAAGCCCGGTCGTCTCGCCGCCAACCGAAAGGAGTCGGCGCAGTGATCCATCATGTGTCCATTCCCGCGCGCGATCCCATGGCGGTGGCCCGCGTGCTGGCCGAGCTGATCGGCGGCCGCGCCTACCGCTTTCCCGGCCCGTTGCCCGGCGCCGCCATGGCGGTCAGCGGCGATCGTTACGGCACCATGATCGAAATCTATCCCGACAACGTCGTGATGACGCCTGGAGACGCCGACGGACCTGTCGCTTACCGCGTCGACGCCGAGAGCCGCCGTCATCTCGGCTTCCACGCGCTGCTATCGGTGCCGCACGACCGCGCCACGATCGAGCGCATCGGCGGGGCGGCCGGTTGGCGCACGAAGTTCTTCAGCCGCGCCGCGCCCGGCCTGCCGCCGGTCTTCCACGTCGTCGAGCTGTGGGTCGAGAATCGATTTCTGCTCGAGGTCGTGCCGGCCGACATGATCGACGTCTACGAAACCTACATGCAGATCGCGCGCATGGACGCGCTCGATCTCGCACTCAATCCGTAACCGTCGCGCTCGACGCGCCTTTTAGAGGGGGCAATGATGTCTGTGGAGAATGCTGCCGAAGTTCTGATCGTGGGCGCTGGCCCGACCGGCCTGTCGCTGGCCATTACGCTGCGCCGCCATGGCATCCCGGTACGCATCGTCGATCGCGCGGCGCAACCCACCGCAGTGTCCAAGGCTCTTGCGCTGTGGAGCGCCAGCCTGGAAGCCCTACAGGGCATGGGCGTCGTCGATCGCTTCGTCGCCGAGGGTCAGCGCTTGAGCGCGCTGTGCGTCGGCGAGGGTGATCGCAGGCTCGCTACCCTGGCCGTCGGTGAGGGCATCGACAGCGCCTTTCCCTTCCCGCTGCTTCTGCCGCAATCGCGCACCGAGGCCCTGTTGACGGCGCGTCTCGGCGAACTGGGTGTCGCCATCGAGCGCAACGTCGAGCTGATCGGCGTCGGGCAAGATGCCACCGGCGTCACCGCCACCTTGCGCCGGGCCGACGGCGGTGCGGAGGTCGTGCGGACCAAATATCTGGCAGGCTGCGACGGTGCGCGCAGCGCAGTGCGCCAGACCTTGGATATCCCGTTCGAAGGCTACACCGAGCCGCAAACCTTCCTGCTGGCCGACGTGAAGATCGACGGCGGCGATCTCGATCATCGCAGCATCTATCTGTGGTGGCACAATGGCGGCACCATCGCGATGTTCCCCTTCGGCAACGAGGTTTGGCGCATCTTCTCCATGCGCGGAGAGGATTCGCCGCAGGGTGACGAGCCGGCGACGCTCGAGGAGATGCAGTATTGCGTCGATCGCTACGGACCCAGCGGCCTGAAGCTGCGTGATCCAAGCTGGCTGTCGATCTTCCGCATCAACGAGCGGCTGGCGGCACGCTATCGTGCCGGCCGCTGCTTCCTGGCGGGCGACGCCGCCCATATCCATTCGCCGGCCGGCGGGCAGGGTATGAACACGGGCATCCAGGATGCGGTCAACCTCGGCTGGAAGCTTGCCTATGTGCTGAAAGGGGCGGGTGACAGCGACCTGCTGCTCGACAGCTACGAGGCCGAGCGCCGGCCGATCGCGCGCGCGGTCATCGGCGCGGCGGCGCAGAAGCAGCATCTCTCCTTCGGCGCCAGCAAGCTCACCAGCAGGATCCGCAACATGGCGGTCTCGATCTTCGGCAATATTCCGGCCGTCCATCGCAAGCTGCAGGTCGAGCTGTCCGAGACCGAATTCGCCTATCGCGACGGGCCGCTGGTGGCGTTGGCGGCGGGCAAGCTCGGCGGCAAGCGTACCGATGTCGGCACCCGGGCGCGCGAAGCGTCCATCGTCGATGGACCCGATGGCAAGAGCGCCAGCCTGTGGCCTTACCTGTCGGCGCCACGGCACAGCCTCTTGGTTTTCGAGGACGAGAACCATCCGATCCCGTTGAACGACGCTTTACAGCAGGCCGGTGACAGGCTGCAGGTCCTGCGTCTTGGCAGCAGCCGGGATCCCGACGGCGAGGTGCGCAGCCGCTACCAGCTGAAGGGGCCGGGCTGGGTGTTGGTCCGGCCGGATCAGGTCGTCGCGGCGCGCGGCGTCGGCGCTGATTTCAGTTCGTTGCATGCCTATGCAGCCCGGGTGCTGCATCCCGGCGTCGCGGCCTGATCATCGGAATGCAATCTCCTTCAGTCATGCTTGCAGCCCGGGTGATTTAAGTTACCTTCCAGTCCGGGGATAGGCAGGACTGAAGGACGATGACTGAGAGCGGAGGGCCGGCAGAGCTGCCAACGGCGGGCGTCCATCGCCGCCGACGCATCCCGCTGATCTGGATCGTGCCGCTGCTGACCGGCCTGATCGCCGCTTGGTTGGCCTGGGACACCATGTCCAAGAAAGGCCCGACCATCACCATCGCCTTCGACAGCGCCGCCGGCCTCACCGCCGGTCAGTCACAGCTCAAGTACAAGAACGTGGTGATGGGGACGGTGAGCAGCATCGGCATGTCGCCCGATTTCAACAAGGTGATCGTGACGATCGAAACGGTGCGCGAGGCCGAGGCCTTGCTCAACAACAAGACGATCTTCTGGGTGGTCAAGCCCGAGCTGTTCGCCGGCAGCCTCACCGGCCTGGAGACGCTGATCTCGGGCTCCTACATCGGCATGCGGCCGTCGGCCGAGCCCGGCACGCATAGACAACATCATTTCGTTGGCGAGCAGGATCCGCCGGTGCTGCAGGCCGGGACCAAGGGCACGACCTTCAAGCTCGACAGCAAGCGCCTGGGCTCGATCAGCCTCGGCTCGCCCATCTTCTTCCGCGACCTCGAGGTCGGCACCGTGCTCGGCTGGGACATCGCCGACCTCGCGAGCAGGGTCACCATCCATGCCTTCGTGCGTGCGCCCTATGATCAATACGTGCATGTCGATTCGTCGTTCTGGAATGCCTCCGGCATATCGGTGAAGTTCGGCGGCGATGGCGTGCAGGTTCGCGTGGAATCGTTGCGGGCCGTGCTGCTGGGCGGCATTGCCTTCGAGACGCCGTTCGACACCAAACAGGCTATCGCCGCTACCAACCAGGAATTTCCCCTCTATCGCAACTTCGATGATGCAAAGGCGGCAGGCTTCGGCCGGCAGATTCGCCTCTTGTCGTACTTCCCGGGATCGGTTGCGGGGCTCGAGCCGGGCGCCCACGTCACCCTGCATGGCCTGCGCGTCGGCGAGGTGACCGATGTCGACCTGGTCTACGATCCCAAGCTCGATCGCGTCGTCGTCCCCGTCCACTACCGCGTCGAGGCCGGCCGCATCCTCAACATCGCGGCAGCCGAGCAGACGAATGCCGAGAGCCTGGCCGAGGACATGATCAAGCGCGGGATGCGCGCGACCCTGCAGTCGACCAGCATCATAACCGGCGCGAAAGAGATCGCGCTGGAACGCGTCCCCGACGCCAAGCCCGACACCATGGAGAGAAAGGGGGATGTCTACATCATCCCGACCTCGGAGGTTGGCGGCTTCGACGCCATCACCCGGTCGGCCGCCGAGCTTTTGGGCAAGCTGAACCGCATCGATTACGACAAGATCGGCAAGAGCCTCGAAGGTGCGGTCGGCGGCCTCGACACCATGATCAACGGCGAGCAGATGAAGCGCACGTTGACGGCCCTGGAGAAGGCGATGGTCGACGTCCAGGACATCGCCAAGAAGCTTGATCAGGAAGGCGCGCCGGCGCTGAAGCGGCTGCCGGCGATAGCCCAGCAATTGCAGGATGCGCTGTCGACGGCTAACCGCCTGTTCGGGTCTCTCAATTCCGGTTACGGCGACGATTCGCGCTTCCGACGCGACCTCGACCGCCTGCTGCCGCAGCTCACCGACGCGGCGCGTTCGCTGCGCGCCCTCACCGATCTGCTGTCACGGCACCCCGAGGCCCTGATCAAGGGCCGCACCAACACGGGCAAGGAATGAACGATCTTTCCCTCGGCCGACGCCGCTTCGCGCTCGCTTTGCCGCTCCTTGCCGCGGCGTGCAGCGGCTCACCCGAGCCCAACTACTACACCATCGTACCGCGCCCCGGCCCGAGCCAGTCGCGCGGTCCCAAGGTCGTGCTGCTGAAGGATATCGGGCTCGCAAGCTACCTCGATCGCAAAGAAATCGTGAAGTCCTCGGAAGGCTACAAGCTCGATATCCGGGCCAATGACTGGTGGGGCGAATCGCTGGCCGGCCTGATCGGGCGCGTGCTGGTGTTCGAGCTCAGCGAACGCCTGCCCGGCAGCACCGTCTACGCCGAAAGCGGCGCCATCTCGGCCGACCCCAATTGCACCGTCGGCGTCAACATCCAGCGCCTCGATGCCGACAGAGCGGGCTCGCTGATCCTGATCGCCCAGGTCGCGGCCGAGTTCAACCGGCCGCGGCGCACGGCGGCGCGGACCTTCACCATCTCCAAGCCGCTCGCCACGCCTGACACGCCGGGCCTCGTGGCGGCGATCAGCGACGCCCTCGGCGAGCTGGCCGACGGCATCGCGACGATGTTGCAGTAGGTGGGGTGGATCTCCTCATTGCTGGGAGCGCGCCACTCCAGTGGCGCAAATCTCATGAGCGGCACCGGAGTGCCGCGCTCCCAGCAAATGACCAAGCCACAACTGCGCGAATGCCCGGCCTGCGGGCTGTTCCAGGTCGTGCCCGCGATGGCGGTTGGCCTGCGCTCGAACTGCACGCGCTGCGGTACCAACCTGCGCATCACCAAGCCCGATCCGCTGAACCGGCATCTCGCGCTCTCGGCCGCCGCCTTCGTGTTGTTCGTCCTCGTGTGGCAGACGATGCTGATGAAGGTCTCGGCCGTCGGCATCGTGCGCGAGACCAAGCTCGATTCCGGCCCGCTGGAGCTGGTGGCGCGCGGCCTGTGGCCGCTTGCCATCGCCGTCGCCTTCACGACGGCCTATGCGCCGCTCGGCAAGTTCCTGGCGACTTTCTATGTGATGCTCGGTCTCAAGATGCGGCGCCCGCCACCCTTCCTGCGCGACGTCTTCCTCTTTTCGCGTCATCTCAACACCTGGTGCATGCTGGAAGTGCTGCTGTTGGGCGTGTTCGTGGCCTATACCAAGCTCGGTGACCTGGTGACCATCGAGCTCGGGCCGGCCGTCTATGCGCTCGGCCTGCTCACCGTGGTCTGGGTGTGGGCCGAGGTGGCACTCGATCCCCATGCCGTCTGGGAGGAGATCGAGCGCCGCGGACAGACCGCCGCGCCGATGCCGGCCGAGCAGCCGCTGGCCTGGCGGCCGGGAGCGGCGGGTTGCGAAGGCTGTGGCCTGGTCTGTGTGCCGGCCGAGACCGAAGGACACTGCCCGCGCTGCGGCTCGTGGATCCATGAGCGCAAGCCCAACAGCGTGTCGCGCACCTGGGCGCTGGTGCTGGCGGCCATCGTTCTCTACATCCCGGCCAACGTTTATCCCGTGCTCAGCGTGATCCAGCTCGGCGCCGGCCAGCCCAGCACCATCCTGGGCGGCGTCGAGGAGCTGCTGGATTCGGGCTTGTATCCGCTGGCGGCACTGGTGTTCTTCGCCAGCATCCTGGTGCCGCTGTTCAAGCTCCTTGGGCTCGGCACCATGCTGGCGGCGACCCAGCTCGGCAGTCCCGAAGGTGGTGCGCGGATCCTGCTGCGCCAACGCACCACGCTCTATCACATCGTCGCCTGGATCGGCCGCTGGTCGATGGTCGACATCTTCATGGAATCCCTCCTGGGTGCGCTGGTGCAGTTCGGTCGCGCCGTCACCATCGAGCCGGGGGTCGGCGCGCTCGCCTTCTGCGCTGTCGTGTTCATCACCATCTTCGCCGCCGAGAGCTTCGACCCGCGGCTGATGTGGGACGCCGCCGATCGCAATCCTTATCGCCCGCCGGCGCCGCGGCCGGCGCGCCCGACTCCGCTTGCATCGGCGCCAAGGGCTTCGTAGCGGACTACCCGCAGCGCCATTGCAGACAGACTGTTGCGACGCACTTCCGCGCATATCTGGTCGTGCGCATGCGTTCCTGGACGGCGGTTGCGGAACGCTTCTTGCTCGGACGCCCCCACTGAACCCAAGGAGAGGACCGGACGATGGCCAAGGAGATCCTGTGCGGCTTCGGCATCGACGTCGATGCGGTGGCGGGCTGGCTCGGCAGCTATGGCGGCGAGGATTCGCCGGATGACATCTCGCGCGGCCTGTTCGCCGGTGAGGTCGGCAGCCCGCGGCTGCTCAAGATGTTCGGGCGGCTGGGCATCAAGACCACCTGGTTCATCCCCGGCCATTCGATCGAGACCTTTCCCAAGGAGATGAAGGCCGTGGCCGATGCCGGCCACGAGATCGGCATCCACGGCTACAGCCATGAGAATCCGATCGCCATGACGCGCGAGCAGGAGACCGAGATCCTCGACAAGTGCATCGACCTTGTAACCAAACTGTCAGGCAAGCGGCCCACCGGTTACGTGGCGCCGTGGTGGGAGTTCTCGACCGTCACCAACGAGCTGCTGCTCGAGCGCGGCATCAAGTACGACCATTCGCTGATGCACAACGACCACCATCCCTATTATGTGCGCGTCGGCGACAGCTGGACCAAGATCGACTACGCCAAGAAGCCCAGCGAATGGATGGTGCCCCTGCAGCGTGGCCAGGAAACCGACCTCATCGAAATTCCGGCAAGCTGGTACCTCGACGATCTGCCGCCGATGATGTTCATCAAGAAGTCGCCCAACAGTCACGGCTTCGTCAATCCGCGCGATATCGAGGAGATGTGGCGCGACCAGTTCGACTGGGTCTACCGCGAGTACGACTACGCGGTCTTCCCCATGACCATTCATCCCGACGTGTCGGGGCGGCCGCATGTGCTGATGATGCTCGAACGCCTCTACCATCACATGATCGGTCATCCCGGCGTGCGGTTCGTCACCATGAACGAGATGGCCGACGACTTTGCCAAGCGGTTCCCGCGGAAGAAGTGACGAACGATGTGCGCGCTGTGCGGCGTCCTCGGCGGTTCCGGTCACTGGACCGATGCGGCCCAGCGCCCCGGTGTGTTCACGCGCAACGTCGATGCGGTGCAGCGCCGGCGTGAGCGCGCGCATCGCATCGCCTGCGCCAGTCGGGTTCTGGGCCACTACGGCCTTACGCTGAGCGACTGGCAGGCGAGCTCGTTCGTGCTGTCGACGGCCACCGGCAAGACCGAGCTGGTCGAGGATCTCGGCCATCTCTGGATCGCCGCCGAGAAGCTTTTGGGCCGGCCCTGCGACCCGCTCGATCCCGATCTAATCGTCAGGCTGGAGAGCCTCGATGGTTGACCTCGCGCACTCACCTCACCCTGAGGAGCCACGCGCAGCGTGGCGTCTCGAAGGGTGGGCGACGGCCATGCACGTGGGCCACCCACGCGCGGTTTACCGCGCGCATTCGAGACGCGGCCTGCGGCCGCTCCTCAGGGTGAGGTGGACTCTCGAGGGCCCAAATGGCTGAGCCCGTCTTCACGCCGGTCAACCTGATCACGGGCTTCCTGGGCTCGGGCAAGACAACCTTGCTGCAGCGGCTGTTGGCCGATCCGGCGCTGGCCGACACCGCGGTGCTGATCAACGAGTTCGGCGATGTCGCGCTCGATCACCACCTGCTGGAGCGCATCGACGACACCATGGTGCTGCTGCAGTCGGGATGCCTCTGCTGCACCATCCGGGGCGAGCTGTCGTCAGCGATGCGCGACCTGCATTCCAAGCGCGAGCGTGGAAAGGTGCCACGCTTCCGCCGGCTGGTGGTCGAGAGCACGGGGCTCGCCGATCCGTTCCCTATCCTGTCAACCGTCCAGGCCGACCCGGTGCTGCGCCATCATTTCCGCCTCGGCAACGTCATCACCACTGTCGATGCCGTGAACGGCCTGCCGCAGTTGGCGCTCCGGCCAGAATGCACGAAGCAGGTCGCGGTCGCCGACCGGCTTGTGCTCACCAAGACCGATCTCGCCGAGACCGCCGTCACCGATGCCCTGGTGGCGCGTCTTGGCCGGCTCAACCCCTCGGCGCCGCTGTGGCGCGCCGCGGAGGCGCCCGTTGACGCTGCCGCCTTGCTGGCGCACGACGTTTTCGCCACAGCAAGCCGGAGCGAGACGGCCCGGCGCTGGTTCGCCGCGGAGCTCTCGCCGCGCGCGCCGGCGGCGCCGGCTGCTCCGGTCGATCGCAACCGCCACGACGACGGCATCCATGCCTTCTCGTTGGTGCTGGAGGGAGCTGTCGATTGGACGAGGTTCGGCCTGTGGCTCAGCATGCTGCTGAACCGCCATGGCGATCAGGTGCTGCGCGTCAAAGGCATCCTGAATGTCGCCGACGCCTCGCCGGTCGCCATCCACGGCGTGCAGCGCCTCGTCCATCCACCCATCCACATGGCGGCCTGGCCGGACGACGACCGGCGTTCCCGGCTGGTCTTCATCGTCGATGGACTGGAACGCGGCCTGATCGAACGCTCGCTGCTCGCCTTCCTGCAGAGCGGCCCGCAGCCGTCCGTTGCCCCTTTTAGGCCCAGTTTGCTACCCACTTTGTAGGGGCAAGCCTGTAGGACCTACTCATGTCAAAAGCCTTGGCCATCCTGGCCGCCGTAGCCTCCGTCTCCCTGTCGTGGGCAGCACATGCCCAGCAGCCCAGTCGGGCCGCCGATCTGCAATACTGCGCGCGCCTCAGCGATCTTTACGTTCGCTATGTCGGCCGGTCGGAAGCCGGTCCCACCGCGCCGGTCAAGCCAGACGTCAACGGCGGCGTCGCGCTCGCCAAATGCAAGGAGGGCGACGCCGCCACTGCCATCCCGATTCTCGAGCGCAAGCTCGTTAACGCGGGCTTCACCCTGCCGCCGCGCGGCTAGGAAGCCATGGCGTCGGCCTAGTCTAGGGTCCTGTCAGGCCGCTGGTGCTCGCTGCCTCCTGGCAGGCGCGCTCGCATTGGCGGCAGGTGTCGGCGCAGATGCGGCAATGCTTGTGATGGCCGGCGTGCCGGTCGCACTCGTCAGCGCAGAGCCGGCAGAAGTCAGCGCAGGTCTCCAGCATCTGGACCATCAGCGCCGACGTGGCTGCGGTGCGTCGGCTCAGCACCGAGCCTGTCGCCGCGCAGGCATCGGCGCAATCGAGGTCGAGACGGATGCAGCGGGCCAGGCTCCTCGAACTGTCTTCGGCCAGGCAGGCATCGGCGCAGGAAATGCAGGTCTGGGCACACTCGAAGCAGGCCTCGATGCAGCGCGCAAGCGTCTCGCTGACGGCCCCCGCGGCCTGGGGATGGCTCGACAGCATCTCGCGCACGGGCATGCCGTTTCTCCTGACCGGATAGAGCACGGCATCAACGCCTCGATGGCAACCTTGGTTACCGGGCGACCCTCAGAAATAGTGGCTGCGCGGCGAGTGACGCCGGGCACGCGCGAGCACGGCACCGACCAGCAGGCAAAAACCCAGGAGCTGCAGCAGCGCTCCCGCGGCATGCGAGAACTCCCAGTCGGCCCGCAACCTCGCCCAATCGTCGGGCCTGACCGTCCAGTTGGCCGTCGCGGCATTGGCCGGATAGGTGTAGGCCCAGAACAGGCCTTGAGCGGCAGCCACGCAGGCGAGGGCCGCGAGCGTCAGCAGCATCACCCGCCGATCCGCGCGCTCGAGGATCGCGGCGGCCACCAGCGCGGCGACCTGCACGACCAGCGCCCAGGCGATCTGGCTCCAGCCTCGATAGACCTTCTGGACGATGAAATACTCCTCAGGCGGCAAGTCGATCTTGTTGGGCAATTCCATGACATGCACCAGAGCCGGGGCAAGCACGAGCGCCGACGCGAGCAGGGCCACGAAGAACACAACGTTGCTGAAGCGTGACGACGGCATGCCGGGCAACGCTGCGTGCCTCCCGGAGGTTTCGGCGGGAGCACCATCGCTGCGGTGGCGGTTATTCAGGGCTTCCAGCGCAGGAAGTTGCCGATCAACCGCAGGCCGGTCGTCTGGCTCTTCTCGGGGTGAAACTGGGTGCCCGCGAGGTTGTCGCGGCCGACGACAGCCGTGATCGGGCCGCCGTAATCGGTCAACGCCAGCACGGTCTCCGGGCGGCTCGCCTTGAGCTGGAAGGAGTGCACGAAGTAAGCATGGTCGCGGACGGCGATACCTTCCAACAGGGCATGAGGCTTGAGCGCGTCGAGCTCGTTCCAGCCCATGTGCGGAATCTTGAGATGCTCCTGGCCGCTCTGGCCCTTGGGCTCGATGCGCACGACGTCGCCCTTGATCCAGTCCAGTCCGGCATGGATGCCGTACTCGACGCCGCGCGTGGCCATCAACTGCATGCCGACGCAGATGCCGAGGAACGGCCGGCCCTGCTCGATCACCGCCCGCTGCAGGGTGTCGACCATGCCAGGCACGCCATAGAGGCCGGCGCGGCAATCGGCGAAGGCGCCGACGCCGGGCAGCACGATGCGGTCGGCGTCGGCGACCTCGCGCGGGTTCGACGTCACGAGCACATGATCGTCCGTGCCCGTTTCGCGCGCAGCGCGCTCGATGGCTTTCGCGGCGGAGCGGAGATTGCCCGATCCGTAGTCGACGATGGCAACGGTCATCGAACTGCGTTCAGAGAACGCCCTTGGTGCTGGGGACCGCGCTGGCCTGGCGCGGATCGATCTCCACCGCCACGCGCAGCGCGCGCGCCAGCCCCTTGAAGCAGCTTTCGACGATGTGGTGGTTGTTCTCGCCGTAATGGTTCCACACGTGCAGCGTCAGCCCGCCCAGCTGGGCGAAGGCCTGGAACCATTCCTTGAACAGCTCGGTATCCATGGTGCCGAGCTTGGGCTTGGAGAAATTCACCTTCCAGATCAGGTACGGCCGGTTGGAGGCATCGAGCGCCACCTCGGTGAAGGTCTCGTCCATCGGGATCTGAGCCGAGCCGTAGCGCCGGATGCCGGCGCGGTCGCCCAGCGCCTTGGTGAGGCACTCGCCCAGCACGATGCCCGAATCCTCGGTGGTGTGGTGATAGTCGATGTGCAGGTCGCCCTCGGCGCGCAGCGTGATGTCGATCAGGCTGTGGCGGCTGAGCTGCTCCAGCATGTGATCGAGAAAGCCGATGCCGGTGTGGATGTCGTACTTGCCGGTACCGTCGAGGTTGATGGCGGCGGCAATGCGCGTCTCCTTGGTGGTGCGCGCGACGAAGGCTCGCCGCCCGCCCGAGCCGGGCGTGGCGAGTATCTGGGTCACGGCAGCCTTTGGCGAAACCTTCTTGCTGGCGGCCGGGCGGGCCATTGGAATTCCTCTAAGTTGCCAGCGCGTTCATACAGGAATGCGGGGCGCCCGGTCGAGGGGCCTGATGGTCCCGGGCGACCGCCGTTTGGTGAGAAAACGCACCGTGGCCGCGGTTTTCCCACGCTATAACGAGCCCGGGATAGGGGGCTACACATGAAGCGTCGTTCGCTGTTGGCGGCCGCGGCCGCCGGTGGTTTGTGGTGGCCGATCGCGGGCGCCGCCCAGTCTTCGCGCGCGACGCAAGACTATCCGGTGAAACCGGTGCGCGTGATCGTGCCGTTCGGGCCGGGCAGTCCGGCCGACTATGCTGCACGGGCCTTGGGCGACCGATGGTCGGCGGCGTGGGGCCAGCCCGTCGTCATCGACAACGTTCCGGGCGCAGCCGGGACCATTGGGGTTGCCCGTGCCGCAAAGGCGCCGCCCGATGGATACACGGTGGTCATGACAGGGGACGCGGCTGCCGTGACGAACGTCACCCTGATGCCCAACCTGCCCTACGATCCACGTCGCGACTTCGCACCGATCATGCAGGTCGGCACCACGCCGAACCTTCTTGTCGTCCGCAAGGATCTGCCGGCGAAGACCGTGATGGAGCTGGTCGAGTTGGCACGGCGACAACCGGGTAAGCTCACCTAGGGCTCGACCGGCGTAGGCACGTCGCAACATCTCGGCGGTGAAATCCTTTGCCAGATGACCGGCATCGAGATCACGCACATTCCGTACAAGGACCCCTACATCAACGACCTTGTCGCCGGCCGGATCGACATGGGCTTCGCCAATACGGTGACGTCGCTGCAGCAGGTGAGGGCCGGCAACATCCGCGCCATCGCCATCAGTTCGATCAGAAGGGCCGCCGTTGCCCCGGAGGTACCGACTGTCGATGAGTCCGGCGTCAAGGGCTTCAACGTCACGCCGTGGTTCGGACTGATGGCGCCGGTGGGTACGCCGTCCGAGGTGGTGGCGAAAGTCCATCGTCAGTCGACAGAGGTGTTGAGCGACGCTGCCATCAAGAACCAGTTCAATGAACGGGGGTTCGAGATCATCAACAGCAATCCCGAGAAATTCGCTGAATTGCTGAAGACGGAGATCCCGCGCTTGGCGGAGGTCATCAAGAGCCGAAGGATAAAGGCCGACTGACCGGCGCCGCACTAACTCAGCGGAAGCCCAGGTAGGTGGCCCGTTCGAGCGAGACCCGAGTCAGGATCACGCCCAGAAGCACGATCAGGCCGCCCAGCACGCGGGCCGAGGTCAGCGGATCGCCGAAAAACGCCGCCGAGAGGCCCACGCCCGCCACCGGGATCAGGTACATGTAGACCATGACCCGGCTCACCCCCAGGCGCTCCAGGCCGGCTGTGAGGCCAAGGAAGGCCACGCCCACGGGGAAGATCGCGGTGTAGAGCCAGAAGCCCAGCAGGCGGTCGTCGAGCCGGGCGAATTCACCGAGCGAGTCGAAGATCAGCGCGATGGGCATCAGGATCAGCGAGCCGATCAGGGTGGTCCAGGCGATGACCCGCAGCGCGCCCAGCCGCAGATTGTAGGGCGCACTGCGCTCGACATAGAGCGCCCAGGCGAAGGCGGCCACCATCCAGATCAGGGTGCCGTCGAGGCTGCCGAACGAGAGGGTGAAGCGCGTCAGCGAGTTGTTGACCACGACCACGACGCCGCCGAAGGCGATGACGATGCCGAGCCAGCCCAGCGCCGGCAGACGGCGGCCGGCGAAGCGCGCCAGGATGGCGGAGAAGGCCGTCGTGGTGGTCATGACGATCGAGCCGACCGACGGCGGCGTGCGCGCCATGGCGAAGCCCCAGCTGGCCTGGAACAGGGCGACGCCGACCAGCGACAGCAGGATCATGGGCAGCAAGTCGCGGCGCGCGAGTGCCATGGGCTTGTGCAGCAGCGCCGCTACCGCAAACAGGAAGACGCTGGCCACGAGGTAGCGCGAAGCGCTGTAGAGCAGGGGGCTCATGACCGCGAGCACGTCCTTGGCGAACGGATAGCTCGAGCCCAGCAGCATTGCCGTGCCGAACATGATGAGGTCGCCGGTGAGGCGAGACCTGGTGTGATCGTTCATTCTTTTCGAGTCAGGCTCCTCTCCCCCTAGCGGGGGAGAGGAACATGAAAAGGGGAGGTGAATGAAAGTGCGAGGCGGACGAGCGCGAGCGAGCGTCGATCAATCCTTCGGCGCCGTCGACGCCTTCTGGGCACCCCAGAATCCGAACAGCGCACCGGCGACACGGCGGATCTGGATCTCCTCGGAGCCTTCGGTGATGCGATAGCGCCGGTGATGGCGATAGATGTGCTCGAACGGCGTATGGCGCGAGTAGCCGATGCCACCATGGACCTGGATGGCGCGGTCCGCTGCATCACACACCAGTCGGTTGGCGCGATAGTTGGACATCGCCACCCATTCGCTGACGTTCATGTGGTGCTCGCGATCGAGATGCCACGCCGTCTTGCGCACCAGGCCACGCGTCATCTCGGCCTCGGTGTGCAGCTCGGCCAGCGGAAACTGGATCGCCTGGTTCGCGGCCAGCGCCTTGCCGAACACCTTGCGGTTCCTCGCGTAGGCCACCGACATGTCGATGCAGTATTGCGCTGCGCCCAGGCTGGACGCGGCCTGGCGGATGCGGTTCTCGTGCACGAAGGTCTGCGCCACGTCGAGGCCGCGGCCTTCTTCGCCCAGCATGCTCGATCCTGGCACCTTGACGTCGGTCAACGAGACCTCGGCGTGGTCCGACGGCATGTTGAAGGTCCACCACATGTGCTCGACCTTGAAGCCCGGCGACTTAACCGGCGTGAGAAAGGCCGAGATGCCGCGCGCATCGCCGGGCTTGCCCGAGGTGCGGGCGAAGACGAGATCGACCGTGGCCGTGTGCATGCCGGTGTTGAACCGCTTCATGCCGTTGATGACCCAGTCGGAGCCCTGCTTGGTGGCGGTGGTCTCCATGAAGGTGGCGTCCGAGCCGTGGTCGGGCTCGGTCAGTCCGAAGGCGATGCGCTCCTTGCCGGTGAGCATGCCTTCGAGATAGCGCTCCTTCTGCTCCTTGGTGCCGAAGCGATGCAGCAGCAGGGCCACGGGAAAGTTGCCGACGATCGAGCTCTCGTTCTGCAGGTCGTTGTGCAGGCCAAGTCCCTTGTGCGCGAGATGCTCGCGGATGATCGCCATGGCGAGGTTCGAGCCGTCCTTGCCGCCCAGCTCCTTCGGCAGGCCGAAGCGCAGGTGGCCCGCCTTGTCGGCGCGTCGGCGCATCTCGGCCAGGAGGGCTTCCCATTCGTGGCGCGGCTGGCCGTCATTGTCCCAGTCGGTGCGGGCATGCTCGCGGCGATAATCGAAGAAGCGGATGTTGTCGTCCTGGCGCTCCAGCGGCCGGATCTCGCGCTCGATGAACTCGTCGAGTTCCCGGAGATAGGCCGAGATCTCCGCCGGTATATCGAAATCCATCGGGCCGCTCCCTAGAGGTAAACGTCCATTTACCTCGTATCTTTAGCGGCCGGTAGCTCGATGCGGAAGCGGCTGCCCGTGGGCTCGGCCGCCAAGCAAACCGCGCTGCCGCCATGGCGCTGGGCGATGTCGAGCACCAGGGCGAGACCCAACCCGCTGCCGCGACCGTTCTCCGTGGCCCCGGCCAGGCGGTAGAAGGGCTCGAAGATGCGGTGCCGCTCGGCCTCCGGAACGCCCGGCCCGCGATCGGTGACGTCGAGCACGACGCGGTCGTTCTCGCGCGCCACCGACACCGTGACGGCTCCCTCGCCGCCATATCGCCGGGCATTCTCGATGAGATTGCGGATCAGGCGGCGCAGCAGCAGGGCGTCACCCGACACAATGGCCGAGACGCCGGTGGCTTCGAGGTCGTAACGCGCCGCCTCCTCGGCGGCGAGCGCCAGCAGGTCCACCGGCTCGTGCTGCTCCAGGACCGGCTGGGCCTCCAGGCGGCTCGCCAGCAGGATCTGCTCGATCAGTTGGTCGAGCTCGGCCACGTCCCGCTTCAGCGATTCGCGAGTCTTGGTGTCGGCGCCCTCGCCCAGCAAAGAGGCGGCGACGGCGATACGGGCGAGGGGGGTGCGCAGCTCATGGCTGCAGTTGGCCAGCAGCAGGCGGTGGGCCGCCACCAGCTGCTCGATGCGTTCGGCCGAGCGGTTGAAGCTCTGCGCCAGCGCTGCCAGCTCATCGCGGCCCTCGACCTTGACGCGCGCGCCAAGGTCGTCACCGAACTGCTCGACGCCGGCCTTCAGCCGTTCCAGCCGGCGGCTCAGGCCGCGCACCACCGGATAGGCGCCGACCGCGACCGCAAGCGCCACCAGCGCCAGGAAGGCGGTGATCCAGAAGGTCGGGCTGATCGGTCGCTCGCGCACCTGGCGGGCGACCAGCCAGCGTCCGTCGGGCAGCTGCAACGTGAAGTACGGTCCGGACGGCCCGCGTCGCCAGCCTGGCCGCGCGCGGCTGTGGTCGAAGCGCGGCGGCGGCTTGCCCGCCATGGCGATCAGGTTGCCGTCGGGTCGATAGAGCGCGATGTCGAAGCGAAGCTTGCGATACAACGATTCGACCGCGGCCTGTTGCTCGCGCGTCGGCGCATCGGCATCGGGCAGCAACGCGCCGGTGAGCTCGGCCGCGACCTCGAAGTATTGCGGCGTGCGCGCATCGTCGTCGGCCAGCCGCCACAGCAGCGCTGCCGCGCCGACGAACACCGCCAGCACGACGAGAATGGTGAGATAGAACTGGAGGTAAAGGCGCTGCATCTCAGCTCTCCTTCCCCGTAGGACGGGGGAGGCGAATGAGGGCGTACCTCATCGATCCTGGTCCTTGGCGAAGACATAGCCCGCGCCGCGCACCGTCAGGATGCGGCGCGGCTTCTTGGGATCGTCCTCGATGGCGGCTCGGATGCGCGAGATGTGGACGTCCATCGAACGGTCGAAGGCCTCGAGCTTCTCGCCCTTCAACAGGTCCATGAGCGCATCGCGCGACAGCACGCGGCCGGCGCGTTCGGCCAGCGCCAGCAGGATCGCGAACTGGTAGGAGGTGATGGTCCGTTCCTCACCGTCGACCCGCACCAGGCGCGCCCCCTTGTCGATCTCGAGCCGACCGAAGCGCAGGGTCTCGGATTTCACGGCCGAGCCCTTGCGGCGCAGGATGGCGCGCAGCCGCGCCTGCAGTTCGCGCGGCTCGAAGGGCTTGGCGAGATAGTCGTCGGCGCCAACCTCGAGGCCGACCACGCGGTCCATCGGTTCGCCGCGCGCCGTCAGCATCAGGATCGGCACATCGGTGGCGCGCAGACGGCGGCAGAGGTCGAGCCCGTCGGCATCGGGCAGCATCAGGTCGAGGATGATCGCATCGAAGGTCTCGCGCTTCATCAGCGCCTCGCCCTCGCGCGCCGTGCCGGCGACCGTCAAACGAAAGCCCGCCCCGCCGAGATAGTCGGAGACCATCCCGGCGAGGCGGTTGTCGTCATCGATCATCAGGATGCGCTCGGCCATCGTCTCAGTATCGGGCCGCATCGCCCCCGATGTCATCCGTCGGCTGGCGACGTTAGCCGTGCTGCCTGGTGTGGCGCTCGCTCCACGCCTTGAAGAAGGCCTGGCGCTGCGAGGCATTCAGCACATTGCCGGCGTCGACCAGCGCCTGGGTGAAGCGCTTGGAGCTCGCGTCGGCGATCTTCATCTGCTCGGCGCGCAGCTGCTCGATCCGCGCCGGGTCGATGGTCGCGGCAGTCATCGCCGCCTGCATCGCCTTGCGGTTCTCGACGCGCTGGTCATGGAAGCCCTTCATGTCCTTGAAGGCGGTCTGGAGGATGTCCGTGACCTTCTTCTTCTGGTCGGTGCTGGCGTCGGTGCCCGACAGCGCCTTGTCCACGCGCTTCTCGATGCGCTGCTGGAACTTGGCGGGATCGAACGCCTGGCCATCGGTCTTTGCGAAGGCCGCGCCGCCCGCGGTGGCCGCAAGGCTGCCGGCCAGCAGGGCCGCCAGGATCGTGGTGAGGCTCTTGCGACGCGTGCCGCTGAGCTTGAGGTCGTTTGCCATGTCAGTCTCCGTTTTCGTTCTTGGGTTAAGTTCCCCGTGCCGGTGATATGGGGCCACACGGTTTCGCCTCCCTCTCCCGGGTGTAAAGTTGTGTAAAGATGACCAGCCTTGCGACAGAACGCCTGACGCTGCGGCCATTGGTGCCCGATGACGCCGAGGCCTACGCCGCCATGCGTTTCCATCCGAAAGTCGAGAAATGGCTGCCGCCGGCCGAGGGCGATCCGGTCGAAGCCGCGCTGCGCTCGATCGGCCGCTTCACCGCAGCCTGGCGGGAGCGCGGCCATGCCCCGTGGGGTGTGTTTCTCGACGGCCGCCTGATCGGCCATGGCGGGCTGAACTACGTGCCTGAATTCGGGGAGACCGAAGTCCTGTGGGCACTCCATCCCGATGCCTGGGGCAGGGGCTACGCCACCGAGGTGGCGCGGGCGGCGCTTGCCTACGGGTTCGAGACGTTGGGGCTCGACTTGATCTTCGCCATCACGCTATCCGCCAACCTTGCCTCGCAGGCGGTGATGAGGCGGCTTGGCCTCACCTATCGCCGGCGCGTCGCCTACAAGGGCTTCAAGGATATCGTCTGGTTCGACATGGATCGCCAGACTTGGAGGGAGCGCTAGCCGGTCCGGCGGTGCGTCGCTGGCCCGGCGAGGTCAGTGCCATTGAGGACGGCCGACGCCGCGCGATGGATTGCGGCATCGCCGGCCGCGAGCACCGAACCGTCGGAATTGATGTCGAGCTCCTTCCCGGCCCAGTCGGTGATCAGTCCGCCGGCGCCTTTGACGACGGGGACGAGGGCCGCGAAGTCGTAGAGCTTCAGTGAATTCTCGACCACCAGGTCGACATGGCCCGACGCCAGCAGGCCGTAGGCGTAGCAGTCGCCTCCCCAACGGAAGAGCTTCACACGCTGCGTCAGCGCCTCGTGGCGCTTCTCGAAGGCGCCGGGAAACATGATCGGCGCGGTCGAGTACATGTAGGCCTGCGCAAGGTCCGCGCAGCGGCGCACCTCGATCGGCTTGCCGTTGAAGGTCGAGCGCTCGCCGGCCACGCCGAGCCAGCGTTCCTTGAGGATCGGCTGGTCGATCACACCCATGACCGGCAGGCCGCGATGCAGCAGCGCGATCAGCGTGCCGAAGATCGGCAGGCCGGTGATGAAGGCCTTGGTGCCGTCGATGGGGTCGAGCACCCAGACATACTCGGCATCGGTGCGCACGGCGCCGTGCTCCTCGCCGAACACGCCGTGTTGCGGCACGTGCTCGGTGAGCAGCGCGCGCATCGCCGTCTCGGCCTCGCGATCGGCGATGGTCACGGGGCTGGCGTCGGTCTTGTCGTCGACCGTGAGCCCGGTGCGGAAGTAGCGGTTGGCGATCGGCCGCGCGGCGTCGGCCAGACGATGGGCCAGAGCGACCAGCTCGGCGGCAACCGATCCGGCCATGGTGCTCGAAGACCTTAGGGAAGCGGCTGCGGCGAATCCGACATGGTGCGCAGGAAGGCGATCACGTCGGCTCGCTCCTGCTCCTTGGGCAGGCCGGCGAACGCCATCTTGGTGCCCTTGATGTAGGCGGTGGGCTTGAAGATCATGTGGTCGATGTCTTCGTAGGTCCAGTCGCCGCCCTTGGCCTCCATGCCCGAGGAGTAGCTGAAGCCCGCGTGGCTTCCCTTCTTGCGGCCGACGACACCCCACAGATTGGGACCAACCTTGTTGGGGCCGCCCTTGTCGACGGTGTGGCAGGTGAAGCACTGCTTCTGGAAGATCGCCTTGCCGGCCTCGACATTGGCGCTGGCAAGCTTGGGTCCGATCGGCGGCAACTCGGCGGCCGGCGCCGCTGCAGCGGTCTGGGTCGGCGCCTCATCGGACACGGCGATCGCCGGCTTCTCGAGCTTGTGCGGATGAACCAGCGCGTTGGAGACCTTGCCGAGCACCATCGCAAAAAGCGCAGAGGCCAGAACGCAGCCCGCCACCGTGTTGAAACTGGCCATTCGTCAGATCCTGAAGCCCAAAATTCTGGACGTCGCTGTAGCACGCCCGCAGCGTCGTCAGTAGTATCCGATCATGGCCTCTGGCTCGCGCGGCGGAACGTCGCAAGTGCCGGATTTTGCGGGGTTTTTCGCCCATCGGCGTCGCACTGCCAGCCGATTGACGTTGGTGATCCGGCGGGCGAAACAACCCGCTGATGAGGGCGGCCAACAAGGGCGAGCGCGGGGAGAATCGGGCGATGGCGAAGGCGCGGGCAGCAAGCCGCAGCAATAGGGCTTTGGCGGGCAATACCATCGCTTTCCAGGGCGAGGCGGGCGCCAACTCGGACATGGCCTGCCGCTCGGCCTTCCCTTACATGACGACGCTGCCGTGTCCGACATTCGAGACGGCCATGGCCGCGGTGCAGGCCGGCAAGGCGGAGCTCGCGATGATCCCGGTCGAGAACTCGATCGCCGGCCGCGTCGCCGACCTGCACAGCCTGTTGCCGCACACCAAGCTCAAGATCGTGGCCGAGCATTTCCAGCGCGTCGAGCACTGCCTGGTGGCCCTGCCGGGTACGACGCTGAAGTCGATCAAGACGGCCAAGAGCCACGTCCAGGCGCTGTCCCAGTGCCGCAACTTCCTGCGCAAGCACCACATCGCGCCGCTGGTCCATGCCGATACTGCCGGTGCCGCCCGCGAGATCGCCGAAGTTGGCGATCGCAGCGTCGGCGCCATCGCCTCGTCGCTCGCCGCGCGCATCTACGATCTCAAGGTGCTGGCCCGCAACATCGAGGACGCCGACCACAACACCACGCGCATGCTGGTCTTCTCGCGCGAAGAGGCCCAGCCCGACTGGCGCACCGTACAGTGCATGACCGCCTTCCTGTTCCGGGTGAAGAGCGTGCCGGCGGCGCTCTACAAGGCCCTGGGCGGCTTCGCCACCAACGGCATCAACATCGTCAAGCTCGAGAGCTATCTCAGCGGCGCGCACTTCGAGCAGGCCCAGTTCTATGCCGAGGTCGAAGGCCATCCCGAGCAGCGCGGCCTCAGGCTCGCGCTGGAGGAGCTCGGTTTCTTCTCCGAGGAGTTCAAGCCGCTCGGCACGTTCCCGGCCCATCCCTTCCGCCGCAAGGGCTGGGAAGCCCCGACTCGTCCGGGCACCTGAAGGGCGACCTGAAATGCCTCAGCAATCCATCCGCATCGCCCCGTCGATCCTGTCGGCCGACTTCGCCGCGCTGGGACATGAGATCGAGGCAGTGGCTGCGGCCGGCGCCGACTGGATCCACGTCGACGTGATGGACAACCACTTCGTGCCCAACCTGACGATCGGACCGATGGTGGTGAAGGCGCTGCGCCCGCACAGCACGCTGCCGTTCGACGTGCATCTCATGATCTCGCCGGTCGATCCGCTGGTGCCGGCCTTCGCCGAGGCCGGCGCCGACGTGATCTCCTTCCATCCCGAGGCCGGGCCACACGTCCATCGCACCATCCAGCTCATCAAGAGCCTCGGCAAGAAGGCGGGCTGCGTGCTGAATCCCGCAACGCCGCTCAGCGCCATCGAGAATGTCCTGGGCGATCTCGACCTCGTGCTGGTGATGAGCGTCAATCCAGGCTTCGGTGGCCAGGCCTTCATCGAAAGCCAGCTCGCCAAGATCGCCGCCCTGCGCAAGGCGATCGATGGTCTGGGCAAGTCCATCCATCTCGAGGTCGATGGCGGCGTCAACGCCGAGACGGCCAGGCGCTGCATCGAGGCGGGCGCCGACGTGCTGGTTGCCGGCACCGCGGTGTTCACGGGCGGGCCGTCGCGTTATGCCGCCAACATCAAGGCGCTGCGGTCGTGAAGGTCGCCGAGCATGCGCTCGCGGTCGCCCGCATCCAGACCGGTCAGGCCGCGCCCGAAGACAAGGCGCGGGTCGCAGCCTGGGACCGTCTCAACGGCCTGCTCGCCACACTCGATTCCAAGACGTCGGTCCTGCTGCGTTTCAACGCCATCGTGGTGGCGGCGCTGGCCTATTTGCTGATCATCAGCGGTACCGATCCGTTCATGGGCACGAACACGGCCGTGAAGGTGGTCGGCAAGCTCGTCGCCCATGGCAGCCTGCTCGCCGCCGTCGTGAGCTGCGGCTTTGCCTTCCCCGTGATCAACGTCCAGTGGGACTTCTTCGGCCGCCGGCTCGATGGTCCTGCCGAGGACAAGTCGGATTTCGACAATGCGGCCCTCCAACGCCTGGCCGATCTCGTCGCGCATCGCACGCGCCTTTACTCATGGGCGTGGCGTCTTGCGGTCCTCGCCGGGATCGGATTTGCCGTGCTGGTCGCCGTAGCGACGCTTCATCTTCAGGGATCTACAGGCTGATCTCGCCTTTCAGCACCGGCACGCAGCCGCCGCCGACGCTGGCGCGGATGCCGTCGGCGGCGCGGTGCGCGGTGCAGGCGAGCAGGCTCGGGCGGCCCATCTCGACGCCCTGTGTGATGTCGTAGCGAGCCTCGTTGTCTTCACTCAGCGATAACAGCAGCGCGGCAAGCGGGGTGGCGGCGCTGCCGGTCGCGGCGTCCTCGATGGTGCCGGACAGCGGCGAGAACATGCGGGCGCGCAGGCGGGTGACGCCGCCGCTCCTGCCATCGTGGGCATAGAGATAGAGTGGCAGCCGTCGCGGGCCGAGGGAGGGAAAGGCCTGGACCGCCGCCCGGAAGCGGGCGACATCGGGCGCCGCGCGTGTCAACGCGTCCGGCGTGACTTGGGCGATGACGAACGAATTGCCAACCGACGCCGCGACCGGCCGGTGCGCATCGACCAGGACCTCGCTCTCGCTGATGCCGACGCAGCCCGCCACCAGTGCCACGGGCATCTCCGCGCCGAGCGACAGCGGCTGCGGCGCGGCAATGGTGACGCTGCCCGGCCGATCGGCGCGGACCTCGACCAGCCCGGCGATCTCCTCGAAGCGGAGCAGGCCATCGCGTGCGCGGCCCATGCCCGCCAGCACCCAGCCGGTGCCGACATTGGGATGGCCGGCAAAAGGCATTTCGGCGGTGCGGTTGAAGATGCGTACCCGCGCGGTGTTGGCCGGATCCGACGGCGGCAGCACGAAGGTCGTCTCGCTGAGATTGAACTCGGCGGCGAGCGACTGCATCTGCTCGTCAGTGAGGCCGCTTGCATCGGGAAAGACGGCGAGTGGATTGCCGCCAAAGCGGCTGTTCGTGAAGACGTCCACGGTGACGAAGGAGAAGGTCGGCATTTCAGACGACCTCGACGCCGATTTCGGCGGCGATGCGGCGCAGGCCGGCGAGCGACCGCGCGGTGGCGTTGCGGCCGTCGTCCGGGCAGTGGGTCTCGATGCTGGCGAGGACTTCCTTGGTCTTGCTGTCGACGCCGCTCAGCAGCCGCCTGAGCTCCGTCGGCCAGGGCACGTCGCCGTCACCCAGCGGCACCGTGCGGCCGGCCGTGAGGTCACGATCCTTGAGGTGGATCGCGGTGGTGAGCGGCGCGAGTGCAGCGATATCGGCGTCAGTGGGCTTCTCACCGGTCGACCACGCGTTGGCGATGTCGGCCAGCGGCCTGAGGTAGATCGGCTCCTCGCCGGTGGCTCGCCTCTCGAGCTTCGCGAACTCCTGCTCCTCGCTGGCAGGCGGTGGGTTCTCCCGGAGCTCCTCCATCTTGCGGAAGAACGCCGCGAGCTCGGCGATATTGCCGATGTTGCAGACCGGTTCGTTCTCGAGTTGAAGCGAGATGTCGTAGTGCCCGGCCAGGCCGAGCAGCCTGTTGAGCTCGTTGGTCAGACCAAAGAGATCGAGAGGCCGAAAGCCGCCATAGCGCAGATAGCTGAAGATGCGCATGTGCGGCGCGCCCAGGATGACGGCTATTTGCATGGCCTGTGCCACCCAATCTTCGACCGGGCACCGGCTGGGTTCGAAGGCGAAGTCGACCTTGCCACGGCCGCTGGTGGTCCCGATGCGCGGGGCCCGCCACTTGAATAGCGGCGATACGAAGGCCGGTACCGTGATGCCCGCTTTCTCCAAGGTCCGGCTGATCTCGATGACCTCCTCGGTCTTCATCTCAAGCAAGTTGCGTCCGCCGACGGTGCGCATGTCGAGGCGGGTGAGGCCGTGCTCATGGGCGAACGAGATCATTTCGCCCAGGGACGAGCCGATTTCGTCACCGATGACGGAAAGCTGAAGGCGCGGAAGAGTCATGATGGCCAGCCTACTATGCTGCCTTTACTTTGGCTAAAGTCGAATGTGCGACCGATGGAGACGGCATGAGCGACGACACGGCGATCTTCGTGGGAGCGAGCGACGCCGACCAGTTCCTCCTCCTGAAATACGCCAACCGGCACGGCTTGATCGCCGGCGCCACTGGCACGGGCAAGACAGTGACCCTGCAGACGATCGCCGAGGGCTTTTCCGCCTACGGGGTGCCGGTCTTCATGGCCGACGTGAAGGGCGACCTGTCGGGCATCGGCCAGCCGGGCGGTGACAATCCGCACGCCGTCGAGCGCGCCAAGCAGCTCAAGATCGGCGGCTATGCCGGCCGCGGCTTCCCGGCGATCTACTGGGACCTGTTCGGCGACAAGGGCCATCCGGTGCGCACCACCGTGAGCGAGATCGGTCCGGTGCTGATGGCGCGTCTGCTGCAGCTCAACGACACGCAGGAAGGCGTGCTCAACATCGTCTTCAAGGTGGCCGACGAGCAGGGCCTGCTGCTGCTCGACTTCAAGGACCTGCAGAGCGTGCTGCAATGGACGGCCGAGAATGCCGGCTCGCTCACCACCAAGTACGGCAATGTCAGCAAGCAGAGCGTCGGCACCATCCAACGCGCGCTGCTGACGCTCGAGCAACAGGGCGGCGAGCGCTTTTTCGGCGAGCCCGCCCTCGATCTCAAGGACATGATCGGGCGCGACGCCTCGGGCGCGGGTTATGTCAATGTGCTCGCCGCCGATCGCCTGATGCAGAGCCCCCGGCTCTACGCCACCTTCCTGCTGTGGCTCCTGTCGGAGCTGTTCGAGGTGATGCCGGAGATCGGCGATCCCGAGAAGCCGAAGTTCGTGTTCTTCTTCGACGAGGCGCATCTCTTGTTCGACGATGCGCCGAAGGCGCTCCTCGACAAGATCGAGCAGGTGGTGCGGCTGATCCGCTCCAAGGGCGTCGGCGTCTACTTCATCAGCCAGAACCCGCTCGACATTCCCGAATCGGTGCTGGGCCAGCTCAGCAACCGCGTGCAGCACGCGCTGCGCGCCTTCACGCCCAAGGACCAGAAGGCGGTGAAGACCGCGGCCGAGACCTTCCGGCCCAACAAGAAGTTCAGCGCCGCCGAGGCGATCGTCGAGCTGGGCGTCGGCGAGGCGCTGGTCTCCTTCCTCGACGCCAAGGGCGTGCCCGAGCCGGTCGAGCGCTGTTTCATTGCCCCGCCGCGCGGCCGCATCGGACCCGCGACCGACGCCGAGCGTGCGGCCGCGGTGAAGGCAAGTCCGCTCGCCGGCAAGTACGAACGCACGGTCGACCGCGAATCGGCCTACGAGGTGCTGACCGGCCGCGCCACCGGCGGCCAGGTCGCGCATGACCAGGCGCCGACATCGCCAGGCCCCAGCCGTCGCGGCCAGTACGATGCGCCGCCGCCTGCCGGCGATGCCGCGTCACCTTCGGGGCCGCCCTCTGGACCATGGGGACGCACGCGTATCCCGCAGACCGAGCCCGCGCCGGCTCCGCCGGCGAAGCGGCCGCGCCTGCGTGAGGCCGAGCCCGTGCCGCCGTCGGATTCCAAGGCAGGGCCCAAGGCTCCGGCCGGGCGGCGCAGCGATTCGATCGGTGAGGCGATGGCCAAGTCGGCGGCCCGCACCGTGACCAATGTGCTGGTGCGGGAGGCCACCAAGGCCGTCATGAAGAACGGCGGCTCGATCCTGCGCGGCGTGCTGGGGTCGATCCTGAAGTAGCGATCAGGCCTCGACCACGAGGGTTCCGTCCATGTCCTCGTGGCCGTCACCGCAGAATACGTCGCAGAAGAAGGCGAAGCTTCCGGCCTTGTCGGGAACGAGATTCACGCGCGTCTGCTGACCGGGCACGATGTCGGTACGGATGGCGAAGTCGGGCATCTTGAAGCCGTGGATGCGGTCCTCCGAGGTGAGCACCAGCACCAACGGCTGGCCGCGTTTGGCCACGACCTTGTTGGGCGTGAACTCGAACTTCTTGGCGCTGATGCGGATCTCGGCGGGTTGGTCCGCGGCAAGACGCGCGACTCCCCCCATCGCGCTGCCGGCGAGCAGCGCGATCAACGTTCTACGGTGCATGGCTCAGCCCTTGGTGACGGGCAGTTCGACCAGCGTGACCTTCTGCGCCACCGTCACGTCGCGCGTGCCGAGCCCCGGCATGGCGGCGTCGTAGGGCAGCGGCGTGCGCTTGGGCTGCGAGCCCGGCGCGGGCAGGGGGAAGATCAGCGACTTGGCGGCATGATGGGCGATGTGGCCCGTCATGTGATGGTTTTCCTGGTGGATATGGCCGTAGAGCACCACGACGTTCTGGTAGGGCATCAGCAGATCGATGGCCTTGGCGCCGTCGGCGGTCGTCCAATCCCAGTCCGGCTTGAGGTCGAACAGCGGCCGATGCGTCAGCACGACGATGCGATCATCGGGCTTGCGCTGCTTGAGGTCGGCGGCCAGCCAGGCCAGCTGTTCGTCGCCGAGCTTTGCGGCCGGGTCGGAGACGTTGTCCAGGACGATGAAGTGCACGCCCTTGTGGTCGAAAGTGTAGTTGGTGGCGCCAAAGAATTCCTTGTACGCCTCGCCCTTGTCGAGCGAGGCGTCATGCTCGCCCGGCATGAAGCGCACGTCCTTCACATTGAGAGCCGAGACGATCTCGCGGAACCGCTTCATGCGCTCGCGGCGCACCTTGGGATCGTCGGTCGTGTGGGTGAGGTCGCCGGTGAACACGATGAAGTCGGGCTTGTTGGCGAGCCCATTCACCGTCGCCACGGCCTTTTCCAGCGTGTGCTCGGCGTCGGGATTTGCCGGGCCGCTGTAGCCCCAATGGGTGTCGGAGAACTGGACGAAGTGGAAGTCGCTGCCCTGTGCGGCGGCCTTCCGGTCGGGGAACAGCCCGGCGGTGAAGGCGACGCCCGCCAAACCGGCAAGCCTGAGGAAATCGCGGCGATCGGCATCTTGCATGGTTGCCTCCTGGAGAACCTACCCAGCACTACCGGTGCGGCCGCGGCGATATTCCGCCCGGAATAAAATCGACCGAGGCCCGGTATTGTTGTCCTATGCGCTGCATGTCCGAGGCGCCGAACCCCGATGCGGCAGCGGTGGCGCGGTTTCGCGCCACCGTGGTGCCGCATCTCGACGCTGCCTACGGCTTCGCGCGCTGGCTGACCCGCGACCCTGTGCTGGCCCAGGACCTGGCGCAGGAAGCGATGTTGCGGGCGTTGCGTTACTTCCACGCCTTCCGCGGCGAGGAGGCGCGGCCGTGGCTGTTGCGCATCGTGCGCAATACCTGGAGCGACCTGCGCCAGCGTCGTGGCGGGGCCGACCAGACGCTGGACGAGATCGAGGACCGGCCCGCCGATGGGCCCGACCCCGAGCAGAACGCGCTGGTGAGCGACCGCCGCCGCCACATCGCCTCGGCCTTGGCGGCGTTGCCGGCGGACGCCCGTGAGATCCTCGTGCTGCGCGAGATCGAGGATCTTTCGTACAAGCACATCGCGTCGGTGCTCGACCTGCCGGTCGGCACCGTCATGTCGCGCCTGGCACGGGCGCGCGAGAAACTGGCGGCCGAGCTTGCCGGCCGCCTGGGAAGGAGAGGTCATGGATTGCCCGACCTGTGAAAGCATGGTCGACGCCTATGTCGACGGCGAGCTGTCGGCGAACGAAAGCGCCGATTTCGAGCGCGCCCTCAGCCAATGCCCCGCCTGCCGGCAGCGGCTCGAGGCGGCTCGCGAGCTGAGCGGCCTGCTGCGCGCCTTGCCGGCCGAGCCCGCGCCCGATCTTCTGCGCGCGCGCATCGAGCGCGAGCTGCGGGAAATCGCCGGCCGGCCATGGCAGCGCGCCCGCCAGATGGCGATGGCGGCCAGCGTGATCGTGGCGCTGGGCGTCGGCTGGATCGGCGGCAGCCTGACGACACCCGGCGCGCGCGAGACCAACGAGTTGCTGGCCGGCTACCTGCGGGTCTCGATGAGCGACAGCGGCGTCGAGGTCGCGTCCTCGGATCGCCACACCGTGAAGCCGTGGTTCGCCGGCCGTATCGACTATGCGCCGCCGGTGCACGATCTCACCGCCGAGGGCTTCCCGCTGCTGGGCGGCCGCGTCGATCTGGTCGACGGCCGCAAGGTCGCGGTCCTGGTCTATCGCCGCAACCAGCACCGCGTTGCGCTGACGCTTTGGCCGTCGAAGTCGAGCACCGGCACCACGCCCGACTTCGAGGAGCGCGACGGCTTTGCCCTCGCCAGCTGGCGGCGCGGCGGCTTCGAGATGCATGCGGTCGCCGACCTGTCGCCGGCCGAGATGAAGGGGTTTGTCGCCGCCGTCGATCAGGCGATCGCGGCCGATCGCTGATCGCGCCTTGCTCAGGCGAGCCGGTCGAGCTCCTTGACGATGGCGTCGCCCATTTCCTGGGTGCCGACCTTCTTCACGCCGTCGGTCTTGCCGCCCGCCAGCAGGTCGGCGGTGCGGTAGCCCGCCTTCAGCACGTTCTCGACGGCGGTCTCGACCAGGTCGGCTTCCTTTCCGAGGTCGAACGAGTAGCGCAGCATCATGGCATAGGAGAGCGTCTCGGCCAGCGGATTGGCCAGGCCCTTGCCGGCGATGTCGGGCGCACTGCCGTGGATCGGCTCGTACAGCGCCTTGCGCCGGCCGGTGGCGTCGGGCGCGCCCAGCGAGGCCGAGGGCAGCATGCCGAGCGAGCCGGTCAGCATCGAGGCCTCGTCCGACAGGATGTCGCCGAACAGGTTGTCGGTGACGATGACGTCGAACTGGTTGGGCGCGCGCAGCAGCTGCATGGCGAGCGCATCGGCGTACATGTGCTCGAGCTTCACGTCGGAATACTTCTCCTTGTGCAGCTTGGCCGCCTCCTCGCGCCACAGCACGCCGGTATGCATGACGTTGGCCTTCTCCGACGACATCACCTTGTTCTTGCGCTTGCGCGCCAGCTCGAAGGCGACGGCGCAGACGCGACGGATCTCGGGGGCCGTGTAGCGCTGGGTGTCGAACGCCTCGACCTCGCCCTTGGCATTGGTGTGGCGGCCGCGCGGCTCGCCGAAATAGACGCCGCTCGTCAGCTCGCGGATGATCATGATGTCGAGGCCCTTGACGATCTCGGGCTTGAGCGAGCTCGCATCGATCAGGGCGTCGAACACCTTGGCCGGGCGTAGGTTGGCGAAGAGATCCATCTCCTTGCGCAGGCGCAGCAGGCCGCGCTCGGGCTTCTTGTCGAACTCGACATTGTCCCACTTCGGGCCGCCGACCGAGCCGAACAGCACGGCATCGGCCTCGAGCGCCGTCTTCATCGTGGCGTCCGCCAGCGGCACGCCGTGCTTGTCGAGAGCGGCGCCGCCCACGATGTCTTCCTTGATGTCGAAGCCGACCGCGCGCTTCTTGCCCATCCAGGCGATGATCTTGCGCACTTCGTTCATGACTTCAGGGCCGATGCCGTCGCCGGGCAGCACCAGCAGATTGCGGTTGGACGCCATTGTCTTGCTTCTCTCGCGGTCTACGAATCGAGGATGAGGGGATCGATGATCAGGCGGCCGGGTGCAGCCAGGGTTGCGCCTCCTTCTGGCGCTCCTCGAAGGCGTCGATCTCCGACTTCTTCTCCATGGTGAGCCCGATATCGTCGAGGCCGTTCAGCAAGCAGTGCTTGCGGAACGGGTCGATGTCGAAATGCACCGTGCCGCCGTCGGGTCCCTTGATCTCCTGCTTCTCGAGATCGACCTCGATGACGGCGTTGGAGCCACGGCTCGCATCGTCCATCAACTTGTCGATGATCTCCTTCGGCACCTTGATCGGCAGGATGCCGTTCTTGAAGCAGTTGTTGTAGAAGATGTCGGCGAAGTTCTCGGAGATGACGCAGCGGATGCCGAAGTCGAGCAGGGCCCACGGCGCGTGCTCGCGGCTCGAGCCGCAGCCGAAGTTGGGGCCGGCGACGATGATCTTGGCGTTCTGATAGGCCGGCTGGTCGAGGACGAAGTCCTTCTTCTGGCCGTCGGCCGTCCAGCGCAGCTCGTAGAACAGACCCTCCTTGAGACCGGCCCGCTTGATGGTCTTCAGGAAGTTCTTGGGGATGATCATATCGGTGTCGATATTGACCATCGGCATCGGCGCGGCGACGCCGCGCAGCGTCGTGAATTTTTCCATGAGCTCCCTCGCGAAACGCCGGAATAAACGGGCTTTTGGCCCCCCGGTCAAGCCGCGCCGGCCGGCCCCATCCGCCTGTCAGGTCCGCCTGCCAGGTCCGCCTGTCAGACCCTGGACAGGCGGGTCGCCAGGTCCAGGTTCACCCGTGTGGCGATACCCGGGATGAGAAACGCATCGACCACCCACCAGATCCCGATGATCACGATGCCGACCAGCCCCACGCCCACGAACACCGTGATCCAGGAAATCACGGAAATGATCGCCATGGCGGCCCCCGAGCCCGTTTGCCCCAGATAGAACCGATGGACGCCAATCCAGCCCAGGAAGAACCACAACAGATAGGCGATGCCCGTGGACTTCTTGGCAGCGTCGTATTGCATCAATCGCGCGGCATCGGTGCTGGGCGCCGACGGCGCCGCAGGTACATTGCTTTGGTCAGTCATGACGATCCCCCCACGTCCCCCACAGCTTATGGGTGAGGGGTTGGATCAGGCAACAACTAGAACAGTTATTAAGTGTCTAGCGGACCTTGATGACCAGGGTGCCGGCGATCATGTCGTGCAGGCCGCGCTTCTTGTCGGTGAAGGCGATCATGATGAACCCGATCATCAGGATGATCGCCGACAGGATCTTGGCGAAGTAGCGGCCGGTGGCGTTGAGGAAGCTGAGGCGCTGGCCATTGCTGGTCACGACGCGCAATCCCAGCGCCATCTTGCCGAGTGTGGCGCCGCGCTCCGAGCTCTCGAGCAGCGCGAAGTAGAGCCAGCCGATGACGAACGAGAGCAGGTTGAGGGTCGGGTCGTAGTGTTCCACGTTCTCCGGCACGAGCGGGATGCCGAAGATCGTCGCCAGGACGCCGGCCACGATGCTGAGCACGATGGCATCGATGATGTAGGCGACGAGGCGGATCCAGAAGCCGCCATAACCGACCGGTTGCGCCGTCGAGCTCGCGTCCCACGCAGGCGGGGGCGGAGCAGCGGGACCAGAACTCGGAACGCTTGCCATGGCGGTCTCCTCTGGAAGTCGAGCCCGCCCATCCTACCACATTACGCACGCACCGGGAAAAAGGGGCCACGAAAAAGGGCGGTGCATTGTTGCACCGCCCTCATGGTGGCGATTGTTTCAGTGCCGATGCGCTACTGGTAGTCGCGCACGTCCGCCAAGGTGCCCTTGATGGCCGCGGCTGCCGCCATGGCCGGGCTCACGAGATGGGTGCGCCCGCCGCGGCCCTGCCGCCCCTCGAAGTTGCGGTTCGAGGTCGAGGCGCAACGCTGGCCGGGCTCGAGCCGGTCGGCGTTCATGGCGAGACACATCGAGCAGCCCTGGATGCGCCATTCGAAGCCCGCCTCGAGGAAGATCTTGTCGAGGCCCTCCTTCTCGGCCTCGGCCTTCACCAGGCCGGAGCCCGGCACGACCATGGCCGACACGCCCGGCGCCACCTTGCGGCCGCGCGCGATCTCGGCGGCGGCGCGCAGGTCCTCGATGCGACCGTTGGTGCACGAGCCGATGAACACGCGATCGATCGGCACGTCGACCAGCTTGGTGCCCGGCGTCAGGCCCATGTAGGCGAGCGAGCGGGCCCAAGCCTCGCGACGGTTCTCGTCCGGCGCGTTGGCCGGATCGGGGATGACGTCGGTGATCGGCAGTGCGTCCTGCGGGCTGGTGCCCCAGGTCACCATCGGCGGGATGTCCGCCGCGTTGAGGTCGAGCTGCGTGTCGAAGCTGGCGCCCTTGTCGGACGGCAGGCGCCGCCACTGCGCCAGCGCGAGATCCCACGCCCCGCCCTTGGGCGCATAGGGCCGCCCCTGCAGGTACTTGAAGGTCGTCTCGTCGGGCGCGATCAGGCCGGCGCGGGCGCCCGCCTCGATCGACATGTTGCAGACCGTCATGCGGCCTTCCATCGTCAGCTCGCGGATGGCGCGGCCGGCATACTCGATCACATAGCCGGTGCCGCCGGCGGTGCCGAGCTTGCCGATGATGGCCAGGATCACGTCCTTGGCCGTGACGCCGAGCGGCAGGCTGCCTTCGACCGAAACGCGCATGTTCTTGGCCGGCTTCTGGATCAGCGTCTGGGTGGCGAGCACGTGCTCGACCTCCGAGGTGCCGATCCCGAAGGCGAGCGCGCCGAACGCACCGTGCGTGGAAGTGTGGCTGTCACCGCAGACGATGGTCATGCCGGGCAAGGTCAGGCCCTGTTCGGGGCCGATCACATGCACGATGCCGCGGCGGGCGTCGTTCATGTCGAAGTAGGGCACGTGGAAGTCGGCGACGTTCTTCTCCAGGGTCTCGACTTGGATGCGCGACTCCTCATCCATGCCGCCCTCGCCGACCGGCGTGGTCGGCGTGTTGTGGTCGGCCACGGCGATGGTGGCGTCGGGCCGGCGCACCGGACGGTTGGCCATGCGCAGGCCTTCGAAGGCCTGCGGGCTGGTCACCTCGTGGACGAGGTGACGGTCGACATAAATGACGCAGGTCCCGTCGTCCTGGCGATCGACGACGTGGGCGTCCCAGATCTTCTCGAACAGGGTACGCGGCGGTGGAGGAGGCGGTGGCGGCGTGGCCGACTTCTTGCGGAACGCCATGACTGCCTACTTCTTTCCGCCGCCCTTGGCGGCACGCACGTTCTTCTCGTCCTTGGGCTTTTCCTTCTTGAGCTTCTCGCGACGCGGACGCTTGGCGGCCTCCTCGGCCTGCTCGGCGACCAGCTCGCGCTGGGCCTCGACGTCCTCGGCGATGCGGCTCGCCTTGCCGCGCAGGTCGCGCAGGTAATAGAGCTTGGCGCGGCGCACGATGCCCTTGCGGACGACCTCGATCTCCCAGATGCCCGGGCCGTAGAGCGGGAACACGCGCTCGACGCCTTCGCCGAAGGAGATCTTGCGCACCGTGAACGACGAGTTCACGCCGGCGTTCTTGCGGCCGATGCACAGGCCTTCATAGACCTGCAGGCGCTCGCGGTTGCCTTCCTGCACCTTGACGTGCACGCGCAGCGTGTCGCCGGGCTCGAAGCGCGGCACCGGCCGCTCGCTCTGCACCTTGTCGATCGTCGCCTGGCCGATCGTATCGAGAATGTTCATCGCATCCATCCTTTCGTCATTTCTCTTCGTTCGTCCTCGCGGAGCGCTTGGCCCACAGATCGGGCCGTCGCCGCCGCGTAATCTCTTCGCGCTGTCGCCTCCGCCAGTCCGCGACCTTGCCGTGATGGCCCGAGACCAGAACCTCCGGCACGCGCCGTTCGGTTCCGTCGGGCCCGGTCCAGCTCGCGGGCCTTGTGTAGTGCGGATACTCCAGCAATCCGTCCTCGAAACTCTCCTCGTTCGCCGACAGGGGCTCGCCCATCACACCGGGCAGCAGCCGCACGCAGCAATCCATCACCGCCATGGCCGCGATCTCGCCGCCCGAAAGCACGAAATCGCCGACCGAGATCTCCTCCAACGCCTGGGCTTCGATGACGCGCTCGTCGACGCCCTCGAACCGCCCGCACACCAGCACCACGCCCGGACCCGCAGCCAGCTCCCGTCCGCGCGCCTGAGTGAACGGCGCGCCTCGGGGAGACAGCAGAACCTTCGGCACTCCCTTCATCTCTGGCGGCATGGCGACCGCCTCGATCGCCGCCGACAGCACGTCGGGCTTCATCACCATGCCGGCACCGCCCCCGAAGGGCGCGTCGTCGACCGTTCCGTGGCGGTCCTTGGCGAACCGCCTGATGTCGACCGCCTCCAGCGACCACACGCCTTCCTTCAGCGCCTTGCCGGCCAGGCTCTCGCCCAGCGGGCCCGGAAACATCTCCGGGAAGAGCGTCAGCGCCACAGCGCGCCACACGTTAGTCCTTCGCCTCCTTCTCAGCTCCGCCCGCCAGCAGACCTGCCGGCGGATTGACTAAAACCTTGCCGCCCTCGACGTCGACCTCGGGCACCGCTTCGTCGGTGAAAGGCAGCATCACCGACTGACGTGACGCCGTGCCTCCCGAGACCTCCATCGTCCGGCCGGCGCCGAAATCGTGGAAGGCCAAGACCTTGCCCCAATCCCGGCCGTCCGTTCCGACGGCTGGCAGACCGATCAGGTCCGCCTCGTACCACTCCCGCTCGCCCGTCGCCGGCAACCGCTCGCGCTCCACATAGAGCCGCAAACCGCGTATCGCCTCGGCCGCCGTTCGATCGGCTACGCCCTCGATCCGGGCCAGCACCGCACCCTTGGCGGTGCTCAATGCCTCGACCCGGTACCGCCTGCTTCCCGTCTCGTCCGACAGCTCGCCGTAAGAGGCGATCGCCATCGGGTCCTCGGTGAAGCTCCTGATGCGCACCAGGCCGCGCACTCCATGCGGCGCGGCCACGATACCCAGCAGGACGCGGCCCTTACTCACGAACGAGCCTCATCAGCTCGCGGCAGCCTCCTTCTCACCACCCTCGGCCGCGGGGGCCTCGGCGGCAGCGGCGGCGGCCTTCAGGCGCTCCTGCGCCTTGGCGCGCGGCAGCGGCTTCTTGGTCTGCTCGCGGCGCTCGCGCGGCTGCATCATCTCGGCCTGCGCCAGGAACTTGGCGACCCGGTCCGACGGCTGGGCGCCGACCTTCAGCCAATGCGCGATGCGCTCCTTGTCGAGCGTCAGGCGCTGGGCGTGCTCGCGCGGCAGCAGCGGGTTGTAGGTGCCGAGCTTCTCGATGAAGCGGCCATCGCGCGGGCTGCGCGAATCGGCGACCACGATGTGGAAGAACGGCCGCTTCTTGGCGCCGTGACGGGTCATACGAATAGCAAGCATTCTTTCTCCTTCGAAATTTCAGCGCGGGAAGCCGGGCGGCGGCATCATGCCCCCGAGGCTGCGCATGAATCCCTTCTCTCCGAGTTTGTTGACGCGTTTCATCATCTTGAGCATGTCGGCGTGCTGCTTGAGCAGCTTGTTGACGTCCTGCACGGCCACGCCCGAGCCTTTGGCGATGCGCTTCTTGCGCGAGGCGTGGATGATGTCGGGGTTGCGCCGCTCCTTGGGCGTCATGGCGAGGATGACGGCCTCCTGGCGCTTGAGCTGACCCTCGTCGATCTTGGCCTTGGACATCGCCGCCTTGGCCTGCATGGCGCCCGGCAGCATGCCCATCAGGCCCGACAGCCCGCCCATCTTGCGCAGCTGACGCAGCTGGCTCAGCAGGTCGTCCATGTCGAACTGGCCCTTGCGGACCTTGGCCGCGAGCTTCTCGGCGTCCTCTTTCTCGATGGTCTCGGCGGCGCGCTCGACCAGCGAGACGATGTCGCCCATGCCGAGGATGCGGCTGGCGATGCGGTCGGGATGGAACGGCTCCAGCGCGTCGAACTTTTCGCCGACGCCGATCAGCTTGACCGGGCGGCCGGTGACGGCGCGCATCGACAGCGCGGCGCCACCGCGCGCATCGCCGTCCACGCGCGTCAGCACGATGCCGGTGACGGCGAGGCGCTCGTTGAACGCCTTGGCGACGTTGACCGCGTCCTGGCCGGTCATGGCGTCGGCGACCAGCAGCGTTTCCTTGGGCTGGGCCAGCGCGCTGATGTCGGCCACTTCCTTCATCAGCTCTTCGTCGATCGAGAGGCGACCGGCGGTGTCGAGGATCAGCACGTCGAAGCCTTCGCGCCGCGCCGTCTCCAGCGCGCGCCGCGTGATGGCAAGCGGCATCTCGAGCGGCACGATGGGGAGCGTCGGCACGCCGGTCTGCTCGCCCAGGATCTTGAGCTGCTGCTGCGCGGCGGGGCGGCGGGTGTCGAGCGAGGCCATCATGACCTTGCGCTTGGTGCCGAAGCTGCCGCCGAACTCCGCGGCCATGCCTTGCGGGCCTTGGGCGAGGCGATAGCCGATCTTGGCCGACGAGGTCGTCTTGCCCGAGCCCTGCAGGCCCACCATCAGGATCACGACCGGCGGAATGGCGTTGAGGTCGAGGTCGGCGACGCTGCCGCCCAGCATCTCGACCAGGTGATCGTTGACGATCTTGATCACCATCTGGCCCGGCGTGACCGAGCGGATCACATCGGCGCCGATCGCCTTGGGCCGCACCCCGTCGATGAACTGGCGGACGACCGGCAGGGCGACGTCAGCCTCGAGCAGCGCCGTGCGGACCTCGCGCAGGGCCGCGTCGACATCGGCCTCGGAAAGCGCACCGCGCCCACGAAGCTTGTCGAAGACGTCGCCCAGACGTTTGCTCAGACCCTCGAACATGCCGGTTACCGACCCTACGTTTCGCCCAAAGACGTATCGCGCCGATGCGCGAACCTTCGCGGATCAGCGGAGCTCCCCGAAGGGGGAACCATAAATCGGCACGACCGATTGGACGGGCGGGGTATAAGGCCTGCCGCAGGAGGAGTCAAAAGGCTTGGCGATGGACCCTAACCCATTGATCCAGAACGATTCCAGGCCCATCCGCTGGTGGTCGCTGGCGCTCTTCCTGGTCGTCCTGCCGGTCCTGCTGGTGCCGGGGGCCCTGCTGCTGCGCGACCAGGGCATGCTGCCCATGCTGGCGCTGTTCTTCGTGAGCGCTCTGATCGCCCTGGCGCTGGCGGTGGCGCCGCTCGGCCGGCAGGCCTTGCCGTCGCTCGGCCTGCGGCCCGCCGGCTGGCGTCCGATCGTATTGGGCTCGGTGGTCGCCCTGATCATTTCCGTCGCCGTCACCCAGCTCGGCATCGAGCCCGAAGGCATGAAGCAGGCGATGGAGATCGCCCGCGAGCCCGCGATGTTCGCGGGCAGCCTTTTCGTGATGGCCATCCTCGCGCCGGTGGTCGAGGAGGCGGTGTTTCGCGGACTGCTCTACGGCTGGGTGGCCGGCCGCTGGGGCACGCTCGCCGCCTGGCTGGTGAGCTCGGTCCTGTTCGCGGCGGCCCATGTCGAGCTCGCCCACGTCGTCCTGGTCTTCCCGCTAGGGCTGTGGTTCGGCTGGCTGCGGCGACGGACCGATTCGCTGTGGCCGTCGGTGGTGGCGCACATGATCAACAACGGCACTGCCGTCCTCGCGGCGGCGTTCCTCGAAAGCACCTCACCCTGAGGAGCGCCGCGCAGCGGCGCGTCTCGAAGGGTGGATACATCAACGTTGTTGCCACCCTTCGAGACGGCGCTTCGCGCCTCTTCAGGGTGAGGTGTGCGTGCTTCAGCTCGCGAGCTTGCGCTCGACGAAGTCGAGCCGGTCCTGGCCCCAGAAGATCTCCTTGTTGATCACGAAGGACGGCGCGCCGAACACGCCCTGGTCGATGGCGAACTTGGTGTAGGAGTCGCGCTTGTCGGCCATGCCGGGCGCTTCGCTGGCCTTGAGCACGAGATCGGCGTCGATGCCGCAGCCGGTGATGATCTCGCGCAAGGTCGCCGGATCGCCGGTGTCCTTGTCCTCCGCCCACAGGGCATGGAGCACGGCGTGGGCGAGCTTGATGGCGTCGGCCATGCGGCTGAGCTCGCGCAGCGCCAGCACGCACTTCGCCGCCGGCAGCTCGTTGGCTGGAAAGAACTTGGGCTCGAGGTTGAGCGGCACGCCGAGATGATCGCGCCAGCGCTTCAGCTCCATCATGCGATAGGCCTGTCGCTGCGGCGAGCGCTTGGGCAGCGGCAGGCCTCCCGTCGCGGCGAATACCGAGCCGAAGTCGACCGGCCAGATCGAGACGTGCGCGTTGTGCTTCTTGGCGATCGCCTCGAAGCGTTTGGATCCGAGGTAGGTCCAGGGTGAGTTGAGCGACACGTAATAGTCGACATGCTTTGCCATGGTGCCCTCCGGTCGCCGACTGTGGCGCATTGGCAGGCGACAGCAAAGGGCCGATCGGCCATCCTCGTCACGTGTCGGAACAAACCATCGCGATCACCGGCGGCGATGCCGGCTATTTCGACCTGATCAAGGACTGCATCGGCTCGCTGCGTGCCGTGCCCGAAGGTCGCACGCTGGCCCTGGGCGTGCTCGATTGCGGCCTCACCGAGGAGCAGCGCGCCTGGTGTCTCAGCCAGGATGCGATGCTGGTCGTGCCGCAATGGGACTTCGACTTCCCCGGCCGCGACAAGCTCAAGGATGGTTACAAGGCTTTGACGGCGCGTCCCTTCCTGCCGCGCTACTTTCCGGACTTCGACCTCTATCTCTGGATCGATGGCGATTGCTGGGTGCAGCAGGGCGATGCGGTAACGCTGTTCCAGCGGGCGGCGCGCACCGGCGCGCTGGCGGTGGCGCCCGAAATCCATCGCTCCATGCGTCACTATCGTCACGCCTGGGAGGAGTTCTCCTCGGTCAACGGAGCGGCGTTCGCGGCGTGCTTCGACAAGCAGACGGCCGACCGCCTGGTGCGTTATCCGATGATCAACGCCGGCGTGTTTGCGCTCAAAGCCGACGCGCCGCATTGGCAGGGTTGGGCCGAGCTGATGGACGAGGCCCTGCAGCGCTCGACCGACATGACCGACCAGGTGGCGCTGAACGTGCTGGTCTACGACCGGGGCTTCGCCTGCGAGCCGTTGCCCAGCCGCTGCAACTGGCCGATCCACCACGCCACGCCGGCCTGGGACGCCGAGCGCGCGCTCTTCGTCGAGCCGGCCATGCCCTACGATCCCTTGGGCATCCTGCACATGACCATCTACACCAAGCGGCTCGCCACCCTGGATGTGCGCGAGCTGGGCGGCCCCCACGATGGCCAGGTCCGGCCGCGCTCGTTGCGCTGGCCCGGCCGAACGGCCATATAGCGGCGCATGACGGGTACGCCGTTCCTTAAAATGCACGGGCTGGGCAACGACTTCGTCGTGCTCGATGCCCGCGCGACGGCGCTCGACCTGACGCCGGAGCGCCGCCGCGCCATCGCCGACCGCCGGCTGGGCGTGGGCTGCGACCAATTGATCGTGCTCGAGCCGCCGACCGAGCGCGAGGCCGACGTCTTCATGCGCATCTACAATCCCGACGGCGGCGAGGCCCAGGCGTGCGGCAATGCCACGCGCTGCGTCGCCTCGGTGGTGATGGACGAGCGCAAGACCGACCATGTCACGGTGCAGACCGTTGCCGGCATGCTCGATTCGCAGAAGATCGGCATGGGCAGCAACGGGCTGCCGGTGATCTCGGTCGATATGGGACTGGCGCGGCTCGACTGGCGCGAGATCCCGGTCGCCAAGGCCTGCGACACCAACCACATGCCGGTCGGCCTCGGCCCGTTGCAGGATCCCGTCGGCACCAACATGGGCAACCCGCACGCCACCTTCTTCGTCGACGACGCCGCGGCGATCCCGCTCGCCGAGCTTGGGCCGAAGCTCGAGCACGACCGCTTCTTCCCTGAGCGCGCCAACATCGGCGTCGCCCAGCTGCTGGGCGACGGCAGGCTCAGGCTGCGCGTCTGGGAACGTGGCGCCGGCATCACCCTCGCCTGCGGCTCGGGCGCCTGCGCGGCCGTCGTCGCGGCGAGCCGGCGCGGCCTGGTCGATCGCAAGGCCGAGGTGGTGCTGGAGGGCGGCACGCTCGCCATCGAGTGGCTGCGCGACGATCATGTGCTGATGACCGGCGGCATCGCGGTCGCCTTCAAGGGCGAGCTCGACGGCTCGCTGCTCGGTGAGAGGGCACGGTGAGCGAGACTCCCAAGCCCGAAGAGGGCAAGAAGGGCTGGCTGTCGCGCTGGCGCTCCAAAGGCGATGCGGCGACCGCCGCTCCTGACCCCGAACCCGTCAGCGAGGCGCCTGAACCCGAGGCGCCTGAACCCGAAGCAGCCGCAGAGGTCGAGCCCGAGGCCGAGAAGCCCGAGGCCGAGAAGCCCGAGGCCGAGAAGCCCGAGGCCGAGAAGAAAGGCTGGCTGTCGCGGCTGCGCGAGGGTCTTTCCAAGTCGACCAAGCGCGTCACCGAGAGCATCACTGGCCTCTTCACCAAGAAGAAGCTCGACCAGCAGACGCTCGACGATCTCGAGGACGCGCTGATCCAGGCCGACCTCGGCGTCAGTGTCGCCGCCCGCCTGGTCGCCAAGCTGGGCAAGGAGCGCTTCGGCAAGGAAGTGACCGACGAGGAGGTGCGCGCCGCCTTCGCCGATGACATCGCCGAGATCCTGCAGCCGGTCGCGACCTCGCTCGTCATCGATGCGGCGAAGAAGCCGCACGTCGTGCTGGTGATCGGCGTGAACGGCAGCGGCAAGACCACGACCATCGCCAAGCTCGCCAACCTCTACAAGGGCGAGGGCCGCAAGGTCATGCTGGCCGCCGGCGACACCTTCCGCGCCGCCGCCGTCGAGCAGCTCAAGGTGTGGGGCGATCGCGCCGGCGTTCCGGTGGTCGCCAAGGACACCGGCGCCGATGCCGCGGGGCTCGCCTACGAGGCGCTGGAGCGCGCCAAGGAAGAGGCCTGCGACGTGCTGCTGATCGACACCGCCGGCCGCCTGCACAACAAGTCGAACCTGATGGACGAGCTCGCCAAGATCGTGCGCGTGATCCGCAAGCTCGATGCGACGGCGCCGCATTCCTGCCTGCTGGTGCTCGACGCCACGACCGGCCAGAACGCCCACGCCCAGGTCGAGACCTTCAAGACCATGTCGCCGGTCGACGCCCTGGTGCTCACCAAGCTCGACGGCAGCGCCAAGGGCGGCGTGCTGGTGGCACTGGCGGAGAAGTTCAAGCTGCCCGTGGTCGCGATCGGCGTCGGCGAGGGCATCAACGACCTGCGGCCGTTCGAGGCGAGAAGCTTCGCGCGCTCGCTGATGGGATTGCCGGCATGAGCGAAGGCACACAGCAGGAAAACGGGGCGCGGCGCTTCTATGCGACGGCGCTGGAACTGGGGCCGCTCCTGCTGTTCTTCGTCGCCAACAGCCGCTGGGGCATCTTCACGGGCACGGCGGTGTTCATTGCCGCCACCGCCGTGGCCTTGCCCTGCTATCGCTGGCTGGAGAAGCGTTGGCCCATCATGCCGCTGGTCGGCGGCTTCTTCGTGCTGGTGTTCGGCGGCCTCACCATCTGGCTGCAGGACGACACCTTCATCAAGCTCAAGCCCACCATCGTGAACTGCCTGTTCGGCGTGATCCTGGGCGGCGGCCTGCTGCTCCTGAACCGGCCGCTGCTGAAGCCGATCTTCGGCGCCGCCTTCAGGCTGACCGACGAAGGTTGGCGCAAGCTCACGGTGCGCTGGACGTTGTTCTTCTTCGTGCTGGCCGCGGTCAACGAGGTGATGTGGCGCGGCTTCTCCACCGACACCTGGATCGCCAGCAAGATGCTCTTGAGCTTTCCGCTGACGATGGTGTTCGCCTTCCTGCAGATCCCGCTGCTCAAGCGCTACTGGGACGGCGACGACAATCCCTTTGCGAGCGGGAAGTAGCAAAGACTAAGAGGTCGGAGAGATCAGCGCCAGCTTCGGAAAATACGTTCGATAGCGCGTCACGTCCCGTGTCAGCACGCGATAGCCCTGGATTGCAGCGTGCGCGCCGATGAGAAAATCCGGCAGTGGAGAGGTCTTGACGCCCGACCGCCGACGGTAGGCTGCGAATGCCTTGCCTGCGAGAAAGGCAGCCTCGAAGGGAATGGCCTCGCGCTCGAACATGGCTGGTGGCAAGGCATCATCCAAGTCCTCGATTCGGTCGAAGCGAATCGAAATCTCGCCATAGATGATCGGGCTTATGACGAGGCGTGATTCGTTGGCGGCATGTTCAAGTGCTGCGCTTGACCAGGGGAACCACCTGCTGTCTTCCGTGAAGACGTCGAGAATAACGTTGCTATCGACGAGAATGGCGCTCATCAGCGGCGCGTCAGGGCCATGATCTGTTCGGTCGTCAGCGTACCGCTGCCTCGGCCACGCATGTGGGCCACGAGACGGGCGCCCCGGCTGCTCTTGCCACGGCCGGCCTTCAGGATGCGCACGGTCTTGCCGTCATAGACAAAATCGACCTCAGTATGCGGCAGCAAGCCCGCTTGCTCGCGAATCTCCTGCGGAATGGTGACCTGGCCCTTGGAAGTGATGCGCATCCGGCGATTCCTACTCTTACCGGTAAGATTAATACCCCACGATCGACGATTCAAGGCTGCCCTACAGCTGGCCGCTCGCCGCCCGCTCCTCCGCATCCTCTGCCCGCAACCGCGCCATCACGCCCTCACCGTCCCCTCAGCGCCCAAGCGTTGTCGGCGTCGACCTGCAGCGTGACCGTGTCGCCCACTGCGGCGGCGCGCGTCGAGGCGCAGTCGACGTTGAACCGGCGGCCGGCCGTCTCGACCGTGAGCGAGCGCCGAGGCCCGCGGAAGATGCCGTCGACGACCTTGCCGGGCCAGGCGAGATGACCGTTGCTCGCCGGCGCATTGGCGGGCGCCAGCGTGACATCCTCAGGCCGCACCATCACCGATACCTGCTCTCCCGGCTGGAAGGCCTGTGCCGAGCGGCAATGGCCGCCCTCGATGGTCACCTGCCAGTCGCCGTCGCCCGTCGGCTGGCAGCCAGCGACCGTGGCGTCGATGAAGTTCGGCGTGCCGAAGAACGCCGCGACCTCGCGGCTGGCCGGCCGGCGATAGACCGTCTCCGGCGCGCCAACCTGCAGGATGCGGCCACGCTGCATGACCACGACGCGGTCGGAGAGGGCCATCGCCTCCTCCTGGTCGTGGGTCACGTAAAGCGTGGTGATCCTGAGTCGCCGCTGCAGGGCGCGGAACTCATCGCCCATCTGCGCGCGCAGGCGCGCATCGAGATTGCTGAGCGGCTCGTCGAGCAGCAGCACCTCGGGCTCGAACACCAGCGCCCGCGCGATCGCCACGCGCTGTTGCTGGCCGCCCGACAGGGCGGGCGCGGGCCGGTCAGCGTAGCGCTCCATCTCGACCAGGCGCAGCGCCGCCGTGACTCGCTGCCTGATCTCGGCCTTGGCGACGTGCCGCACGCTCAAGGGATAGGCGACGTTGTCGAACACCGTCATGTGCGGCCAGATCGCATAGGACTGGAACACCATGCCGAGCTTGCGCAGGTCGGGCGGCACGAACAGGCCGGCCGGCGCGTCGCTCACCACGCGGCCGCCGATCACGATCGACCCGGTGTCGTTGCGCTCCAGCCCGGCCACCATGCGCAGGGTCGTGGTCTTGCCGCAGCCCGAAGGGCCGAGCAGGGTCACGAACTCGCCGTGCTCGATCGCGAGATCGATGCCGTCGACCGCCTTGACCTCGGCGAAGTGCCGTCCGACCTGGTGCAGGGCGACGCTGGGCATGGGCTTACTTGAAGATCTGCTTGGCGAGCTCGAGCATGGCGTCCTGCCGTTCGGGCACAGTGGTGCCCAGCGCCTTGGCGGCGAGCAGCGGACGCAGCTCCTCGACGGTTTTCTCGATCACGCCCTTCACGACGGGATTGTAGCCCGCGTTGGCGTAGATGATCTGCTGCTCGGGCTCGAGATAGAAGTTCATGAAGAGGCGCGCCGCGTTGGGATGAGGTGCGTTCTTCAGCATCGCGAGGTCGAAGCGCACATAGGGCCGCCCCTCGACGGGCATGATCGGCTTCACCGGCAGGCCCTTCAACGTGTTGTAGTCCTGCAGCCCGAAGGGCAGGTAGAGCGGGTATTCGCCGCGCGCCACGCGACGCTCGCTGTTCTGGATGTCGCGCGAGAAGACGGGCTTCTGGGTGGCGAGCTTCTCCAGGAACTCCTTGCCGAACGTGTCGTACATGACGACAAAGAACACCGCCCCGCCGCCCAGCGCGCGATAGTCGTCGGACAGGATCTTGCCCGTCCATCGCGGATCGAGGATGTCCTTCCAGCTCTTGGGCTCGTCGGCCGGTTTCACCAGGTTGCGGTTGATCATCAGGGCGTAGCTGATGACTTCGGCCGGGATGCGGATGTCATCGGCCTCGTAGGGCGGCACGATGTTCTTGATGTTGGGGAGCGGCCCGTGCGGCTGGAAGTTGCCGTCGCGCGTCATCAGCCAGGTCGTGGTGCTGCCGTTGTGATGGACGTCGCCCAGGAAGCGGCCGGCCGACTGCTCGACGCGCACACGCTCGCGCACTTCGCTGGCGCGGGCTTCCAGCAGCTCGACCGAGATACCGTGCTTCTGCTCGAACGCCTTGGTGGCGGCCTTCAGCGAGGGCGAGCCGATCGAGGCGGTGTAGATGACGAGCTTGCCTTCCTTCCTGGCGGCATCGGCCACCTTGGCCCAGTCGTCCTGCGCCCGCGCGGGCCCGGCAAGCACGCTGCTTGCCGCCAGAGCCCCGAATACGCGTCTCCTCAACATGGCCCCATCCCTTCCCATCTTCACAGCGTACTGATGCGCCGCTTGATGAATTTCAGCTGGACCCAGCGGAACAGCAGGACCAGCACCAGCATCACCAGGCCGATCACGCTCACTTCCTCCGGCTTGCCGCTCACCCACATCTTCAGCATGACCACCGACAGCACCTCGGTGCCCGGCGCGTAGAGCAGGATCGAGGCCGAGAGCTCGCGCATGATGCCGAAGAAGATCAGCACCCAGCCGACGGCGAAGGCGGGCCAGGCCAGCGCGATCAGGATGCGCACCAGCGTCTGCCACCAGCCGGCGCCGTGCACGCGGCTGCATTCCTCGATGTCGTTGGCGATCTGCTGGTAGGCCGCCGAGGTGACGCGCACCGCGACCGGCGTGCCGAGCGCGATATAGGCCAGCAGCAGGGCCCACAACGTGCCGTAGATCGGGATGGCGTGCGGCAGGATGGCGAAGCCCCACAGGAAACCGATGCCCAGGACCATGCCGGGCATCATCCAGGGCAGCCAGGCCAGCATGTCGATCAGGCGGCGGCCGCGCCAGCGCGTGCGCGTCGTGACATAGGCCACGATGCCACCCAGCATCATGGTCGCCGTGGCGCCGGCGAAGCCCAGCAGCAGGGTGTTGCCGAAGGCGCGCCAGAAGGCCGAATTCTCCCAGACGCTGCGATAGTGCTCGAAGGTCAGCATGTCGGCTTCGTAGAAGCCGAAGAACTTGAAGAACGAGGAGAGCAGCAGCTGGCCGATCGGCAGCGCCACGGTGAGCGCGAAGAAGGCGATGCAGATGCCGAACGTCACCCAGCGCATCCGGCCCAGCCGCGTGATGTTGGGCGCGTAGCCCTTGCCGGTGACCGTGGTGAAGCTGCGGCCGCGCAACAGGCGGTTTTGCATCACCAGCAGCAGGAACATCAGCGCCAGGGCGGCGAAGGACAGTGCCGTCGCCGACTGGTAGTCAGGCTGCGCGCGCTGGGTGATCGAGCTGTAGATCGCCGTGGTGATCACCTCGATGCCGACCGGCGTCCCGAAGAACACCGCCGATTCGAAGGACTCGATGCCGCGGATGAAGCTTAAGATGAAGGCGCTGGTGGTGACCGGCAGCATCAGGCCGAAGGTGATGCGCCAGAAGGTCTGCCAGCGGCTGGCGCCCGACATGCGGCTCGATTCCTCGAGCGAGGGATCCATAGCGCGGAAGGCATCGACGACGAACAGGAAGATGAACGGCGTCGAGTACTGCATCATGTGCCAGATGACGCCGCCGTAGGAGTAGACGTCGACCAGCGTGCTGTCGGTCCCCGAGATCCAGCGCCAGGCGAGGTTGATGGTGCCGACCTGGGCGTTGCCCAGCATCGCCCAGGCCGTCGCCGTCAGGATCGGCGGGATGAAGAAGGGCAGCGTGATCAGCACTTCCAGCACGCCGCGGCCCGGCGTGTCGGTGCGCGCCACAATCCAGGCCAGCAGGACCGCGAGCGCCAGCGCCAGCACGGTCTTGACCAGGGAGATGCCGATGGTGTTGGCCAGCACCACCAGGTTTGCCGGCGTGGCGATGGCGACATAGCCGTCGAGATTGAAAGTCCCCGGGATGCCGGGCGGCGTCGAATGCAGGCTGCCGTAGAGCAGCATCAGCATGGGATAGAGCGACAGGAAGCCGAGGATCAGAATCAGCGCGCCAATGCCGGCCGGGCGGCCCCAGCGCCACAGGCCGGCGCCTGACGCCCTGTGCTCGCCCAACGGGGCGGCAACGCTCACCATCCTCGCGCCTCCTCCCTGAAGGCTCTTTGCCCCTCATGTTCCTCTCCCCCGCTAGGGGGAGAGGTTAGGAGAGGGGGCTTCGAAGGCTGCCTGTAACCCCCTCTCCCAGCCTCTCCCCCTAGCGGGGGAGAGGAGGAAGAAAGCCGTGCAGCTTTTGTCGCTTGCTACTCAGCCGCCAGCGGCAGCCGGTTCCTGTTGAGCAAGCCCAGAGGGCTCTTGGCCGTCTGCAGCTTCTCGGCGTAAGCGTCGAGCCAGTCCTGCTCGACCGGCGCCACGAACGCGCCGCCGCGCGCGCCGAGGTAGATGTCAGGATTGTCGACGGTGGCCGGCACCTTCTTCTCAGCCAGCAGCTCCTGCGCGGCCTGCAGGCAGCGCTTTCGCGTGATGGCGATCATGCGGTCCGACGGCGCCAGGTGCTCGAGGCTGCGATCGACGATCTCGCCCATGCACTCGATCATCGCCTGGTCCTGCCGGCCGATACCCTGGATGCCGGTGTAGTTGACGTTCTTCTGCATGTCGCGGTCGATCAGGTAGTCATTCTCGCGCCGCGCCACCAGGCGCCACCGGCCGAACCAGTCGTTGGTGTTGGGGAGGTACTCGACGTCGGGCTTCAGGCCCGGGATCCAGTCGCCGTTCTTCAGCGTCTCGAGCGGACGCGTCTTGCCCTTCCAGGTGAGGTTGTAGGTCATGGTGTGGGTGTCATCCATCGGCACGTTCAAGGTGCAGGCGACCTGGTCCTCGAAGAAGCCGTTGGGCGTCAGCGTGATGAAGGGGAACATGAAATGCGCGAAGCGGTAGTAGTACTGGCCCGCTTCGGCCGGCCGGTAGGCCGCGTACATGGTGCCCCATTCGGTCTCGGTCGACTTGTAGTCCGGCGCGCGGTCGCCGACGCCCCACTTGTGGATGGTGTCGGGCGAGACGTCGTCCATCGTCAGCCCGCCGACATGCAGGAAGCCGAAATGCGAGGTGTCGATGTCGCCCTCGAGCGACTGGAACCAGTTGCACTCGCGCATGTGCACGCGGGTGATGCGATCCTCTTCGGGCAGCATCAGCACTTCGACGTTGGGTAGCCCTGGTGCCTCCTTGCGGCTGCCCATGTAGGTCCAGACGAAGCCCGAGCGCTCGACGACCTTGTAGGACTTGGCCTTGATGCGAGCCTTGAAGTCCTGCGCCGGCGGCACGTTCGGCATGTCGACGCAGTTGCCTTCGACGTCGAACTTCCAGCCGTGATAGACGCAGCGCAGTCCGCCTTCCTCGTTGCGGCCGAAGAACAGCGAGGCGCAGCGGTGCGGGCAGCGATGCTCCATGATGCCGACGCGACCATCGGTGTCGCGGAAGGCGATCAGCTGCTCGCCGAGCAGCATCAGGCGCATCGGCTCGCCATCGGCCTTCAATTCGGACGAAAGGCAGGCGGGAATCCAATATTCTCGCATGAGATTACCCATGGGCGTGCCCGGCCCAACGCGCGACAGCATCTCGTTGTTGGCTGCAGTCAGCATGGCTTCCTCCAAGTCGTCCGTGTACCGGACGTTCGTACGACTCTAGCAAGAGCCAGCAAAACCGGCAATTGAAGCCCAGTCGAAGGCAGGTATGCGTACGCCGGACGTCAGATCGATTGGTCAAGTCGTTGCAAGGCGGCGCGCGATCAACTCGACGGTGAAGTCAAGGAAGTAGCGTTGGTCGAGGCCGGCTGGATCTTCGGCAACGCTTGCCAGCAGGGCGTCGCCTCCCATGGCCGCATGCATGTGGGCCGCGCTCAGGAGAGCGATGGCGTACTGGGTGTCGGAAAGCCGCGGTGCTGGCCGCCTGGCCTTGCGCGCAGCCTGGACCCGTGCGCGATGCACCCGCTCGGCCAGCGACTTGAACATGCCTGACCCCTTTGGCCGCCAGCCAGTAAGGCTCAGCCAGAGGCCGAGTCTCGCCGCCCGTTCGTCGGCATAGGCGCGTTGAAAGAGCCGGCTGAGAGCGGCGACGTCGATCTGATCGGGCGTCCAGCTTGCGATGGTCGCCTCGATGTCATCCACCAGGCGGCGTCCCAGGCGGCGCAGGAGGGCGTCCATCAGGGCCTCGCGCGTCCCGAAATGATAGTGGATAGCCGCGTCCGTGATGCCGAGATCCGCCGCGATGCGCTGGATGCGCACGCCTTCGGGACCGTCGTCGTGCAATCGCCGCTCAGCGGCTTCCAGGATCGCGAACTTTGCTGCTTGCGGCGTTCGACGCTGTCGCGTTGCCATTGACATCCTGCCTTCGTGGATCTTACTTAGAGTACCCTAAGTAAGGACATCGTCCATGGACGATTGGCATCCCGAGGCATTGGCGACAATAGCGGACCGACTCGGCGTGGCCTTTGTCGACCTTGCGGCGCCCATCTCACGGCGTTTTCGCGCGCCAGGCGGGCCCGACATCCACGTCCTCGACTGGGGCGGCCAGGGGCCTGCGGCCATGCTGTTGCACGGCGGCTCGCTCACCGCCCGCACCTGGGACTATGTCGCCCTTGCGTTGCGCTCGGATTTCCGGCTCGTCGCGCTCGACATGCGCGGCCACGGCGCCAGCGATTGGGCCGAAGACTATTCGATCGAAAGCTTCGCGTCCGATCTCCTGACGGTCATCGACGACCTCGCGATCGAACGCGCGCATCTTGTCGGCATGTCGTTGGGTGGCGCCGTGGCTTGCGAGTTTGCGCTCCGCCATCCCGACCGCACGACAAGCCTGGTGATGGTCGATGTGATCTCACGGCCCGTGTTCGCCGCAACGGCGAGGATGCGCGCCTTCATGACGGGTTTCCGTGGCGCAGCCACTGTGGACGAGGTTGTTGAGATGGCGCTTGCGGTCAGCCCCCGGAGCGATCCGGAGCGTCTTCGTTATCGCATGCGCGCCCTGCTGAAGCGCGGCGACGACGGGCGCCTGGTGTGGAAGAGCGATCGCCAGCGTCTCACGGACTATCCCGCGATCCTGAACCATCTCATAGGCTTCGAGAGCCGTGTTTCGGACATGACCGCACCGTTCCTGCTGGCTAAGGGCGGTGACAGCCTGATCTTCTCCGAAGACGCTGCCCGGGACTTCACCGCGCTATTTCCCGACGGCCGGTGGATCAACATCGAGAACGCTGGCCATAACGTCCAGGAAGACAATCCACGCGATCTGGCCGAAGCCCTCCGAGCCTTCTGGCGCGGACGCCGACCTTAGAGGCCGGCCGGCTTCCTTGGCGGCCACATGCGGGCGAGGTCACCCGTGGGATTGGTGTAGGTCGAGAAATCCGCCTTGCCGCGTGACTCATGGAAATGTGCGAGCGCCCACACCACCGTCGGGAAGGCGAGCTGCTCCCAGGGAATGTCCTGCCACTCGACCAGCGCCACGTCCTCGCTCTCGGGTCCGGCGGCGACGTCGTCGCTCACCAGGCGGGCGCGATACATGATCTGCACCTGGCCGATGCGGGCCACGCTGTACATCGCGAGCAGGCGGTCGATCTCGATGGTGGCGCAGGCCTCCTCGCGCGCTTCGCGTTGCGCCGCCTGCTCCGTCGTCTCGCCCAGCTCCATGTAGCCCGCGGGCAGGGTCCAGAAGCCCTTGCGCGGCTCGATGGCGCGCTTGGCGATCAGGATACGGTCCTTCCAGGTGCACACTGCACCGGCGACGATCTTGGGGTTCTGGTAGTGGATGAACTCGCAGCGCGCGCACACCAGCCGCTCGCGATTGTCGCCGTCGGGAACCTTCTTCTCGAAGTGCTCCGGCGGATCCCACGGCAGACGTGGACGTTCAGGGACGGGCGGCGGCGTGCTCATCGCCCAAGTGTCCTACGCCGCCCGTATCAGCGCCGCAACGCCGGGCAGGGTCTTGCCTTCCATCCATTCGAGGAAGGCGCCGCCTGCGGTCGAGACGTAGGAGAATTTCTCCTCGACGCCGGCCGCGGCCAGCGCCGCCACCGTGTCGCCGCCGCCCGCCACCGACAGCAGCTTGTGGGCGCCGGTCTGCTCGGCGACAGCGCGCGCCAGGGTCACCGTGCCGTTGTCGAACGGCTTGATCTCGAAGGCGCCGAGCGGGCCGTTCCACACCAGCGTCTTGCACTTGGCGACCTGCTTGGCGTAGATCGCGATCGACTTCGGACCGACATCCAGGATCATCTGGTCGTCGGGGCAGGCCTTGGCATCGACCACCTGGCTCGCCGCGCCGGCCTTGAACTCAGACGCGACCACGACGTCGATCGGCAGCAGGATCTCGCAATGGGCGGCCTTGGCCTTCGCCATGATCTCGCGCGCCGTGTCGGCGAGATCTTTCTCGGCCAGCGACTTGCCGATCTTGATCCCTTGCGCCGCCATGAAGGTGTTGGCCATGCCGCCGCCGATGATCAGCTTGCCGACCTTGCCGACCAGGTTGCCGAGAAGATCGAGCTTGGTGGAAACCTTGGCGCCACCGACCACGGCGCAGACCGGGCGCTTGGGATTGCCCAGCGCCTTGTCGAGCGCCTCGAGCTCGGCCTGCATCAGGCGACCGGCGGCGGCGGGCAGGCGGTTGGCCAGTCCCTCGGTCGAGGCATGCGCGCGATGTGCCGCCGAAAAGGCATCGTTGACATAGACATCGCCCAGCACCGAGAGCTTGTCGACGAAGCCCTTGTCGTTCTTCTCCTCTTCCTTGTGGAAGCGCAGGTTCTCCAGCAGCAGCACCTCGCCGGGCTTCAGCCCGCGCACCGCTTCCTCGGCGAGCGGCCCGATGCAATCCTCGACGAAGGCGACCGGCTTGCCCAAGGCCTGCGACAATGGCTCGACCAGCGGCCTGAGCGACATCTCGGGCACGCGCTTGCCGTCGGGCCGGCCGAAGTGGCTGAGCACGATCACCTTGCCGCCCTTCGCCGCGAGCTCCTTCAACGTCGGCGCGGCGCGCTCGATGCGCGTTGCGTCGGTCACCTTGCCGCTCTTCATCGGCACGTTGAGGTCGACGCGCACCAGGACGCGCTTGTTGGCCACGTCGATGGAATCGATCGTCTTGAAGGTCGATTGGGGCATCTAGCTCTCTTGCGGTGAATTCTTGCGGATCACGAATATCAGGACATCGCCCTCCCGCCGACTCGAAACAAGTTCGTGACCGGTTTGCTTGCAGTAGGCGGGAAAGTCCTGCTCGGCGGCGGGATCGGTGGCGCGCACCGTCAACAGGCCGCCGACCGGCAACTCGCGCAGCTTGCGGTTGGCGCGCAGCACGGGCAGCGGACATAAAAGCCCGGTAGCGTCGTATTCGGCTGTGGTGGTCATTGCGGGCGATAGTACTTCATCGCCTCGGGCAGCCAGCGACGAATATCCGCAATACGCGTGGTATCGGCAGGATGGGTGCTCAGCCATTCCGCCGTGTGGGGGCCGGTATTGGCCGCCCGCATGCGTTCCCACACCGAGACCGCCTCGCGCGGATCGTAACCTGCCATCGCCATCAGGATCAGGCCGATGCGGTCGGCCTCCGATTCCTGCGCCCGCGACATCGGCAGCACGTAGCCATAGGTGGCGCCCGCGCCCACCGCGGCCATCATCGCCGGCAGGTAGGCGCGGTTGCTGCCCGGCACGGTGGTCGCGAGCGCGATGGCGGCGACGGTGGTGCCGGCCTGGGCCGCCATCTGGCTGCTCATGCGCTCGGCGCCGTGATGCGCCAGCGCATGCGCCACCTCGTGGCCGATCACCACCGCGAGCCCCGCTTCGGTGCGCGAGATCGGCAGGATGCCGGTGTAGACCACGACCTTGCCGCCGGGCAGGCAGAAGGCATTGGGCTCGTTCTTGTCGACGGTCTTGAACTCCCAGCGAAAATGCGGCGCCTGCCACAGGTCGCCGGGCGGATGTTCGGCAGCCGCGGCAATGCGCTTGCCGACCTTCTCGACCAGGGCGTTGGTCTTTGCGTCGTTGGACAGCGGCTCCTTGGCCAGCACCTCGCGATAGGCCTGCAGGCCCATCTGCCGCTCCTCGCTCTCGCCGACCAGCATCAGCTGCGAGCGCCCCGTGACCGGCGCCGATTCGCAGCCGGCGAACGACGAGGCGACACCGCACAGCATCAGGACGAGGAGCGGACGCAAACGCATGGCGGGACTCTAGAGTGAAACGGGCAGCCGCTCCAACGGCTGCCCGCCTCATCGAAAATCGCCGCGTAAGGGATCATTGCTGGGAGCGCGCCACTCCGTGGCGCTCATGTGGTGTTGAAGCGCCAAGGAAGAGCGCCACGGAGTGGCGCGCTCCCAGCAATGAGTCGACCAACGCCTATACGACTTGGAACTTCGGCGCCTCGTCGTGCCAGATCACGTCTTTCTGGAGATCGATGCGCGGCGAGATCATCGACAGATAACTCAAAGGTTCGACCCGGGTCGCCACCGTGCCATGAACGGTGTCACGCGGCACGAAGATGAAGTCGCCCGCCTTGACGGACCGCGTCTCTTCGCCCACCCGGAAATCGCCCTCGCCTTCGAGCACGATCAGCAGCTCTTCGTGATGGGGCTGGCGGTGCAGGCCGTCGGCGCCGCGGGCCGAGCGCACGACGGCGGCGGCCATGTCCTGGCCCACGGCGAGCGGCTTCACCGCCGTCGAATTGGCCACCGTCGCGCGGGTGATGTGTTGCAGGATCTCTCCGATGTTCTGAAAGTTGCCCATGAGCGGCTCCTTCATTACCGTTGGCCCAAGGAGAAGTTCACATACTGATTGTATGTAACGTACGTATTGTATGAACGTCAAGAGCCGGCGCGACGAGAACGCCGCGGCGACGCGCGCCGCCTTGCTGCGCGTGGCGCGCCGCCTGTTTGCCGACCAGGGATATGCGGGGACCGCCACCGAGGAGATCGTGCGTCGCGCCCGCGTGACGCGCGGCGCGCTCTATCATCACTTCCGCGACAAGCGCGATCTCTTCATCGCCGTGCTCGACGAGGAGCACCAGAAGCTGGCGTCCCAGGCCGGCGCGGCGGCGGCGGCGCAGCCCGACCCGTGGAGCGCGATCGTGGCGTCATCAAACGCCTTCCTCGATGCCTGCGTCGACCGCGCGGTGCAGCAGATCGTCCTGATCGACGCGCCGGCCGTGGTCGGTCTGGAAAAGCAGAAGACCGACGAGGCGTACCTCGCGAACCTCAAGCTGCTGATCCGCGCCGCCATCGCTCAGGGCCTGCTGGATGACCAGCCGGTCGATCCGCTGGCTCACATCATCTTCGGAGCGCTGCACGAGGCGGCGATGTTGATTGCGCGCGGCGACGACAAGCAGGCGGCGCGCCGCTCGGTCAGCGGCGCGATCGGACGCCTGTTCGACGGCCTGCGGGGCACATCATCAGGGCGATAGGAAGTCGGGACCGCCGCGGCGCTTGAGCTCCTGGCCGGCGTCGCGACCGAGAGTCACCGCATCGCTTGCCGCGCCGCGTCGCTCGGTGGCGATCAGCTGCGATCCGTCGGGCTTGGCAATGAGGCCGCGCAGGTGAAGAACGCCCTCTGTGAGAACGGCATGACCGGCAATCGGCGTGCGGCACGAGCCGTCGAGCACGGCCAGCATGGCGTGCTCGGCCGCCACGCAGGTCGCGGTCGGCGCGTGATCGATCGCGGCAAGCCAGGCCCGCGTGTTGGTATCGTCCGCGCGGCATTCGATGCAGATCGCGCCTTGGCCGACGGCCGGCAGCATCTCGTCCTCGGGCACCGGCGTGCCGACATGCGGCATGCCGAGACGCTTCAGGCCGGCGAGCGCCAGCAGGGTCGCCTCGACCTCGCCGCGCTCGCGCTTGGCGATGCGCGTGTCGACATTGCCGCGCAGGGTGACGATCTCGAGATCGGGCCGGCGGTGCAGCAGCTGCGCGCGGCGCCGCAGCGCCGAGGTGCCGACGATGGCGCCTTGCTTGAGGTCGGCGATGCGTTTGGCCTCGCCCGCGATCAGCACGTCGCGCGCATCCTCGCGTGGCAGGAAAGCCGCGATCACTAGTCCGGCCGGCTGCGCCGTCGGCATGTCCTTCATGCTGTGCACGGCAACGTCGATGCGGCCCGCCAGCATCGCCTCCTCGATCTCCTTGACGAACAGGCCCTTGCCGCCGGCCTCGCTGAGTGGCCGGTCCTGGATGGCATCACCCGTGGTCTTGATGACCACGATCTCGATGGCATCGGGTGCGGCGAGCGCAGGAACGGCGCGGGCCAGGGCGTCGCGCACCATTCCCGCCTGGGTGAGGGCAAGCTTGCTGCCGCGCGTGCCGAGTTTCAGGACCGCCATGCCGCTGCTCTAGCGTAGCTGGACCGCCGAGGCTAGAAGACAGCGCATGCGCGAGAAGACACCCATGCGCGTTTTGGGCATTGAAACCAGCTGCGACGAAACGGCCGTCGCCATCGTCGAGGGGCCTGGCGGGTCCCGGCCTGTCGGCACGATCCTGGCCAACGTCGTCTACAGCCAGCAGACCGAGCATCGCCGCTTCGGCGGCGTGGTGCCGGAGATCGCCGCGCGCGCTCATCTCGAGCGCATCGACGGCCTGGTCGAGGAGGCGCTGGCTGAGGCCAAGCTCGGGCTCGACGACCTCGACGCCATCGCCGCCACCGGCGGACCGGGCCTGATCGGCGGCGTGATGGTGGGCGTGATGGCGGCCAAGGGCCTCGCCTTCGCCCGCAGCAAGCCGTTCCTCGCCATCAACCATCTCGAGGGCCATGCGCTCACCGCGCGCCTCACCGAGAATGTCGACTTCCCCTACCTGCTGCTGCTGGTCTCGGGCGGTCATTGCCAGCTGCTGACGGTGCGCGGTCCCGGCGATTTCACGCGGCTCGGCACCACCATCGACGATGCCGTCGGCGAGTGCTTCGACAAGACCGCCAAGCTTTTAGGCCTCGGTTTTCCCGGCGGACCGGCGGTCGAGCGGATAGCCAAGGACGGCGATGCGGCGCGCTTCACCTTGCCGCGCCCGATGTGGCGCAAGCCCGGCTGCGACTTCTCCTTCTCCGGGCTGAAGACGGCGGTGCGCCAGGCCGTCGAGAAGCTCGATCCAAACGACCAGCAAGCCCGCGCCGATCTCTGCGCCTCGTTCCAGCGCACCGTCGGCGACGTCCTGGCCGACCGCTGCGGCAACGCGCTGGCCATGGCGCCCTCACCGACTTTGGTCGTAGCGGGCGGTGTCGCTGCGAATCTCTATCTGCGCGGTCGACTGGAAGAGGTCGCCCGTCGGCACGGCGCGCGCCTCGTCGCGCCGCCGGTGAAGCTCTGCACCGACAACGGTGCCATGATCGCCTGGGCCGGCATCGAGCGCCTGCGGCTTGGCCTGACCGACGGCCTCGATTTCAAGCCGCGGCCGCGCTGGCCGTTGGACACGACGAGCGTTCCTCCCCACGCTGCGCGTGGGGAGGTGCCCGCGAAGCGGGCGGAGGGGTCATGAGCACCAGTACTGATGCTCATGACCCCTCCGTCGGCGTAAGACGCCCATGCGTTTTGGCCGCTGCGCGGCCAAAATCGCAGGCCATCCCCAGCTTCGCTGGGGAGGAAGGGGCGTTGCCATGACCACCGAGATCGTTCCGCTGTTCTCCACGCCGGTGGTGATCTCGGACCTGCCCGACGCGACAACGCTCAGCGCCGATTTGCGCAAGGTGATCGGCGAGCGCGAGAAGAGTCATCCCGGCACGCAGCATTCCAACCTGGGCGGCTGGCAATCGACCTGGGACATGGATCGCTGGGGCGGTGCACCCGCCATCAAGCTCCTGGCCTTCGGGCGCAATCTCGCCAACCGCTACACGACCGATCGCGAGGGCAACCCGGTCGCCGTGACCTGGCGCGCCAACATGTGGGCCAACGTCAACCGCACCGGTGACGCCAACGAGTTCCATTCCCATCCCGGCAGCTTCTGGTCGTGCGTCTACTACGTCGATGACGGCGGCATCCCGGGCGATCCGTCGCTGGGCGGCGAGCTCGAGTTCATGGATCCGCGCGGCCCGGGACCGGCGATGTACGCGCCGCACCTCGCCTTCGCCATGCCCGGCGGTCGCTCGGTCGGCGCCAATGAGCTGGTGCCGCCGCAGGCGGGACGCCTGGTGATGTTCCCGTCGTGGGTGCTGCACCAGGTGCGGCCCTATCGCGGCAATGCCGAGCGCATCTCCATCGCCTTCAATCTCAGCCTGTGAGCGAGCCCTCATGAGCGAGATAGGTCACATTGGCGTCGTCGGCGGCGGCGCCTGGGGCACCGCCCTTGCCTGTCTCGGCCGCCGCGCCGGGCGGCGCGTCACCTTGTGGTCGCGCGATCCCGCTGTGTCGGAAGCGATTGCCCGCGACCGCGCCAATCCCGTCTATCTGCCGGGGCAGCGCCTGGACGATGGCATCGAGGCGACGCACGACCTCGCTGCTCTCTCGGCGTGCGACGCGACGCTGTTGGTTTGCCCGGCGCAGGCGGTGCGGGAGCTGGCGGCGCGGCTTGGCGGCGACGCCCCGGTGGTCATCTGCGCCAAGGGCATCGAGGTCTCGAGCGGGCTCCTGATGCCCGAGGTGGTCGCCGAGGTCCTGCCCGGCCGGCCGATCGCCATGCTGTCGGGCCCGAGCTTCGCCGAGGAAGTGGTGCGCGGCCTGCCGACGGCGGTCAGCATTGCCACCGACGATCCCGCGCTCGGTCAGATGCTCGCCAGCGCGCTGGCGGCCGGCGCCTTCCGCCCGTACTGGACGCATGACGTGCTGGGCGTGGCCCTGGGCGGCGCGGTGAAGAACGTGCTGGCCATCGCCGCCGGCATCGTCGAGGGCCGTGGGCTCGGCTACAACGCCGCCGCCGCCCTGGTGACGCGCGGCTTCGCCGAGATGGCGCGGCTGGGGCAGGCGATGGGCGCGGAGCTCGAGACGCTGACCGGGTTGAGCGGCATCGGTGATCTGGTCCTGACCTGCCATGGGCCGTTGTCGCGCAATCGCTCGCTGGGCCTGGCGCTGGGCAAGGGCACCAAGCTCAGCGACTACCTGGCCGGCCGGCGTCAGATCGTGGAAGGCGAGGCGACGGCGCCGGCAGTGCTGGCGCGCGCGGCGCGTCATCAAATCGAGATGCCGATTTGCGCCGCCGTCGATGCTATCCTGCACCGCGGCGCGGACCTCGACGACGCGATCCGCGCCTTGTTGGCGCGGCCCTTGCGGCGCGAAGGCAAATGAAAACCGGAGGAGCGTGACATGGCGTATTGGCTCATCAAGTCGGAGCCGTCGGCCTATTCCTGGGACCAGCTGGTCAAGGACAAGAAGACCTCCTGGACCGGCGTGCGCAACTTCCAGGCCCAGATCAATCTCAAGGCCATGAAAGTCGGCGATCGCGCCTTTTTCTATCATTCGGGCGAGGGCAAGGAGATCGTCGGCATCGCCGAGGTCGTGAAGACCGCCTATCCCGACGCCACCGACAAGGAAGGCAAGTCGGTCACGGTCGACTTCAAGGCCGTCGAGCCGGTGAAGAAGAAGGTGACCTTGGCCGAGATCAAGGCCGACCCCAAGTTCAAGGAGATGAAGCTGGTGCGCCAGTCGCGTCTATCGGTGTCGCCGGTCAGCGACGAGCACTGGAAGCTCCTGATGAAGATGGCCGGCGGCAAGTAATCGGACAAATAACTTGGTCGACAACACCCGCGGCATCCTCGCGATGTCGGCGGCGGTCGTGGTCTTCATCTTCAACGACGCGCTGATCAAGCTCGCCGCCGAGAGCGTGCCGGCCGTGCAGGCAATCGGGGTGCGCGGCGTCTTCGCCACCCTGTGGTGCGTACTGGCGTTGCTGCTGACCGGCAGCTGGCGGCAGCTGCATTGGGCGGCGAACCCGCGCATCGTCTTCCGCGGCTTCCTCGAGGCGGGATCGGCGATCTTCTATCTGGTCGCCCTGTTCCAGATCCCCTTCGCCATCGCCAATGCGGTGAACCTGTCGACGCCGGTCATCCTCACCGTGCTGGCGGTTCTGGTCCTGAAGGAGGATGTGCGCTGGCGGCGCTGGTCGGCGGTGATCGTGGGCTTCCTCGGCGTGCTGCTGGTGATCCAGCCGCATCCCGGCGATCTCAATGCCTGGACGTGGCTTGCCCTGTTCGGCACGGCGATCGGCTGCGCGCGCGACATCATCGTGCGCTTCCTGCCGGCGGGGGTGCCGACCCTGGTCGTGTCCTTCACCTCGGCCCTGGTCGTCGCTGTGGTGAGCTGCGGCTGGGCCCTGATCGAGGGCTGGCAGCCGATGAGCGGCCGCGCCATCGGCTTCATGCTGGGCTCGTCACTCCTGCTGGCGATGGGCTACCAGTTCGTCGTCATTGCCCTGCGTTCGCGCGGCGAGTTCTCGGTGATTGGCGCCTTCCGCTACGGCTCGATCCTGTGGGCGCTCGCCATCGGCTATGTCGTGTGGGGCGAGGTGCCCAACACGCTGGCGATGGTCGGCATCGCCGTGATCGTCGGATCGGGGCTCTACATCCTGCACCGCGAGCGCGTACGGCGGTGACAGCATTGCTGGCACGCAAAAGTGCGCTCTATGGCACGCAAAAACCCGAGAAAAGGAAATTAGCTCTATAGAACGAAAGTTATTGACAAACTCTTCAGTTATGTCAGACTGCGATCGTTCTACTCGCTCTTTGCATCGTTTATCCGGCTACACGAACACGAGCATCCGCCGCTCGCAGGGAAAGGCGGTCGACCGCGCGCGGGCTGTGTAACAGCCCGACGCCGGCGGTCGCCCTTCCTCGAGTGTACCCCAAAAGTGAGACAGTTAATTGCGGACAGCCGATCGGGTTATTGCGTCGCCGGGCTCAGGAGGGGGTAGCGGAAATTGCGGGAAATGCGCAAAACCGACGATGGCCGCGACCTTCCCCAAGGCCGAAGGAGGGCCGAAGGGGACTGGTGGAAACCCTGGAAACCCTGGAAACCTCCGCACCGCCTCCTACTTCGCGACCCACCTCTCGTAGTCGCGGGCGACTTCCTCGACGGCGGTGTCATAAAAGCGCTTGCCGTGCTCGGGCGTGGCCTGGTTGGGATCCGAGCCGATGCGACCGTCGGGGAAGACGCGGCGGTAGTCCTCGGCGTCGGCGAACGAGCCGTTGGGGGCGATGCGCGGCTCCATGTCCTTGCGCTGCATCGTCTCCGGAAACTTGTACCAGGTGAGCGCGACCTCCGAGGCGGTGGCGTGGCTGCCTTCGCCCGAGGGGTAGAGCTCCTTCTGCAGCGCCCGGATGCCCGGCCCGTCCCACCAGTTGCGCAGGGCGCACTTGATCGAGGGCTGGTTGGACATGCGCTCCATCGAGCGCTCGGCATAGATCTCCGAGAACGCCGCCGTCACGGTGGCGATGTTGCCGCCATGGCCGTTGACGAAGAAGAAGCGGGTGAAGCCGTGCCGGGCCAGCGACACCACGGTGTCGCGCACGACCGCGATCAGGGTTGTCGGCCGGAGCGTCACCGAGCCCGCGAAGGCGAGGTGATGCTGCGCCATGCCGACCGAGATGGTCGGCGCCACCAGCGCCCCCACCTTCTCGCCGGCGCCGCGCGCGATCATCTCGGCGGTGAGCGCGTCGGTGCCGATCAGGCCGGTCGGCCCGTGCTGCTCGGTCGAGCCGATCGGGATCATGATGCCGGTCTTGGTCTTGAGATAGTCGTCGACGAACTGCCAAGTCTTGAGTTGAAGCTGCACGAAACGGAACTCCTCGGGGTTTGGCGGAGGATGCGTCGGCAGTGCCGGTCAGTCCAGCTTCCAAAACGCGGCCGCACCTGGCGGAAGCTCTGCCAGCACGCGGTCGAGCGCGGCGCCGTCGACGTTCTGACGCAGCGCCTTGGCCACATCGCGGATCGCCGAATCGGGCGACAAGTTGTGATCGGGCCGCAGGCTCTGGACCTCCTTTGTCATGCTGGCGATGTCGGCAAAGGCCTGCTTCGGTTCGCTGACGTCCCAGTCGGCGACGAACAACGCGCGCGCACCGACCGGCAGCACGCTCGCGAACCGCAGGGCGTCCTTGACGTCGAGCCGCCGGCGGAACGTCCGCAGCACGGCCTGAACCATGGTGTAGGACTGGTTCGTCGTCTGCAACATGGCGGCATCACGCGCATCCACGAGAAGCTTCTCGAACTGTTCGGAGGCGCGCTTGTATTCCTGCGGCACCGTCATAAGGCAGCAGCGGCTGCCGCGGCATCGGTGATGGGCGGCTGGCAACTCATGTTGCGGCAGATGTAGAGCGCGGCTTTGCCGGAGACCAGCCCCTTGCCGGCAGCCGGGTGATCGGACGGCAACGGAGTCGCAGGAGTCAACTGCCGCACGACCTTGTTGGGCAGGCTCTTGGCGTAGACCGCGCGCCGAAGCGCCTCGGAGTCGGAGGCACCGCGCTCACCCACGATCACGAGTTCGGTGCTGCTCTGCAGCGTCTCGTATCCGTTGAGGAGGGTCATCAGCGGAAAGAAGTTGCCCTCGAGTTCGCCGGCGAAAGCCGCGACCTGACGGTCGGCCTTGTCGCGCCAGGCGTTGTCGCCCTCCAGCACCGACAGGCGCGCGAACACACCGACCAGGGTGGCATTGCCGGCCGGGGTCGCATTGTCGTGGCAATGCTTGGTGCGCACGATCAGGTCGGCGGCATCGTCGGCGGTGACGAAATAGCCGCCGGCCTCGGCGTCGGCGAAGTGGCGGTCGAGCACGCCGATCAGCGACTTCACCTCGTCCAGGTAGGAGGCTTCGCCGGTCACCTCGAACAGGGCGATGCCGGCGCGCGCCATGTTGGCGTAGTCGTCGAGGGTGCCGCGATGCAGGCGCTTGCCGATCCGCCAGGAATGGAACAGCCGGCCGTCCTCGTCGCGCATCGTGCCCATCACGAAGCGCCAGGCCCGCGTGGCGGCGGCCAGCCAGTCGTCGCGCTGGAACACGGCGGCGGCGTTGGCGAGTGCGGCGATCATCAGGCCGTTCCAGTCGGCCAGCACCTTGTCGTCCCAGCCCGGCCACACGCGCCTGTCGCGCAGGGCTTTGAGCCTGGTGCGTAGGCCCGCCAGTCGCTGTTCCTCGGCCTCGCTCAACAGGGCGGGCGCGCGGTTGCGGTGCAGGATGGTGTGATGCTCCCAGTTGCCCTGGGCGGTGACGTCGTAGGCCTGCTTGAAGAAGGCTGAGTCGGCGCCGAGGGCGGCATCGATCTCGGCCTCGTCCCAGACATAGAACTTGCCCTCGACGCCTTCTGAGTCGGCATCGTAGGTCGCGGCGAAGCCGCCGCCTTCCGCCACCATTTCACGCAGCACCCAGTCGCAGGTCTCCGCAATGCGCGTGCCGTAGAGCGGGCTCTTGGTCTCCTGCCAGACCAGGGCGAGGAGATCGACGAGCTGGGCGTTGTCGTAGAGCATCTTCTCGAAATGCGGGATCAGCCACTCATTGTCGGTGGCATAGCGCGCAAAGCCGCCGCCCAGGTGATCGTAGATGCCGCCCTGGCACATGCGATCGAGGGTGACGGTGACTGAGTCGCGCAGGCGCTGGTTGTCGCGGCGGCGCAGCCAGCCGCGCCATAGCCTCTCGAACAGGTAAGGGGCGGGGAACTTCGGCGCCTGGCCGACACCGCCCCAGACGGGATCGCATTCCTCCGCGACACGCTCGGCGATGCGGTCTAGCAGATCGAGCGGGATCAGCGGCCCGTCGCCCTTGAGCGCCACGGCCTTGTTGGCCGCTTTGCGCTGCAGGGCCTGCAGCAGGCCGGCGCGGTTGGTCTCGACCTCGTCGGGCTTGTCGTGGAAGGCCTGCGACACGCCGCGCAGCACATCGACGAAGCTCGGCCGGCCGAAGCGCGCCGGATAGGGGAAGTAGGTGCCGCCCCAGAACGGCTCGCCCGCCGGCGTGCAGAACATGGTGAGCGGCCAGCCGCCCGGCTCGCCCAGCACCTGCAGGGCCTGCATGTAGATCGCGTCGACGTCGGGCCGTTCCTCGCGGTCGACCTTGATGTTGACGAACAGCTCGTTCATCACCGCGGCCACGTCGGGCGATTCGAAGCTCTCGTGCGCCATGACATGGCACCAATGGCAGGCGGCATAGCCCACCGACAGCAGGATCGGTCGGTTGCTGCGCTTGGCCTCGGCCAGCGCTTCCTCGCCCCACGGCCACCAGTGGACGGGGTTGTTGGCGTGCTGCAGCAGGTAGGGGCTGGTCTCGGCCCCCAATCTGTTCACGCTGGGGCGGTTCATGCCGGCTGCTCTCCGAGGTTGCCCTCGCTGTTGATGACAAGAACGCGCGCGTGGCGATCGAGTTTCAGGGCCTTGAAGGCCGCTTCGTCGGTACAGACCCGCGTCAGGCCCGCGAAGCCCGCGCAACCTGACGGTCCGGACGCAATGGCCGGGTCCCCGTCCAAGGGATGGGCAAGGAGACGGCGCGCCGGCATGACCTCGTCCTCGGTGATGGTCATGAACCAGTCGGTCGCCTCGCCGACCACCGGCCAGGTGATGGGCGAGATCTCGCGGCAGGCAAGCCCGCCCATCACCGTGTCGGCATTGCCGCTGGCGAGCGTGGGCTTGCCGGCAAGGTTGCTCTGGAACCAGCAATCGGCGCTCTCCGGCTCGACGACCACGAAGGCCGGCCGCGTCGGCAGTACCGCCCAAAGATAGCCGATCACGGCGGCGGCCAGCCCGCCCACGCCCGCCTGGACGAAGACGTGGGTTGGCGCCTCTCGCCATTGCGTCACGATCTCGTGCGCCAGCACGCAATAGCCGCGCATGACGCTGCGCGGCGCCTGGTCATAGCCTTCCCACGAGGTGTCGGAGATGATGGTCCAGCCGTTCTCTTCGGACCGGCGCTTGCACTCGGCGACAGCGGTGTCGTAGTCGCCGTCGACGCGGATGACCTCGGCGCCGCGCGCGCGGATCGCTGCTTCCTTCTCGGTCGAGGTGAACTTCGGGAGAAAGATGATGCAGCGGTTGCCGAACAGCCTGGCGCCGGCGGCGACCGAGCGGCCGTGATTGCCCGAGCTCGCGGTCGAGAAGACGAAGCGGCCGGTGATCTCCTTGTGAGCGCCGCTCATGATCTCGGCGAAGCTGGCGTTGGCACGGTGGGCGTCGCCGACAGCGCTCGCCAGGGCGTCGTAGACAGCGATCACGCCGCCCAGCGCCTTGAAGGCACCGAAGCCGAAGCGCTGGCTTTCGTCCTTGACGCGCAGCTCACCGATGCCGAGCCGCGCGGCCAGCGCCGGCAGGGAATGAAGCGGCGTGGTTGCGTGTTTGGGGCACTGCTTCAATTCTTCGCAGAGCTCGGCAATACCGTTGGGATCGACCACATATTGCTGGTCGCGGCCGAATTTCAGGGCCCCGGAGGCGCGAGGATTGTGGGCCAGCCATGAAGGAACCATGGCCGGTCATAGCATGGCCGGCCGGCCCGATATCGCCTAAGGTGGCTCAAACGGAGAGAAAGCATGAAGGTGAACGTCGAAGTGACCTGCACGCCCGAGGAGGCGCGCGCCTTCTTCGGCCTGCCCGACATCAAGCCGATGCAGGACCGCATCATGGCCGAGATCGAGGAGCGCCTGCGCTCGAGCCTCGGGGCCATGAATCCGGAAGTGATCTTCAAGACCTGGCTGCCGGCCTCCATGCAGGGCATGGAACAGATGCAACAGATGCAACAGGCTTTCTGGTCTCAGCTCGCTAATATCGCCACCAGCGGCGGCAAGAAGGATTGAGCGAATGCGAGAGAAGCCAGGTGATCCCAAGCCCTACTACGAGGCGCACGTCTTCTGCTGCACCAACCGGCGCCCGGCCGGCCATCCGCGCGGCTGCTGCGCGGAGAGGAACGGCGAGGCGCTGCGCGACCACATGAAGGCGCGGGCGAGGGAGCTCGGGCTGAAGAACGTGCGCATCAACAACTCGGGCTGTCTCGACCGCTGCGAGCTTGGGCCGACGATGGTGATCTATCCCGAGGGCGTCTGGTACGTCTGTCCCACCAAGGAGGACGTCGACGAGGTCCTGGAAAAGCACCTGGTCCAGGGCGGCCGCGTCGAGCGCCTGATGCTGCAGACCACCGACAAGCTGCCCAAGGACAGGGTGGAGCGTTAACTGTCGTCCTGAGCGCAGCGAAGGACCTCACCGCCGCTTGCAATCGGCATGAGATCCTTCGCTGCGCTCAGGATGACTCAATAAGCTCGCCCAGCCGCTTGATCACGTGCGTCGGCTTCGCGGTCGCGGTCTCCGGCACGCCCATGTCGAGCGGGTCGTACCAGATGCCGCACATGCCGAGCTTCTGCGGCGCCACGACTTCCCATTCGTAGTTGTCGCCCACCATCCAGGCGTCGCAGGCCTCGCAGCCGAGCTTCTCCAGGGCGTGGCGATAGACCGCGAGCTCGGGCTTGCCCTGGCCGAACTCGCCCTCGATCTGGATGTGGTGGAAGCGGTGCTCGAGATCGAACCGCGCGATCTTGGCGCGCTGGATTTCCGACGAACCGTTGGTCACCAGCGCCAACCGGACGCCGGCCTGGCGCAACGCGTCGACCGTCGCATGGGCGTCGGGATAAAGCCGGTATTCCAGGCGTCGCATCTCGGTGAAGGCATCGGCGATGCGATCGGCCAGCGCCTCATCGTCGTAGCCCAGCCGCGACAGCGCGCGCCGCGTCGTGAGCCGCCGCGCACCGGGGATGTCGAGCCGCCACTTGGCGGCAGTGGCCTGATCGGTCCAGAGCGTGCGCGCCTCGTCCATCACCGCCACACGCACCTTCTCGATCGCGGGGGCATCGTGGGCTTCGAGCGGCGCGGCGAAGGTGCCGAGCAGGCGCCGCCACGCTTCCTCGGGCTGGGCGTAGGCCCGGATCAGCGTGTCGTCGAGATCGAACAGGATGGCGCGCGGCAGGGCCATCAGTTGGTCGGGCTCGTGAAGACGGTGGGAGCGGGGCTGACCACGGTGCCTTGTCCGCCTTGTACCGCGATCACCGCGAGCGCGCGCTCCGAGCGGCCGTTGGGCAGGAAGCGGAAGATGCCGTCGACGCCCGACCAGCCGTTGGGGTTGGTGATGGCCTCGGCCGAGAAGTCGCCGCCCGGCTTCAGCCGCGCCAGATGCCCAGCGAGCGCCACGCCGTCATAGGCAAGCGTCGCCAGCCGATGCGGCGGCCGGCCATAGGTCGCCAGGAACCGCCGCTCGAAGTCGGCGCGCTTGGCGGGATCGGGTGCGGCATACCAGGCGCCGCGCAGCTGGGTCTCCTGGCCGATGTTGGGAATGTCCCACACGCCGGTGCCGATCAGCTGCACCGACTTGTTGTCGATGCCGGCCACGGCCAGCGCCGTCAGCGCCGAGGTCAGCCGCGGCGGCGCCACCGGCACCAGGATCGCGAGCTTGTCCTCGCCGCGCGTCGCCTCGGCGAGCCGACGCGCCGGCGTGTTGAGGTCAGCGCTGTTGGGGTCGAACAGCTCGACCGACGCCACCTTGCCGCCGCGCAGGGTGACCTGGCTCTCCATGGTCTGGACCATCTGCTGGCCGTAAGGCGTCTGCGGCGCGAAGGCAGCGAACCGCCTGATGCCCTGGTCGGTTGCATAGTCGACGACGCGGCGCACCTGCGGCGGCGCGGCGATGCCCATGATCCAGACGCCGCGTTGCGCCGCCTGCTCGTCATTGGAGAAGGACACGACGTTGGCACCGCCCTGCGCCACCAGCGGCGCCAGTGCCGTCGCCGATGTGCCGAACAGCGGACCCAGTACCAGCGCGGCGCCGTCGGCGCGCGCCTTGCGGTAGGCCTCGACGGCGGTATCCGCGCTTTCGCCGCTGTCGTAGGCGGCGAGCGCCAGCTCCTTGGCACCGGTGTCGAACAGGGCCATTTCCGCCGCCTGCTGCAGGGATTGGCCGATCGGGGCCGCCCGGCCGCTGAGCGGCAGCAGCAGGGCGATGCGCGTCTTGCCCGAGGCCGTGACCGGCGAGCCCGTGTCAGACTTGGTCGTGATCGGGGTCGGTGGCGTGCTAGTCTTGGGCTGCTCGCCGCATGCCGCCAGGAAGAGGGCCGCGGTGGCAAGCGCGAAGAGAGACTGGCGCGAGAGAAGTTGGCGCATCGACGCGGAACTCCGGCGAACGGCTGCATATGGACGTGGACGAACGGTCACAAGCTAGCGATGGGCAGGCGCCGCGTAAACCGCCGCTGGCGCCGGGCCTGCATATTGTTGCCACGCCGATCGGCAATATGAGGGACATCACGCTGCGTGCATTGGACGTCCTGCATGCGGCCGACCTGATCGCCTGCGAGGACACCCGCGTGTTCGCCAAGCTTGCCGGCCACTATGGCATCAGCGCTCCCACCGTGGCCTACAGCGACGCCACCCAGGAGGCCAACGAGCCCCGGATCGTGCGCGCGCTGGAAGCGGGAAAGCGGGTGGCGCTGGTCTCCGATGCCGGCATGCCCCTGATCTCCGATCCGGGCTATCGCCTGGTGCGTGCGGCTTTGGCGCGAGGCCTCGCCGTGACATCCGCGCCCGGCCCTTCGGCGGTGCCCATGGCGCTGGCGCTGTCGGGGCTGCCGACCGACCGTTTCTTCTTCGGCGGCTTCCTGCCGGCCCGCGAAGGCGAACGCCGCCGCGCCATCGGCGCTGCAGCTGGCGTGCCCGCGACGCTTGTGTTCTTCGAGGCGCCGCATCGGCTCGCCGCATCGCTGGCCGACCTCGCCGAGCTCTTGGGCGCGCGCCCCGCCGCCGTGGCGCGCGAGCTCACCAAGCTGTTCGAGGAGGTTCGGCGCGGTTCGCTCGCCGAGCTTGCCGATCACTATGCCCGGCATCCCGACATCAAGGGCGAGATCGCGATCGTGATCGGCGCACCAGGTGAGGAAGCGGCACCGCAGGCGGGTGTGCTCGACGAGGCGCTCCGCACCGCACTGGCCGGCGCCTCGGTGAAGGATGCTGCGGCGGAAGTCGCAGCGCGCTATGGCTTGAAGCGCCGCGACGTCTATGCGCGGGCGTTGGAGCTTCGTCGCGAGGCCCAGTCGTGAGGGGCAGGTCATGACTATTCAGGCGCGTCAGGCTGCCCATCGACTCGGCCACATGGCCGAATGGCGTGCCGTGTGGCGTTTGCGGCTCGCCGGCTACTCGGTGCTGGCGCGGCGCTACAAGACCAAGCTTGGCGAGATCGACATCGTGGTGCGGCGTGGCGGCGTGCTCGCCTTCGTCGAGGTGAAGGCGCGCTCCGATTTCGTGCGGGCGGCCGACGCGCTGGGCAGCCGCCAGTTCGGCCGGGTGGCGAGCGCCGCCAGCCTGTTCCTGGCGCGCCATCCGCACTATGCCGCCCATTCGGTGCGCTTCGATGCGGTGCTGGTGGGCGGCCCATTCTTACGCCACTTGTGGCCGCGGCACTTGCCCGATGTGTGGCAGCCGCCGGAGTGAAACGTTGAGCGTCGATCGATTGCGTGATCTCTGCGCTGGTGACGGCCAGCGCCTCGACCTGCTCGAGGGCGCACTTGCCTTGAGCGAGCTGCGCCACAGCGAGCCGGTCGATCTCGCGCCGTTTCGCCAGCATGTGGCGACGATGGCCACGGAGCTCGCCGACCTGGTGCGCCGCCGCGGTGCCTCGCCCGAGGCGCTGGCCGAGATCATCGCCCGCTCCTACGGCTATCGCGGCGACAGCGACTCCTACGACGACCTGCAGAACGCCGACCTCGTGCGCGTCATCGAGCGGCGCAAGGGCCTGCCGGTGGCGCTCTCGATCCTCTATCTGCACGTCGCCCGCCAGCAGGGTTGGGAGGCCGAGGGGCTGGCGTTCCCCGCGCACTTCCTGATCCGCATCGGCATCGAGGGCGCGCGCCATGTCGTCGATCCGTTCCATGACGGCGCGGTGCGCGATGCCGCCGACTTGCGCGGCCTGCTGCGCCAGGTGCTGGGGCCTGACGCCGAGCTTCACCCGCAGCATTTCGATCCGGTGCCCGACCGCGACGTGCTGCTGCGGCTCGAGAACAATGTCCGGCTGCGGCTGGCCAAGCGCGAAGACTGGCCGGCTGCCGCCCAGTCGCTGGAGCGCATGCTGGCGATCGCGCCGGACCGGCCCGAGCTCCTATTCGAGGCAGGCCAGCTCAATGCCCGGCTCGACAAGCGCCGGGCGGCGATCGCGGCTTTCCAGCGCTTTCTCGACATCGAAGGCCAGGCCGGCGATCCCGACCTGCGCCGCGAGGCGTCGAGCCTGTTGCAGGAACTGCGGCGCGGGCTTAACTGACTGCCGTCGCCGCCCCAGAGATCTTCAGAAAGTCCTCTCATGAAGCTGAACGTCGCCATCCAGATGGACCATGTCTCGACCATCGATATCGACGGCGATTCGACGTTCGTGCTGGGGCTGGAGGCCGAGCGCCGCGGCTATGCCGTATGGCACTACACGCCGCCCGACCTGATCTTCCGCGATGGCAAGGTGCTGGCGCGTGCCCAACCGATGAAGCTGCGGCGCGAGAAGGGCAATCACTACAGCCTGGGCGCGGCCGAGATGCTCGATCTTTCGACCCTGGACGTGGTGCTGCTGCGCCAGGATCCGCCGTTCGACATGTCGTACATCACGACCACGCACATCCTCGAGCACATCCATCCCAAGACCCTGGTGGTGAACGACCCGGCGAGCGTGCGCAACGCGCCGGAGAAGCTCTTTGTGACGCACTTCGACAACGTCATGCCGCCGACCCTGATCAGCTCCGACGCTCGCGCCATCGCTGAGTTCCGCAAAGAGCACAAGGACATCATCCTGAAGCCATTGTTCGGAAATGGCGGCGCCGGCGTGTTCCGCGTGCGGCCCGACGACGAGAACTTCAATTCGCTGCTCGAGATGTTCTCCCAGCGCAGCCGCGAGCCGGTGATCGCCCAGCGCTACCTGCCGGCGGTCCGCCAGGGTGACAAGCGCATCATCCTGATCGACGGCAAGGCGGTGGGCGTGATCAACCGCGTGCCGGCCGAGGGCGAGGCGCGCTCCAACATGCATGTGGGCGGCGTCGCGGTAAAAGATGTGCTCAGCAAGCGCGACAAGGAACTGTGCGAGATCATCGGGCCCGAACTCGCCAGGCGCGGCCTGATCTTCGTCGGCATCGACGTGATCGGCGACTATCTCACCGAGATCAACGTCACCTCGCCGACCGGCCTGCAGCAGATCAACCGGTTCGATGGCGTCTCGCTCGAGGCGCAGATCTGGGACAGCATCGAGAAGCGCTACCAGGCGACGAGGGGGAAGGCTTGATGATCCGCCGTACTTTGATCAGCGTCATGTTGGCCCTGCCGGCCGCACCGGCGCTGGCGCAGCAGCTCGACACCATGACGCTGAAGCCCATCGTCAAGGCGGTGCGCGAGGGCGACGAGGAAAAGGTTCGCAGCGCGCTGCTCAGGAGCGAGAGTCCCAACCAGATCGACTCCAACGGTCAGCCCCTGCTGATGATCGCGATCATCTCAGGCCAGATGGCCGTGGCGGAAACCCTGCTCAAGGGCGGCGCCATCCCCGACATGATGGACAAGGAGGGATACACCTCGCTGATCCGCGCCGCCGAGCGCGGCGACGTCGACATGGTCGAGTTGCTCCTGTCCAAGAATGCCCGCCCCGACATCCAGAACCGTCAGGGCGCCACCGCGCTTTCGATCGCCTCGCGACGCGGCTATGCCGAGGTCGTGCGCGCCCTGCTGGCGAAGAAGGCCGATCCCAACAAGCCCGATTTCACCGGCCGCACCCCGCTTGCCTATGCCCGTGAGTCGCGGAAGCCGGCTATCGAGGCCATGCTGCGCAAGGCAGGCGCGAAGGAGTGACGACGGCGGGGCGAGCAGCACCGATCTGGATCACGGGTGCCCTCGCGATCGATCCCGCCGAGATCGAGGAGACCTTCGTGCGCGCCGCCGGTCCCGGCGGCCAGCATGTCAACAAGACCTCGACCGCGGTCCAGTTGCGCTTTGACGTGCGCCATTCGCCGTCGTTGCCCGACGACGTGCGCCAGCGTCTCGAACGGCTGGCCGGCCGGCGCCTGACCCAGGACGGCGTGCTGGTGCTGGTGGCCCAGGGCGAGCGCAGCCAGAAGCGCAATCGCGAGGAGGCGCTGAAGCGCCTGGTCGAGCTGGTGCGCGCCGCCGCCCGCCCGCCGACCCCGCGCAAGAAGACCAAGCCCAGCCGGGCGAGCAAGCGCCGCCGGCTGGATGACAAGAAGAAGCACGGCGCACTGAAGTCGCTGCGGGCACGGCCGTCGCAAGACTGAGAACACCTCACCCTGAGGAGCGGTCCGAAGGACCGCGTCTCGAAGGGTGGGCCACGGCGTTGTTGTCGCCCATCCTTCGAGACGCCGCGCTACGCGCGGCTCCTCAGGATGAGGATGGTGTGTTACCACTTCCGCCGAAGCATCAAAGGAGCCGCCCGTGGCAGACGTCCGCAAGGAAACTGATAGTCTCGGCGAAGTGAGCGTGCCGGCCGACAAGCTGTGGGGCGCCCAGACCCAGCGCTCGCTCGAGCATTTCAGCATCGGCAAGGACCTGATCCCGCGCGAGATGATCACGGGTTACGCCGTGCTCAAGAAGGCCGCGGCCAACGCCAACCACGCCGGCAAGCGGCTGGACGACAAGGTCCATGGCCTGATCGTGCAGGTATGCGACGAGATCCTGGCCGGCCAGCACCACGACATGTTTCCGCTGCACGTCTGGATGACCGGCTCGGGCACGCAGTTCAACATGAACGTCAACGAGGTGATCTCCAACCGCTGCTGCCAGATCGCCGGCACGCCGCTCGGCTCCAAGAAGCCGGTGCATCCCAACGACCACGTCAACATGTCCCAGTCGTCGAACGATTCGTTCCCGTCGGTGATGTACATCGCGGCCGCAGTGAACACGGTCGAGCGGCTGCTGCCCGCGGTGAAGGCTTTGCACGATGCGATCGATGCCAAGGCCAAGGCGTGGGACGGCATCGTCAAGATCGGCCGCACCCACATGCAGGACGCGACGCCGATCACGCTGGGCCAGGAATGGTCGGGCTATGCCGGCATGCTCTCCGACAACATCGAGCGCCTCCAGGACGCGCTGAAGGGCGTCTATCACCTGGCGCTGGGCGGCACCGCCGTGGGCACCGGCATCAATGCGGCCCCCGGCTTTGCCGAGGCGGCGGCGGCGGAGATCGCCAGGCTCACCAAGCTGCCGTTCATCAGCGCGCCCAACAAGTTCACCGTGCAGGGCGCGCACGACGCCCTGGTGCAGCTGAGCGGCACGCTACGCACCCTTGCCGCGTCGCTGTACAAGATCGCCAACGACATCCGGCTGATGTCGTGCGGCCCGCGCGCCGGCTTCGCCGAGCTCGAGATTCCCGAGAACGAGCCCGGCTCGTCGATCATGCCGGGCAAGGTCAATCCGACCCAGTGCGAGGCGCTCACCATGATCGCGGTCCAGGTGATGGCCAACGACGTCGCGGTCGGCATGGGCGGTGCCGGCGGCTATCTCGAGATGAACGTCTACAAGCCGCTGATGATCTACAACATCACGCACTCGATCACGATCCTCACCGACGGCTGCACCAACTTCCGCAAGTTCCTGGTCGAGGGCACCAAGCCCAACGCCAAGAAGATCAAGGAGTATGTCGACCGCTCGCTGATGCTGGTGACGGCGCTGGCCCCGGTGATCGGCTACGACAAGGCCTCCAAGATCGCCCACTACGCCATGGACAACGATCTCACGCTCAAGGAGGCGGCGCTGAAGCTCGCCTATGTGACCGAAGCCGAGTTCGACCGCGTCGTCGATCCGGCCAAGATGGTCCGGCCGTACGTCGCGACGGAGTGATCAGAAGGTGATGGACGTCTTCAGACCCAGCACGAAGATGCTGGCGTTCGACGGATTGCCGCCTTCGCTGACGATGAACTGCAGGTTGGGTCGCACCAGCAAGCCCGGCCGGATCGCCACGGTGTAGTCGAGCTCGAACGCGTACTCGGCGGCCTTGGTCGTCACCGGACCATAGCCCTGGGCGTTCAGCAATGGCGCGATGTTGACGAAACCATTGCTGATGCGGGTCATGCCGGCCGCAAAGGCGATGGAATCGTCGGGCCGTGCGGCCAGAGGCCCGGTCCATGTGGCTCCGGCAGTGACCTGGCGATCCTGGACCGACGTGGCGCTGTCGGCGATGACGCCGTTCAGGAACAGGTTCAGGTTTGGCGTCACCTGCTGCTGGAAGCTGAGGTAGCCGCCGTACAGCCCCTGGCGCGTCGCCAGCACCGGCAGATTGGCGAGCGCGGTCGGCGCGCCCAGCCCGTCGACGGCCACGCTCTGCGCCGTCGACGAGGCGTACCAGCCGCCGAGCTTGTAGATGCCGGGCAGGGTGCCGCCGGCGAACTTCGGCTGCCAGGCGATCTCGACCGGCAAAAGCACGCCGGTGGAGGCGGGGAAGAACACCGGCAGGAGCTTGTCGGCGTAGCCGAGATACTGCGGGTTCTGGTCGTAGGCCGCGATCTTCAGGTAGCCCAAATCGCCCAGCGTCGCCTGCAGGCGCGTCGCCCACTGGCTGATCGGCCAGTTGTAGAGATAGTTGCCCTGGGTGTTGCCGGGTGCCGCGCCGCAGAAGGTGTTGTTCTGGAAGTCGCAGGGGAAGGTGGCGAACTCGCCGCCGAAGGTCATGCGTCCGGTCTTCCAGCTCAGCATCCGGCCGAAATACTTCTGCTCGAACCACATCTCGGTGAGCCGTACCGTCTGGCCGCGGCCATAGACTTCCTGCGTCGCCTGCAGCGTGTCGAGCGCGGCATCGCTGTCGAGGCTGCGGCCAGCGCGCTCGGTGTAGGTGATCTGGAAGCTGCCATCGCGCACGCCGGCCAGCTTCTCGAGGTCGAACGTCGCGCCCACCGTCACCTGGCCGGTGTAGTCGACGACGTTGCGGACGCCGCCCGAGGCGTTGGTGGCAATCTCGCTGACATAGCCGAACTGGAAGTCGACGCCCTGCTTCAGGAGCCGGGTGCGCAGGCCGCCCCAGTCGCCGAGCAGCCAGTCCTTCCTGGCGTCCGGCGTCTCGTCGGCGATGGCTGCAACAGGCAGAGCCACGAGGGCTGCGGCGAGGAGTGCCGCGGCGCTGCGCATTGTGCGTCTTACCGCTCGAAGCGCCACTGCCGCTCGGTCAGGAACCGGGCGGCGATCAGGCCCATGGCCATGGCGCCGACGGCGAAGCAGCAGACGGCGCCGGCGGCGATGCCTTCGGTCACCTTGCCCTGGTTCAGGAAGACGATGGTCTGGAAGGCGTAGAGGCCGGGCGTCATCATGATGATGCTGGGCACGGTGAGCGCGATCCGCGGCACGTGCAGCAGCTCGCGCACGAGCGACGCGCCCAGGCCGACGGCGAGCGCGCCGAAGAAGGTGGCGCTCGGCAGGCTGAAGCCGAGGTCGTGCAACGCCAGCCTGATCTCGTTCCCCACGAGAGTCAGGATGGCGACCACCAGCACGGTGCGCAGCGGATTGTTGAACAGGATGCCGTAGCCGCAGCCGCCGGCGAAGCAGGCCACGGCGCGCCACAGCAGGGTCATCGGCTCGATGCCGAGCCCGGCCGGCCCCGGCGCCGCCGGTGTGAGGCTCGCAAGGGCGGCGACGACCGACAGGCCGAAGGCGGCGGCCAGTGTCAGCAGCACGCCATAGAACAGGCGCGCGATGCCGGCCGTCGTCTGGTGCTGCACCAGATCGAGCAGGGCCGCGACCAGCGGGAAGCCCGGCACCAGGAACAGCGCCGACGAGATGAAGCCCACCGCATGGGCGAGGGCGAATTCCCGCACGCCGAAGCCCAGCACGATCAGGCAGTAGACGCCCGAGGCGAGCACGCCGCAGAGCGCGGTCATGGCGTACTGATTGAAGCCCTTGCGCGACAGCAGGGTGCGCGCCGTCTGGCCGAGGCCCCCGCCGACGGCCGCGGCCCCGGTCGCAAGCAGATCGCCGCCATTGAGGTAGGAGAAGCACGCCGAGGCGACCGCCATCGACAAGGCGATCGCCGGCAGGGAATGAAGCGCAGGCGTCGCCTCGATGGCATCGATTTGCTGGGCCAGCGCCTCCGCCGTCAGGCCGGGCTTGCTGGTGCGCGCCAGCTGCTCGAGTGCCGCGATGCGCGAGGCATCGACGCCGAGCGGCGCTATCTCCCGGGTGAGCGTCACGGTCTCGCCGGCAGCCTGCGCCGTCGCGGTCATCGAACCAAGGGTGATGTGGGCGGCGAAGTGTTCCATGCCGAGCGCCTTAGCCAGCGCACCCATGGCATCGCGCACGCGGAACGCGGTATCGCCCGACCGCAGCATCGCCGCGCCGAAGCGCAGGACGACGTCGAGGGAGTGGGTGAGGGAGGTCATGTCTCGCCGGACCGCGGGCCTCCAGGCCCGCTCATGAATCTGAGCGGGTGCGTCGCGGTAAACCGCGACGTTGGAGGCCCGCGGTCCGGCAAGAGGTGACCATTAGACTGTACGAAGCCCCAGCACTTCTGCCGTGTCCTTGCGGACGCGCTCGACCAGTGCGGCATCGGTCTTGAGGTCGCCGCCGTAGGACGGGATCATCTCCTTGATCTTGGGCACCCAGTGGCCGGTCAGCTGCTCGTGGAAGCAGTTCTCCAGCATGTGCACCATGATCCACACCGCGGTCGAGGCGCCGGGCGAGGCGCCGAGCAGCGCCACGATCGAGGAATCGGCGGAGTGCACGATCTCGGTGCCGAATTCCAGCGTGCCGGTGTGCAGCTTGTTCTTCCTGATGATCTGCACGCGCTGGCCGGCGACGTCGAGCTCCCAGTCGCTTTCCTTCATCTCGGGATAGAAGTCGCGCAGCGCCCTGTAGCGATGGCCCATGCTCTGGAACACCTGCCCGACCAGGTATTCCTCGAGCGGGAAGTTGTCCCGGCCGACGGCCAGCAGCGGCAGGATGTTGTCAGGCCGGATCGACATCGGCAGGTCGAGCAGCGAGCCGTGCTTCAGGAACTTGGTCGAGAAGCCGGCATAGGGCCCGAACAGCAGCCAGCGCTTGCCGTCGATGATGCGGGTGTCGAGATGCGGCACCGACATCGGCGGCGAGCCGGCCGCCGCCATGCCATAGACCTTGGCGTCGTGCCGGTCGGCGATCTCGGCCTTGCCGCAGCGCAGCCAGATGCCGCTCACCGGGAAGCCGGCAAAGCCCTTGGCCTCGGGGATGCCCGACTTCTGCAGGAGCGAGATCGCCCGCCCGCCGGCGCCGAGGAAGACCCAGCGCGCCCCGATGCGGCGCGTCTCGCCCGACTTCTCGTCGCGCACGTCGAGCCACCAGCCGTCGCCGGTCGGCCGGCGCTGCAGGTCGGTGACCTCGTGCGAGAAGTGCACGCTGAAGCGATCCTGCTTCCGGAGATAGTCCATCAGGTTCCTGGTGAGCGAGCCGTAGTTCACGTCGGCGCCGCTGACGATGCGCGTGGCGGCGACGACCTGGCTGGGATCGCGGCCCTCCATGATGAGCGGCGCCCATTCGGCGATCTGCTTGTGGTCCTGGCTGAACTCCATGCCGTGGTAGCAATGATGGGCGCTCATCGCCGCATGCCGCTTCTTCAGGAAGGCCGCGCGGTCCTCGCCGATGACGAAGCTCATGTGCGGCACGGGGTGGATGAAGGAATCGGGCGAGGCGATCGCGCCCTTCCTGATCAGGTACGACCAGAACTGACGCGACATGTCGAACTCGACATTGACCTCGAGCGCCTTGGCGATGTCGATGCTGCCGTCCTTGCGCATCGGCGTGTAGTTCAGCTCGCAGTTGGCGGCGTGGCCGGTGCCGGCGTTGTTCCAGGCGCCCGAGCTCTCCTGAGCCTCGCCGGGCATGCGCTCGATGATCTCGACGCGCAGGTGCGGCTGCAGCTCCTTCAGGAACACCGCGAGCGTGGTGCTCATGATGCCGGCGCCGACCAGGACGACATCGGCGCTCATGACCTCGTTGCTGTCGCTCATGCGATTCTCCCGAACGCTGTTACCCGGCGCGCTTGAAGGGGACTTGCGCGCCCTCTTCGAGCACGACGTAGAGCCGCCGCCATGGCTCGTTGTCGACCAGCTTCCAGCTGTGGCCGCCGCCCGTCGTGTCCTCGGCCAGCAGGATCTCGCCCGGCTTCAGCAGGAAGTGCTGGCCGCCGCGCGTCTGGAAGTCGAGCGTGCCGCTCAAGGTGATGACGAGCTGGCGGACCGGTGCGGTGTGCCATTCGAAGGTGCCGCCGGAGCGGGTCTCCTGGAACGAGGCATGCGAGGTGCCGAGCTTGCCGGTGAGGAAATCGCCGCGCGCACCCGGCTCGAGATCGATGAAGCCCTCCTCGGCATGCGAATTCTGGTCGTCACCCGTCCAAATCCGCACACACCGGATCATCGTCCTACCCCTGTCGATGGACCTCGCAGCGGATGACCGTAGTATGGGGCCGTTCGGCAGGCAAGAATGCGCGGGAGAGGCGGCGATGAGCGGACAGGGAACGGTGCTGGTGACCGGCGGTTCGGGCTTCATCGGCAGCTGGTGCGTGATCAGGCTGTTGCAGCAAGGCTACAGTGTGCGCACGACGGTCCGCAGCCTCGCCCGCGAAAGCGCGGTGCGCGCCGCCATCGCCAAGCAGGTCGATGAGCAGGATCGCCTCAGCTTCCACGCCGCCGAGCTCACCTCGGATGCCGGCTGGAGCGCGGCCGCGGCCGGCTGCGATTACATGCTCCACGTCGCCTCGCCGGTCGTCATCGCCGAGCCGAAGAACCCCGACGACGTCGTCATTCCCGCCCGCGATGGCACGCGCCGCGCCGTGCGCGCTGCCCTCGAGGCGGGGGTGAAGCGCGTGGTCCTGACCTCGTCCGTGGCGGCGGCGACGCCGCGAGGCGGCGGACGCGCGAGCCTGACCGACGAGACGGTCTGGACCGATCTCGACGATCCCGAGGTCAGCGCCTACTCGCGTTCCAAGACCGTGGCCGAGCGCGCCGCGTGGGATTTGGTCCGCAGCTCGGGCGGCGCCACGACGCTTGCGACGGTCAATCCCTCGGTGGTGCTGGGGCCGGTTCTCAGCCCGGATTATTCGCCCTCGGTCGAGCTCATCGAGCGTCTGTTGTCCGGCAAGGTGCCCGGCCTGCCGCGTCTCGGCTTCTGCCTCGTCGATGTGCGCGACGTCGCCGACCTCCATATTGCGGCGATGACCGCGCCGCAGGCGGCCGGTGAGCGCTTCATCGCGGCCGGCGACTTCGCCTGGATGACCGATGTCGCCGCCCTGCTGCGCGCCCGGCTCGGCGCCGCGGCCGGCAAGGTGCCGACGCGCAAGGTCCCCGACTTCGTGCTGCGCTTCGCCGCGCTGTTCGACAGGAGCCTGGCGTCGGTGGCGCCGCGCCTCGGCCAACAGCGCGTCTTCAGCTCAGCCAAAGCGCAGAAGCTGCTGGGCTGGCGGCCGCGGTCGACAGAGGAGACGGTCATCGACTGTGCCCGGAGCCTGATCTCGACTGGCTAGCCGCACCTTTGCAGCCTGCAGGTTTTCGAGTACATCACGCCTACGTCCCCGTAGCTCAGCTGGATAGAGCAGCGGTTTCCTAATCAAAAATTGACCGTTGCTCGCCGTTGAACATCGCGTGGCATACTGCGCGTAAGTCCTTCTGAGACTTTGCGAATTGCGGCTCGCTCGTTCTACTTGGGTGAACATCACACACCGCCATTGCGCGGTAGGACGATGCACCTATGGCGAACCTAACCGACCTCGCGATTCGATCCTTTCAACTGCCGACAAGTGGCCAAAAAGACTACTTCGACGATGCTGTGCCAGGCTTCGGCGTCCGCGTCAGCCAAGGCGGCACGCGGTCTTTTTTTCTGTTTACGGGCAAGGCGCACAACCGGCAGCGGCATTCAATCGGTCGCTTCGGTATCATCACGCTTGCCCAGGCGCGCGCGGAGGCGAAGCGGCTTCTAGCCGAGCAGACACTTGGTCTTTCGAAGCCCAAGACCATTACGTTTGCGCAAGCGCTCGAGATCTTCGAAGAGCAGAAGTACCCGGAGCTGAAGCCCCGCACAGTCTACGACTACAAGGCAACCTTCCGTCGCCACTTCTACCGAAAGCTTGGAGACGTGCGACTTGCCGACATTTCCTTTGAAGACGTGACGGCGATTACGGACAAGCTGGTCCGCGTTCCATCCGAACAGCGCCATGCGCTCGTGGTGGGGAACACGTTCTTCCGTTGGTGCGTTCGCCGCCGCTTTCTTAAGCACAGCCCGCTTGAGGGAGTGGACGTGCCAAAACCCACATCTCGAAAGCGCGTGCTTTCAGATGATGAGCTCGTCGCCGTGTATCGCGCCGCAGCGGATACGCCATGGCCCTTCGGGCCTATGGTCCAGTTGCTCATTCTCACCGGCCAGCGCCGCGGCGAGATCGCCGCTCTTCATTCGGCTTGGCTCAACACCGCAGACAGAAGTTTTACCCTGCCCGAAGGCTTTGCAAAGAACCATCGCCAGCACACTGTTCCGCTGGGTCCGATGGCGTTTGAGCTTGTAGAGAATAACAAGCGGGACGGTCTGCTTTTTCCAGCCCGAGGCGGGCACGATAAACCTTTCTGCGGCTTTTCGAAGTCCAAGCAAACTTTGGATAAAGAGTTGCAGGGTGTGGCTCCCTTCACACTCCATGACCTACGTCGGACGTTCTCGACAGGCTTGGCGCGGTTGGGGGTGCCGCCACACATCAAGGAAGCCTTGCTCAATCACGTCGATGCAAAAAGCGAAGTGGAAGCAATCTATGACCACTACCGGTACGAGCCGGAAAAGAAATCTGCCATGGAAAGGTGGGAAAGCCACGTCGCGGAGCTTCTCGGAGGCACGTCGCTGGCCCTGGCGGCGTAAACAACGTTTCTTAGGCGGACGTGCTCCTTAGTGTTTCCGGACTTACCACCTCACTCTGCGCTTTGGTTGCCACTGTCCTGTGCATTGGGGCTCAAGTCACGGATCGGCTTGCGCTTCCAATTGCCCTTGTAGGCTTCCGGCAGCTCGAATATCGACAGAATAGTTCGGACGCAGGAGAGCACGAGGTTTGCTTCGTCGAGGGATGGAACATAGCCCGCATGTGTCACTTTGTGCCGAAGCTCCAGTGCTCGATTTGCCTGCCTCATCACGCTGCCTTTGTCGCCTCGTATAGGTCCAGTAAGGCCGGCAGAACCGCATTGACCAAGAACTTCCAAGTAAGGTCTTTGGCCTTCGTCTGCTTGGCAGACGCATCAAACGCCGGCAGCATCTTCCGCTTGTTCGTGAGGAGGCCGAGTTCAAGGACGGACATTGCCTCAACAATTGCGGAGCGTGGCTGATGGAGTGCGAACGCAAGATTGGCCAGACGCTCTACCCCAAGAAGCGTCTCGGATAACTCGAAGCCGTTCGCCAGATATCCGGCCAGTGCGTAGCCCCGCTGGGTAAGCGCCGCGTCAGTTCCTGCGTGATCTTGTAGGGAGCGCCCCGCAGTTCGATACGACATCATTACGAGTTGTAAGTTTGCTGCGGGAGCTTTTGCGAGGCGTTGGACGGGGTGCTGGTGCTGCTCCGGCTCGGAATATCGATAAAACGAGGTACGCATAGGTGTGCTGTCATCAAGCATGCCGTCGCTCAGAACGAGGCGGGTGTCAGGATTGAGGAAACGGTACGTACTGATAAAGCGAGTAAGCAAAACATTGAACAGGTGCAAGTTCTGCGCCTCGCGTTCAGTCTCAACCTCCCATCGCACTTCGAGTGATGTGTAGAGGTCTTGGCGGAAGATGCGCCCGTTGATGTGCTTCTCAATAGCTATGATGGATGCTTTTCGACCTTCATGTCCTTTGGCATCCACTGAAATGGCACCCCGATCAATGTTGCGGATAGGCCGTTTTATATCGGTGTGGACACGTTGCTTGTGTGGCCTATTTACCAATTGATTGTCGAAGTCGACCACGACAAGTGGCCGGACATGACCTAGGACGCGAATAAGACCTTGAGCGTTGGGTGAGTCGATGACGTAGTCGGAGTTGGCCGGAACGTCAACGAAGCCGGGATAGTACTGGTGGACAATGACAGCTCCGACGGCCGGATATTCAACAGACATAGAATGGCGACCCTTCCAATCATTCTGATCCCAAACGAAGGGCCTGTAGACCTCGCTTCAAGCCAACCGTCCGGCAACTGCCTTTTATTTACCACTACTATTGACGGTTGCATCTCAAAGCGCACACTAGCGTCGGCTCTGGGCCATTCTTCAACCCGGAAGCCGTGCACGGCTCCATATCGGAGTTAGCACGGTGGAACGGATTATCGATTGGAAAGAGCTGCGTAGGCTGGTCCCGTATTGCCGGCAGCACATCATGCGCCTCGAACTCGAGGGCAAGTTTCCCAAGCGCGTGCGACTTGGAAACGGGCCGCGGGCTCGTTGCGGATGGTACGAGTCGGAAGTGCGGGATTGGATACGCTCCAGACCGCGAGGATAGTCACCACGACTACTCCTGCATTGGAGAGAGGGCGGCGGGTCCAACCGCCGCCCTTTTCGCGTGCGCGATCGGCTTACGGTGTAGCCACAGTGGTTGCCATCGTGGCTACCACTGGTCCGAGTACAAAACCTCCAGCACTGCGCCACTCCCTGCCACATCGCGACGCGCAATCAAGCAACGCGAACCTGCGACTCTCGGCATCTTCTGCCGTCGTCGCTCTTCCTCAGCCTCCCATTCGCTTCGTCTTCGTCATCGCTCCTTCCAGACAGAACTAAGCCTCCTGCGCGTGGGAGTTACCACTACACGGCCACGCCATGCAGCTGTTCCTTTTCGGAACTTCATACCTGTTGTACGAGGTAGCGCCCGCCAGCGGATACTACCGCCTTGCTTGTGACGAAGACTTTCGCCAAGCTCAGCCGCCGCGAGAAGTGATGAACGCCCGCTCGCGTTAAAGATGTAACTCTCCGGGCTCCGCGAGCCCGCATTACGAACTGCGTAAGAGTCCAGGTAGTTCGAGGTGGAAAACTGATCCGCGCATAGATGGTTTGGGGGAACCAATGTTTGATCATCCAAAAGACTTTCCAGAATTCTGGACCGTCCTGATCCTTACACTTGGAGCACTTAACGCCACGCTTTATGCAGGAGGACGGCTCCTAGAGCGCGAAAAGCGCATCCAACGGACGGTCATCTTTGGCGTAGGTATCCCGCTACTCCTTATGTTCCTCCTGGGCTTTCCTCGTAGTTGGCTTTTCGTCTTCATCTACGGCCTCTACTACGCGGCTGCGCAGTTCTTTTCGGGCGTGCGGCTTTGGGAGGCGCACACTTCGGCAGATGCCCAGTCCCATGACAGCTACGAAGCACTACGGGAACAGCGAACGCATGCCGCCTTCCCGCCCGAGTCCGAATTCTGTGACGCCTTTTTCTCGGAGTTTGAAAAGCGATGTGCCAGCGAAGGCCTGGCCCGTCCAAATCGGAAGCTCTACGAGCCCATACTAGTCGAGCTCTACACGAGCGACTTTGTCCAAGATCCAAGTATTGGCGTCCTCGGCTGGAGCGAAGAGCACGTCCATGTGTTGTTGGACTTCATTGACCGAGACGACAACATTGGTCGACCCCATCTGATCTCCGAGTTGCTCAAAGAGCGCTTCGCCAAGCCAGAGGCCGCCATTCAAGTCTTCAAAGGCGCGCTGATCGACGTGTTTCTCGTGTTCATGCGTGCAACCCCGCATGATTCGTCGCCTATCAAAGCACCCGCAGCCACCGTCCTTTCAAAACAAGCGATGCAAGATATGGTCTCCACGTTCATTCGAATTCCGTATCGGCAGAAGTTTCTCGCGCATACCAATCTTTACTTCCAGCTTTGGAAGAATTGGGACGAAGTCTCGCGCGAGCACTTTGGGAAGCGAGAGTTCGAGCAAGGGGAGCGTATACTCCCCGCAGGCTACCCCGGATCGTCATTTGAAGCAGCCGCGGTCTTCTTCGCGCGCACGCCATTCATCAAGCTCTTGGCAGCGCCAATGCCGTTGCCCTTGTCGGACAAGACCCGTTTCGAGCATCAATGGGTTATTGCAACGCCCGGTTCCGGCAAGACCCAGCTTCTTCAGACCCAGATTGCCGCTGACCTCAAACGCGTCGAGGCAGGGCAAGCGTCAATCATTGTCATTGATAGTCAGCCCCTCAACAAAGGAGGCCTGTTATCGAATATCGCGACGCTCAAACAGTTCGCGCCGGGCCAGGCGCTTGATGGAAAACTCGTCTTCATTCGGCCCGACATGTCCGAGGAGGGATCGCAGGAGATCGTCAGTCCGGCCCTCAATGTGTTTGATGTGGGGCAACATGACGAAGGCCTCTCGGCCCGCGACCAGACGATTCTCCAGGGCGCCGCGCTCAACATGATTGGCTTCACCTTGTCGGGGACCACCCCCCAGCAAGACGCCATGATCAGGTTTCTGGTGCAGCTTGGCGTCAACATTCCAGGCGCCACGCTGCATACGATCCGCCGAATGCTGATCATGAAGAAGCCCGAGTTTCTTTCCACGTATGCAGACGCACTCGGTCGCGTGTCCGAGGTTGTGCGGGACTACTTCACTCATAGCTTCTTCGACGATGCGGTCCGCGTGACGCGCGAGGCGGTGTCCCGCCGATTCATGGAGCTGATGTCGGATACGACATTCGAGCGGATGTTTTCGAACGAGCGCAACGCCATCAACCTTCGTCGCGAAATCGATGCGGGCAAGGTCATCCTCGTCCATACGGACAAGGCACTGCTTCTTCCAGATCGTTGCGAGATCTTCGGGCGCTTCTTTATCTCCCTGATACTGCAAGCGACGCTGCAGCGTACGAGCACTAAACCGGTCTTTTGCTACATCGATGAGTGTGCAGACTACATAGCCAATGATGAGAACGTGGCCACCGCGATCGATCAAGCCCGCAAGCAGCACGTGGGCTTCATCTTAAGCCACCAGCGGCTAAGTCAGGTCCGCAGCAAGAACGTGCTCACGGCATTGGCCTCGTGCGCCGTTAAGTTTGCCAGCCGCAATGAGGGAGATAGCGGGGAGGTGGCTGGCTACCTGCGCGCATCCGAAGAGTTCCTCCGCGACATGCCCAAGCTATCCTTCGCCTGCCACATACGCGAGGTCACCAAGCAAGGTGCTATCAAGATCGATGTGAAGCCCGGCCTCATGGAAGATCGCATGGAACACATGACAGAGGAAGAGTACGCCGCCGTGCGCCAGCGAATGCGCGATCTCTACTGCGGCTCACCAACGTCGTCCGACGCTCCGCCGGCATCACCACCAACACCGCTGCCGCCGCGCCGTGGCGAGGTGACCGATGTGTCCTGGGAGGATGTCGTATAGCTTGCACATGGTGCAACATGGCGCGCGGTTACAGAGATACGCATCTTGCGTACCATGCGTCCGATGCCGAATGTCACGCGCTCTCGCTTCATTGACCTTGCTCCCTCAGGTGTGCCGCTCGAGGTTACACAGCGCGATATCGCGATCCTGAAGCTATTCGTCGAGTTTCCTTACCTGTCCGTGCCATACATAGGGGAGCTCCTGGGATACCAGCCGCAGCGGACCGCGTGCGGCGGCAAGACCATCATCCGCTACCCCTACCTTCGGAAGCGCCTGACTCGCCTTCGGAAGGACGGCGGGTACCTGAAATGCCCTGCGGAAAGCTGGCGAGCAGCAAACAGCCGCTATCGTCCCGCGGTCTACACTCTAACGGCTAACGGCAAGGGATTGCTGCGTCAGCGTGGGATGCAGGATGCGCCTCCGAGCTTGGGCAACGACTTCGCCCACGCGTTTGGCGCGTGCCTGGTCATGGCATCAGTTCGGATTGGCGTCCGTCGCCGCAGCTCACTGCGGTTCATCACCCATCAAGAGATACTGAGCCACCCGGCGTGTCCCGAGAGTACACGGGCCGCGCCGGATCCCTTCTCTATTCCGGTTCGGTTTGCGTACCGGGGCCGCAGTGGCGGCACAGTCCACGCTGATACCCACAAGGAACACGATTGGACGCCGTTTGGCATCTCGTACGCGCTCGGTGAGGGCAGGGAACGCAAGGTCTTCTTTCCCGGCATCGAGTTCGATCGGCGCACCGAGCCCCTAGAGACCGATAGGGCAGACCGAGCGTCGATGACGCGGCATCTGCTCGCCATTCTGGCGTTGCTCGACGATGGATATCGCCAGCACTTGGGGCTTCCGTCGGTGTACGTTCCCATCGTCACGGTCGGAGAAGCCCGCAAGGAGAGCATTCGCCGGTTGTTGCTGAAACTTACCGACGGGCGGGGAAGCGAGCGGATACTCCTCAAGTCGACAACCGACTTCGCATCGTGGGATGCACCGCCGCCTGCCTCTGACCACATGCTGTCGACTCCTTGGGAACGTGCGGGCCATCCGCCGTTTGAAATTCTGAAGGTCCTGGGTGCGACCTACTCAGACGTGCCCGCTCCGGTATTACCAGCCGATCCGTCCGAATCGCCATTGGGCGAGGCAGTCTCAACAGGTGCTGCCTGCTGAGACTCGCTTGGAACTGCGGCAGGAGCGGACCTCTTCTCGACTGGTGTCGGGTTCGCGGGTCCAAACGTAACGCCAAGCTCCCTTGATAGCTTCTCTTTTGCCGCTTGGAGCCGTTCCCGCTCCTCCGTGAGTCGCTGGCCCTCCGCCATCAATTTGTCGGCTGCATCCTTCGTGCCCCGAGGCATCCACGTTCCGACGCGCACGGAGTTGGACCTGGCAGCATCCTTCTCCATAAGCCGCTCGATATACCGCAGACCCTGTTGCTCGGGCGGAATTGGCCGTAGCAGCCCGCCGAGAAACCCGCCTCCAGTCGAACCGGGCGGCGATCGGCCTGGACCCAGGTAGATGCTCTTCGATTTGACCTTACCGTCGGATCCACGCCAGCGGACCTCCTGGTACACGTACTCCTTGCCATTGATAGTGCGAATGCGGATGAAGGCCATGCCGGACAGTTGGCACGGCCATCTCAAAGAAAGAAGGCCTCAGGCGAAAAAGTGAATGTTGCGCATGGTTGCGCATGGCAGCGGGCAGCTGAGCGCTGCTTCAGATGCTGCGCGATGATATCGCCGCGTGCTGTTGCTACGGGATGATCCTCTAATGAGGAGACCAGCAGATGTACAGCCGTCATGTCATCAAGATCGTCGATGGGTCCCACTGCATTTACAACCGGTTGTCTCGATACCGACGCGGGCGCATCCGCAGAGTGGACAAGTTCGTGGGACTGCTGAATGAAGCCAACTACGAGCGGAGGCCGCGATGGAGATAGATGAGACCATCGCACGCGTGAAGCAGCTCGTCGCTCAACGCGAACAGATCGACTTGGAGTTATCCGCAATCTTCGCTGGGGCCTCGCCTCCGAGACGCAAGGCCCAGACCTGCAGCAAGTGCGGGCAGGAGGGGCATACCGCCCGCACCTGTACCCAGCCTCAGGAGTAAGCCGCGAAGCAGGCAGCGGAAGCAAAACAAGCCTGGCAGCAACTGGCCCCGCAGAAGCGGGGCCCTTTCTTTTTGGGAAAGCCGCCATTGAAGCACGGCCGCAAAAGTGATCGTTCCTACCGACACACCGCTGTGTCTCCCTGCGCCGCGCCGCTGCGCATGCTGCCCGGTGACGCACGTGCGCCGATGAATACACTCCGCGCCGCTGGATCAAGCCCCAGCACATTATCAGCTAACGGAAAGGAGTGATGAGTACACAAGAGTTTCGGTGCGCGTGCGGGAAGCTGTTGTTCAAAGGACTGCTTTTGAAAGGCGTCGTGTCAATCAAATGCAGGAGATGTGGTTCGATAGCTACCTTCGACGGCGTCGAAAAGTGAAAGTCAGAGGGCTTGGGTGCTAGCAGATTATTAGCCTCTAGTAGAAAGGAGTATGGGACTAGATATGTATGCGGCGAGGAAGCTCTACGTTAAGCAGTGGAGCCACCAAAGCCCTAGTGAGCGTTACACGGTGCAGATTGCGCGCGGCGGAAAACCAGTCCCCGGCATCAAGCCTGACCGTATATCGAGTATCGATGAGGAGGTGATGTATTGGCGAAAGGCAAACCACATTCACGCATGGTTCGTGGACACCGTGCAGAAGGGGGTCGACGATTGTGGTGAGTATTACGTCGGTGATGATGGGCTTCGTCAGTTACATTCTGTATGTCAGAAGGTCATCGAAGCGTCGAAGCTTGTTGATGGAATGGTGTATGACGGTACGGTCTATGACAAAGATCACCTGAATGGAGTCGTGCAGCGCAGACCCGGCAAGATGATTGAGGATGCGACCGTAGCGAAAGAACTGCTCCCAACAAGAGAAGGCTTCTTCTTCGGCGATACAGAGTACGACGAAGACTATCTCAACGAAGTGATACGCACGCGCGACTGGGCCGCCGAGATGTTGGCGGACCAGGAGAATGGGGTGCCCGGCGACATCGTGTACTCGTCGAGCTGGTAGCGGTGGGGTTGGTGCCCAGTTGGCGCCCGCGGTTGCAACTCGCCCTGAAGCGATCATCGGAGCGCGGTTGAGACTGTTAAGCGTATGGCCCACACCGCAACGATTAGCCCTCGCCGTAAGGCGGGGGCTCTTCTTTTGGAGAACCGCTAGGCTTGGTACTTGGCGTCACGGTTGTCGAACGCAGGCCGCGTACCTTCAAGGACGTCGAGCACGTGCTTGTTGATAACCGGGTTTTCGATTGAGCCACTTGTATAGGTGATGCGATTGCCATGCGTTCGATCGATGGACGCGTGAATGATCTGCTCCGCATCGCAGACGACCGCAATGTTGGGGTTGTGGGTGACCATGATGATCTGGCGGCGCTTCTTTACCTCGCGAATGACCGGTATCAGCAGGTGATAGACGGTATTGTTGTCTAGGTTTTCTTCGGGCTGGTCGACGATGATCGGACGATCGCTCTTGTCGACCAGCAAGTAGAACACCAGCAACAAGGCACCCCGTTCCCCTGGAGAGAGCTGCGTCAAGTCCTTGCCGTCGAGCTTGAGCGAATACTCGGGGATCAAGTAGCGGAACGACCACACGAAGTCGTAGAGCTCTTGGACCGTTGCGCGCTTCCGCAGCTGGCTCGTGATCAGCATCGGGAGCTTCTTGGTGCCGCGATAGTCGAAGTTCAGATGATCTTCAATGGCCTCGGCAAAGGCTATTGTCTGCTTGGCGTCGTTGAAGTCGCAATCTTCCAGAAGGTCGGCAAGGCGCTGCTCGCCCGGTTCCTTGCCGCAGAATGACCCATTCACGCCCTGGCTGATGAGCTGGTCGAAGAAGTCCCGGCCGAAGCCGCGCTGAACAATGGAACTTACAAACGTGAGTTTGAAGCCTTCCTTGATGACGATGCTCTCTTCGATGAGCTTCTGCACAGGCGCGAACAGTTCCGCGTACACTTCACGAATCGCCGCAATGCAGCCATGAACCTTGATCGCAATCCCACGCCGCTTTAGCTTTGCTGCAGCGATATCTTGGGGAAGTTGCTTGTCGAGATAGTCCAGCTGCGCCTCAAGGTGGCGAAGGCTGCCCGTTGCATCCGTTGCCCCTTCGATGTCCTTCTTACGTGTCTCCCAGTCGCGCAGCTGTTGTAGATAGGTCTGGTAGCTCTTGTTGGGCACATCGAGCTGGTCTCTCAATGCGGCAATCTTCTCCGCAATGGCCTTTTTCTGATTTAGGAGGCTCTTGGGACCGGCCGCAGATAGGGCAGTGTCTGCTGCCTGTTTGGCTGTCGCAATCTCGGTCCGCTTGGCGGTGAGCGGGCCGCGGTTGATCGTGAACGAGATCGCATCAGCGACATTCAAACCAAGCGACGTGAATTGCTCAGCGCTCTGCTCGATCTGGGCTTTAAGGTCGCTTTCGATATTGTTTAGCTTGGCCTCCAACTTGGCCACGACGGCTGCCTTGTCAGTCGAGGCCCTCTGCTCTTTCTGCGTCGACTGGATCTTCTCGTCGACGGCTTGCAGCTGACCGTTCTGTTCAGCTAGTTCCGCCTCGATCTTTTCATACGCTTGTTTCTGCTCGTCCGTCAGGTTCTCGGGCTTTGGGACTTCCGTCGGCTTGTTCGTCTCGTGCGCCTGTAGCTCCTTCGTCTTCTCGGCGCGCGCCTCCTCAATCTGCTGACGGAACGCAGGCGTCGTCTTCTGCTGAAGGGTGGCAAGGTCAGCATTGACCTGGCCCAGTTCCTGAGTGTGCCGGGACAGCTCGGCGGCAATCTCTTCCGTCTTGTAGGTGATGAGGTCCTCGAGCGTTTCTTTGCCGAGCTTCTGCGCTTCCGTGATGTGAGAGAAGATGACCTTGCGCAACTCGTGCTGGAATGCGCTGCTCTCGTCGACCGACGTCTCGGTGCAGACCGATTCAAGGTAGGTCTGGGGGATGTACTTCACGGCTTCTGGCTTATTTGGATCCGGATCGACTTGCAGGTTGCGCTTGACCGCGGTGCCGTCTTCCCACGTCGCCGTCACCTCGAAATTTGCGGCAAGCTTCTTCGCCCGGAACTTATGTCTGTCCAGGAACGAAAAATCCTTGTACCGCGACGTCTCGCCCGCCAGCGCAATGATGTCGGCAAGCGCACTCTTGCCACTTCCTTTATTCCCGATGATCGCGATCATGTCATGGTTCAGCTCAAGATCGGAACTGAACCACGTATCGACGCCCTGTGCGCCAGGCGTCTTGCCGATCTCAATGCGGGACAGGAAGTATGTCTTGTTGTCCTTGACGCGCTGGAGCTTCGGCGGCATCGGTCCGATGTACACGCGGTCTTCGGGTTCGTTGATAATTTGCAGCAGCCCCAGGAACGTCGGGTCGGCTTTGATCCAGCAATAGCGGTCGGTCGGCTTGGAGTGGTGGTCCTTCAGACGGCCGACTTCATCGTTGGCGTTGTGAGAGTCGCTGCCTTTGATGCAGGGCTTGCGCTTCCCGAACCATGCCTTGTACTCGTCCTCTGAATGGGACTTGTCCTTCCAAAGGAAGAAGTCAGCCTGCTTCTTGTTTCCAGATCCTAAAATATCGGCATCGTACACAAGCCCTTCCTTCAGCAGCTTGTCCGTCTTTGGGTCGATGGGATCGATGCCGCCGTATTCGTCATAGGGGATCCAAATCGCGAACTTCCCCTTGAAGGTATTGTCGCCGCGAAGCTGCTCCAGCACCTTCTTGAAGTCGACTGACACGTCTTCCAGCAGAAACTTGGAGTCGGCATAGCGGCTACCGATCGACGTATCCTTCACCTTAATGCCCTTGATGAAGGTCTCGATGTCGTCTGGCTCTACTTCGTCGCTAAAGATGATGTGGAAGTTGATGCGCTGGCCACTCTTGTTCTGCTTGCCCAGGACGACATTGGTCATCCTGCATTCCACGACAGGCAAGAGTGTCTTGGTCTTGAGCTTGGCAAGCGCATCGCGATACGCCTGGTTGCCGCTCGCGCCTTCATGGGGATCGCTGAGCTTGCTGAGCAGCGTTTTGTACCCGGCTACCGAGAAATAGTCGTTAATGCCAATCACGGCGCAATCGGAGTTGCCGAGCTGGATGACAAAGGCAGGCCAGTCGCCCTTGAAGTTGGCAGAGGCCGGACTGTGGACGTGCAGGTCCCATTTGCGCCATTGGGCGCCACGCGAATGGTCGAGAGTGGTCGGGGTAGGCTCCATGGAAAGAGATACCCAAAGCCTAGCAGTCTCCGACCTATGAGTCGAGTAGCGGCAGAGTTTTCAACCGTACCTAGAAGGGCAGATGCCCGTTCACTCTGGCCGGCCTCTTCATGGGGCTCCGGACTTGTCCGCCGAAACCCTGCTACCATGCAGATAACCATGGCGCCGAAGCGATATTCAAACGTCGAGATCCAGGAGAAGCTTTCCGCCGCGCTCGCACGGCTCCTTTCGAGAGACAGGTTTCTTCTCGAATACGGCGCACACGAAAGGAGTGTCGCACACAAGCTCGCAGAATACCTTCAGCAGGGATTCGGTGATGCCCGGGACGTCGATTGTGAGTATGACTTGCACGGGCAGCAGCTAAAGCGCCTCTACGGATTGGTAGGGCAGGCAAGTGAGTGCGCAGACGAACGGTCGACAGACCGAATTCTGCCGGACATCATCGTTCACGTCCGAAACACTGACGACTTCAACACGCTGGTCATCGAGTTGAAGACCCAACGCCGATCGATCGCGTGTGACATCCGAAAGCTCGAGCTAATGACTGGGAACAAATCCGAGTACCGGTATCAACGCGGCGCCCTAATTCAATTCAGCGGTACCGAAGAGCCCACGATACGATGGTTTCCAGAGTAGTGGCGTGAGGGAGCGGTGACTGGCTTAGAAGCATCTGCTGATGCCGACGAAGGCGAGATGGTTATGACTTATTGCTCGGCGGACATTCGATTTGAAGTCGCTATCGACGGCATCGCGGATATGAGTATTTGCCCAAGGTTTTTTGCGGGAAAGGTAGGAGGCAAATGACTTTCGGTTGGGGCGGAAGGATCGGTTGGGGCGCGCGCAAGGACATTGCCGTCCATGAGTCCGGTCATGCCGTTGCCCGCGTTTTGTCGATAGGCCGCGTAGGCATCACCAATGAAAACGCTATCCGCTGGATAGAAATGGACCGGGGCACTCCACACTGCTCCGTGTTCGAGCTACCGCTGCACACGCCCGGGCTTAAAGAATTTGGGGAGCGCGAAGGCATCAGAGAAGGCATCTGGCCGACGGTGGAAGAATGGCGCAAGCTGTTTTCTTTTATGGGCATCGATCCATTGGAATGGGCGAACGTGCGGCTTTTTGAGATTACTGCCGGAGCAGCGGCACAAGCAAAATTTACAGGCGTCTCCTTCGACTTGGTCTGGAATGACGGCGGGTGCAGCGATGACCGTCAGAAAGTCAGGGAGACTTGTCAAAGGATCGGCTTGAACGAACAAGAGGCAAAAGGGCTTTTTGGAGAGCGATCTAAGGAGGCATGCGCCGCAATGGAAAAGGCCGATGTGTGGCGGGCGGTGCTAACTTTAGCCGACCGGTTGCCAACCACAGGCCGAATGCCGGGCGACATCGTTGTTTCTACCGTTGAAGATGCATTGCGTGCGTTGTGAGGAAGACACATCCCGAGACAATCCCGCTGACGACTGATGTCCGCACTTGGCCCACAGCGGACGAGCCGTCGTCCTACGCCAATGTCGGATACTAAGGGTGAAGCGGACATCGCCTTGTCCTGCACGACCGGGACGGGTTTATGAGTACGCGCCCTATTCTGCAACGGCAGTTTGTCTAGCCATGTCACGATAGGCGTATCCAATGAGGTCCCGGATCAGCTCGAGTAGACCCGCGGTGAACCCTGTTTCAAAGGGACTTCCATGAGCGCGGCTGTTCCTCATATTAGCGAGGCTCGGATCACGATCGCCCGTCAATAGGTCCTTCACGGTTCCTCCAGAGCGGCGTACCAGTCCTACCTTTTCATCGGTAAGACCGTCATGCTCAACCATGTATCGTAGAAGGTCTGCGAACGATATTCGTTCCGTCCATTCCTTCTCCCGCCTTGTCAGCGGCCGTCCTTCCTTCTTCGCCTTCTCGCTACTCGCCGTCCAACGTCGCTCCCGCTCCTTGCCCAAATAGCGATCCTTGAGGGCATATTCGAGCACGGTGAAGGCCACGAGCTCGCCCGCGCTGGCCAAATCGAGGTCAAGCCAGGCAAGAAGGAAGAGTTTCTGTGCACGCTCGAAGCCGCCCACTACATAGGTCGGTATTCCAGGCGAAAGCGCGAAGCCCAGCCAGAACGTTCGCCAATCTCCGAAGGTGTCGAACGATTGAAATGCGCCCAAGTTTCCGCGCACGGGCCAAGGAATTACTCGCGGTCCAGGCAGTCGGTTCGCGGCTAGGGTTGCCGCGTCTAGGAAGTCATCGGTCAAAGCCATGGAGCATCTCGTTGGTCAGGCAGACTGCAAACGCCAGCCTAGCATCAATCTGGTGTGCCATAGAAAAAGCCCCCGCGTATCCGCGGGGGCAAGGAAGTCAGGACTTCCATTTGAGTGGTGGTAGTGTCTCAATCACCAAGAACTCTTTTCCCGAATGCCCGTTGGGGCAAGTCTTGCAGCAAGTCTCCAGTGGGGGCGCCGGCAGTCGTTCGTAAATGAACGAACCCACAACGTTCGCCGCCAATGAGGCAAGAAAGACCACAAGAAACAACGTCACGGCCGGAGGAATACGCATGGTGTCGTCCCCCCGATTAGGCCGTGAATAGATATTCGACGGCCTTCATGGCGTGAGCCGAAGCCGCGAAGACCGCTCGCTTATCCGCCTTTAGGACCTCGAGCCACTCGCCGATGTAGGCAGCATGGTCGCTCCGGGGCAGATGAAGCACAAAGAACTCGGCACACAAGTACGCTGCACCCAGCTCCGCGACGAGTTCCTCCATGGCGTAGTCGTGGGTGCCGAAGCGCCCCGACAAATTCCGCGCCAACCTGTTCCAATGACCCGTCCAATGGATGAGCTCATGGAACAGGGTTGAGTAATACGTTTCGGTCGGCTCGCTGGTCGGCGACCCGACGAAACGCTCCTTGGGCGGCATCGATATATAGTCCGACGCCATCCAATATGCGGGCTTATCGCCCGCACGGATATCGGCGCCCGTCGCAGCAATGGCATCGTCGATTTCCTGGATCGTCACGACGGCGCCGCCGAACATGAGAGACGGCTCTTTCCAGTCGTCGACCTGGGCGGCGTTGAAGACGTAGTAGGGGCGGGCGACCAGGCGATGGTCGAGCACGCGCTCTCCGGTCTTGGCGTCTTCAGCCTCAACCGGCACCTCCTTGTAGAGGATGATCATGGTGCCATGTTCGCCGCGGCGAACGCTTGCGCCCAAGTCCTCCCACTGTCGGTACGTTGCCCAGTACGAGGAGCTGTATTTGCGGTTCCTCGCTGAGGCCCACAGCATGAGCGTATTGATGCCGCGGTAGGTCCTGGTGGTGACCGCATTGCGCGGCCAGCAATACGAAGTGCCGTGCCAGGGCATGATGAACTTCCCGGCGCCTTCCTCTATTGCCTTTACGATCTCGTCAGTTACGCGCGCGTAGATGTCCACGCGCGGCTTTGTCGGTGCATCGGTCATTAGGTTCTCCAAGTCTGGTGTGTGTTGGTCGACTTGGAGATCAGCCGATGCTGAACTACGGAGGCTCGGTGCCTGCGATCGCGGCGAAATGCGTCATGGCCAACGAGGCCGCATCGAAGAGCCACAGGCGTGGATGGTCGCTCTGCCAAATTTTGCGCCGGGGAGGCATCAGCGGTTCGAATGCCGGTATGAAGGACGCAATGGCCTGCGCGATTTCGTAGGAGGTGATCTTGCCGTGGTGGAAAGCGCGCCGGATAGAGGCGCGAGAGTAGTAGGAGACACTGATGTTGTGCTCCTGGGCCATGGCGGCGAGCATCGCCTGCAGGCGGCGCACGCGGCCATAGCACGAAGCGGTCAGATGCGAGCGGTCCTCAAGGATCAACGCGTCGGGCTGGTACTTGGCACAGAGCTTCGCGACCGCGTCACGCGTCGGAATGTTCTTATGCTTGGCTTTGAACTCGCACATGCCCCAATCCACGGGCGATAGCGGCGCCTCGAAGAGGGTGTAGGCGAACCCACGCGGCGTTGGTCGGACGGCCAATATCAGTTCGTCGTGCTGCCGCGCCGTCATACGCGCTTGCGCCCGCGGCGCTCGACCGCGCGGGTAAGAATACCTTCTAAGAAGATGCGCTTTTGAATGGATTTCTTGTCGTTCTTCCCTTCGAGCTTTCGGTGAAGGGCATAGGCATGATCAATGACCTTTTCCTCGACCTCGCAATAGCGCTTGGGGAAGAGTTCACGCCCGGACAAGCCAAAAATAGCCTCATATGCTAGGATTTCCCCACCATTGGGCGGGTGCAACCCCCGCTCGGTGGTAGAGATCCGATCGTGGCCAGCGCGCGGCAGGAGCGCACGAAGCTCATCTTGCGACAGCCCGGCGAGCAATCGCTGGGTGCGCACGTAACAAGACACCTTGCTCATGGTGATGTGCGATCGAAAGGGATTAGAAGACTTCCGTCGCTCTTCTCATCATGCCTGATACCTCCGCATATCGCGAAGACGTGGATATTCCCGCCAGCGCGGGAGTGCGTAGCGGTGTCAGGGAGAAAGGGAGAAAGCTCCGGCACACACCGCCTCGCGCGCGGCGCAGCGATTTGGCTCGATAGCACAACGGGTGTCCCTCTGGGACACCCGTTGTGCTTCTCCCTTTCTCCCTAAGTCCCTGACGGTCCGCTACTCAGAGTTTGTCCCCGCGCTTTCCCCAATGCCGTAGCGCGTAAGCAGCGCTTTGAGTCGCGTTCGATCCTTCAGTGCCACGGCGACAACGCCATTGGTTTTGTAGAGGGGAAGCCCCAAACGATTGCGCAGCACGCCGCCAAGGTATCGGTTGGTTATGGGCCTATCGTATTCCGCGCCATAGCGAGCCGAGAACGCCGTTACGATGTCCTGGAGTGGCAAGGCGGGCATGTCCTCCTGTCGTAACAGATCAGAGACCACCTCCAATACTTGGCCCTCAACAGAGCCGGCACGGTCGGACTGCACGCCGGCCTGCATCTTTGCCGCATATGCCAAGATGGCCTGCCCGGCCTCGGCCGTCGGGGCCACGGACAGCAGGGGCAACAGGATCTGGTTCATTCGAGGCTCAAGCGAGGAGCCGGCAAGCGCCGGGTCAATGGCGGCTCGGCAGCGCTCGCGGATGCGATACATGAGAAGCTTTGAGCGCAGCGCGGCGGCCTCTTCCTCTTGGGCCTCTGGGAGAGATATGGGAATGTCGGCGGGCAATGAACGCCCTGACATCTCTTCCGTCAGGAAACGGCTCTCCAAAGCACGATCGTCGTAGGACCCGCGCATGGCAACCATCTTGGGGCCATACACCGAGAATGCACGCGGCTCGAAGTCTTTTGCCGGAGTTACGTGCGTCCGGAGCACCGGGAAGCCCTTCATGTTCCCGTTGTTGAGGATTTTCACGAGCTCGGCCTTCTCGTCGGTAAAGCGGAAGTCCGCTTCGTCGAGCACGAGCGAGGCTTTGAAAGTGTCGAGTGTGTGGAAGATCGGGGAGACGGTGGAAGCGCCACTCGCGAAGAAGCCCTTGTAGAGGAGGCTGCCGAACACGGTGAGGGCGCGGCTCTTGCCGGAACCATAGTCGCCGCGGAAGCGAAGGTACGGCAGCTCGTTGAATGCATCGTAGACCCAAGACAGTAGTACGTATGACGACGCTATCTTTAGGAACTCAGGGGAGAGAGCCACGTAGCGGCTGGCATATCGCTCAATCCTGTCCGCCAGCTTTTCGGCGCTACGGTATTCAGCCGGCAGACCAGGTAGCTTCACCGCCTGGTGTTTGATGAGGTTGTGGGTTGCTGGAACAGGGACGTATTCGACGCCATCTCGTTTCCACTTGGCGTGAACCTCGATGTTTCCATTGCGAGTAACGACGAGGCTCGTGGGAGCCAAGAGTTCAGGCTGAACGCTTTCGACGAGCGTGCCGTCGCCGAGCACGTCCGACACAACGCGCACTGGCTTCTGTCGCTTGATGTCCATGCACATACGGTACGGCGGTGGAGGGGCAAGCTGTAGACGACGGATTTCCTGCCGTAGCGGGAACTTCCACGTCTACGGCTGAGCCCGTCCAGCGCATATCATTCGCCAAATCATGCATCGCAATGGTGACATTGACTCGAAGCACAGTGGGTCTAAAGGCCATCACCTTGCGACCGGCGAAGGAATGTTTAGCAATGAGACCATGCAGTCTTTGCGTGAGCTAGGAGCCACCCTGGCAGATGTGCGCAGGCGCCTTTTGAAGGAAGGCGGCGGAGCTGGAAATGGTATACTGGCCAATAAGAGCCAAGGTGCTTCCAATGACCTATGCAACAACAAGAAAACGAACAGAAAGCATTGAAGGACATTGAGGCGGGGCGATTCCGCGACTGCTATTTGGTCTACAATCGCAAGAGCACTGACGACAACGACAGCCAGAAGAATTCAATCAAGTATCAAAGGACGGAGAACCTTCGGTTTGCGCATCGGGAGGCGCTTCGGATTGCAGCGCTGACAATCGAGGGATTTGCCAGAGAGGGCATCGTTTCGGAGCGGCATTCCGGGTTCAAGGAGGACTTTGAGCTGACCTTCGGTGCCAGCAACGTCGTTCAGTACCGCGTCGAGCGGCCAAAGTTCCATCGCCTCGTCCAGCTGCTCAGCGAAGGCTACTTCAAAGGCGTCGTCATTCTTTGCTGGGACCGCGCCAGCCGCAACAAGGGTGACGATACCATCCTGCGTAAGTTGATGAAGGCCGGCGTAGATGTCCGCTTCGCGCTCGCGAAGTACGACAAGACGAGTTCGGGCGCGCTCCACATGGACATCGATGGGATGTTCGCCGAGCACCACTCTCGGGTCACCAGCGAAAAGGTCACCATGGCGACCCACTCTCTCCGCGAGCGAGGAGTTTGTACGTTTCGCGCTCCGGTGGGCTATCTCAACCTCGGCAACATGTACAAAAAGCCCATCGATCCAGAGCGCGCTCCTGTGGTGCAAAAGCTCTTTGAGTTGGCGGCAACCGGCGACTGGAGCCTAGCTGACTTGGCACGGTGGGCGACTGACCAGGGCTTCACCATGCCACCGCAGCGCCGCCCCAGAACCAATGAGGAAATTCTCGCTGAAGAAGACGATGACATGCGGCTAACCATACAGCCCATCTCCAGGAAACCGACTTTCACGACGATCCAGAAAATACTTACCAATCCGTTCTATACTGGCAAGTTCGTTGGCAATGATGGCCTGCTCGTACGAAGCGTGAGCCACGAGGCGCTCATTTCGGATGAGCTGTTCAATCAGGTGCAGCTTCAACTCCGGTCCAAACGCAAGAGCGTCCGGTACGTCCGCCCGCTCGAATTGCCGCTGCGCAAGCTGGTCGCCTGCGCTGGGTGCGGCCGTGTGTACTCGCCATATCTGAAGAAGGGGATCGTCTACTACGGCCCACGCTGCGACCGGGCGTGCACTAATACGCTCAAGAGTGTCAACTTCGAGTACATTGCGCAGAAGGTTGGAAGTCTCTTGGAGCGCTTGGCATTTACCAAGGACGAATTCGCCGAGATTGACGCCGGGGCGGTGACGGACGTTGCGCTCCTGGGAACGAAGCGGCTTGGGGAGTTGGACGACAACGCACTGCGCAAGAAGAAGATGCGCGAGGATCTTCTGTATCTTGAAGAGAACGGCCTTACCCTGCTGAGAACCGGCGCGTATACGCCGGAGGGCCTTGTTGAGGCGCGGCGCAAACTTGAGCTTCAGCTTGAGCTACTGAAGCAGGATGAAGATGTCTCCGACCAGGCAATGCGGGAAACGGTCGATGATGTCATCAAACTTTCCGAACTCCTGAAAGACGTTGCAGCTACGTACTATTTAGCCAATCCGGTCGAAAAGGAGCGGATCATCCGGATTGTGTTTTCCGAACTCACGCTCTCGCAGGAAACGTTGGGATATAAGTGTAGAAACGGCTTCCAGGCCTTGGAAGGTCGTTTTCACCCTTCGGGTGACCCCAACGGTTGGCCGTTTGAACTTCTACGGCACCGTGAAGTGATACGGCGCAGTATACACGAACTCGAGCTCGTCGTCGCTTCTGCAGCAAACCATAACAACGACAGCACGTGCAGCGCAGCATAGCCATATTCTCCCAGTCGTTGCCGGGGATCGGGGTTCGTTCGGCCGGTTTTGACAAGCCGGACGAAGGTAGTCCGAAGGAATGAGGCTACCGTGAAGTTCCTGAACCATTACGACTATGGGAATGATACTAATGCCGAGTTTCCGGCCGCCTCAGTGGCAGCGGCTACGATCTTAAGAGGGCTGTTGCCTGCTCGTACTCTTAGTTTTGCACTAATTGCGATATCGGTGAGACCTGGAACCTCTAGTTGCAGGCTGCCGCAGCGGCGTCCGACATCCTGGATATTTCCCAGCGGCCATTTGATCCACCAGAGATCCGCGCACGCTTCGGCGCCTGGGGGCGCTACAATTCTGAGGTACACCTTGCCGCTGAGGTTTATCTCGAAGTAGACGTCTGCTGTATCGCCCGCGCTAACGGCGATGATCTGATAGTCGCGAGCTTGGGCGCCGGCAATGCACCAGCCGAGCAGCATGACGAGCAGAATAGTTCTAAATCCAGCCTGCACGCCGGCGCTTGTGCACCTGCTATTGCGGGCTACGCTTTTTGTCCGGGACGAGAACATCAAACCAAAGTCTACATCTTTTCGTGGTGTGTCGCGCATGTTATTCTAGCGTGTAGATACGGGGAAGAAGGCTCGCGGACCGACGTTACGTCCGGCGGATAAACGGAGGGGGCCATGCGAATCAAACAATTCGCCATTGGGATTCTGCTCATATCTTCACTGACTGTCATCGGCAGCAGTCCCGGCTGGACGCTTGAGCCGATAACCGACGCGCTGCTCGACAAGGCCGACAGAGACGCCAAGGACGTCATTGCCCGAGCTGAGGCCGCGGGCAACGCTGTTGCAAAGGCGATCGGTGAGCAAGTGCTGAAAGCTATCCAAGCATTGCGAGAAGCAGTCCACAGCTCAATCGGCGATGCAAAGGAGGCATATCTCCAAAGCCAAAGAGAGACGTACGATAACATCAGCAAATTGCTCGACCAGGCGGAAAATCTCGAGAAAGTGTCGATGACGGATGTCACCTCGCTTCTGGCGACTGTATCGAACGAAGTGGGAAACCTTCCCTTCATCAACATGCCGCCGGCTGTCATGCTCTATCAGCCCCACGTAATGGTGCCCGATGGCCCGTCAGAGATTCCCGTTCACGTTATCGGCCCCAAACTGGCGTCAAGCGATCCCACGGTGACGTTCAACAAAGCGCCAGTGCAGATTCAGAACAGCCGGGACGTAGAGCTGATTGCGCTGCTTGACCGAAGAACTATGTCCTTTGATGAGCGAGAGCCACACTACGTTCCAGTTCAAATCAAATACGACCAAGCTCAAACGACTTGGTGGAAACCATGGACGTGGTTTTCCCACGATTTTATCCAACGCGACATGACATTGTTGTTGCTGCCGAAGACCCTCGGCAGCTACTCGATTCAGACCAAGCTCAACTCTATCGATTACAAATACAAGGACATTGCCCGATCTGCGGGTGATCATGGCAAGGACAATTCCATGAACGTGGGGATCCGTCCGGACCCTCCCGATGTCCGGGACGGCTGGAAGATCGACGTCGACAAGTTGGTGAAAGAGGGACTCAAATATAGGAAGACTGGGGGAGACGATGAAGCATCTTGCTCGGGAATGGTTTCAGCAACTTTGACCCCGGACGGATTTTCATTTCAACTGACGTTCGGCCATAAGACGGATTGGGCTGGCCACAAATCCGACGCGGCTGTTCACTGCGTGATGACCGTCCCGCTCGTGAAGGCAACTCCTATCATCATTGATGGGCCAACCCAGACAGGCGATATCGGTTGGTCTAAGGACGTTAGGCAGTCGCTTCCCGGCGACCTTGCTTCCTATATCGTCGCTCTCAAACTCTTCAACAGTAAGGAGTATCTCTTGGATGCAGACACAAAGGTACCGTTCGGCCTAATCGAGATTACCCGCGGCAAAGATTTCATCCAATTTCGACCCAAGCCTCCGACAGATTTCTGACGCGAGGGCTGAGCAGCCTGCAAAAGACGGCGTCCCGCAGGGCGTCGCGCGGTGGTAGGCGGCCCTTTCAGTGACGCATTTCGAACTTTTACCAACTATCCCGCGGTCGCGGACGTGCTGGTGAAGCACCTGAAGGACTGGGAGGCGCCTGCGCAATTCATCATACCAGAGAAGAGTGAACCGCTTCCGCAGTGGTTCAAGTCGAAACGCATGCGACTGGATGATGATCTGCCAGCTGCTACTTAAAGGCTAATCGCGAAGGTTTTTCCGGGCTGCTCGCATGATCTTCTCGCGCCCCTCGCTCGGGCTAATTTTCTTAGCGGCAACGGTCAGGGCATCTCTTGCTTCCTGTCGTGTAGTGCCTGCTACCTGCTTCTGAAGCTGTTTGGCTGCGTACTCGAACTCGTACTTCTCCTTGAAGCTTATGAGATAGCTGTCGGGCTTTCCTCGTTTGCTCTTATCATCTGCCATGATGCACCCATTGTATCACTGCTCGCGGAGCGAGTAGCCAAACACCACAAGGAGACCCAGTCAACAGGCGGCACGACATCGACAATCTCGGGCATCAGTAGGACGACATCGTCGAGAGGCGGTATTCTAGTCCTATGACGAAAGAGCAAGCCCTCGAAACGATCACGCGTTTCTATCTCGAGTCCCCAGACTTCAATGGCATTCCGCTGCGCCCTCACCGACGGCTCGAAGCGCCCAGACGTCGTGAAGGCCGTGGCGTTGCTCATCCAGGAAGGGCTCGTGGCAGCCGTGTTCGGAGATCGGCATCCCAACCCACACATCAGAGCTCTTCCGGAGCATCATTCGCCGGTAAAACAGATTGAGCTTCTGCAAACGGGTGGTGATCCTTGCCTGTACTCGCTCCCAAAGCATCTCGAGACGGTCGTCGACCGCCAGCAGTATCAAGGGCGGCCCTACACATTGGCTATCGCATTAGGTGAACCACAGTTGGTTCATCGGGCATTCGATCTATCGGTGCTTGAGGTCTATCGAAACGATCCCCGCTACTCCTACAGCGCAGACGGCATTCACGGATCGATATCTATTCGAGACGAGGCGGATGTTGCTGCCCCACATCAGGTCTTCCTGCGCTTCGGCTTCGCATTCGATGAACCCCTCAACAAGTATGTCGCGGTCTTTTTCTGGGACCTCCACGAGCTTTCACCAGAGCACCAGCAACTTTGGAAAATGCGAGAGGTGGAGGTTGAGACCCACCTGCATCCAGATTACTTCCGAACCGCCATCATCGGAGATTTCCCAGAACGGGTATCGGTCTACCAAGCCTTCGTGGAAGAGCTACAGGTGATCAACAAGATGTCCGCCGCTATGGGACGGCCACCGCTGTTTCGCGAAGACTATGATGGAAAGGAGCCCCCGCGCGGTTTTGCGCCTCTGCTGCGACCGACGCTCCGTGAATTTAACGACTTCGTACTAACGCTCGACAAGATGATGTCAGACAACTTGAACAAGTCCTTCTTCCAAGGTGAAGTGGAAGATTTCGAGCGGCGTTCACATGATGACGGGTCCGTTGAGAGAATACCCAAAGGCACCATCCGTATCTTGGAGGAGTGGCTCGGCAAGCGGTTTCGACCCAAGGACGATCCGAACGTGATGGCAGACTTGATCACAGGATTTCGAGATGTGCGGAGACTTCGTCAAAAGCCAGCACATAAGGTGAGCGAGGATGAGTTCGACCAGGCGTACATCCACCAACAGCGCGATGTGATGAACAAGGCATATGTATCAGTTCGGACCCTAAGGTTGGCGTTCGCTAATCACCGCGACGCCAAGAAGGTTGAGGTACCTGAATGGCTCTTCAAAGGGCAGATTTGGTCAAGATAGGATCTAGGCCCCGTAGCTCAGGCAAGACGAGTGCCAGGCCGCCAAAATGGATCAAGCCCCAACTCACGCGCCTTGTAGATGAGGCGCCGCCGGGCGACGGCTGGCTGCATGAGATCAAGTATGATGGCTACCGGATGCACGCGCGCATCGATGGCGGCCAGATCAAACTTCTAACACGCGCGGGCCTCGACTGGTCGAACCGCTACCGCCGCACGATCGAGGCTCTGCGGTCTTTGAAGGTGAAGTCGGCATATATCGACGGTGAGCTGTGTGCGCTTAATGCCGACGGGGTGCCAGTCTTCAGCCGGCTCCAGGCAGCCATGGACGAAGGTCGGACTGATCAACTCGTATTCTTCGCGTTCGACCTTCTGTTTCTCAACGGCACGAGCACAGCCCAGATGCCGCTGCTTGAACGCAAGGAGCGTCTGCAACGACTGTTCAAGAAGGAAATCGACGGGCTCCGATACAGCGACCACGTGGTGGCTAATGGTCCTGCGTTTCGCACGCAGGCCTGCAGGCTGGGCTTGAGGGTGCAACCTCAAAGCGGATTGATCAACCGTACGCTCCTGGCGACCGCGGAACCTGGGTTAAGTCGAAGTGCTTGAACCGGGAGGAGTTCGTGGTCGTTGGTTGGACCGATCCCGAAGGCAGCCGGTCGCACATTGTGCGCTGCTGCTTGGCTACTACACCGAAGACGGGCAGCTGCTGTACGCCGGCCGCGCCGGAACCGGCATCACTGACAAGGAACTCAAGCGTCTCGCGGGGGTGCTGGCGCCGCTGCAGGTGTCCAAGATGCCCCTTGCCGTGGCACCGCCACGTGACAGCCGGTTCGGCTCGCCCCTGCAGCTCAGCAAGGTGCACTGGGTGAAGCCCGACCTTGTGGTCGAAGTAACCTACCTGACGTGGACGGAGGACAACCTGCTGCGGCAGGTGTCGTACCAGGGACAGCGAGAGGACAAGCCGGCAAAGCAGGTCGTGCGGCCGGTGCCACATCCACCCCGGCGGCGCTAGGGGCGGCAGTTAACCTAAGCAGCTCTCAATACCTAGCGGCTGGCCTTGAAGAACCTCCGTTTCCTCCTAAAGCCCTAGTGGATTGACTCTCAGTTTGTTGGTTCTCCTTTTGTTCTCGCTCTCAATCGAGCCGGACCAGTGGTTGGGGGTGACGATGTTGATCCTTCTTTTGCCGGTAGCGACCATCACGGTTGCCCTCGTGGGCTTCTATGTCTGGCATCGACAGCTCGTACGAAAGCGCCACTTCGAAGTCGCGGACGCCGCGCTCTCCGCCTTCTATCGGGCCGAAGCCGCCATTGCGCACGCTCGGCGGCCCGACGTCGCCCTCGCCGAGGGCGCAACGCGGAAGCGCGGGCCCCTCGAGCTACCTGCCTACGGCGGCCTGCTGGATCGCCTGTACATCCCCGTGGAGCGTCTCAAGGCTCACCGAAACGCGTTCGAGGAACTGGAGCGCGCGGCCGTCAACGTTGAGGTCCATTTCGGCAGCGACGTCGCGCACCGACTTCGCGAGCCTCTCCGCGCGTACCATCGGATAGCCGTAGCGACTGCGTGTCGTATGGGGAGGGTGGGCCTCCCCGCAGAAGCCAAGGTCAGCCGCACGCTGGTCCGCCGATGGGAAGCTGTGGCGCATGCCGGGACGACAGCAGCCGACGAAGTCGACCAGCTCTCAGCTGACATGGGCAACGCGAAGTGGGCGGTCGAGGGAGCGTTGCGACCGTTCGTCGAAGCGCCAACCTTCAGCGAATTTCTCCTCGTGAATAGCCTCCGGTCCACGGTGCACCGCGCCTGGCGCTGGGTGCGTCCTGGCCATGGGAAGATCGCGATCTATGCCGTCGTCCCGTTGGCTGAGCCTGCTACTGACGACGCCTAGCTGCCGCGCACAGCTTCATGAGGAACCTCTGAGCTATGGTCCGCCGTCGAGGAAACCCCTTTGCAAATGCGTTGAAGCGGCTTCCGCACAAGGCGCTCATGCGGCGCGAGGATCCCCTGCGCCGATCTGATGAAGACCAGGTGAGTGCAATGCAGCTCAGCATTGCAAGCGGCGCTGAATATCTCTCCTACGCCGGCAGTCGTGGCGAAGAGCTTGGGTGTCGAGTGTTCTGCTTCGATACGGCAGAGAAAGCCCGCGCCATGCAAGCGTGGGTCGCCGCCTCTGGCGTTGAGAACCGTCCCGCGCCGGCACCAGCCAACTACCCGCAACTGAAGGTCGGATGAGAAGAAAATGGACTCGCCGAGACGCTGGCGCTGATCGACGACGCGAACTAAGAAATACGAGCGGTCTCGCTCCAATCCCCAATGTCATGCAATTTAGAGCGAATGGTATCGAACCGCTTAGTCGCGTTTGCGATGGTTCGCTGGTGGTCTAGGTCAAATTGGCCTGCCTCTGTAACGGGTATCGAAACGCTCAGTTGTCGGACTCGACCAACGAAAAGTTTCGCCTCATAAATGAAGTTCCCGGCAGCAATCGCCCTTCGCAATTCGGTGGCCAGATAGTCCAGGTCGATATCAGGCGTGAGAACCTCCACGGCAATCACATCGTCCGTGATTGCGCACTTTTCATCGCGGACAAAGACCTTACCAACAGCCTTAGCCCCGTTGGCGATAACTGTAACGACCGGGACTGTCTCGATAGGTATCGAATTCTGAGCCAGCCATTGCTCTGAAATTCTTCCCTTTATGTCTTCACGATCCTTGAAGCACGAGAAGACCGGAATATCGCCAGGATTTTTCCGAATATCTTCGTTTCGGATGCGAGTGCCCGAGCGAACACGAAACAGCTCCTGGTCGCTGAGAGAAATCGTGCGCCTCGGTCCTTGGGTCACGCCTGCAAGTTCTTCTCTAGCCGCAGCCAATTCCTCGGCTATCGACCCGATCTGTTGGATTGCTTCGTCGATGAATTCGCTCCTCTCGATAGCAGAGGACTGCACGCCCATGGCGACCAGCTCTTCCTCTGTCCAGAAGCGCGCGATGTCCCAACGGTCCTCTGGCCCGAATCGCTGAGCCGGAACCACCTTTACTAATGGATGATCGATCTGGAGGCTCTGGTCCGAGTCCCGTTGCAAGAACAGGTTTGCAACAGTCTCCAAGTCGTTAGCTTCTGGAGTCGGTATACGGCTTACGTCCAGCGTTTCTCCGATGGTGCGGATGTAACCACAGAGAACGGGCGGGCGTGTGTCAGCTTTGCTGTGACGACGTTCCAAGACAATGATGCTGGTCGGTTGAGAAGTGTTGAAGAACGTGTTTCGCGGAAGAGTTATCGACGCGATGATATTGCATTCGTCTAACAGCTTCTCTTTGGGCCGTCGCTCGGTGCGATTGAGCATCCCAAGCGGCACGATAACGAATGCCCTCCCACCTGGCTTTAGCGCTCCCGAGATGTAGCGAAGAAACAACGACTCAACACCAAGTCCCCATCGATCATAGTAGTCTCTCAGATCGAGCCCGTTTCGCATCGCGTTAATGTTTGCGATTGCGTCCCGATAAACTTTGCTGCCTTGAGTGACATATGGCGGATTGGTCAATATGACATCGATGCTTTGTCGTGGCGGATTCTCCAGGGCACCGAGCATCTGATTGGTGTTCATGAGGACGAACATCTCTGCCATGGCGCGATTCAGCGCAGGCAACGTGGTGCTTGGGTCGCGCAAAACATCAGCCAAATGAATGAGCGTGTTAGCCTTGGCGAGAATGTGGGTGTTAGCGTCAACGTCAACGCCAATTGTTTTGACTCTTCTCACCGGCTGGCCGTTCTCGAAGCGCACGTTATTGGGAAGAGCTTGCTCTATGAGCAATGGCTCGAGCACGAAGCCTCCAACCCCAGCCGCGGGGTCAAGTACAACAGCCCCATCCTTCAGCTTTCCCAGTTGCGCCATTCTGATCATCTGCCGGACGACGTTTCGCGGCGTGAAGAACTGCCCAAGCTTTTGCTGCCGCGGAGTGTTTTTAAGGAACGTCTCGTACAAACGCAGTTTGAACTCAGGATCGATCGCGGTCAGCGAGCCGAAGCGCTGGAACGCGTGAAGTATCTGAACGAAGGTGCGATTGAAGCTGTCAAGAGGCGCCTCAGACGACTGCAGAAAGGCGAACCCGTTGATGACGGATGTCTTGGAGACGAGCGTGCTAAGGCCAAATAGGGAAGCGATGGAGGCGTCTTCTGCGATGACGTTATCGGGAAAGAGCTGCTTGATGAACGGCCGAATCGTCGAAACATAGTAGGCAATAGCCGTCTTCCCATGTTTCTTCTTGAATTCGTCTTCGGGAAGAAGGAGCGAATAGAAGCGATAGCTTTCAGGGAAAGTAGAAAGAGGGAGGTTGTCCGAAAGAAATTTCAGAACAAAAATCTCGATGAACGTGAGAAGGCACTGTTTTGGTTCCTCCTTCGTTGCGTGCCAAATGATCTGCCATACGGTCTCTGCAAGAGGCTTGGGGTCCTTGATTACAGCCGCGTCACCAGCCAGAAGATCTTCTAAGACGGCCGGGTTGAAATCGCGCTCTTCTGAGAAGTAGACGATCTCGCCCTTGTTCGTCGATGCGTTCACGTCAATGTAGTGAAACTTCTCTCCGTTCGTCGTGATTGCCACCCGCACTCCGAGCGCCGTAGCGGCAAACAGGCCTTGTTCTGCCGCTCGAAGCAGGGCCTTCTCGTCGGACAGCTTCTTGGGAGCTTTGTGCTCTCCGACAGCAACGGGAACCAAGTCTCCGCTCCCCCTGTGGAGGAAGACGCGATCAGGCTTGGCGGAGGACGGAGTCTTCGGCGGCTTGTACTGCTTGAAGGGATAGCTAACGGTTGCGGGTGCGGTGATACCGAGGCCAACTGTGACAAGCTCGGAGATCGACGTGCTCCCGATGTTCAGTTCCTCGAAGCTTCCGAATGGATCGCCTTTGAGTGCACCTGTCGAAAGATATTTGCGCTGTACCAGCTCTTCGTTGGCCATTCACGTCTCGCCCTGTCTCGTCCATGGAACCATGACAGCATAGGAACTCGTTGGTGGGTATAGCATCCGTTTGGCGAACGGCGAAGCGTTCTGGCCTCTCGTAGTAGCCTTGCTTGCTAGCCCTTGCGCTAACGTCAAATGCTGGCAGAGCTTGTCGCGCTGAATGGCTTGGAAGGCTCGCCGTCGATCATGAGCCTGAGATAGATATGCCGGTTCGGCAGGGTGACGAGATCTTGGCCATCGAAGCGCTCTTCGAGCTCACGTGAGATGTAGCCCGCGTCTTCGGCGCCCACGCGGAAGGAAATGAGGGTGCCGGCATTGCCGAGCACCGCGTGTCGAATGTCAGGCTCGAGTTGGTGGAGGTACTGATGCGCGAGCGTCATGCCGACCCGGTACTTGCGCAGCTCAGAAAGCATGTTCGCAACGGCAAGTGTTGTGAACGTCTGGAATTCGTCCACGTACACTAAGAAGTCCCGACGCTGCTCCGCGGCCGTATCGGCTCGGCTATACGCCGCCAACCCTATCGTCGTCACCAGGAGCCCGCCCAGAAGGGCCGAGCTGTCATCGCCGATGCGTCCCTTCGCGAGATTGACCAGGAGTATCTTGCCCTGGTCCATGATGCGGCGCAGCGATATTGACTCCTGCGGCGCCGTCACGATCCGACGCATAACCGGATCGGCTAGGAAGGCGCCCACTTTGTTTTGAATAGATGCGATGCCGTCGGCACGATACCCGAATGAGTATCGCTCGAACTCTTGAAGCCAGAACAGCCGGACTGCGTCGTTGCGTAGGCGGCTGGCAATGTCCTTGCGATATGCTTTGTCGCGAAAGAGCTTGGGGATGTCGGAAAGCGAAGCGTTCTTCTGTTCCAGAAGCGCATAGAGGCAGTTGCGAAGAATGTGTTCCATGCGGACGCCCCAGGCGTCGGCCCACATCTTCTTGAACACCTCGAGCAGGCCAGACGCCGCGAGCGGTATATGGTCATAGGCGACAGCGTGAAGTGGGTTGTAGCCGAAGGGCTGTGCCGGATCGGCGGCATTGAGGTAGATGACGTCGTCCGCGCGCGATGGCGGAACTTCTTTGGCTAGTCGATCGACGAGATCGCCGTGCGGGTCGATGAGCGCCAGGCCGTTGTCCGAGGCCATGTCCTGCTGCGCCATATTGCGAAGCAGGGTAGACTTGCCCACGCCGGTCTTGCCGATGACATGCACGTGTAGGAACCGGTCTTCGCGCTTGATGCCGAATCTGCGGCGGTCATTCCGATGATTGAGATACCCTAGAGCAACAACGTCGCTGGCCATCGCCACATACTACGAAGGTATTGTTGTAGCACACGACGAGCGATTTCCCTCTCTCGAAGTAAAAGATCCCTAGGATAGCTTTGCCCAGTATGCTGCCGCGCGTTCCACGTAGTAGTCGGCCTTCATAACAAAGTCATCTTTGATCCGCTGGCTCAGGAGCAGGTACAGCTTCCCCTTATGGATGTCCCAGTAATTTCCTACACCGGGCACCAATTTGCCGCCTGCCAGGCAGAAGGGGCAGTATCCGTTGAAGCCGGGGACATATTTCTCGGGACTAGAAGCGAACATGTCGCGCGCTGCCTGACTTGCAAAGAGCCAGTTCGCGCCACTCCACTGATACGAAAACATCGGCTGTCCCATTGCGGCCTTCTTGGCTGTCCAATAGGACGCGGTGTCGTATCCGCCGATGGCGAAGCCGTCTTTGGTAAACACCGGCGGTGCGGCTCGTGCATTTCCGGCCATGCCACCGGCCGCAGCAGTCGAGGCCACGACTAGAAAGGATCGACGGGTGTGCATAGTTAAGTCCCTCGTGTGGGAGTCGGCGTTGCTGCCTCAGTTGGCTCCACTTTTCGGTACGCAGTTCGCTGCAGGAGCTGCTGTCTCCATCGCTACTGCCATGTCCAACGACACTTGCCGTCGTTAGTTGAGGTTGTGATCGGGCGCTTGCCTGCGCCTGCCGCGATCTTGTGAGTTGTTGGACCAAAACGCCCGCTGGTCTCAGCTGAGCCACTCCCGTCCGGCGCGAGCGTCATATCGATCTGTCCCGCGGGCTGTCCGTCAGAAGCGAGGTTGAGCCTTGCCTTGCCTGGCTGTTCGGTGATGAAAGCGACTAAACCATCAGGGCACTGGCCACTTTGAATCTTTGCTTTCACTTGCCACGTGGAACTCTGCGCGTAACCCGCAGTGGGAAGAAGAAGCGCTAGAAGTAGCCAGCGCATATCACGTCTCAAGGAGCTTGTTGAGGAGGGGGACGATGTAGTGCTTCCACCCATATTGCGATGGAGCAGTCTCCAGAAGTTGTCCTCGATACCCAACATAGAAACGTGGAGACGAAGTTAGTGCGCCGTCAGAGTGCGCGGGCGTCCCGCCCCACGTCGATTGGTCCTTTGCAGTCCACTTCCGCCAATCTTGGACGAACTGGTCCCGAATCCATCGGATGTCGGCCGGCCAGATTGCCGGATCGCGAAGCTGCTTCCAGCCAGCAGGCTCAATCTGGTGGTAGGCAAGCTTTTGAAACTGAGGTGACTGCTGCCACTCGGGAAATATCTGGACACGCCAGACGCGGCAGGGGCCTCAACCATAGTAACTGGTCATGACCACAATGGGCTTGTTGTCGGCGCGAGCGCCAGTGCTTACGGCAAATGCAGAACCGATGCCCATCATAAGGGCTTGGCGTCTTGAAATCATGGGACCCGAACTTCCCAAAAAGTCGCAACAACCGGTCGGTGAATAGCGTACCCCAACCTCACCGGCCAGAAGCAAAAAATCCTACCCGCCCAGCTTGAGCCGCGCAATCGCCGGGTTGTTTTTTATGGCTTTATGCCCCAACAACTCGGTTGAGCAACGGCACGATGTCGTACTGCCAGCCGTTAAGACCGACCGCGACACCCAAGAGCTTATTGTCTTTGGTGACAAAGAAACGGGGTGACGAGTACAAGCTCGATGCCCCGATGTTCGCATTGTCGTTCTTCGTCCACCTGTCCTGGTCTTGGAGGTACGCCTCGACAATCCAGCGAAGGTCGTCAGGCCACTGCGAAGGACGTGTGATGTAGCGTGGTGTCCGAACGTCAAAGAGGCGGAAGTCCACTCGCTTAAACTGCTCGGTGTTGCGCCAGCTTGTCTCGACCTGGACACGCCAGAGTTTGCAGGGGCCTCAACCCGTATAGCTGGTCATGACCACCAGTGGCTTGTCCGCTGCCTGGGCAGGCAACGCCGCCAGCAGAGGCGATAGAAGCAAAGTGCGGCGAAGCATGGTCTCCCTCGTACTACGGATGTTTCACAACCTTCATGTCATTGCGCCCATTCCAGTTGTCGATGACGACACTGATCTGTCCGTTGTTATTGAGGAAGGTCAGTGTACGGTCGCAGCCGTTTGGTATTTTGGGATTCTCGGAGTGAAGAAAGCGGACAATCACTCGCGTCGGCTCAACTTGCGAGCTGGTGACCGGCATAGCCTCCTGACATTTCGAATAGGGGTTGGCGCCGAGTGTCCCAGTCACCCCCTGCGCGGATACGCTCGCGACCTGAAGGGTGAGGGTGAACTTGTCGTTCCGGACGGCCGCCACCTCCCACGTCCCAGGGGTCAGAAAGCTCTGCTGTCCGTGAGCTTGGCTGACGAACCCCGCCATCGCCACGGCAACCAGTCCCCAGCGCATTTTCTCATCCCTTCCTGAAGACAGGAGCATAGTTCCCATCGCCTATAGTGACTTCTCGTAGTTATTTTGGAGGAATGTCCTTACCGTCCTCGCGCAGCAGGATCAGCGTGTTCTTCCCAGTATCAACCGCGACTGCGACCGTCTGCGCGACGTCGCTCGCGAATATGATGCCCTTGGGCGACCCAGCAAAAAAGACAAGACGAACGCATTGACCCTTCGCATTCGTGAAATCTGCAACTCCCAGAGGCTTTTGTCGTAGCGTACCGACCTCGCTCGTGGTGACGGTGTCGGTTGGATCTGGCTTCTCGCAAGCCTTCTGCGCGAATGCCGGAAGGGCAAAGAGCGCGATTGCGGTTGCCGACGCAGCGATGACGTTACGCATGTTCTTTTTCCTCTCCCGGCCGGGTGTGCGAGCCGTCGCTCATGCCAATGGCCGTGCCCAGACTTTGGACACTTGAAGTCGGCGGTTCATGCTAGCGCGGCGGGAGACCGGCAGAAGGCAGCAGCAACCCACACGACGATCCAGGTTCAAACGCACTTCGACGCTCCCCAACAGCTGTCGATTGCAATACTTCAAATGGTATCGACCCCGCGGAATGCACGCAAGCGGTCAAAGGGCTTTTTTCGCTATCTTCGTCGCGCCCGAGCTGGCTTTCGCCCTTGCAGTAAATTTGCAACTGATGTTCTAGCGGTTTCAATCCTCAACAATTCGCCGGCATCAACGCGTAGGGCACGGGCAATGCGCTCGAGCACCCGCACCGTCGGATTGGCAACGCCCCGCTCTATGCGGCTTACGTAGACGGTCTCCAGCTTGGCGTCGGTAGCCAACGCCTCCTGGGACAGCTCGGCATCGACGCGCAGCCGACGGATATTGCGGCCGACCCGCGTGCGGATATCCATGCACGCGAGCCGATCATTCCTAGTACTTTTAAACCAAGTACGATAGTACTAGTCTGGAAGCGGCCTCGGGCTGGACAAAATACACATGGTTGTTGTATAATAGATGCGGACTACACGTTCCCCACAATCTGGAGGCTTTTATGACCAAGATCGCCCGCCGGGCGAGCCTTGCGCTCGTTCGCGTCTGTGTGTGTGCAACGGCGGCAATGGTTGCCGTCGGCGTGCTTACGTTCGTCCCTCAGTCTGCGGCGTATGCGCAGCAGGTTGCTGCGACGCCATAGGAAAAGCATCGCCAAATCTGCGCCGCCAACGGTGCGCAATCGCAAGCGACGGCGAAGGCCTGCTTCGAGTACGGCCGCGACGTCTACAAGATCGCGAACCCGCAAGGCATCGAGTCCTGGTGCCGCAGCAACAACAACGGCTGCCCGAAGGGCGGCAGCAACTAACTGTTCGAGGTACAGCATGAACAAGATCGCCCAGTGGGCGAGCCTTGCGCTCGCCTGTGTCGGCATGTCAGTCGGGAGTGCCGCGGTCTCTGCGCCCGTAGCTGCCCAGCAGACGCTGGCAGCGGCAACAAGCGAACCGGAACTGCGGCGCGAGTGCCTGCGCTGGTTCGGCGGCAAGAGCTACTCGGGCCAGATCAAGAACGCGAGCTACTACTACCGCTTCGGACGCACCGTCACCGTCACATTCAACACCGACGGTCACGTGGTCCAACAGGACGGTAAGCTCGTCTGCGAGGTGCGCGCGCGCTCTGAAGGCGATGACCGCCGAGTGTGGGACGAAACCTACTACTTCGACGGAACGACCGCGCTTTTCACTGACCCCAAGAAGCCCACCACGGATTGGACGAGCTTCAGGCCATCCGGTCGGTGCCTGTCACGAGATGGGCGCTTCCGATCTAACTTCGGCTTTGGAGATCCAGATGAACCTGGGCACATCTACAAGGCAGGAGGGGGCTCGTTCTGCCCCTAAGTCACGCATCCGGACCAAACGAGGTCGGCCCACAGGCCGACCTCTTCTTTTCCATCACTCGCTGCTACAGCAGCAGCCATCGCAGCCGTTTCCGTTGCCGGCGCTTCCGTCGCAACAGCCCCCGCAGCATGATCCTTGGATTGGCTCTCCTCCACCGCCGCCACCGCCCTGTGGCGCGTCTGCTTGCGCGATCGAATATACGGGATGGTCAGGATGCACCAGTGTCCCGGCGTCTGGCAGGGCCGCCAAGAGGGCAGCCCCAGTTATTGAAAAGATAATCTGAAGGCTGCGCGATAGTTTCTTCATATGGTTTGATGTGCTGCCACTGCATCGGTCAGGGCCTGCTCAAGCGCCGGGCTTGACGATGCCATGAACAGCAACGGAGACTTGTAGCGTCCGTATTTGCTGGTTGGGTCCGTGGCGGCCATTATTTGAATAATTAACGCCCTATTGGCTGGCTTTGCCGCGAGCGCCGCCAATTCGCCGGCGACTTGGTCGACAAATCGTTGGTCGGCCTCTTTTCCTTGAGAAGACAGGTACTGCGCATACGAGAGCCTGATAGAGAACTGGGCGCTGTCCATGAACCGTTCGCCCCGGCTTTCGTCTTCAGCAAACCCCGCCGCTTCAAGATACAACGCCCGGAGGTGCTGCGGGTCGAGTGTCCTGAGCTTGTCGCCCTGAAGCTCGACGGCATACGTCATCATGTATGTGTAGCCGATCGCGAGGCGGGTCTTGTCCCATTCGCCGGTGTCCCGGGCGTCCCGCAACGACGCTACACCCTTATCAAAATAGGTGGTCGCCTTGTCTCCATATTCCTGTTTGAACCGTGCGACTGCGCCCGCAAGGTAGGGATACTTGCGCGCATAGAATTCGCCGGCAATGAGGTACGACAGAAAGTTCGGGTACGACGTAATGATGGCTTCGTGAGCCTTGGCGATGGCAATCTCGGCGTTGATGCTGTCGTCAGGTTGAAGGGGGCGATACAGCCCGCTCCAAGGTGACCTGGCGAAGACGTTCTGTGTGAACGCCGCATCATGACGGACGTTGAGGAGCATGAGGAGGTACACTCCTGCCAACCCTCGTGTCGTGCTTGATAGCGTGCCGGTATTCACGACGTTGAGATAGTGGTCGGCCGCAGCGCTTGGATCGCTCGCCTCCAAGCTTCCCGCCAACAGGATTTCATAGGTCGCACGATCCTGCGGCGACTGCGCATCATTCATCGCGTTCGTGAAGTATCGCTGTGCTGTTAGATTGTCTCCGGTATACATAGCAGCAAGTCCGGCTCGACCGTCTCGCTCCAGCTGGCCCCCTTTCCATGCGACATACGCGGTTGCGCCGATGACCGCCGCAAACGCGACAGTCGCGAGACTGATCCACAAAAGCCAGGAACGTCTGATTGGCGCAACGCCGTCCATGTCCCAATCGTACCATGTGAATTATCGGGTCAACGGCCTGGTAACTGCCGCGCTGTAGATAACCGACTCGGTCGTGCCGTCGACGTCGAGGAGCGCCTCCAGCGCCTGGTCATTCGTGCCGCCCAGCATAGTGACGCCTAGCCGCCGTGCCGCTCCGACAAGGGCTAGGTTCTGGCCGATGTGACCAGCCTCAAGGAGAAGGTAGCGGTACCCGCGCTCGCCGTACTTGCGCTGGGTTCGGTCAAAGACACCCGTCATCACAAAGACGGCGGATGTGTCCTTGATCCAGTCGTACCAGAAGAGTTCCTTGCCGTCGCCCAGCGCGCTGCCATCAAACACATGCTCAAGCGCGTGCTCGCGGACCCGGTAGTGGTAGACCCCGCGGGGAACCGGCCCGTCCTTCAAAGCGAGCATGTAGAGCTCGACTGCATACCGCGCGCCGCCGGAGGGCTGTGCGCGGTGATACGTCTGAAGATGACCATCCGGCGATGCTTTGCGAGCGGTGATGCCGCATCCCCAGCCCAGCAAGGCGCCGACATCATCGAGCGACAACGGCGCTCCCTCGCCATGACCGCTTCGGCGTTTTCGGATAGCTTCAGAGAGCTCGCAGGCAATATCGGGCCGCGGCAGTTCGATGGTCTCGCAGCCCGGATAGGTCTTGTAGGTGATTGTCTTAGTGGCTTGCTGTAGCTCCTGCTCAGATGCAAACCCACGCCGGCCAGCGGCCTGGTCCTTGGACAGATGGTGAAATAGGCGCGAATACTCCATATCAGGGAAAAGGGTGCGGATAGACGTTGCGGCCACGCACAGGCAGACCCAGCGTCGCAGGTACGGACGTGAGCCGCTCGGCATCGAGCGCGGCTTGGTGTTCGTACAGGTACATCGGCACGAGCTTAGGCACGCGGACGTGGACAACGTGGTATCCCAGCGCATCGATGATCGGGTTGCGCAGGGTATGGACGTAGATCTCGTAGCCCTTGCCGAGGTGGCGAAACATCTCTTTGAGGGCGTGCAGTTCCGCGGCCGGCGACGCATACGATTGAAACTGCTCTGCGAACGCATCGAACGGTTCCAGCGGCCCGTCGAGCCAGAAGCCAAGGCGCTTCAACCAGTCATGGCCGCGCCAGAGCGTAATGCGTTCCAGCTTGCCGATCTCCGGTCGCGAGAAGGGTAGGTAATCTGCGGCAGCCGGGTCGAATGCAAGCGGGGCGGCGGATAGCGACAGGGCAGGAATGGCTTCAAAGCAGGCACGCTCAAGAGCTTCAAGCGCTGTAGAGCCGTTGCCTGCACCGACTGTGATGATGGGGCCGTCCTTGGTGCGCGCGATGGCAATGCACACCGCGGTGGGCACAGGCAGATCAGTCTCAAGATCGAGGAAGTACAGATCGGTTCGGTATGCGCGAACGTATGCCAGCAGGCGTTGAAACTGCGGGTTCGTAATGCCCGAGACATCGATGCGTCGTGGCGTCAGGGTATTGAGCCAATAAATGAGGAAGGCATCGCGCTGGATGAGTTCCTTGAGGCCAGCCAGGATCGCTTCATCGCGCGAAAAGTGACCAGCCATGCCGTTTGAAGTGAGCGGATTGAGAACGGGCTCGTCTGGCACGTGCGAGCGGAAGGGATACTGGGCCAATTGGGCCGGCATGAGATGCGACTTGCCCAACAGCAGCTCCATGCACCTCGTCCAATGCAATGGCGTCTCGGCATCGTACCGGAACTGCTCGAAGCGCTCGCGTTGGTCGGCTGAAAATTGGCACAGAGTACGCGGGTCGAGAAACCGCGTACCGCGTTGTTCGAGTTCCATGATCGAGGCGCGCGTGCATCGGTTAGCATCGACGATTGTCGCCGAGTAGCGTTCCAGGAATTCGCCCAGCGCCTTGGAGATCGTCTCTTCGGGGTCGCGTCCGGAGGCGTGCCCGAGAACGCGTCCGTGGTCGCTCGCTTGTCGAATTGAGCCTTTGATGGTTATTGACAGTGCTTTCGGCATATCCGTCCGGAACGACGGCACGTCGAAGCCAGCGTGTTCGACTAAGCCGGCGCGGTATAGAACATTGAAGATGGGCTGCCAATGGGGCGGTACCGATGATGCGAATGGCAGCTCGACATCAGACACTGGTCCTAAGCGCAGGCCAAGCTGCGACAGCATGAGCAATACGCGCTCTTGAAAGGGCCAGGGTTTGCGAAACCGGGACGCCTGGCTTGTCAGTGACTGAGAAAGCGCTTCGAGCCCGACCGTTGTCGGTGCCGCGATATCGCGAAGGTATTTTGTGGTGCTTACGTGCTGTTCTTGCATACGCCGACTGGGCAGTATCAAGAATACCACGATGCTTGGACATCGCCCTAAAACTCTCTCCAGAACGATGCAGGAAGTCCGCGATCACCTTCTTTGCTAAGGCATCCGGCCCCGGAACTACCTTGGTATCATCTCGTATGTTCCGCGCGAGCTTTTGAAATAGTATTTTGGGCCGTCTTTCAGAATTTGATCGCACCGTTTGTAGCCGTTATTGAAATCAACGCAGATGCGATCCTCTGTGATGCGATAGATGCCGCGTGACGTTCCTCCACCGTTGAGACCGTAGAACTCATACCTCCCATCGGCCTTGTAGGTGACAATGCCTACGTCCCTGAACAGAAATTCCTTACCAACAACCCAAGATTTTACTTCGTCAGCCGGAACTGGTTGTTGTGCGTGTGCTGAACCAACGCTGATAAGCAACGCCGCGCACATATACCCCCAGATCTTTAGCATTCTTCGGCCCCCCAATCCTTCCCCCAACAGTAGACGTAATCCATAGCAGCACAACCTAATTCTGGTTGTGCTTTGATTCCAGCACTCAAAAGAGCAGATTGGCACAACCGGCAAGGGATGCCGCACCCATGCGGTGCTCGTAGGCGGAGCAAACAGCCAGTAGTGCGCGCTCGTGCCAGGACCGGGGTTTGCAGAACAGATACCCGCTTGTTAGCGAAAGAAGAAGCCTGAGACGCTGACGGTTGTGAAGGTCGCGATATCACGAAGGTATCTTGTGGTGCCTATCCGTACGCGTTGCTGACCGCCCACACCTTCCGACATGGCACGCAGCTGCTACTCAGCCGCGGCGCCACCCGTCGCTGAGGTTGCGTAGCGCGGCTCATCGCGTGCGTGACACGGGTGTCTACCGCCAGCATCGCTTGTGTTCACATGAATTGCCGCGTATGTAATGGCCGAGCGAACACTGCTGCTTCAAGCGAAAAGCCTTCATCAAAGGCCTCAGCTCTCGATCAATCCGCACTACCGGTAAATCTTTCGGTCATTCACTTCCGTTGTCGGCGCATCACCGCGGGAAGAGTAGTAAGTCGAGCCAACAACGTAGTAATTCTGGCATCCGGTGATGTTGCCACCTTGATCGTTGCGAAGTTCAACGCAGAGCTGGCCTGCATCGTTTACCCACCACTTGCCATTGATCCTAGAAAACCAAGCGCCTTTGTTCCACGCATCGCCCCTGACGGTGCCATCGGCTGAGTAGACGTTCTTGAATGTCGTGTTGGGGAAGTTGCCGCCCTGCGCGCCTTCCATTGTCGCGCCCGACACGAGCTGTTTCAGCTCATCCCTCGTCAGCTTCTTACCGCCTGCATTGAGCACTTCTCCCAGGGTCTTCGGCGTTTGAGCATGGGCAGCCGAGCCGAGCAACGCGACCACCACTGCGATACCGACTATTGAATTGCGCATCCATTGCATTTTGTCCCCCGCTGGTTCTGTTTACTGCAATCTCATCCTCTGATCATCGGTCGGGTTGGCGCCGCTTACGACCACCGAGTGCTTCATTGTGGCTCGCCGCGCCGACCGCCTTCACCATCTCGAAGATGCGCTTGCGCACGCGGCCTTCGCGGATCTTGTAGTAGGCGCGGACCAGCTCGAGCGTCTCGCGCTTGATCAGTGGATCCTTCTCCTGCTCGAAGGGCGTGCCGGCCTCACCGAAGCCCTTGCGGCCGCGGCCCGACATCGGCCGACCCGACAGAGCGTTCGATGGCATCTCGTCGAAGAAGTACGACACCGGCACATCGAGAACCTTGGCGAACTCGTAGAGCCGGCTTGAGCCGATGCGGTTGGAGCCGCGCTCGTACTTCTGAATTTGCTGGAAAGTGAGTCCGACAGCATCGCCGAGCTTACTTTGGCTCATGGCGAGCAGGGTGCGGCGCTGGCGCATCCGGGTCCCAACGTAGACGTCGACAGCATGTGATTTCGCCATGAACCTGCTTCCCTTGATTGCAACTCCAATTCCAAGACAACTTTAGCTCTTGTTGTGCGCGGGAATCTATGGTGGTTCGTTAAGCTGCAAATCTTAAGGGCGAACAGGAGGAGTACATGCCGCAACCCGGCAATCGCTCTGCGCTCTCGTTTCAAGAGGAGCTGCGTGCGGTCGAGGATTGGCAACGTCGGGGGCTACGTATTCGGAGCGCCCGCGCCTTGGTCCAGCAAGGTATTTTGACGGCAGAAGACCTCAATGCAGCGAGTGACCACGAACTCATGACTATTCCCAACGTTGCGCGAAAGAGCTTGGTCGAGATTTATCAATTCATCGGGCGGAAGATGCCTGGCAATGCAAGATCGCCGGAGCAAATCCAAGCTGCCTACGAACAGGCATGGCGCGCCAAAGTAGGCAACTCTCGCTTTGAGAGTATCCTCGATTCGATAGTTGAAATTGCCGGCGAAGCGCTCGACAGGCCAAGCATTGCCGCGGGGCAAGCACTGTGGGCAGCGGCAAGGCGGCAACGAGCGACCCGGCGAGCCCGGTAGCACTAAGCTCTTCGTCTGTGCATTCGGAAAAGTCCAATCGGACGCAGCCTTGCCGGCACCGCTGTTCGCTCCTTCTATCTGCACAACCATAAGGCTATTGCGCCGCGTGTTGAATGCAGTACAAGTCGCGTGCACCTATGCTGCACCTAGGCAAGGTGCATTCGACACCTAGGTAGCGTGTAAGTGTCTGCGATGCTTGGTGTGTCCCCGTAGCTCAGCTGGATAGAGCAGCGGTTTCCGAATCAAGAATTGGCCGTTGCTCGGACTTCTCGGGCGGCGGCGCGCGTTCTGCCTCAGGCTTCGTTATTGTGCAGGATATACAGGAGCATGTAGACGCGGGTTCGTCCCTTGAGCACGTCACCCTTCGTTACCTCGACTTCGAGAATATGTCCTACTTTTTGCTTATTGATGGGTTGTGAATGTACGTCAGCAATAGGCTTGCCGCTGAAGGTGGCTCGTTCGCACTGTCCACGCTGCGTTAGCCGCGAAAGTAGTTGTTCCCCCCGGTCTACGTTCCCCTCAAACACGGTCAGCAGATTGGAAGCCACCTCTTGGTCGGCACAGACGACGTGCGCCATGTCCTCAAATGGGGCAGGCATGTAGCTGTCCTTGTACTGCGCATTGGCAGGGACGGCGAATAGGGCAGTCAGGACAGCAAGGTAGCGCATGGGGGCATCCGGTCACCGAATGGCCACGATATATCGTGTGTATTCAATGACCGCAAGCTGGTCGTTTGCTGCTTATGGAGGTCAGGAAGCTCATCGGCTGGAACATTCGCCGTCTGCGGGTGGCTGCGGGTCTGTCGCTCGAAGACTTGGCAGACATGGCTGCACTGAGCCCCAATTACCTGGGCGAGTTGGAGCGGGGGAAGGTGAACGTCGGCGTGGACGCAGTCGCACGCCTGGCTGAAGCGCTTGACGCCCGACTGATTGAGCTGATCGAGGAACAGCCCCCAGGACCGCCCCCGCAAGCATTAAGGGCGGGCAGGAAGCCTAGACGAAGGAAGGCCCGTTAAAGGGCTATTCGTGCGCTGTAAACGTGGGCCCATCCGCGTTACCAACGACACGCTTGCGACTCGGAACGCGTGACGGCAGGAGGGCTACCGCCCGGCAACGTAGGGAGCCGGAAAAGATGTCGCGCCGAGGTCACCGGCCCCTTGAGCCTGCCAGATGCGGATGCTTACGTGCTTCGCTCAAAGCTCTTGATGCACCGCGTGCGTGAGCTGGTGCTTGTCATACCAACCCGTCGCTTTTCGATCCACGCACTCGAGCCTCGGCTCAACCAGATCGTACTCCCTTTGCTCGCGGTCGGCCCACCGAAGAAGCACTTAGCGCTACCCGGCAGTAGGCATCCCACATTCAGCAGCATGGTCACTGACAGGGCTGGCTCCCTTTAAGGGCAGCTTCTCTCAGTGGTCGCGCCACTCGAAGTAAAGCCGGGGTGGGCAGTGGTGCTGCTTCAGGAGAAGGAGGGCGGGTTCGTGGCGAGTATGAGAGGCCGATTGTGACGAGCCTCGCGCCATACATCGCTCCAAAGCCCAGCATCCCGCCAACGCACTCAGAACGCCCCTTCATATGCGCACATGACGCCACCGAGGTTTTGCACGCGGATTTGCCGCATCTTAAGATTGCCAGTTATGAGGAACCGTCCGGTTGGAGTTTTGACCTCCTCGGAGAATGCCCCCTCCGAATTGGCCTTCAACGTTACAACTATTCCTGACCCTTGCCCTGTAGCGCTGCTGATCAATATTCGGTCTGAGTAGATATCTACGTTATAAGTGGGTTGGCTGCCGTGTCCGCAGTACGCCGTATTCTGCGCAGCGTTGTGCAATGAGATGATCTTTCTCTCTTGAGCAGACGCATCAACCGAGGAGCTCATGGCTGCCGACGCGCCCACAAGCGTGGCTAGATGAAAGCGTCTGCGATTCATTGGTTCGGCTAAAAGATAGAGTGATGTAACCTTGCACAAGGTCGCATGAATGACGAGCTGCCGTCGGTAGCAATTGCCGGCGCCGACCGCTCAGGACGGGGCCACCGCCGAATAAGAGAAAAGAACGTAGTTCAGCTGCATCTCCTGACGCTACTGCCGAACCACCATCTTCCAACGGCATCCAAAGCGCTCGTTCACGACTTCAAGGTCTTTGGTGCGCACATTGCCCACCATTTGTAGTTGCGCGCTACTCGCGGATTTGTAGTTCTCCTTAATTTTGCCGTCAGCAGGTACCTTTATGGTGAAGTACTTCTGGGCGGATACTCTCGCGGAAAAAGTATCACCCACCAGCTCCAACTCATACGGTTCGGACCCGCCGCTACGCGGACAGCTACCAGCGGATCGGTCGAGATTGAGAACGGTATCTGCCCTCCAGGTCTCGCCATGCGCTTGGCTGGCGGCTCCAGCAATCAAGATTAATGCTAACCAAATGTTCCTATTCATACCTGCCCCCGCCGGTTGAACATCCGTCATTCTTACACAGAAAAGGTGTGCCTTGCAATTTCGGGCGACGTCATTGCTCAAACGTCCCGATACTCGCCCACTGCTTCGCCGTTTGGGTCTCCAAGTGAGTTACGAGCGCCACGGGTTCATCACTGGGGCGCGTCGCAGCTCCGACAACGGACTTCGCACACCGCCGCAACCAGGCCTCCCGAGGTATCTGCACCCTTTCAGTCTGGTACAACCATAGGGCTATTGCGCCATGGTTTGAATGCAGTACAAATCGCGTGCACCTATGCTGCACCTAGCGTAGGTGCACTCGAGACCTGAGTAGTGCGTAAGTGCCTGCAATTCTTGGTGTGTCCCCGTAGCTCAGCTGGATAGAGCAGCGGTTTCCTAAACCGGAGGTCGGAGGTTCGAATCCTCTCGGGGACGCCACTTCTCTCGATTTTGCACGACGACGGCAGCGCGTGGACAGCAAGCGGTCGGGCGCCGAAGTGATGTATGGTGACGCGATGACGGATGATCCGCTGGGCTGGCTCGATTACGTGCCTGTAGGTGGCGACCGCTCGACAAGCGCCGAGATACTCTTGTGCTTTGAGCGCACCATGCTCTGCGACGAGCGTCTGCCCGAGGACTACCGCCGCGAGGTGCGTGAGCATATCTGGCGGCGCATCAACGAGAGCCACCTCTATTTCGATGCTGGGCCAAAACGCAGATGACGCGCTACGCCGGCAGCTTGTCTCCGTCCGGCGGCGCCGCCACCTCCAACGCGTTCACCACGCCGCACAGCATCGCATAGAAGTGCACGCTCGTTGTCAGCTCGACGAGCCACTTCGTACCGTGCTTCTTGTGGAGGGCATCGAACGCCGCCTGTTCTGCGCGATTGGTGCGCATGAGCTGGCGGACGTACGTCACGATCGCGGCTTCCTCGGGCGGAAACTTCGACGCATCAGCCCTCGCGCGCAAGAGATCGATCGCTTCTTCACGCAGGCCGTTGCGGCGCGCGGCCGCCACCTGCGCCGCCCACACATACGCGGCTTCACGTTCGCGCACCGCGGCGAGAACGCCGACCGAGCGCAACTTGCCTTCGACGATGCTTTCATCGCGGAAGAAGGGCACGAGCGGCAACAGGCGCTTGGTCATCTCCGGACTGTGCAGCATCATGCTGAACGGGCCACGGATGGCGCCGAACACTTTCAGCACGTCGTCTGCGACGGCCTGATACTCCGGGGCGATGTCGGCTTTGCTGGCGATGGGCGTGACGCGTGGCATGGCTCGGTCCCTTTCGCGACGGACGTGGGTCCTGGAGGTGGCTGAGGGTGCCAGCCTCCCTTGAGGGCTGTCAAAGTGGTGCAGCCAGGAGCAAGGATCGCATGGAGTTCCTCGAGGCCGCCTTGGCGAAGCCATCAACGGAAGGGAAAGGAAGGCGTCCGCGTCACTGGAGGAACTGCATGCGTGGTCTTGGTCGTCGTGCTGTCGCGCTATCGTTCATGGGGTTCGCCGCATCGCCGGCGTTGGCGCAATCTGGATCCGATGACCAAGTGACCAGGACGATCCTCGAGGTCGAGCAGCAGCTCAAGGCGCGCATCGGTGTGGTGCTGCGCGATCTCGAAACGGGGCGCAGCTGGACGCACAAGGCCGACGAACGCTTTGCCATGTGCAGCACCTTCAAGGCGCTGGCGGCCGCGGCGATCCTGGCCCGTGTCGATCGCGGCGAGGAGGATCTCGCCCGGCGCGTCGTCATCCACACGTCCGATCTCGTGACCTATTCGCCGGTGACCAAGGAGCATGTGGGCGGCGAGGCCATGCCGATGGGCGAGATCTGCGCCGCTGCCGTTACGCTCAGCGACAACACCGCGGGCAATCTCATGCTGAAGTCGTTGGGTGGGCCAGAGGGCCTGACCCGCTTCCTGCGCTCGGTCGGCGACGAGGTGAGCCGGCTCGACCGCTGGGAAACCGCGCTCAACGAGGCCAAGCCCGGCGATCTGCGCGATACGACGACGCCCAACGCGTTGACCACGAGCATGCAGAAGCTGGCGCTGGGAACTGCGCTGTCATCGAAGTCGCGGGAGCAGTTCACGACCTGGCTGGTCGCCAACAAGACCGGCGATGCCAAGGTGCGCGCCGGCGTGCCGAAAGAGTGGCGCGTCGGCGACAAGACCGGCGCCGGCGAACTCGGGACCAACAACGACACCGGCATCATCTGGCCGCCGAACCGCAGGCCGATACTGTTCACGATCCTGACCACCGAAACGACGGCGTCGGTTGCGGACAAGAACGCCGGGATGGCCGATATCGCTCGTGCTCTTGCTGGCGTGCTGGCAGGCTAGGGGCATGACGACGACCTCGACGACCGCTCCGACGACAACCGTCCGCCTCCAGAACATCGCCCAGTCCTACGGCCAATCCGCCGCCCTCATGGCGGCAGTCGAGATCGGCGTGTTCACCGCCATCAGCAACGGCGCTGCAACCTATGAGTCGGTCGCCAAGGCTGTCGGCATCCATCCGACCAACGCCGAGCGGCTGATGGTGATGTTGTGCGCGGCGGGTCTGCTCGAGGTCGCGGACGGCCGTCATACCAACGCCGCCGACGTCGAGCGCTTCCTGGTCGAGGGCAAGCCCGGCTACATGGGTCCGTGGATCACCTTCACCAAGCCGCAATGGAACGAGTGGGGGCGGCTCGCCGACCATCTGCGCACCAAGGACCTGAAGGTGATGGGCTCGATCGAGACCTTCACCGTGGCCGACGCGCGGCGCTATCACGCGGCGACCTATTCGATCGGCATGGGCGCGGGTCGCCGTTTCGTGCGCCAGGTCGATCTCAAGGGCCGCCGCAAGATGATGGATATCGGCGGCGGCTCGGGCGCCTACTGCATCGCCGCCGCCAAGGAGCATCCCGCGATCCGCGCCGTCGTGCTCGATCTGCCGGTGGTGTGCGAGGTGGCGCGCGACTTCATCGCCGAGAACGGCGTCGCCGATCGCGTGGAGGCCCGCGCCTGCAACTTCACGCGCGATCCGTTCCCCACCGATTGCGACGTCGCCGTCATGGCGTCCAACCTGCCGATGTACGGTCGCGACATGATCGCGAGCGTCATCAGGAAGGCGCACGACGCGCTGCTGCCGGGTGGCGAGATGCATCTCATCGGCGAGGTAACCAACAATCAACGCAGCGGGCCGTGGGGACCGGCCTATTGGGGCCTGGGCCAGGCGGTGTCGGATTCGTTGGGACTCGCCCATTCCGAGGACGACGTCACGGGATACTTCCGGGCCGCGGGCTTTCGCGACGTGGCGCTGCACGACTTCATTCCCGGCGCCCTCGGCCGCGTCACTGGCACCAAGATAACTGGCACCAAGGCGGCTTGAATCGTGTTCCATACCGCCGTCTGCGATCTTCTGGGCATCCGCTATCCCATCCTGCAGGGTGCCATGCAGGGTGGCGGGGGCGTCGAGCTGGTGGCGGCGGTATGCGAGGCGGGCGGGCTCGGCGTGCTGCCGACCTTCGGCGGCACCGATCAGAAGCTGCGCGCCGATATCGAGGGCGTGCGCTCACGCACGACAAGGCCGTTCGGCGTCAACATCATGCCCATGGGGCGCGGCATCACCGAACGCTGCGCCGCGACCTGCATCGAGCTCGGCATCCCCGTCGTCACCACGGGCCGCGCCGATCCGGGCGAAGCTGTCGTGCGCCGGCTGAAGGACGCCGGCATCAAGGTCGTGTCGGTGATCCCGACGGTCGAGCATGCCCGGCGCATGGAAGGCGAGGGCGTCGATGCGGTCGTGGCCTCCGGCACCGAGGCGGGCGGCCATGTCGGAACGATCGCCACGCTGCCGCTGGTGCCGCAGGTCGTGGATGCGGTGAAGATCCCTGTGCTGGCAGCCGGCGGCATCGGCGATGCCCGTGGCTTCCTCGCCGCCTTTGCGCTTGGCGCCCAGGGCATCCAGATGGGCACCCGCTTCATGGCGACGCTGGAGTCCGACCTCAACGACTGGGGCCGCAACCGCCTGCTCGAGATGCGCGAGACCGACACCATCGTGACCCGCGCCATGACCGGCGCCACGGTGCGCTGCATGCGCACGCCCGAGATCGCGGCCTATGAGGAAGCGGCGGCCCGTGGCGCCGATACAGGCGAGCTCAAGGAGCTTGCCAGTCGCGTGCGCGGCTCGCGTTACGGCGAGGACAAGGCGGATCGCCGTCAATCGGCGGCGGGCCAGGTCGCCGGCTTGATCCGTGACGTCGTGACCGTGCGCGACCTGATCGAAGGCATGCTGGCCGATGCGGCGAAGCTCGCTGAACGATTGCCGTCAGTGGCGAAGCAGTAGCTTCCTCATGTTCCTCTCCCCCGCTAGCGGGCCCTAGCGGGGGAGAGGAGCACGAGCGATGTATTCGCTTGCTCTCAAGGCTTCCGCTGCAGGCCCCAGCTGTCGGCGAGCAACGCGGCGATGCGTGCGGCCACCAGGCGGTTGCCGGGGCTGACGCCGTCGGTGTCCGAGACGTAGTGGATCTGGTCGGTGTAGATCGTCGACGTCTCGTTCTGGAAAATGTCGCCCAGGTCGTAGATGAGCAGGCCGCGCTCGCGCAGGGCCAGCATGCCGGCGACGATGCGGCGATAGAGGTCGCCATAGGAAAGATTGCCGACCACGCGCCGTTCGCCGTCGGTCAGCGTCTTGCCCCACGCCGGCACCGGCTGCAGGAAGAAGGCCGCCTTCAGGCCATAGTCGTTGGCCAGGGCTTCGGTGGCGCGCAAGTACTTCTGGTAGAGGCCGAGCTGGACGTCGAACTGCAGCTCGGGATCGCGGTCGATGTCCGGCGGCAGGGCGAAGATGCCGCGGATCGTCGTCCGCTTGCTGGACGGGAAGCTGTCCCGGCCTTTGGCGGCCATCTCGATGCTGCGGATGATCAGATAGGCGGCATGCGATTGGCGCAGGATCGGGTTCAGCGACAGCGCACCGGCGATGCGCCCTGCGACCCAGCCGATCGCGGCGTCGCCGAAATTCTCGTCGTCCGCATAGGGGTTCGCTTCCACGAAGTTGGAGGACGGCGATTCGAGGCGTTGTCCCATCTTCGGCAGGAAATAGAAGTATTCGTTGTAGCCGCTCAGGTTGACGACGGCGTCGACCGCGCTGGCATAGAGGGCGAAGGTGATGAAGCCCTGCGGCTCCTTCCAGGCGCCGGCGGCAGCGATCATCACCGACCATGGCTTGCCGTTGGGGCTGATATAGTTGTTGTTCAGCTCCTCCTCGAGATAGTGCGGCCGCCCTTTTTGATTGCCGCCCAGGAACGAGGCGACCGATCCACCGGTCAGCAGGAGTGTGTATCGGTCGTTCGACTTGACGACCGGGAAGTCCGGACCGAACAGGCCGACATTGTTCACCCACGGCCCGCTGCATGGCGAGTCGGCATTGTGGACGTACGCGACATAGGGATGCGGGTAGAGAGTGTCGATGAAGCGGCAGGGCGTGCCTCGCGTCATCTCGCGCACATAGATGTTCTGCGTGCGCTCGAACAGGTCGGCGGCGGGCGTATAGCGGCCGTCCTCGATGGTGAGCCAAACGATGGCCATTGCCTCGATGGCGACGACGGCGAGCACGAGTCCGATGAGAAGCGAGATGGTGCGGAGAAGCAGGGCCCTCAGCACCACGCGCCTACACCGGTCGGTCGCCGCTGATCTGGATGCGCCTCAGCAGGCGGCGGAACGGGCCGGTATCGCCGAGCGCGATATGCTTGGCGCTGCGATTGTCCCAGAAGGCGATCGAGCCCTTCTGCCAGCGATAGCGGAAGGTGAACTCCGGCCGGTTGCCCTGCTCGAACAGGAAATCGAGCAGTGGCCGGCTCTCGGCCTCGGTCATGCCTTCGAAGCCGACGGTGTAGGACTTGTTGACGAACAGCATCTTGCGGCCGGTCTCGCGATTGGTGCGCACGACCGGATGGCTGTTGCGCGTCTCGCGCCAGTCGGGCCCGTCGCGATGCTTGGTCGAGCGGCCCTTGTTCTTGCCGGCTTGCGGGCCCGCCACCATGACGTCGCTGTGCACAGCGCGCAGGCCCGACAGCATCTTCTTCATGCCATCCGACAGCGCTTCGTAGGCGAGATACTGGTTGGCGAACATCGTGTCGCCGCCGTACTCCGGGATGTCGATGCCGTAGAGAATGGCGCCCATCGGCGGCTCGGCGCACATCGTCGTGTCGGCGTGCCAGTCCTCGCCGACATAGCCCGTGTCGCCGGGCTCGCGCCGTACGATCACGATCTCGGGATCGTCGCCCATACCGACATAGTTGGGATGGATGAAGATCTCGCCGAAGCGCCGGGCAAAGGCCTTGTGGCGCTCGACGCTGAGCTCCTGGTCGCGGAAGAAGACGACGCAGTGCTCATTCAGCGCGTCGCGGATCTCGCCGATCGTGCCATCGTCGAGGTCCTGCGCCACGTCGACGCCGGAAATTTCCGCGCCTCCGGCACCGGACAGCAGACGAATGTCGAGACGCGTGTTGCGCATGGTGTCCGCTCCGCCGTGACGTTGTCCGGCCAAGCTACATCCGCGTCACTGGCAGGTGAAGGTGATCTTTCGCGGAGCGATCGTGGGCAGCGTCGCCGAGGGGTCGCTGGGCCGCGGCCACGAACCGTCGGCTAGGTGCTTTTCGACGATCGGCAGGAGCTGGTTGAAGGTGATCCAGGCCTGCAGGCGCAGGCCGGCCTGGTTTGTGTGCACTGCGTCAACGAAAAGGTCGGGATCGAGCGGCATGTAGCGGGCGGTATCGATGAAGCCGATGCCGTGCGTCTTGGCGTATTTGGCCAGCAGCCGGTTCTGGAAGTTGGAAAGCCTCTCCATGTCGCGATAGCGATAGGGGAAGTACCTGATATTGAGCTGATCGAAGATGTATTTGTGCCTGACGGGGTCGAGCACCATGCCGTCCTTGACCATCCAGAGGAACGAGCTCACGGCAAAGTCACTGCCGTCCTTGGCAAGCTCGGTGCGCATCTGATCGAGATCGTGCTGGATGGCGTTCAGGCTCACCGGCAGGTTGGGATAGGCGAGGTCGGGATCCTTCTCGTCGAGGCCCTCCGGCCATTCCAGGCGATACGACGCTTTCGGCGGCTCGCGGCCATCGGATTTGACGCCGGCCAGCTTGATCGCGGCGTCGATGCGGCTCAGCAGCGCCGAGTAGCGCGATGCGTTCTCCAGCCACGAATTGTCGCTCGCCGCCAGCGGCGCCGGCGGTTTGGCATCGTTGGCGACGTCCTTCGCGACCGATGACATCCAGAACTGGTTGCCACCCTCGTAGTAGACGACGAGGTCGGGCTTGAGCGGCAGAACCTCGGTGCGCACGATGGCGGCGGTGTCGGTCGAGCTGATGCTCTCTCGCGCGGGGTTCAGGACCTCGAAACGGACAGGGAGCTTCCGCGTCTCGGCCCAGCGGTTCAGCCAGTAACCGACGAACTCCGGATAGGAGGCGGGCAGGTGTGGCGGGCCCATGGTGGTCGAGGAGCCGACGAACACGATGCGGATCGTCTTGGCGCCGCGCGGCGTTTCGATGGGCGCGCCGCGCCAGCCCATCTGGTTGGTCACCAGCCCGTTGGGCAACGTGGCGTTGGCCATGAAGCGGTAGGGCGGGTGCGGCGAACCGTCGGGTGGATCGTAGAGATAGAGCATCCCCGGCGCATGGTGCAGGTACCTATGCTTGCAGGGATCGCCGGCAAAGACCGAGTTCCACACCTTCAGACCGTCAGGCGGCCGGAATTCCATGCCGCCGGAATTGTGGTCTTCGATGTAGCGGAAGACGCGCTGCCAATCGTCGGGAACTTTGCCACGGTTTGGCAGCGGCGGCGGGCTGTCCAGGAACCAGCGGCGTTCGACGCCGCTCGCCAGCGGAATGCGGTCGAGCATATCGAGGTTGACGTTGGCGCTGCCGGCCGGCTCGCCGAGCGGCATCGCGAACATCGCGTAGCCGTCGATATAGCGAACTGCCGCTTCGGCAACGACGACGGTAAAGATGATCGACGCGAAAAAAAGAAGGACGTTCTTCAGTTGAGGGCGCTCCAACAGGCAGCCAGCCACCTAGCATAGAATTCGGCAGACGCAACCGGGCTGCGACGTTCCTCCCCTTCGCGTATTCAAGCTCCTCTCCCCCGCTAGGGGAGAGGTTGGGAGAGGGGGCCACGCACGTCGATTCCCCCCTCTCCTAGCCTCTCCCCCTAGCGGGGGAGAGGAACAAGAGCCGTGTTGACGAAGACTATCTCAGGGCGCCTGCGGTTCGGGCGTCTGCGGCTCCGCTTTCGGGGCTGTCTTTGGCGCCTTGCCCTTCTTTCGCCACTCCTCGAAGCGCTGCAGCACCGTGAAGAAGGACGGCACGAACAGCACGGCAAGGCAGGTCGAGGCGATCATGCCGCTGAACACCGCGAGGCCGAGCGAGATGCGCGAATTGGCGCCGGCGCCGGTCGCCGTCACCAGGGGCACGACACCCAGGATGAAGGCGAACGATGTCATCAGGATGGGCCGGAAGCGCGTGCGGGCGGCTTCAACGGCCGCCTCGACGATGTCCTTGCCGTCGATCAGGCGCCGCTCGCGGGCGACCTCCACGATCAGGATCGCGTTCTTGGCGCTGAGCGCGATCAGCAGCATGAGGCCGATCTGGGTGTAGATATTGTTGGGCAGGCCGACCGCGCCCAGCGCGATGGCCGGACCGACCAGAGACAGCGGCACTGCGAAGATCACCGCCAGCGGCAGGATCCAGCTTTCGTACTGTCCGGCGAGGCAGAGATAGACCAGCAGGATGGCGAGCGCGAACACGTACGTCATCTGGCTGCCGACCAGGTTTTCCTGATACGACATCGCCGTCCATTCGTAGCCGGTCCCGGGCGGCAGCACCGCATTGGAGATCTGGTCCATCAGATCGATGCCTTCGCCCGAGCTGAAGCCCGGCGCCGGCGTGCCGACGATCGAGGCCGACGGATAGAGATTGTAGAGACTGATGAGCGGCGGGCCCGCGGCCTCGTGCAGCTCGGCCAGCGCGCCGATCGGCACCATCTGGCCCTCGATGTTGCGCACCTGCAGCTTCAGGATGTCGGCAGGCTTGGTGCGGTACTCTGAATCGGCTTGCATGAAGACCATCAGTGTCAGGCCGAACTTGTTGAAGCGGTTGACGTAGGCCGAACCGAGATAAGACGACAGCGTGTTGAACACGTCGCCCAGCGACACCTTGAGCGATTCGGCCTTCGTGCGGTCGATGTCGACCCGAACGTGCGGCGCGCCGGCGCGGAACGAGGTCACCACGTTGGTGAGCGCCGATTGCGAGCTGGCGTTGCGGATCAGGTTGTCGGTGGCGTTCTGCAGCTTGGTGTAATCGAAGCTGCCGTCCTTCTGCTCGACCTGCAGCGCGAAGCCGCCGGCATTGCCGATGCCCTGGATGGCGGGCGGGACCAGCGGGAAGCCGCGGCCGTCCTGCAGCGTCCTGAGCTGCTCGGCGATGTGCATGACGATCGAGCGCAGGTCCTGGTTCGGCTGCTTGAGGCGCACGCCCCAGTCCTGGAGGATCACATAGGCGACTCCGGCATTGGCCAGCATGGAGTTGCTGTCGAGCACCGACATGCCACTCAGGGCCACCACATCTTTGACGCCCGGCGTCGCCATGGCGATCTTGGTGACCTGCTCCATGGCCGCATTGGTGCGCTCCAGCGAGGCGCCATCGGGCAATTGCAGGCCGACCAGCATGTAGCCCTGGTCCTCGTTGGGGATGAACGCTGTCGGCAGGCGCGCCACGCCCCAACCGCCGAGACCGGCGACGGCGAAGGCGATGATCATCATCACGATGCTGCGATGGGCCATCGCGCCGATCAGTGCGGCGTAGGCGTCCTCGACCTTGCCGTAAACCTTGTTGAAGCCGCGGAAGAAAACGTTGCGCTGCTCCGGCGGCACGGTGGGCCTGAGCCACAGGGCACACTGGGTAGGCTTCAGGGTCGCCGCGTTGATCGCGCTGATCAAGGCCGTCGCGGCGATGACCAGCGCGAACTGGGCGAACATCTGGCCGGTCAGGCCGGGCACGAAGGCGGCCGGCAGGAACACCGACATCAGCACCAGCGTGATGCCGATCACCGGACCGAGCAGCTCGCTCATCGCCTTGATGGCGGCGTCGTGGGGCGTCATGCCGCGCTCGATGTAATGGGCGACGCCTTCGACGATGACGATGGCATCGTCGACCACGATGCCGATCGCCAGCACGATGCCGAACAGGGTCGTGGTGTTGACGGTGAAGCCCAGCGCCGCCATGGCGGCGAAGGCGCCGATAATCGTGACCGGGATGGTCGTGGCCGGCACCAGCATGGCACGCCAGTCCTGCAGGAACAGCACGATCACGATCAGCACCAGCACACCCGCCTCGATCAGGGTCACGAAGACCTCCTTGATCGAGGCGTTGACGAAGCGGGTGGTGTCGAAGGGCACCTCGTAGACCAGGCCCTTGGGAAAGGCTTTGCTGAGCTCGGCCATCTTGGCATTGACGCGCTTGGCGACGTCGAGGGCGTTGGCGCCGGGAAGCTGATAGATGGCGATGCCGGCGTTGGGCTTGGCATTCAGCTTGGAGGTCATGGTGTAGGTCTGAGCGCCGAGCTCGACCCGTCCGATGTCCTTCAGCCGCAGGATGCGTCCGCCGTTGCCTTGCGCCGCCTTGACGACGATGTTGCCGAATTCCTCCGGCGTGCTGAGCCGGCCCTGGATGTCGACGGTGAACTGGAAGTCCTGGCCCTTGGGCGCCGGCGGCGCGCCGACCTGGCCCGCCGTGACGGGCTGGCTCTGCTCCTTGATGGTGTTACCGACCTGCTCCGGGGTCAGTCCATAGGTGTAGAGCTTCTGCGGATCGAGCCAGACGCGCATCGAGTATTCGCCGATGCCCAGCACCTGGGTATTGCCGACGCCCGGCAGGCGCGACAGCTCGTTGATCAGGTTGATGGTGGCGTAGTTCGCCATGTACAGGCTGTCGAAGGTCCCGTCCGGCGAGTTCAGCGACACGATCTGCAGGATCGAGGTCGACTTCTTCTCGACGATCACGCCCTGCGCCTGGACGGAAAAGGGCAGCGAGGCCAGCGCCGCGCTCACCTTGTTCTGCACCAGCACCTGCGCAAAATCGAGGTCGGTGCCGATGGCGAAGGTCACGGTGAGCGTGTAGGTGCCGGCATCGGTGCTGTACGACTGCATGTAGATCATGCCTTCGACGCCGTTGACCTGCAGCTCGATGGGCAAGGCGACGTTGTCGATGACGGTCTTGGCGCTGGCGCCCGGGTAGGTCGTCGTCACCTGGACGGTCGGCGGCACGATGTTGGGATACTGGGCGACCGGCAGGGTGGCCAGCGCCACGGCGCCCAGGATCACGATCACGATCGCCAGCACATTGGCGAGTACCGGCCGATTGATGAAAAACGCGGAAATCATCGCTCTGGGACCGGCGGCTACTTGGTCGTCGTGATGTTGGCGCCGGGTGGCGGCGGCGGGATCGTCTCCTGCTTCGGCACCACCTTGCCGCCAGGCACTGCCTGGCCGTTGGTGGTCAGCACGACGCGGTCGTCCGCAGTGAGCCCATCGGTGATCACGCGCAGCCCGCCGACCAGCAGCTGCCCGGTCTTGATGTGCTTCTGCTCGACGACGTTGTCCTTGTTGACGACCAGCGCGTAGAGGCCGGCCTGGTCCTCGGCGATCACCCGGTTGGGGATCAGCAGCACGGCTTTCGCGCCCAGACCCATCGGCATCCGGATGCGGGCGAAGAAACCCGGGATCAGGGCGCGATCGGGATTGTTGAACAGGCCGCGCACCAGGATGGTGCCGGTCTGGGCGTCGATCTCGGGCGACACGTAGTTCAGGAAACCGGAATGCGGATAGCCTTCCTCGTTCATCAGGCCGATATCGAGGGGGATCTTGTTCAGTTCCGCGACGGAGAGGCGCTTGTTGTCGAGGTTCTGGCGGATCTTCAGGACATCCTGCTCGCTCACGTTGAACTCGACGTAGATCGGGTCGTACTGGACGATGGTGGCGAGCTTGGTCGCCTTGCCGTTGCCGACCAGCTCGCCGACCGAGACCAGGTGCTTGGAGACGACGCCGTCGAACGGCGCCTGCACCGTCGTATAGCCGAGGTTGGTCTGGGCGATGGTGAGGTTGCCCTCGGCGTTCTCGACGTTGGCGCGGTCGCTGTCGCGCTTGGCCTTGGCCTGGTCGTAGGTGTTCTGCGCCGTCACGTTCTGGCGCAGCAGGGTCTCCTGGCGGGTGAACTCGGCTTCCGACTGCACGAGCTTGGCCTTCGCCCCGTCGAGCTGGGCTTCGGCCTCCTTGACCTGGGCCTTGTACATCGTCTGCTCGATGACGAAGAGCGTGGTGTCCTTCTTCACGAAGGAGCCGTCGACGTAGTTCTGCGAGGTCAGGAAGCCCTCGACGCGGGCCACCAGGTCGACGGTGTTGAAGGCCACGGTGTTGCCGGTCAGCTCCTCGTAGGGGACGACCTCCTGCTTGAGGGGAAGCGCGACGCTGATTTCCGGCGGCGGCGGCGGTTGGAACTTGTTCTCGGGTTTGCAGCTGCCCAGGAAAGCGGCCAGCAGCGGCAGCAGGATCAGGCTGCGGTACATGTTCAGGCGGCGCTCCCCGAGGCGGTGGTTCGGAACAAAGCGTTAGCGCATCCCTTCCCAGAATGCCACCACAGTCGCGTCAGGCGAAGGGCTTCAGGCGAAGGGATAGGGTCCGTCGAATCGGCCGATGTAGCTGGTATGTGTCACGAGGGTGCCATCGTGCCAGCGATGGAGCAGGCAGGCCGGCGGCTCGCGGAAGGAGGCCGGAGGCGCGTCCGGCCGGAGGTTCAATGCAATTTGTGTCGCAGTGCTGGGGCAACAGGCCAGCAGCGTGCCCGCCCAGCGCTGCACGATCGGCCGATGGACGTGGCCGCAGAGCACGCGCTCGACATTGCTGAAGCGGCCGATCACGGCTTCGATGCGCTCCGGCTCGCGGCACATATATTTGTCGATATAGGGGATGCCGGTGACGATCGGCGGGTGATGCATCAGCACCAGGGTCGGCGCACCCCGCGCGGCCTGCAGCGCACCGTCGAGCCAGGCGAGGCCCGCCTCGTCGATCGCGCCGTGATGGTCGCCCGGCACCGTCGTGTCGAAGGCGACGATGCAGAGCGGCGGCCAGTCCATCGCGAAGTGCTTCGGCCCCTGCCGTGGCAGGTAGGCATGGTCCGGGAAGCAGCGCGCCAAGGTCTCGCGGTCGTCGTGGTTGCCCGGCATCAACAAGCAGGGCGGCTCGAGCGCCGCCAGCAGTGCGCGCAAGGAGTCGTATTCCGACTGCTGGCCCTCGTCGACCAGGTCGCCGGTGATCAGGACCAGGTCCGGCCGCGGATCGAGATGGTTCAGATGGTCGATGGCATCGCTGAACATCCGGTTGGAATCGACGGCGTCCTTGTAGCGCTGGCCCGTGGGACGCACATGCGGATCGGAGATCTGGGCGACGAGCATCAGCGGGCCATCTTTCAGGACCGGCGGAAGATAACGGACAGGTTGTTGGCCGGCATGTCGATGACTTCCGGCGGCGCAAAACCGTGCGCCTCGGCCAACCCGGTCACGGCTTCGAGGTCGCGTATGCCCCAGGTCGGATTGCGCCGCCTGAGATCGCGGTCGAATGCCTCATTGCTCGGCGCCGTATGTGCGCCGTCACGGCGATAGGGACCATAGAGATAAAGCAGGCCATCGTCGGGCAACACACGCGCCGCGCCCGCGACGAGGCCGACCGCCGCCGACCAGGGCGCGATATGGATCATGTTGCAGCAGAGCACGACGGCTGCTTCTCCGACAGGCCACGAGGGTGCAGTGGCGTCGAGCGCCACGGCGGGCCGGATGTTGGCGAGTGCGCTGGTCGCGGCCCAGGCATCGATGCTGGCAAGCGCCTCTTCGTCGGGGTCGCTCGGCTGGAACATGAGCTGGGGCAGGTTGGCCGCGAAATGCACGGCATGCTCGCCCGAGCCGCTCGCCACCTCGAGCACCAGTCCGTCGGCGGGCAAGCGCGGACGCAGCACGTCGAGGATCGGCCCGCGGTTGCGCGCCGTCGCCGGGGCGTGCCGCTTCATCGCCCGGCGCCATGGGCGGCCTGCATCGCCTGCCAAATGTTCGCAGGCGTGGCTGGCCCGCGGAAATCGGTGACGCCGAGCGGCGCCAGGGCATCGAGGATGGCGTTGGCGATGGCCGGGAAGGCCGCGATCGCACCCGCCTCGCCACAGCCTTTCACGCCCAGCGGGTTGGTGGTGCAGGGCGTATTGTTGAAGCCGAGGTCGAACGACGGCAGATCGTCGGCGCGTGGCAGGGCGTAGTCCATGAAGGTGCCGGCCAGCATCTGCCCCGACTGCGGGTCGTAGGTCGCATGCTCCAGCAGGGCCTGGCCGATGCCCTGCGCCATGGCGCCGTGAGCCTGGCCGCAGACGATCATCGGGTTCACCAGCACGCCGTAGTCGTCGACCGCGGTGTAGCGCACCAAATCGACTCGTCCGGTGTCGCGATCGATCTCGACCTCGACGACATGGGCGCCGTTGGGGAAGGTGAGGTGCTCGCGCTTCCAATAGTGATAGGTGTCGAGCGGCTTGCCCTGCTCGCGGCCGAGCGCGGCCACGTCCAGGAGCCCGATGGCGCGATCGGTGCCCGAGACGACGAACCTGCCATCCTCGAAGCGGATGTCGGCCTCGGCCGCTTCCAGAGCGTCGGCGGCAAGTGCGGTGCCCTTGGTGATGATCTCGTCCGATGCCCGCCAGATCGCGGTGCCGGCCATGTAGGTCGCGCGCGAGCTGCCGTGGCCACCGCCCATGGCGATGAGGTCGGTGTCGCCCTGGCGCAGCCGGATGCGCTCGTTGGGCACGCCCAGCCGATGCGCCACCATCTGCGGGAAGGTCGTCTCGTGACCCTGGCCGATATGCTGCGTGCCGGTGATCAACGATACCGTGCCGTCGCTCTCGAAGCGGATGTCGACATTCTCGTCCGGCGGCCCTCCGGTGCCCTTGATGTGATAGGCAAAACCCAGGCCACGCAGCCGGCCCTTCGTCTCGCTCTCGCGCCGTCGCGCCGCGAAGCCCGCGAGATCGGCGCGCTTCAGGGCACCCTCCAGCGTTTGCGGAAACGCACCGCTATCGACCTGGAAGCCGAAACTGTTGGTCATCGGCATGGCCTCGGCCGGCACCATGTTCAGGCGCCTGAGCTCAACGCGATCGAAGCCGCCCTTGAGCGCGGCGGCGTCGATCAGGCGTTCCACGATGTTGACGGCCTCGGCGAAGCCCGGCCCGCGTGACACGCCGATCGGCGTGGTGTTGCTCAACACGGCCACCACATGCAGCGCGATCGCCGGGATGCGGTACACCGTGCCCTGCAGATGGATGTATTGGTAGGTCTGCACGCCGCCCCCCGCGCCCGCCATGTAGGCGCCGAGATTGGCGACGCTGCTGATCCTGAGCGCCAGGAACTTGCCCGAGGCGTCGAGCGCCAGCGCGGCTTCGGCCTGCATATCGCGGGCGGCATGGTCGGACAGGAAGACCTCGCTGCGGCTTGCGATCCACTTCACCGGCCGGCCGGTGCGCCGAGCCGCCCACAAGAGCAGTGCATGCTCGGCGTAGGCGAAGTTCTTGGCGCCGAAGCCGCCGCCGACATCGGGCGCGATGAAGCGCACGTCCTTGGGCTCCACGCCCAGCATGCGAGCGACATGGTTGCGGTTGATGTGGATGTTCTGGCTGGAGACATGCAGCGTGTAGCGCCGGCTCGCCGGATCGTACTGGCCGACGGCGCCGCGCGGCTCCATCGGGTTGGTGACGATGCGATGGTTGTCGAGCGACAGCGACACGACATGGGCGGCGCGGGCAAAGGCCGCTTCGACGGCCGCCGCGTCGCCGGTCTTCCAGTCGATGCAGACGTTGCCCGGCACCTCGTTGGAGATGTGCGGTGCGCCCGCCGCCAGCGCCTGGGCGCCGGTAGTGATGGCAGGCAGCGGCTCGTAGTCGATCTCGATCAGCTCGGCGGCATCGAGCGCCTCGGCGCGCGTCTCGGCCACGACCAGCGCGACGGGCTCGCCGACGAAGCGGACCTTGCGGTCGGCGATCAGGGGCTGCGGCGCGAAGATGAAGGGCTCGCCCGTCTGCACGTTGGCCTCGGCGTAGGGCCGGAGCGGCTGCAGCTTGTCGGCAGCGGCGTCGGCTGCCGTCAGGACGGCGAGCACGCCCGGCGCGCTCTTGGCCGCGACGGCATCGATCGAGCCGATCCAGGCGTGGGCATGCGGCGAGCGCAGCACGATGGCGTGGGCCAGCCCCTCGAAGCGCAGGTCGTCGATATAGGCGCCGCGCCCCCTGACAAGGCGAGCATCCTCGCGACGCTTCGGCGAATCGCCGATCTTGGCATTGGTCATAGTGCGAGCATCGACGCTGCCTGCAGTCGAGGCAAGTCGTCTTCCGGAGCGCGGACCTGGAGGTCCGCGCTCCGGCGAGACTACGTCCGGAGCTTCTCCGCATTCGCCGCCTGGCGCTTCTCGTCCCACCAGTCGCGGGCCTGCAATTGCCAATAGACGAATTGCGTGATGGCGCGGCCGAACGGACCGCCGGCCCAGCCCGTGCCGAACGGCGCGAACAGACGCCAGCGGTCGTCCTCATGCGCGATGCCGGCCGCGACGGCATCCGCGCCTGCCGCCGTCTGGGCGACGCCGTGGCCGCCGAAGGCCGTGCACGCCCACAGCCCGGGCTCGATCTCGCCGACCTGGGGCATCTTGTGCGGGGCGTAGCCCATGATGCCCGGCCAGGCATAGTCGATCTTGATCTCGCCGAGCTGCGGATACACCGAGAGGATGTCGGCGCGCATCATGGCGCGCAGCCGTGGCGGCTCGCGCGTGTCGGTGGTGATGCGGCCGCCCCACAGCAGACGATCGTCGTCGACGATGCGGTAATAGTCGCCCGCCCGGCGTGTATCGCTGATGGTGCCGCGCCAGCGCACCGCCTCGCCGAGCCGCCCCCCGAGCTTGCCCGTCACCGCCACGTAGGTCGCCACCGGCAGGACCGCAGCGCTCAATCGATGCAGGCTGCCCAGGTCGGCATTGCCCGCCAGCACGACATGGCGGGCAGCAATCTCGCCCATCGCCGTCAGCACGCGCCATTCGGTGCCCTGCCGCTCGAGCGCCCGCGCATCGGTTGCCTCGTGCACCGTCACGCCCCGCCGCTCGACATCGTCGGCGAGTGCCAACGCGAAGTTCAGGGGGTGGATGTGGAAGCCCTGCGGATCGTGCAGGGCCTGGTAGTAGCGCTCGGTCGACAGCAGCGAGCGCACACGGTCGGTATCCCAGGGCTCGAAGCTGGCGCCCAGCGTCTCTGCCAGCGCGCGCGTGCGATCGGCGAAGCCCGGTCCCTGGTCGGTGCGCGAGGCGGTGAGTTTGCCCCAGCCCATCAGGATGTCGGGCCGGCCCATCTCCTTGATAGCCCTGCGCACGACCTCGACGCCGGCCTGCGAGAGCGCATAGAGCCGGCGCGCATGCTCCACGCCCAGCTGGTCGATCAGCGCGCCCGAAGGCTGGGCAAAGCCCGCGCCAACGAAGCCGCCGTTGCGTCCCGACGCGCCCCAGCCGATGCGGTGGCGCTCGATCAGCACGACCTTCAGCCCGCGCGTCGCCAGCAGGCGCGCCGTATGCAGGCCGGCGAAGCCTGCGCCCACCACTGCGACATCGGCTTTCACCCGGCCGTTCAGCGCCGGCCGGTCGGGTGCAGCGTCGCGGGTGGCCGCGTACCAGCTCGCGGGATAGGCCCCAGCGCTCATGACGTGCTCACGACATGCTCATGATGCGACCGCCGCGCCGTCGCTGCGGGGATCGGCGCCGCCGATGCGCTCACCGGTCGCCGGATCGATGGTGATGCCGTTGGCATGTCCGGCGCGCTCGCTCCAGTCACCCCAGCGGTCGAGGATGTGGCCGCGGCGGCCGAGCTCGTCGATGGTCTCGCGTGGGAATCGCGCCTCGATGTGCAAGGTGTCGCGCTCCTCGAGGAGACCGAACCGGCCCGACAGGAAGCGCGGCATGTCGAGCGCCTGCTGGATGTCGAGCCCATGGTCGATCAGGGCGCTGTAGACCTGCATGTGGATCTGCGGCTGGCCGTCGGCGCCCATGCAGCCCACCACGGCCCACAGCCTGTCGTCGCGGAAGGCGAGCGAGGCGATCAGCGTGTGCAGGGGAGTCTTTCCCGGCTCAAGGCGGTTGGGGCTTCGGGGATCGAGCGAGAAATAGGCCGAGCGGTTCTGCAGCACGACGCCGGTGCGGCCTGCCACGACGGCGGCGCCGAACAGGCCATAGACCGAATGGATCAGCGAGGCGGCATTGCCCTCCTTGTCGACCGCGGCGACGTAGACCGTGTCGCCGGCCAGGCTGCCGTAGGAAGGGATGCGATCCCATCGCAGCGCACGCTCGGTATCCATCAAGTCGCGCCGTTCATCGGCGTAGGCCTTGGAGATCAGCCGCGTCATCGGCACATCGGCAAAGCGAGGATCGGCGAGGTGACGGTCGCGGTCGTGATAGGCGATCTGCTTGGCCTGGACCATGAGATGCACGGCGTCGGCACCGAGGAACGGCTTGCGATGGAGCTCGAAGGGCTCCAGCAGGTTCAGCATCTTGAGCACGGCGAAGCCTTGGGTGGGCGCCGGTGTCTCGTAGATCGTCACGCCGCGATAGGTGCCCTTGATGGGCTGCTCCCAGCGCGCCAACTGCGCCTTGAGGTCGTCGGCGGTGAAGAAGCCGTCGTTGGCGTAGGAGTAACGCACCAGCTCGCGCCCGACATCGCCCTCATAGAAGCCGTACCAGCCGTCGCTCGCGATTGCTTCCAGCGTGCGCGCGAGATCGGGATTGGTGAGAGTGGCGCCCTCCTTGAGGAAGATGGTGGCCGCTTCGGGGCTTTTAGCCAGCTCCGGCGCCACGTTGTCGCGCCAGTAGGCCAGGCGCGCGCTCACCGGAAAGCCATCGCGCGCATGGCCGATCGCGTTTTCCAGGCAGCGCCGGAGCGTCAGCCGGCCATAGGCGGCATGGGCCATGGTCCAGCTCGCCACCGAGCCCGGCACGGTGAGCGTGCCGGGCAACACGCCGCGATAGGGCACTTCGCTCAAGCCGCGGCGCGCGAAGGCGTCGATCGTGCCGCGCGACGTGGCGCGTCCGCCGCCGTCGATGTAGCGCACGGCCCTCGTTTTCGCGTCGTAGATCAGCCAGAAGGCATCGCCGCCGATTCCCGTCATGTGCGGATAGAGCACCGACAGCATCGCGCTGGTCGCCACCGCTGCATCGATTGCCGTGCCGCCGTCGCGCAGGATTGCGGCGCCGGCCTCGCTCGCAAGCGCGTGTGGGCTGGTCACCATGCCACTCGACGAGCGTGTTGCGGGACGGCCGGCGACGAAGTCGATCATGATGGCTGTGTGACTAACATATCCTCCTCACCCTGAGGAGCGACCCGAAGGGTCGCGTCTCGAAGGGTGGCGACAGCATCATTGTTGCCACCCTTCGAGACGCGCACTTCGTGCGCTCCTCAGGGTGAGGTGGGTTTGAGTCTGAGCCGAATTTGTCTGTGGGTTGACAGCCGCGTGCGCACTCCATAATTCTTAACTTCTTGGTTAACTAAAACTGCACCGATGCTGAAGACGCTTGCTGTCATTGCTGTCATCGCCGTGGTCGTGATCGCTGGCATCCTCATCTACGCCGCGACCAAGCCCGATTCCTTTCGCGTCCAGCGCACCGCCAGCATCAAGGCGCCGCCGGACAAGATCCATGCGCTGATCGCCGACCTCAAGGCATGGCCCGTGTGGTCGCCTTACGAGAAGAAGGATCCGGCGATGAAGCGATCGTTCGGTGCTGTCACTGCTGGCAAAGGTGCGACCTATGCCTGGGAAGGCAACAAGGATGTCGGTCAGGGCAACATGGAAATCGTCGAGAGCTCGCCGCAGAAGGTCCTGATCAAGCTCGACTTCCTGAAGCCGTTCGAAGCCCACAACATGGCTGAGTTCATTCTGGCACCCAAAGGCGTCACGACCAACGTCACCTGGGCGATCTACGGCCCCAGTCCCTACATGTCCAAGGTGATGGGCACGTTCATGGATTTCGACAAGATGATCGGCCGGGACTTCGAGCAAGGCCTGGCCGATCTGAAGGCCGCCGCCGAGAAGTAATCAACCCAATGAAGGCCGAGGAGAACACGATGCTGCGTGCGTTGTGCACGTTCGTTCTGTCTGTTGCTCTGGCCGACGCCGCCACCTGTCTCGCTTGGGCGCAAGGGGCGCAGCAGGCCACGCAAGCCAACGGTCTGCCGCCCGGCGTCTATATGGGCGAGGCCGACTACAGGCAGGCGCCGGCCGGCAACTACACGATCGATCCCGATCATGCCTCGGTGATCGCCCGCGTCTCGCACCTGCGCTACTCGTGGAGCATCTTCCGCTTCGATCGCGTCAGCGGCACGCTGAAATGGGATCCCGTCACCCCCGCCAACGCCTCACTGACCGCCAAGGTCGAGACCGCCTCCATCGCCTCCAACGTCAAGGGCTTCGCCCAGGACCTCGCCGGCGACAATTTCCTGAAGTCGGCCAAGTTCCCCGAGGCGACGTTCGTCTCGTCAGCCTTCCGGCAGATGAGCACGCGCCGCGGCAAGGTCGACGGCGAGCTCACGCTGATGGGCAAGACCAAGCCCATGACCTTCGATGTCGAGCTGGTCGGCGCGGGCAAGGGTTTCGCCGATCATCCGCGTATCGGCATTACGGCGCGCGGCAGCATCAACCCGGCCGATTTCGGTTTCCCGCCGTTGTTCGGCGACGCGATCGAGATCGTGGTCGACGTCGAGTTCCAGAAGGCAGACTGACCAAAGGAGAAAGCCATGACCGTAGAGAACACCGCAACCGTGCAGCCCTATCTTTTCTTCGACGGCAGGTGCGATGAGGCGCTCGAATTCTACAAGAGCGCGATCGGCGCCAAGGTCGACATGCTGATGCGGTTCAAGGAGGCGCCCGATCAGAGCCAGATGCCGCCCAACACCGGCGACAAGGTCATGCATGCGGCTTTCCACGTCGGCAACACGCAGATCATGGCCTCCGATGGCCATTGCGCGGGCAAGCCCTCGTTCCAGGGCTTCGGTCTCAGCCTCAATGCCAAGGACGATGCCGAGGCCGAGAAGCTGTTCGCCGCCGTCGGCAAGGGCGGTCAGGTCCAGCAGCCGCTGACCAAGACCTTCTTCGCCTCCAAGTTCGGCATGGTGGCCGACAAGTTCGGCATCATGTGGATGGTGATCGCCGAGGCGAAGTAGATCTCGGCCTAGCGCTTGTCGATGTTGGCGCTGCGCAGGGGGACGCCGAACTCGCGTCGGCAGACCTCTGCCAGCACCGCGACGCCCTGCTTGATCGTCTCGGGCTCGGGATTGGCGAAGCAGAGGCGCATGCGGTTCTTCGAATAGGCCGGGTTGACCGACCATTCGGGCCCCGGATTGATCGACACGCCGGCGGCCAGTGCCGCCTGCGCGAGCTTCATGGTGTCGACGTTCTCGGGCAGCTTGATCCAGAGATAGATGCCGCCCGGCGGGTTGCCGAACTCGGCCGAGGTGCCGAACTGCTCGGCCAGCGCCTCGCGCAGGACCTGCAGCTTGCTCGACAGGACCTTGTTGCTCCGCACCACGTGGTCGGCGAAGTGCTTGGTGCAATATTCCGCCAGCACCATCTGTTCGATCGCGCCTGTGCCGGCATCCTGCTTCAGCGCCTGCAAGCGCGAGAGCACGTCCCATTTGGCGACGATGTAGCCGACGCGCAGCGCCGGTCCCAGCGACTTGGAGAACGAGCCGATGAAGATCACGCCCTCGCCCTTGGCCATGGCGTAGAGCGACGGCGGCCGCTTGTTGGTCCACACCAGGTCGGAATAGCACTCGTCCTCGAAGATCATCACGCCATGCTCGGCAGCGAGCTTCAGCAGCTCGGCCCGGCGCGCCTCGCCCATGATGCCGCCCGTGGGGTTCTGTACCGTCGGGATGGTGTAGATGTACTTGGGCCTGATGCCCTTCTGCTTCAGCTCCTCGAGCTTCTGCTTCAGGAGGTCGATGCGCAGTCCCTCGTCATCGAGGGGGATGCCGATGGCATTGACGCCGAGCTTGACCACCCGGCTGATGGCGCTGCCGTAGGTCTCCTGCTCGACGATGATCGTGTCGCCCTTGCCCACCAGCAGGCTGTTGACCAGGGCGAGGCCCTGCGTCGAGCCGGAGGTGATCAGGATCTCATCCGCCGAGCAGTCGATCTGGGCATGGCTCCTGAGCTTGCCGACCAGGAACTCGCGCAGCGGCCGATAGCCCAGCGGTCCGGTGTGATTGTAGGTCGCGAGCATGGGCCCCTCGCGCTTCAGGACCGCCGTCGCCGCCGCGATCAGGTCGTCGACCGGGACCTGGTCCCTGGCGATATGGCCGCCGATGAAATTGTACTTGGGGAAGCCGTTCCACTTGAGGGCCGGGGGCGGCGTGTCGGGCGCCAGCAGGGGCGCGACGTCGAAGGGCGCGGTCATGGGCGGTTCCTCTCTTTTGCTTGGCTCAATTGCTGGGCCAAGCCCGCCCGATTCGCAACAGCTTTACGTGGTCGAGGCCACGGCGCGGAACGAATTCGCGTCGGCCATGGCCCAGGGCTGGCTCCAGCGCGGCGGGACGTTGCCCGTCAGCAGCGCGCCCTCGTCGATGGCGGGATAGATGTCGGCGAAGGTCACGACCTCGCTCGGCGAGACGCGGCGCGAGATGTGGATCGGCTTGAACTGGTTGGGATGGTCGAGGCCTGCCGCCGCCGTCAGCTCGGCGAGCTCGCGCACCGTGGCGCGGTGGAAGTTCACCACGCGCTGCGTCTTGTCGGGCACGTCGAGCGCGCGTTGCCGCGTCGGATCCTGGGTGGCGACGCCGGTCGGGCAGCGATCGGTGTGGCAGTGCTGCGACTGGATGCAGCCCACGGCGAACATGAAGCCGCGCGCGGCGTTGCACCAGTCGGCGCCCAGCGCCATGACGCGCACGATGTCGAAGGCGGTGATGACCTTGCCGGCGGCGCCGAGCTTGATCTTGTCGCGCACGCCGATGCCGACCAGGGCGTTGTGCACGAAGTAGAGTCCTTGCCGCATCGGCTTGCCGATATGGTCGACGAACTCCATGGGCGCCGCGCCCGTGCCGCCCTCCTTGCCGTCGACGACGATGAAGTCGGGATAGATCTTGGTCTCGAGCATCGCCTTGCAGATGGCCAAGAATTCCCATTCGTGGCCGATGCAGAGCTTGAAGCCCGCGGGCTTGCCGCCCGACAGCCGGCGCATCTCGGCGATGAAGCGCATCATCTCGACCGGCGTGGAGAAAGCGGTGTGACGCGATGGTGAGATGCAGTCCTCGCCCATGGGCACGCCGCGGGTCAGCGAGATCTCATGGCTGACCTTGGGCGCGGGCAGCACGCCGCCGTGCCCCGGCTTGGCGCCCTGGCTGAGCTTCAGCTCGACCATCTTGACCTGAGGGTTGGCGGCGGCCTCGGCGAACTTCTCCTTCGAGAACGTGCCGTCGGGATTGCGCGCGCCGAAGTAGCCCGAGCCGATCTCCCACACGATGTCGCCGCCGCCCTCGCGGTGATAGGGGCTGTAACCGCCTTCGCCGGTGTCGTGATAGAAGCCGCCCAGCCGGGCGCCGTTGTTCAAGGCACGGATGGCGTTGGCGCTGAGCGCCCCGAAGCTCATGGCCGAGATGTTGAAGATCGAGGCCGAGTAGGGGTGGGCACACTCGGGCCCGCCGATCAGGACGCGATGCGGCTCGTTGCTGACCGGCGTCGGAGCGATCGAGTGGGCCATCCATTCGTAGCCCGGCACGTAGACGTCGTAGTTGGTGCCGAAGGGTCGAACGTCGAGCGCGTTCTTGGCGCGCTGGTAGACCACGGCACGGCGGTCGCGGCTGAACGGCATGCCATGCTTCTCGTCCTCGAAGAAGTACTGGCGCATCTCCGGCCGGATCGCCTCGAAGATGAAGCGCAGATGGGCCGCGATCGGATAGTTGCGCAGGATGGAGTGCGGCTTCTGGAAGAGGTCGATCACGCCCACGATCACCAGGAAGATCGCGATGCCGAGGCAGATCGCCAGGATGATCGAGCGCTGGTCGTAGGCGAGTGCCGCGCCGAAGACCAGCATCGCCACGACGGCGAGCGTGAAGGTGATGTACCGCGGCGTCAGCGGCAGCAAGATCGGCGACATCATTTTCCCCACTCAGTCGGTTGCTTCTCCCGTTGCCGCGGAGGATAGCCTTATTTCTTGCGACGGTTTCGTGAAATTGCCTGCAGGGCCCGAAGATGCGAGGCGGTGGCTGACAATGCCTTGCGCTCGATGGCTCGGTAGTGGCGCACGAGTTCCTCGCCGCGCGGCGTCAGCGAGGCACCGCCGCCCGACCTGCCGCCGGTCTGGGCGGACACCAGGGGCTCGGCAAAGCTGTCGTTGATGTCGGCCACCAGCTCCCAGGCGCGCTTGTAGGACATGTTCATCGCCCGGCCCGCCGCCGAGATCGAGCCGGCGCGGGCGATCTCTTCGAGCAGCGCCACCTTGCCGGGGCCGAGCCGGCCCTCGTCGTCGAAGTCGATGCGGATGCTGAGGCGGGGCATCGCGGCTCCTAGCTGCGCTCGAACGAGACGCTCTTGATCACGGCATAGACCGGCTTGCCGGGCTGCAACGAGAGGCGCTCCACCGATTTGGCGGTCAGCCGCGCGACCAGCGGCGCGCCGTTGCAGTCCAGCCTGACCTCGGCCTGCGCGCCGTCGGGCACGATGGCGGCGATACGGCCGGCCAGCACATTGAGGGCACTGATCTCTTCCGGCGGCCTGAGGGAGAGCATGACATCGCGACCACGGATGAAGGCGCGCACGGTGGCGCCGACCGGCGCGCTGAGCCGTGGCACCTGCAGCTCGCCGGCCGGCGTGGCCAGCACCGTGAGCTGGAAGCTCTCGTCATGGCGGTCGACCACGGCTTCGAGCACGCTGCCGGCGTCGCCGGAATCGGCTTGCGAGAGAATGTCGCCGACCGGTCCGACGGCCGTCACCTTGCCCTCGGTCAGGATCACCACCGTGGTGGCGAGCCGTGCCACCTCGGCGACCGAGTGGCTGACATAGAGGATCGGCACGCCCGCTTCGTCGCGCAGGCGCTCGATATAGGGCAGGATCTCGGCGCGCCGCGCCTCGTCGAGCGAAGCGAGCGGCTCGTCCATCAGCAGCAGCTGCGGATGGGCCAGCAAGGCGCGACCGATGGCGACGCGCTGCTTCTCGCCGCCCGACAGCGACGCCGGCTGGCGCTCGAGCAGAGGACCGATGCCCAGCAACTCGACGACCGAAGCGAGATCGGCGGCGGCGCCGCCACCCATCGCGTGATTGACTGGGCGATTGAACCATCGCCCGTAGAGCAGGTTGCGCTGCACGCTGAGATGGGGGAACAGCCGGCTGTCCTGGAAGACGTAGCCGATGCGCCGGCGGTGCTTGGGTACGAACACGCCGCGCTCGGTATCGACCAGCACCTGGCCGTCGACCGCCACGCTGCCGCGGTCGGGCTTCACCAGGCCGCCCACGATATCGACCAGCGTCGTCTTGCCCGAGCCGGAGCGGCCGAACAGCGCCGTCAGGCCGGGCGCGGCGCTGAAGCGCGCGCTGAGACGGAACGCCTCGCGCGCATGGTCGACATCGACCTCCAGGCTCATGCCGCCATCTGCCTCACACCCATCCGCCGGGCCAGCAGCTCCGAGCCGAGCAGCGCCAGCATCGAGATGGCGATCGACACCAGCGCGAGCCGCAGCGCGCCGGCATCGCCGCCGGGGATCTGGGTCAGGGTGTAGATCAAGGACGGCAGGGTCTGGGTCTCGCCGGGAATGTTGGACACGAAGGTGATGGTGGCGCCGAACTCGCCCATCGACTTGGCGAAGCACAGGATGGCGCCGGCGATCACGCCGGGCAGGCAGAGCGGCAAGGTGACGGTGGCGAACACCCAGAGCGGACTGGCGCCCAGCGTGCCCGCCGCCGACTCAAGGCGCGTGTCGACGGCCTCAATCGAGAGACGGATGGCGCGCACCAGCAGCGGGAAGCCCATGACGCCGCAAGCCAGCGCCGCGCCGGTCCAGCGGAAGGAGAAGACGATGCCGAAAGCCTGGTCGAGGAAGGCGCCGATCGGCCCGCGCTTGCCGAAGGAGATCAGCAACAGGTAACCCGTGACGACGGGTGGCAGGATGAGCGGCAGATGCACCAGCGTGTCCAGGAGGCCCTTGCCCCAGAAATCCTTGCGCGCCAGCAGCCAGGCGATGGCGACGCCGATCGGGAGGCTGGCCAGGGTCGCCGTGGTGGCGACCAGCAGGCTCAGCCGGACCGCTGTCCATTCTTCCGGAGTCATGTCGCGGAGTTGGATTTCACCAGGACGGTGAAGCCCTGCTTCTCGAAGGAGGTCCGCGCCTTGGCGCTGCGCAGGAAGTCGAAGAAGGCCTTGGCGTCCGCGTTGGACGACTCCTTGGTCAGCGCGGCCGGATAGATGATCGGCGGATGCGAATCGGCGGGGAAGGTCGCCACGATCCTGACGTTCGGCTCGGCCGCGGCGTCGGTGCTGTAGACGATGCCGAGCGGCGCTTCGCCCCGGGCGACCAGCAGCAGGGCGGCGCGGACGTTCTCGGCCTGGGCGATGCTGTCCTTCACCGCGTTCCAGGCGCCGAGCTTCTCCAGCGCGGCCTTGCCGTACTTGCCCGCTGGCACGGCGTCGATGTTGGCCATCGACAGACGACCGCCGGCCAGCGCCTTGGCGAGATCGTCGCCCTTGAGGACGAGGTTCGTGGTCTTGGAGTCCCTGGGGGCGATAACGACGATCTTGTTGCCCAGCAGATTGAAGCGTGAGTCGATCTTGATCAGGTTCTTGGCCTGAACGTAGTCCATCCAGTCGAGGTCGGCCGAGATGAACATGTCGGCCGGCGCGCCCTGTTCCATCTGCTTGGCCAGCGCCGAGCTCGCGGCATAGGAGATCCTGGGTACGGGCTTGCCGGTGTCCTTCGACCAGTTCGCGGCGATCTCGTCGAGGGCGTTCTTGAGGCTGGCGGCGGCGAAGACCACGACGTTGTTTTGGGCGTGCACAAGGCCGGGCACCAACGGCAGGGCGAGCGCCAGCCCAAGCCAACTCCGTCTCTTCAACATACCTGCCTCCGGTTCAGGGAGCCGGTATAGTCGACTGGACATAGCGCTTCGTCCAGACCTTGTTTGCAGCCAGGGTGAGGCGGCGGATCGCCACGGCCAGGATCACCAGGAGCGAGGCGATCAGGACCTTGTGGGCGGGCCGCGGCGCGAGGTCGAGATCGATGTTGGCCTCCAGCGCCAGCATCGGATCGCGGCCGTTGACCAGCCAGTACCACAGGGCCTCGAAGATCACGGTGGAGAAGGTCGCGGCAACGGCCAGGAGGGCGAGGCCTGCGTAGTTCTTCTGCAGCCTGGCCGGCAGGGCGCGCCACAGCATCAGCCAGGTGAACAGGCCGGCGGTGAATGCGGGTTCGCTGATCCTGACCTTGGACTGGATGAAGAAATGGATGATGGCGATGAAGGCCGCCGGATAGATCAGCCAATGCAGGCGTTTCCAGTTGCGCTTGAGCCGCCGCTGCCAGCCGTTGGTCGAGGTGATGGCGAGCAGGGTCAGGGAGATCAGCGCCACGAAGCCGATGGTGAGATAGAAGCGCCTGATGATCTCCGTGGCGACGACGATCAGGTTCCATTTCTGGTCGAGCACGTAGATCAGGAAGTGCGCGCCGGCATAGAGCGCCGCCGCGACGCCGATGCGGCGGCGCACATGGATCAGCGGCATCCAGTCGAACAACGCGCGCGCCGGTGTCATGGCGAGCGACAGCACCAGGAAGATGACGGCCCAGTCGCCGGTCGCATGAGTGGCGAGCGTCACCGGTCTGGGCTCGAGGTCGCCATTGTACCAGCGCCACGCCAGCTCCAGCGCCGGCAAGCAAAGCCCGATCAGCGTGGCGAGGCGCAGCCAGAAGATCTTCTGTTGGACGGTCACGGCGCCAAGCTACGCGAACCGGCGCTCAACGGAAGGTCAAACTTGCGTCATCGCTGGAGCGCCGAGCGTCTTTCTGTCGTCCTGAGCGCAGCGAAGGACCTAGTCGGCGCTTGCAACCGGCATGAGATCCTTCGCTGCGCTCAGGATGACAGAGGCCCGGCCGGAGGCCGCGCTCGCGTGAACCTAGCGCTGGTTCCCAAACAGGTACTGGTAGGTGCCGATCGTTGGCGCCTTCGAAACGCCAAAATTCCTGAGCGCGGCAAGCTTGAACGTCGCCCGCGCCGCCGCACCGACCGTCGCGGCGTCGTTGCCTTCCAGCAGCGCCACCCACTCCGCCTCGTCGGCGCGCGGCACATCGTGGCTCTGGGACTGCAGTGGCGCGTGCGCCACCTCGAGGTCGTTCTCGCCCGCCATGGCGCCCACCATGCCGGGCCGCGCGATCGCCTTGGGTAGCGCGCTCTCCTTCAGCCATTCGATCAACGGCTTGCGGGCGCGCGGATCGGGCGTGAAGCGCACCGCCGCCAGCGCGCCACCGACGCCATGCGCGAGGTCGGCCTGGACGCGCAAGGTGATGCGGCTGAACTTGGTGAACTTCGCCATCACCGCTTGGGTCCACGGCGTCTGGTTGGCCAGCAGCGCGAGATAGCCCGGCGTCGCCAGGTCCTCGACCGTGTCGCATTCGTAGGTGGCGAGATACTTGGGCGAGCCGCGCACGGCGACGTAGCGCCGGCCGCGATGAAAGCCCGGCAAGTTGACGCGCTCGTCAATGTGCTCGCGATTGTACCATTCGTTGAAATCGCGTTCGTCGCGAGCTTTTACCTCGCAGAACACGACCAGCATTCCCTTGCCGTGCAGCGGCATGGTTTCTCCCCGCAATGGCTGCTGCCAGTCTATGCTGCCGGCCTCAGGAGAGGAAACACCATGAAAATCACCAAGATCGAGGATCTGCACTGCAACGCAGGCTGGCGCGACTTCTCGTTCCTCAAGATCTCGACCGACGAAGGCCTGGTCGGCTGGTCCGAGTACAACGAAGGCTACGGCAGCGCCGGCCTCACCGCCGTGATCCGTCGCATGGCCCAGGACCTGATCGGCCAGGATCCGCGTCCCATCGAGCGCATCATGGCGCGCCAGCAGGCGATCACCCGCCAGGCGCCGGGCGGGCTCAACCAGCAGGCCATGGCCGCCGTCGAGAATGCGCTGCTCGACGTCAAGGCGAAGGCGCTGGGCGTGCCGGTCCATGCCCTGTTCGGCGGTCCGGTGCGCGATCGCCTGCCGCTCTACTGGTCGCACTGCGGCAGCTATCGCTTCAGCAATGCGGCGATGATGGGCGTCGAGCCGGTGCGCTCGCTCGACGACCTGGTGCAGCTCGGTAAGCACGTGAAGGAACGGGGCTTCAAGGCGCTCAAGACCAACATCTTCCGCTTCGACGGCAACCCGCCCTACATGCACCAACCGGGCTTCGCGCGCGGGCCGGGCTATCCCGAGCTCAATGCCGACAACGCGACACTGGCTGCCATGACCGAGGGGCTGGCGGCCTTCCGCCAGGGCGCGGGCCCCGAGATGGGCATCCTGCTCGACAGCAATTTCAACTTCAAAACCGAGGGCTACATCAAGGTCGCGCGCGCCTGCGAGCCCTACAATCTTTTCTGGCTGGAGATCGATTCCTACGATCCCGAGGGCCTGCGCCTGATCCGCGACCGCGCCGCCATGCCCATCGCCTCGTGCGAATCGCTGTTCGGCCGCCGCCAGTTCAGGCCGTTCTTTGAAAACCGCTCGATGGATGTGGCGATCATCGACGCCCCGTGGAACGGCGTGCAGGAGTCTATGAAGATCGCGGCGATGGCCGAGCCGTATGAGATCAACTGCGCGCCGCACAATTTCTACGGCCACATGTCGACCCTGATGAGCGCCAACATGTGCGCCGCCATGCCGAATTTCCGTATCATGGAAATCGATATCGACGACGTTCCCTGGAAGGACGATCTGGTCACCCATCCGCCGGTCATCCAGAATGGCGAACTGATCGTGCCCACCCGTCCGGGCTGGGGTGCCGACATCAACGAGGAAGCCGTGCGGGCGCACCCGCCCAAGAACCCACATCCGTGAGGGGAGAGGTCATATGGTCTACGAACTGCGTTGCTACACCCTGGCGCCGGGCAAGATGCCGGACTACCTGAAGGCGGCCGAGACGATCGGCCGGCCGGCCCGTGGCAACAATTACGGCGTCAATCACGGCTACTGGACGGCCGAGTTCGGCGCGCTGAACCAGATCTGGCATCTGTGGAAGTACGACAGCCTGAACGATCGCGAGCGCCTGCGCGGCGAGCTCGCCAAGAACAAGGACTGGACCGAGAAGTACGTGCCGACCATCCGGCCGTGGATCCAGCGCCAGGACCTGCGAGTGATGAACGCGGTGGTCGACATCAAGCCCTCCGACGGCACCACGGGCAACGTCTATGAGCTCCGCATCTACCGCACGGTGCTGGGCGGCGCGCAGCAGTACGGCAAGGATTTCCTCGAGGTGAAGGAAGCGCGCGAGAAGTATTCGCCGATCTGGGGCGCCTGGACGGGCGAATTCCCGCAGCCGAACGAATGGATCCATCTCTGGCGCTACAAGAACCTGCAGGAGCGTTTCGAGGCCCGCGCCGCGGCGACCAAGGACCCGGCGTGGCAGGCTTATCTGGCGAAGGGCCCGGCCAAGCTCGCCGAGATGCATTCGACGCTGCTGCTGCCGACGAACTATTCGCCGCTTAAATAGGCAGCGGCATCGATCTTCCTCATGTTCCTCTCCCCCTTGGGGGAGAGGCTGGGTGAGGGGGTGATGCAGGAGATAGTCTTCGCGTTGAACCCCCTCACCTAACCTCTCCCCCAAGGGGGAGAGGAACATGAGGCGCGGATCGCGCGTCGTTACGTGCTTACGGAGATTGTGACTATGGACTCCTACAACGACACCGAGCTCGCCCTGATGAAATTCGGTGTCGGCCAGCCCGTGCCGCGCATGGAGGATCCGACGCTGCTGCGCGGCCAGGGTCGGTACACCGACGACATCAACCTCGCGGGCCAGGCCTATGCCGTGATGGTGCGCAGCCGCATCGCCCACGGCGTGCTGAAGGGCATCGACACCAAGGCCGCGCTCGCCATGCCGGGCGTGATCGCGATTTACACCCATGCCGACCTCGACGCCGCGGGCTTCGGGCCGCTGAAGTGCCCGATGAACATCCCGCAGCGCGACGGTTCGCCGATGAAGACGCCGCCGCGTCCCTCGCTCGCCAAGGGCAAGGTGCGGTTCGTGGGCGAGGCCGTGGCGTGTGTCGTGGCCGAGACCGCCGTGCAGGCCAAGGATGCCGCCGAAGCGGTCGAGCTCGACATCGAGGAGCTGCCCGCCGCCACGACGCCGGCCGACGCGCTGAAGCCTGGCGCCGCGCAGATCCACGACGATGTCCCCGGGAACCTCGCTCTCGACTTCCACTACGGCGATGCCGAGGCGGTGAAGAAGGCCTTCGCCGAAGCCGCGCACGTGACGCGCCTGGAGATCGTCTCCAACCGCATCGTCGTCAACCCGATGGAGCCGCGCTCGGCGATCGGCTCTTACGACGCCAAGACCGGGCGCTATACGTTGAATGTCGGCTGCCAGGGTGTGATGGGCCTGCGCGGCGGCCTCGCGCGCGACGTGCTGAACGTGACGCCCGACAAGGTGCGCGTGCTGACCGGCAATGTCGGCGGCTCCTTCGGCATGAAGAGCCAGGTCTATCCCGAGTACGGCCCGCTGCTGCTGGCGGCCAAGCTTCTCGGCCGCCCGGTGAAGTGGACCGACGAACGCTCCGAAAGCTTTCTGAGCGACCATCACGGCCGCGATCACCAGCGCGTCGCCGAGCTGGCGCTCGACAAGGACGGTAAGTTTTTAGCCGTGCGCCTGACAGGTACGGGCAATGCCGGCGCCTACATCTATCCGCCGATGCCCGCCACCACCAACGCGGTGAAGAACATCATCGACGTCTACGCGACGCCGGCGATGGAGGTGAACTCCAAGGTGGTGTTCACCAACACCACGCCGATCGGCGCCTATCGCGGCGCCGGCCGCCCCGAGGGCAACTACTACATGGAGCGGCTGATAGACAGCGCGGCGCGCGAGATGGGCATCGATCGCGTCGAGCTGCGCCGCCGCAACCATATCGCGCCGTCGCAGATGCCCTACAAGGCGCCGTCGGCGATGAACTACGATTCGGGCGAGTTCACCACCGTGCTCGACAAGGCGCTGGCCGCCGCCGACTGGCAGGGCTTCGACCAACGCAAGGCCGAGAGCCGCGAGCGTGGCAAGCTGCGCGGCCGCGGTATCGGCTCCTACCTCGAGGTTACCGGGCCGCCGGCCAAGGAATATGGCGGCGTGCGCTTCGAGGCCGATGGCACCATCACCATGCTGAGCGGCACGCTGGACTACGGCCAGGGTCACGCCACGCCCTTCGCCCAGGTGCTGGGCGCCAAGCTCGGCATCCCGGTGACGCGCTTCCGCCTGCTGCAGGGCGATTCCGACCAGCTCAAGGTCGGCGGCGGCACCGGCGGCTCGAAGTCGGCACTGGTCGCGAGCCAGGCCTTCCTCGAGGCCGGCGACAAGGTGATCGAGCAGGGCAAGCAGATCGCGGGGCACGTGCTCGAGGCCGCCGCGACCGACATCGAGTTTTCCCGCGGGCGCTTCACGATCGCCGGAACCGATCGGGGCATCAGCATCCTCGATCTCGCCGAGAAATTGCGCTCGGGGCTGACGCTGCCAACCGAGCTGCCGCAGTCGCTCGATGTCAGCCACATCTCCGACAACCCGCCATTCTCCTTCCCCAACGGCTGCCACATCGCCGAGGTCGAGATCGATCGAGACACCGGCCAGATCGAGGTCGTGCGCTATTTCATGGTCAACGACTTCGGCACGGTCATCAATCCGATGCTGACCGCGGGCCAGGCCCATGGCGGCGTGATGCAGGGCATCGGCCAGGCGCTGATGGAGCGCACGGTCTACGATCCGCAGGGCCAGCCGGTCGCCGGCTCCTACATGGACTACGCCCTGCCGCGCGCCGCCGATGCGCCCGACATGTCGGTGCAGAACCATTCGGTGCCGTGCAAGACCAACCTTCTGGGCGTGAAGGGCTGCGGCGAGGCGGGCTGCGCCGGCGCGCTGCCGTCGGTGATGAACGCCGTGGTCGATGCGCTGAGCGAGTTCGGCGTCACGCACATCGACATGCCGGTGACGCCGGAGAAGGTTTGGCGGGCCCTCAACACATAGAGACGACGGCACAGGACTTGCGTCATTCCCCTCGCAGAGGAGAGGCGTCATGAAAGCTGTCGTGATTCATGCGCTCGGCGGTCCCGACCAGCTGACGCTCGCCGACATGCCCGACCCGGTGCCCGGCGCGGGCGAGGTGCTGATCGACGTCGCCTATGCCGGCTGCAACTGGGCCGACACGCAGGTGCGCCAGGGCATCTATCCGCATCCCATGACCTATCCCATGGTGCTGGGCTTCGAGGTGTCGGGCGCGGTGGCCGCGCTCGGTCCCGGCGTGACCGGCGTCAAGGTCGGCGACCGCGTCGCGACCTTTCCGGAGAAGGGCGGCGCCTATGCCGAGAAGTGCGTCGCCGCTGCGTCGGGCCTCATCAAGCTGCCCGACGCCGTCGGCCTTGATGTCGCCGCCGCCTTCCCGATCCAGGCGCTCACCGCCTATCACATGATGTGGACGATCTACGGCGGCGTCGGCAAAGGCGACACCGTGCTGGTGAATGCCGTGGGCGGTGGCGTCGGCCTGATGTGCACCCAGCTCGCCGTCCATGCGGGAGCGCGCGTGATCGGCACCACGGGCACGCCGGGCAAGGACAAGCGGGCGCTCGAGTACGGTGCCTCACGCGTGGTCGTGACCTCGACCGAGGATTTCGAGAAGGCCGTGCTCGACTTCACCGGCGGCAAGGGCGTCGATCTTGCGATCGACTCCTACGGCGCCACCATGCTCGACCGCACCTTCAACGTCGTGAAGAAGCTCGGCCACGTCATCAGCATCGGCGAGGCCGAGGGCCAGCCGTTCAAGAACATCCGCGAGCGCATCCTGCCGCGCTCGCAAACCTTTACGCGCCTGCATCTCGGCCACGTCGACCATGACCTGCCGGCCTGGAAAGCGGGCATCGACCACGTGCTGGGTGGCATCGTTGCGGGGTGGCTGAAGGTACCGATCGAGGGCGTGTTCCCGCTTGCCGATGCGGCGGAAATGCATCGTCGCCTCGAAGGCCGTGGCGTCGCGGGCAAGTTGTTGCTCAAGGCCTGACCCGGATGCAGGATCGGCGGCAACCGAGAACACACGTGGGAGCTCAGCATGACCGAGATCACCAGGCGCCTGCTGCTGGCGGGAACTGCCGCCGTACCGTTCGCCGGCTGGGACCGTATCGCCGACGCCGCCGTTCCCAAGGACACCGCGGTCTTCGCCAAGCAGATCGACGACATCATCACCCTCGATCCGGGTGAAGCCTACGAACTGTCCGGCAACGAAATCTGCACGAACGTTTACGATAGGCTGCTGCGCTACGAGGCGGAGGATCTCAGCAAGCTGGTCGGCGGCGTCGCCGAATCGTGGACCGTGTCGCCCGACGGCAAGACCTTCACCTTCAAGATCCGTCCCAACCTGAAATTCCAGTCGGGCGCGACGGTGACGGCGGAGGACGTGGAGTTCTCCCTGCAGCGCGTCGTGCTGATGAACAAGACGGCGGCATTCCTGCTGACCCAGCTCGGCTGGTCGAAGGACAACGTCAAGGATCTCGTGAAGGCCAGCGGCGACACGCTCACCTTCAAGATCACCGAAGATTTCGCTCCCTCGCTGGTGCTGAACCTGATGACCTCCATCGTCGCCTCGGTGGTCGAGAAGAAGGTCGCGTTGGCGCACGAGACCAACGGCGACATGGGCAATGGCTGGCTCAAGACCAACTCGGCGGCATCCGGCGCGTTCAAGCTGGTCTCGTGGAAGGCCAACGAAAGCGTCACTCTTGAAGCCCATCCCGGCTTTCGCTTGGGTGCGCCGTCGGTCAAGCGTGTGGTCGTCCGTCACGTGCCGGAGCCCGCCTCGCAGCGCCTGCTGCTCGAGAAGGCGGACGCCGACTTCGCCCGCGACCTCACGCCTGACCAGATCAAGCCGCTGGCCAGCAATCCCGACATCAAGATCGAATCCTTCAAGGCCGCCAACACCTTCTATATGGGCCTGAACCTGGGCTACGAGCCGCTGGCCAATCCCAAGGTGCGCCAGGCGATGAAGATGCTGGTCGACTACGACGGCATGGTGAAAAGCTTCCTGGCTGGCCGCTTCTTCGTCCAGCAGAGCTTCCTGCCGCTGGGCTTCTTTGGCGCCATCGCCTACGCGCCCTTCAAGCTCGATGTCGACAAGGCCAAGGCGCTGCTGGCCGAGGCCGGCTACAAGGACGGCTTCGCGGTGAAGATGGCCGCGCCCAACGTCTCGCCCTGGACCGAGATCTCGCAGTCCGTGCAGCAGACCATGGGCCAGGCCGGCATCAAGGTGTCGATCGAGCCGATGGAGCTAAAGGCGGTGATCAGCCAGTACCGCGGCCGGGGGCACCAGATCGCCATGCTGTCCTGGGGCCCGGACTATTTCGATCCGCACACCAACGCCGACAGCTTCGTGCACAACAACGACAATTCCGACACGCCGAAGATCAAGCCGATCGCCTGGCGCAACAAGTGGTTCATCCCCGACATCACCAAGGAGATGCTGGCGGCCGCGAAGGAGCTCGATACCGCGAAACGCGCCGAGCAATACGCCGTGCTGCAGAAGCTGGTGACGGACGAGGGCCCGTACATTTTCATGTTCCAGAACAACATCCAGATGGCGCGGCGCGCCACGACCACCGGGTTCAGCCCCGGCATCACCGAGGACCTGCACTTCTTCCGCACCATCCGGAAGTCCTGATGCGGGTGGGCTCATTGCTGGGAGCGCGCCACTCCGTGGCGCATCTTCGCGGATCACACAGCATATGAGCGCCACAGAGTGGCGCGCTCCCAGCAATGATGCGGACCTGGAGGTCCGCGCTCCAATGAGACGTGCACCATGACCGCAGCTTCCTCCCATGCCGGCGGTCATCGCGCTTGGAGCGTGGCCAACCGGTTGGCGCGTAGCCTGCTCTCCGTCGCGCTCACCTTCCTCGGACTCACCTGCGTCACCTTCTTCATCGGCCGGGTGATCCCGATCGATCCGGTGCTGGCCATCGTCGGCGACAAGGCCACGGCAGAGACCTATGCGCGGGTCCGCGCCGAGATCGGACTCGATCTGCCGCTGCCCGTTCAGTACTGGCGCTACCTCGTGAAGGTGGTGCATGGCGACTTCGGCAAGTCCGTCATCACCTCGCACCCGGTGCTGCAGGACCTGTTGCAGGTCTTCCCCGCGACCTTGGAGCTGGCGCTGCTCGCCTTGCTGATCGGCGTGGTGGTCGGCGTGCCGATGGGGGTGATGGCCGCCACCCATCGTGGCCGCTGGCAGGACCAGGTGATCCGCTTCCTGTCCTTGCTCGGCTATTCCATGCCGGTGTTCTGGCTGGGACTGATCGGTCTTCTGTTGTTCTACGCCAGGCTCGGTTGGGTCGAGGGGCCGGGCCGGCTCGACGTGGCGTTCGACGACATCGTCGCCCCGGTCACCGGCATGATCACCATCGACAGCCTGCTGGCCGGCGAATACGAGGTGTTCTGGAACGCTTTCTGGCATCTGCTGTTGCCGGCATCGATTCTCGGTTACCTGTCGCTTGCCTACGTGGCACGCATGACGCGCAGCTTCATGCTGACCCAGCTGCGGCAGGAATACGTGCTGGCGACCCTGGCCAAGGGCCTCTCGCCCTGGCGCGTCGTCTGGGTGCATGCGCTGGGCAATGTCTGGGTGCAGCTGGTCACCGTCATTGCGCTCACCTTCGGCAACCTGCTGGAGGGCGCCGTCCTGACCGAGACGGTGTTCGCCTGGCCGGGCCTCGGCCTCTACATGAAGAACTCGCTGTTCAACGCCGATCTCAACGCCGTGCTGGGCGGCACGGTGCTGGTGGGCGTGGTCTATATCGCGCTGAACATGATCTCCGACCTGATCTACCCGCTGGTCGATCCGCGGGCGCGGGATCAGTGATGGCCTCCGTCTCCAGCCCCGATTCGCGAACGCTGCGCGCCTGGCTGCTGAGCGCCGCGCCCGCCAGCCGCCGCCAAGCCCGCCTCGGCCGATGGTTCCGCGCCTGGCTCGGCTTCCGCCGCAATCCGCTGGCGATGAGCGGGCTCGCGATCGTGATGCTGTTGATCCTGATGGCGATCTTCGCGCCGCTGATCGTCGATCGCCAGGCCGCCACCCTGCAGGTGCTGGCCGACCGCTTGCAGCCGGCGAGCTGGCTGCATCCTTTCGGCACCGACGAGCTGGGGCGGGACATCTTCGCCCGTGTGGTGTTCGGCTCGCGCATCACGCTCACCATCGTCGTCATGGTGAGCGTCATCGTGGTGCCGGTGGGCCTCGCCATCGGCTTGCCCGCCGGTTACTTCGGCGGCGTGGTGGATACGGTGCTGATGCGCATCACCGATATCTTCCTGGCGTTCCCGCGCCTCGTGTTGGCACTCGCCTTCGCCGCCGCCCTGGGGCCGGGGATCGAGAACGCCGTGATCGCCATCGCGCTCACCGCCTGGCCGCCCTACGCGCGTCTCGCCCGCGCCGAGACGCTGACCCGCCGGAACGCCGAATTCATCCAGGCGGCGGAGCTGCAGGGCGCCTCGCATCTTCGCATCATTGCCACGCAGATCGTGCCGCTCTGCCTGCCGAGCGTGATCATCCGGCTCACCCTGGACATGGCCGGCATCATCCTCACCGCCGCGGGTCTCGGCTTCCTCGGCCTCGGCGCGCAACCGCCGGCGCCGGAATGGGGCGCGATGGTCTCCTCCGGCCGCCAGGTGCTGCTCGATCAGTGGTGGGTGGCGACCATCCCGGGGCTCGCGATCTTCATCGTCAGCCTGGGATTCAACCTGCTGGGCGACGGGCTGCGCGACGTGGCCGACGCAAGATCATGACGGACACCCTGCTCACCGTGCGCAACCTGCGCGTCACCTATCCCGGCGACGACGGCGAGGTGCGCGCCGTGCGCAACGTCAGCTTTACCTTGGGCCGCGAGCGCCTGGGCATCGTCGGCGAAAGCGGCTCCGGCAAGTCGACGACCGGGCGCGCCATCATGGGCCTCGTTGGTCCTCCCGGCCGCGTCGAGGCGGAGGAATTGCGGCTGGGCGACACTGACCTGCGCGGTCTTTCCGAGCGCGGCTTTCGCAAACTGCGCGGCCAGCGCATCGCCATGGTACTGCAGGACCCGAAGTATTCGCTCGACCCCGTGATGTCGGTCGGCCAGCAGATCGCCGAGACGCACCGCACGCACCTGCGCAGCAGCGCCGGCGAGGCCAGGCGCGCGGCGCTCGAGATGCTGCAGGCCGTGCATATCCGTGATCCCGAGCGCGTCTACGCCATGTATCCGCACCAGGTGTCCGGCGGCATGGGCCAGCGGGTGATGATCGCCATGATGCTGATCGCCGACCCCGACATCCTGATCGCCGACGAACCCACGTCGGCGCTGGACGTCACCGTGCAGACCCAGGTACTGGCGATCATCGACGACCTGGTGCGCGACCGCGGCATGGGGCTGATGCTGATCAGCCACAACCTGCACCTGGTCTCGTCGTTCTGCGACCGCGTGCTGGTGATGTATGCCGGCCAGGTGGTGGAGACCTGCGTGGCCGCGAACCTTTCCGAGGCGAAGCACCCCTATACGCGCGGCCTGCTCGCCGCCCTGCCTCAGCTAGGCAACCGCCGGGCCGAGCTGCCGCAATTGCAGCGCGACCCGGCCTGGCTGGCCGACCTCGCATGATCACGCTCGACGACGTCACCATCACCTACGGGAGCGGCTCCCGCGCCATGGTGGCGGTTCGCGACTTCACGCTCGCCGTCCCCGAAGGCGAGGCCGTCGGGCTGGTGGGCGAATCCGGATCGGGAAAGTCGACGGTGTTGCGCGCCATCGCCGGGCTGATTCCGTATGCGGCGGGAGAGATCACCCTGGCCGGCGTGCGGGTCGGCCGACGCCGCGCGACGGCGCAGCGCAAGATGGCACAGATGGTGTTCCAGGACCCGTACGGCTCGTTGCACCCGAACCAGACGGTGGACCAGATCCTCGCCATGCCCATCGCCATCCATCGGCTCGACCGCGGCGAGGCGCGCATCGCCAGGGCGCTGGCCGAAGTCGGCCTGGGCCGGGAGCATCGCTATCGCTATCCGCACCAGCTTTCCGGCGGCCAGCGCCAGCGCGTCGCCATCGCCCGCGCCCTGATCCTGGAGCCGCAGATCCTGCTGCTCGACGAGCCCACCAGCGCGCTCGACGTCTCGGTGCAGGCGGAGATCCTCAACCTGCTCTCCCGCCTGCGCCGCGATCATGGACTGACCATGCTGATGGTCAGCCACGACCTCGCAGTCATCGCCCATCTCTGCGAGCGTATTGGCGTGATGAGCCGCGGCGAGTTGCTGGAGATCACCAGCGCGACCGCCATGGCGAACAACCAGGTGACGCACGACTACACGCGCCAGCTCCTGCGCTCCAACGCCGGCTTCGACCGCAGCAGCATCTCCAGCGGCGAACTGGACGTGGCGGCGGGTTAGGCCAAGAACACAATTCCGTCCGCGATCGGTGAAGCCGGTTGGCTATCTGAGGGCGGCTGCCAGGGCACGTCCGGCTTCCAGCACGTGGCCGGCCAGAAGTTCGCAGGCAAGGTCGACTTGTTTCGCTTCGACCGCTCTTAGGATCGCACGGTGCTCGTCATCCGATCGGGGTTGCCAGCCGAGCGTTTGCCACGTTGCAAACAGATGGCGGGCGCTCGTCTTGTGCAAATCCGCGATACTGGCCATGAGACGAGGCAAGTGACACGGCGAGGTGATTGCTTCGTGAAAGCGGCGATTGGCTGCTTCCCACTCCGCCACCTCGGACTGTCCGACACAGCTCTCCAGCGCCTCGCGGGCGCGGGCAATGTCGGCAGGCAGCAGCTTTGGCAGGGCGTGCCGCAAGGCGAGCGTCTCGAGCGCCGCGCGCATTTCGGCCACTTCCATCACATCAGCCGCAGCCAGGCTGGCGACGCGCACGCCGCGACGCGGCTCGGTGACGACCAGGCCCTGTGCATCAAGGCGGCGGAACGCCTCGCGCACGGGCACATGGCTTGCCCGGAAGGCCAGCGCGACTTGATCCTGCCGCAACCGTTCCCCCGGACGCAGCGCTCCGGACACGATCTGGCCGGCGAGCGCGCGCGCGATCTGCCCCGCCAGGGAACGGTCGTCGTCGATTGACTCTTGCGTCTTGTCAGCCATAAATTATAGATAATCTATTATCTATTAGTTGTCCCAAGAAACCACAAGTGCCGGCCACAACCACATGAGTGATCGGGTTGAGCAACGTCTAGCAGAACTGGGCATAGCCTTGCCTCGACCCCCATGGGCGATCGGCAATTTTGCCTACGGGATCGAGCATGGCGGTTTTCTCCACCTTTCCGGGACGTACGGTACCGCCGCTGGCGATGACGACGCGGATTTCCCTCCGGTCGTCGGCAAGGTCGGCGCCGACATCTCGATCGAAGACGGGTACAAGTCTGCCCGCTTGATGGCGATCAATCATCTCGCCATGGCCAAAGCCGTCGTCGGAAATCTCGACCGGATCGCGCGGGTCATTCGCCTGCTTGGCTTGGTCAACGCCGGGCCCGGCTTCCGCGACGCAGCCAAAGTTCTCGACGGCGCATCCGACTTGCTGATCGACGTGTTCGGGGAGAACCACGGTCGACATGCGCGATCGGCTCTCTATCAGCACGAGCTCGCCCGCAATGCTCCGGTTGCGGGTGAGCTCACCTTGGCCATGGCGCCGGCGTGATGCCCGGTCGTCCTCGTCCTCGCCCTGCGCGACTGCAGCATGTTGCCGGTATTGGCGTCGATCGGATGGGGTCGATTGCCGACGCCTCCGGGCACGACTTCCTCCGACTTGAGAACCTCGATACCGACGTGCCGCCCGATCCCGAGGTCGTAGCGCGCACGCGCGAAGCGGCAGCCGAGGACTCGGCGAACAGTTACCTGCCATTTGTCGGGCAGGATCAGTTGCGGGACGCTGCCGCACGACACGTTTCCGAGTTGTCAGGCGTGGCCTATAGCGGCACGCGCAACTGCGTCATCGCTGCCGGCGGCCTCTCGGGCATCCTGAATGCTCTTCTGGCCACCGTGGAGGTTGCGGACGAGGTGATCGTAACGGACCCCACCTATGCCGGGCTGCTGAACAGGGTGCGCTTGGCTGGTGGCGTTCCGCGACAGGTTCCGTTCCGTTTCACCCCCGGCGCCGAGTGGCGTCTCGATCGGGAGGCGTTGCGCGCCGCTGTCGGCCCGCGGACTCGGTCAATGCTGCTGATGTCGCCGTCGATGCCCAGCGGCGGGATGCTCGATGCCGACGATTGGGCGCTGGTCGCCGAGCTTTGCGCGCGCCATGACCTGCTGCTGATTCTGGATAGCGCCATGGAGCGTCTTCTGTTTGACGACCGGCGGGTAATCCACCCGGCCGGCCTTCCGGGTATGGCCGAACGGACCATCGTCGTTGGCGCGGCCTCCAAGGAATTACGCATGATCGGCTGGCGTGTGGGCTGGACCGTGGCGCCCGAGTGGCTGATGCCCGACCTGGTTGCAGTGTCGCTCGCCAATGTCGTGGTGCCGGTCGGCATCGCCCAATCGGCGGCGGCGGTGGCGTTGGGACGCTCGCGCGAGACCCTGCCGGCCTATGTCGCGGAGTTGCAGCGCCGGCGCGACACGGTCGCGGAGGAATTGCGCGGCCTGCCGTTCGGAATGCCTGCTGGCGGCTGGTCCCTGCTGTTGCGTGTGTCGGACTACGGACTGGACGGTGCGGCGATGTCGGATCGATTGCTTGAACACGGCGTGTGCGCAACGGGAATGGCCGGGTGGGGCGTGGCGCACGGGGCAGACTACATCCGTTTCGTATTCGCCAATGAGCCCGTCGATCGGCTGCGCGGTCTCGGTGCGCGCGTGCGGTCGGCGCTCGGCATATGACTGAACCCGCATCGCGCTTGCTGCCAGCCTGGCGTGCGGAGCGGCCATGGCTTGCCGATGCGCTGGTCTGCGACGGCCTGCTGCCCTGGGCGAACCACTTCCTGCCGCCCGGCGCGAACCTCGCGGCACAGCTACGGCGTTTCCGGGAGGCAGGCGGCGTGGATCATGTCTCGCTCACTGCTGCTGCCGGCAACGAGGGACCGGTCGAGGCGATGGCGAGGCTGGGTTTCCTGCGCCGCGAACTGGGACAACACGCCGCCTGGATTCGTGTCGCCGAAGACGAAGCGGCGATCCGCAAGGCCAAGAGCGACGGCTTGATGTCGGTGTCGTTCCACTTCCAGACCGCAACGCCGTTTACATCGAGCCTTGATCTTGTCGAGGCGTTCAAGGGTGCCGGCATTGTCCGCGCAATCCTTGCCTACAACGAAGGCAATGCCTTTGCCGATGGATGCCATGAGGCGCGTAATGGCGGCCTGACGCACTATGGACACCAGCTGATCGCGCGGATGGACGGGGTCGGGATGGTCGTGGATCTCAGCCATTGCGGAGCGTGGACATCGTTCGACGTCATGGAGGCGCCGCTTCGACGCCCGCCGATATTCTCTCATTCCAACGCACGCGCCTTGTTCGACCACGAGCGCAATATTACCGACGAGCAGATCAAGGCCTGCGCCGCGCGCGGCGGATATGTCGGGGTCAACGGCGTCGGCATGTTCCTCGGCGCCAGCGGCCCGCATATTCCCGAGGCGATGGCCACCCACGTGGCCCATATCGCATCGCTGGCGGGCCCCGAGCGCGTCGGCATTGGGCTCGACTTCATGTTCCTGGAAGGCAGCGACTACGGGTTCTTCCACGCAGCGCGAGGCCGCTGGCCGCGTGGGTACCCCGAGCCGCCCTGGGACTTCTTCCAGCCGGAGCAATTCGGCGACCTGGTGCGCGCGCTCGAGGCAAAGGGTTTCGCCCGCAAGGAACTCGTGGGCGTGCTGGGTGAAAATTATCTGCGCTTGGCCGCAAAGACGGGGAGCCGTGTCATGTTGAACAGGCGCGCTTTGTTTGCGGGCATCGCTGTATCCGTCGCACGACCGGGCTGGACAGCCGAACCGTTGGAGATCCTGACTGCTGATGTACGCCCGCTTTCGATCGCTGACGGGCCACGCCGCGGGATCGTCCTCGATATCGTGCAGGACGCATTGCGGGCAATCGGTCAAGAGGCCCGCTTTACCTTCCTGCCTTTCGCGGAGGCTCTTCAACGAACACAGGCACAGCCGGGCGCACTGATGGCCCCGCTCGCGCGGTCTCCGCAGCGCGAGAGCGCCTTTGCCTGGATCGCCAAGGTCGTCGACGTACCGCAGGCGATGGGAACAGTGGCTGGCAAGCCGACTGTCGACCTCGACGCCGCTCGCCATCTCGCGCGGGTCGGCGTGGTCAAGGCCGGTGTCCAGGAAAGCTTTCTTCGCGACAAGGGATTTGCCAACCTGATCCCGTTCAGCAGCGCGCGCGAGATCGCGCAGGCGCTTGCCGAGGGGCAGGTCGACGCCTGGTACAGCACGGCGACCGAAATCGTCTTGCAGTTCGAAGTCATCGGCCATCCCGGAGGAGTGCGGGTCGGGCCGACGATCCAGACGGTCCCTGTCTGGCTCGCCGGCAACAGGGACACGGCACGGATCCCGGTCGACAGGATACGCTCGGCACTGACGGAACTTGAGCGTTCCGGCTCGATCGACCGTACCTTCCGGGCTTACGTACCGGCGTGATGCCGCGAACCGGGACGATTAGTCAGCAAATACCGTCGGACGATCGCAAGCGCTCGATGAAGGCGCAGTTGAGTTTTTGCAGGCAGCTGCTGAGCGTGTCTGTCGGAGCACTGGATGCTGGATGGCGCTGGTGCGATAAATTTCACCATGAAACGCAGCGACGCGCTTAAAAGGCTGGCAGCTTTGAGGCCCGAGCTGGATAAGCTCGGGGTCAAATCACTGTCCCTCTTCGGCTTGGTTGCCCGCGGAAGGGCTCGTCGCGATAGCGATATCGACTTGCTGGTCGAGTTTCATCACACGCCAGACCTCATCGAGTTTGCCGGCGTCAAGTTGCGGCTCGAAGAGCTTCTTGGCTGCCGCGTCGATCTAGTGACGCGTGGCGGCATCCGTCCGGAGTTGCGCCGACGGATTCTCAAAGAGGCAGTTCGTGCCGCCTAGGGATTGGCGGCTGCGCATCAAAGACATCGAGCAATCGGGCAACACCGCGTCGACGACCCAGAAAGTGACGGGCGTCCAGGCGAGCCAGGCACCGTCCTTCCTCAAGGTCGCGCGCAACAAGATGAGCTACAGAACGCGCGACAGGAACTCCCGCGTCCGCGCTTCCTGCGGATTGGCCAGCACGGCGCGCGGCGCGCCGCGCTCGACGATCAGCCCGCCGTCCATAAAGACGAGATCGTCGGCGACCTCGCGGGCAAAGGAAAGCTCGTGGGTGACCACCATCATGGTCATGCCGCTGCCGGCAAGGTCGCGCATCACGGCCAGTACCTCGCCCACCAGCTCGGGGTCGAGGGCCGAGGTCGGCTCGTCGAACAGCATGAGCTGCGGTTCCATCGCCAGCGCTCGCGCGATCGCGACGCGCTGCTGTTGGCCGCCGGACAGTTGCGAGGGATAGGCGCCGGCCCGGTCGGCGAGGCCGACGCGCTCCAGCAGCGCCATCGCCTTGGCGCGGGCCACGGCGGGCTTCTCGCGCTTCACGCGCATCGGCGCCTCGATGATGTTCTGCAGCGCCGTCATGTGCGGGAAGAGGTTGAAGTGCTGGAACACCATGCCGATGCGGGCGCGCATCTTCGCCACTTTGCGCTCGGGCAATTCGTAGAGCTTGCCGGCATGCTCGCGATAGCCCATCAGCTCGCCGCCGACCCAGATCCGGCCGCCGTCGATGCGCTCGAGATGGTTGATGCACGAGAGCAGCGTGCTCTTGCCCGAGCCGGACGGGCCGATGATGCACATCACCGAGCCGGCCTGGACGTCCATGTCTATGCCGCCCAGAACTTCCTTCGCGCCGAAGCTCTTGCGCAGTCCGCGAATGCGCACCATCGGTTCGGTCATGCGCCGCGGCCGTAGTGTCGCTCCAGAGCGTGTTGGCCGACGGACAGGATCGAGACCACGACGAGGTACCAGAGCGAGGCCACGATCAGGAGTGGAATGGTCTCGTAGGTGCGGGCGTAGATCAGCTGTGCAGTATAGAGCAGGTCAGCCATGGCGATGACGCTGACCAGCGAAGTGCCCTTCACCATCGAGATCACCTCGTTGCCCACGGGCGGGATGATCACCCGCATGGCCTGCGGGAAGACGATGCGGATGAAGATCGTCGCCGGTCCCATGCCCAGCGCCTTGGCGGCGCGGGTCTGGCCGCGCGGCACCGACAATATGCCGGCCCGGATCACCTCGGCGGTGTACGCGGCCTGTGCCAGGCCGAGGCCGGCGAGCGCCGCGGTGAGCGGCGTGATCACGCTGTTGGTCGAGGCGCTGTAGAGCACCGGTCCCCATGGGATCGCGAGCGTGATGTGCGCGTAGAGGGCGCCGAAATTGTACCAGAAGATCAGCTGTACCAGCACAGGCACGCTGCGGAAGAACCAGATGTAAAGCCAGCTCAGGGTGGACAGCAGCCTGTTGTCGGACAGCCGCATGATCGCGAGCGCCGTGCCCAGGACCAAGCCGAGCAGCATGGCCGCGACCGTGAGCTGCAGCGTGCGGCCGAGCCCGGCCAGGATCTGCTCGTCTAACAGGTACTGCGCCACGACCGGCCAGCCGAAGGCGGGATTGGTGGCGACGCTCCAGGCCCCCGCCGCCGCGATCAGCACGACCAGCGCGCTCGCCGCCCAGGTCCAGGGCCGGCGGAGCGGGATCACCTGCATCGGCTGCTCCGATGCAGGCTCGCCCTGCTTCATTTCTCGACGTTCGTCGGGTTGAGCGGCGCGTGCGTGATCGCGCCCTTTTCGAGGCCCCACTTGGTGACGATCTTGGTGTAGGTGCCGTTGTCGATCAGGTGCTGGATCGCCGCCTGCAGCGGCGCCGCCATCGTCGAGCCCTTGGGCAGCGCCACGCCGATATAGGACGTGTCGGTGTAGCTGCCGACGACCTTGGTCTTGCCCTTGGATTGCGCGACGAAGTAGCTGACGGCGGTCGAGCCCAGCCAGAACAGGTCGGCCCGGCGGCTCATCATCGCCTCGGCCGCTCCGTTGCCGTCGCTGAAGGCGAGCGCGTTGATCGGCTTCTTGCCGGCCGCGGCGCATTTCGGCTGGTGCTCCTCGGCGAACACCATCTCGCGCGAGCCGCGCGTGGTGGCGACCGTCAGGCCGCAGAGATCGTCGAGCGTCTTCACCTCGATCTTGCTGTCGGCGTAGGCGGCGAACAGCTCGTTGCTGGTCAGCATGCCCACCATGTCGATCACCTTCAGCCGCACCACGGTGACGCCCATCTGGCCGGTCGCCCCGTCGAAGCGCTTGGCCTGCAGGCCAGGGATCAGGGTGTCGAAGGTGGTGGGCCGGAGCTCCAGGCCGAGCCCGAGCGATTGCGTCGCAGCGCGCAGGATGTCGATCTCCCAGCCGGCGATCTCGCCCTTCTCGTTGCGAAAATCGTCAGGCGGCGAGCCCAGCGCCACCGCCAGCGTGAAGGATTTCCCTGCCATGTCGGACGGCACCATCTTCACCAGCGCCGGATCGGGCTGTTGGGTCAACGCGGGGTCCGCACCGGCTTGAGGCCCGGGTTGCTGGGCGTAGGCGGGCAGCGCCAAGCACGCGAGCAGGGAAAGCAGGAGGCGGACGGAAGTCTTCATGAGCGAGGGTCTCCGATGAAAGTGCCGTTTTCGCGGGCGTGCGCGCCGCGGCTGTGGAAGGTCGGGCGGGCCAGTCCCAGGCTGCCGCGCAGGGTACCATCGCCCTCGTATTCGGTTTGCGCCAGCCCACGCCGTTGCAATTCCGGCACCAACCAGTCGAGGCACTCCATCGCCGGTCCCGGCATAAAGGGCGGGATCAGGTTCCAGCCGTCGCAGCCGCGGCTTTCGAACCAGTCCTGCATCAGATCGGCGGTTTCGGCCGGCGTGCCGACGAAGACGCAATGGCCCGAGGCACCGGCCTGGCTCTGGTAGAGCTTGCGGATGGTCATGCCGGGCTGGCGGCCGAGATCGACCAGCTTGTCGTAGGCGCTCTTGACCGAGTTGCTGCCCGGGAGCGGCGGCGGCAACGGGCCATCGAGATCGTGCTTCGACAGATCGCCGAACACTTCCGCCAGCATCGGCAGGCCGACGCGCGGATGCACCATGTCCTGCATCCGTGCGAACTTGTCCTCCGCTTCGGCTTTGGTTCGCCCGAGCACGGGCAGGATTCCGGGCATGACGAGCATCGAGTCCGGGTCGCGGCCCGCTCTGGCGCCATGGTCCTTCACGCTCTTGTAGAAGGCCGTCGCGCTGTCCTTGGTCTTGTGCTGCGTGTAGATCAGGTCGGCGATACGCGCGCCGAGATCCTGACCGGGCCCCGAGGAGCCGGCCTGCGCGATCACCGGGTAGCCCTGGACGGGCCGCGCGACGTTGAGCGGGCCTTTGACACTCAGGATCGCGCCCTTGTGGTTCAGCGTGTGCAGCTTGGCCGGGTCGAAATAGCGGCCGCTCTGCTTGTCGCGGATGAAGGCGTCGTCCTCCCAGCTGTCCCACAGGCCGAACACGACATCGACGAACTCCTCGGCGCGGCGATAGCGCTTGCCGTGCTCGACATGCTCGTCCAGGCCGAAATTGTACGCCTCCTGTTCACTCCACGACGTCACCACATTCCAGCCGACGCGACCCTCGGAGACGTAGTCGAGCGAGGCGAACTTGCGGGCGACGTGATAGGGCTCGTTGTAGGTGGTCGACGCGCTGGCGACGAAGCCCAGCCGCTCGGTCACCGCGGCCAGCGCGCCGATCACGGTCAGCGGCTCGAACACGTCGATGCGGGGGTTGAACGACAGCTCGTCGTCGTCGCGCGCGGAGTGACGTACCGCGATGCCGTCGGCCCAGAACATGAAGTGAATTCGGGCGCGCTCGACAGCGCGCGCCATCTCCTTCCACAGCTTGATGTTCATGGCGGCGTTGGCATCGGCGCCGGGCATCCGCCAGCCGGCGACGTGGGCGCCGTTGGCGACGATGTTGAACCCAAGCTTCATTCGGCGAGGCGGGACATTTCTCATGGGTGAACTCTAACGAATGTTCGACAAGGTCGAGGCTCCTGCGGGCCTGGGCAGTCGACAACTGCCAGGCAGAAGGCCCGACCATAGGCGACAAGTTCTTGCATGGCCTCAACTACAGGCCGTGTGCTGCCTCGATAACGAAACATTATGAGGAATCGCCGGACGCCGACCCGCCTAGGACGGCCCTAGGACGGAACGCGATCGGCGACAGGGGTCGCCCGCATCGATTTGAACAGACGCCTCATGATGCCGGAGAACTCGCTGCACAATTTCGAGCTCTGATGGTGGCTCGGCGTGACAGCCACGACATCGAAGGTGAGACGGGGCCTGAACGGCCGAACGACAAATCGCCGACCGCGCAGAGTGGACACCGAGAAGGGATCGACGATGGAAACCCCGAGGCCGGATGCCACGAGCGCAATGGCGCTCCCGGCCAGGGTGGTTTCGAGGATTTCCTGGCGGGGAATTCGCGCGTCGTTGAACAGCCGGTCGACCTTGAGACGAAAGGTACTGCTCTTGCCGAGAGAGATGAACGGCAGATCCCGGAGATCGTCCGGGCCGATGGATTGCTTCCGTGCGACGGGGTGATTCGGCGGCAAGACGCAGACAGCCTCGACCGGCGGCAAAGGGGTCAGATCGACGCCGGGAAACTCCCCGCTGGCGTCGGCAAAGCCGATATCGAAATGACGCCCGGCGACGAGTTCCAGGATCAAGCGCGTGTTCAGGCTTTCATGCATCACGCTGACCGCCGGCCGGTCGATGTGAAACAGCTTGATCGCCTCTGTGATGCAACTCAGCGAAAGGGCGCTGATCGACGCGACACGCAGCGAGCCCGCCTTCGCGTGCTGAAGGTCGCTGGCGATCTTCGCGATCCGATCGATTCCGACATAGAACCTGTCGACTTCGGCAAAGAGGGTCGTGCCTTCGTGCGTCGGAATAAGGCGGTTGCCGGCGCGGCGAAACAGCCGGAATTTCAGATGCGTTTCGAGATCCTTCACCAGACGGCTCACCGCCGGCTGAGTGATGCGGAGGAATTCCGCGGCATTCGTCATGCTGCCCGTCAGCATGACGGCCCGAAAGGCCTCGATTTGCCTCGTGTTCAGCTGCAAAGGATGTGTCTCTCGCGAGCGCGACATCCGGCGAGCTTACAACAAGAGTGGCGCCCCGTTCGCGATTCGATCGACCGAACCTTCCGGGCTTACGTACTGGCCGCCAAGACGGCGCATTAATTGCTCCTAGGAATGCTATTGGCACGACCTCAGGGGCGCGCCATTACCAGTGCTTGTGACGGCACTGCTTGCATTTGCGGTTTTTGGCGTCGACTGGTACGCAAAAATTGTTCGGTTACTTTGGTAATCAAAAAATACCTATGTTATTGACAACTGGAGAGATATCGCAGACAATGGCGATCACGCATGAGGGATCGTTTGATTGCCGCCGCGCCACCAACACCTCACCCTGAGGAGCCGCCGCAGGCCGCGTCTCGAAGGGTCGGCAACAACGAGACCGTGCCCCACCCTTCGAGACGCCGTGCTTCGCACGGCTCCTCAGGGTGAGGTGGTGTGTGGCGCCAGGCTGCCGCCGGATGCCCTACCGCGGCAGCGAGTAGCCGATCTTCTGTTCGATCTCGATGGTCTTCTTGACCGCCGGCCGCGCCATCACGCGCTGGTAGTGGGCTTCGATGTTGTCGTACCCGCCCTTCTGGGGCTCGAGCGCATCGCGGATGCGCCAGTAGAGGCGGAAGAGATGGATGTCGGCGATCGAATAGCGGTTGACCGCCCAGTCGTTCCTGCCCAGCCGCTGGTCGGCGATCTGCCAGACCTCGCGCGCCCGGTCCATGCCGGCGGTGCGCGCGGGATGGATGGCCGAGGCGACGAAGGACATCCACGACACGACCTGCGCCTCGGCCTCGGGGTCGTTCACCGGCAGCAGATTGGCGGCGGGATAGGTGCGCGCCAGGTAGAACAGGCAGCCCGCGACCTCGGTCAGCACGCGGCCATCGATCACCAGCGTCGGCACCTTGCCGTTGGGATTGATGGCCCGGAACTCGGGCCTTTGCATGTCCTTGGTGGCAAAAGACATCGGGCGCGCCTCGAAAGGCGCGCCCGTCTCATGCAAGGCGATGTGCACGGCCATCGAGCTCGAACCGGGGGCGAAATAGAAGGTCAGCATCGCCGGGTGATGGGACTCGGCTGGCTACTTGTCCAGCCAGAACGTGTCGAAGCGCACCACGTCGTAGATGCCGAAATACTCTTTCGGATTGTGGCCCTTCACGTAGTTGTACCAACCGTCGTTGATCTTCTCCCACGACACCGGGAGCAGCGGCGGATCGTCCTCCATGATCATCTCGGCCTGGTGGATGTATTCCAGCCGCTTCTTGGGATCGACCTCGGTGTCGATCTGCGGCAGCAGCGCATTGAACTTGGCATTATCCCATTGCGAGTAGTTCTGCGGCCCGCCCTTCTTGTACCAGGCGTTGAAGTAGTCGCTGGGGTCGAGCAGGGTCGACACGATGGCGCCGATCGCCAAGTCGAACTTGCCGGTGTTGACGTCGTCGAACCACACCGATTCGACGGTCGTGCGGATGTTGGACTGCACGTTCAGGTTCTGCTGCAGCATGGCCTGGATGGCCTGCGCCCACACCTTGAACGAGGCGACCTCGCGGACCAGGAAGTCGAGCCCCTGGATGCCCTTCTCGTAGCCCGCCGCCTTCATCAGGGCCTGGGCCTCCTTGACGGAGTTGGTCTGGTCCTCCTGATAGCCCACCCGCTTCTTGAGCTCGGCGAGCGGCGTGGCGACGGCGGAGAACGGATAGATGAAGCCGCCCACCATCATCGGCGCGATGTCCTTCACCACGTCGACCAGCACCGGCTTGTCGAGCGCGAGGTGGAAGGCGCGGCGCACCCGGGGATCGTCCATCGGCTTCTTCTTGTTGTTCATCCAGGTGGCCTGGATGACCGATTGGTAGAAGTTGAGGCCGGTCATGCCCGGGGTCGACTGGACCTTGCGCTGGGTCACCGGATCCATGATGCGGGCATAGTCGACGCGGCCCGACAGCAGGGCGGAGCCCAGCTCGGGCGAGAACGGCAGCGCATGGTAGAACTCGATGCCGTCGAGATAGGGCAGGCCCTTGTTCCAGTAGTTCGGGTTCTTCTCCATCACCCAGACTTCGTTCTCGACGCGGCGTTTGCTCTTGAACGGGCCGGTGCCGGGAATGTCGACGACGCGGCGCAGGTTGTACTGGTTGTCCTCCAGCGTCTTCTTGCGAACGATGCCGTTCCAGCCGCTGGCGATGGCGCCCATGATGAAGTCGGCCGGACGCGGCGCGGAGAGCTTGAACACCACGGTCTTCTTGTCGGGCGCGCTGATTTCCTCGACCGCCGTGAACAGCGTGCTGCGCGGGATGCTGATGCCCTGCGGCGGCTTGGCGATCCGGTCGAAGGTCGCCTTGACGTCCTCCGAGGTGAGCTCGGCGCCGTCATGGAACTGCACGCCCTCGCGCAGGTGGAAGGTGTAGGTCTTGCCGTCCTTCGAGATCTCCCAGCTGTGCGCCAGGTCGGGGATGATGGTCTTGCCCGAATCGCGCGGATCGCGCCGCACCAGGTTGTCGAACATGCAGCCCTGGCTGCCCAGGCTGTTGATGGTGCCCGACTGATGGAAGTCGAAGTGCGGCGGACGCATGGTGATGCCGTACTTCAGCACGCCGCCGGACTTCGGGTTGGGCTCGGGCGCGGCCAGCTGGAACTTCGAGCCGTCGAACTCAAGCGGCACGCTCTGCGCTAGGGCAGGTCGCGACGTGCCATAGAGCGTGAACGCTGCCGCCGCGGTCGCGCCGGCGACGAACTCACGACGATTTACGCCAGCACGCTTGACGCCAGGCCGCGTGGACTTGGACTCACTCATCTTTTTTCCTCCCATAAGCCTTTGGCCTTTTGCAGACCGAGCACGATGTGCTCAGATGGCTTTTGTCCATCCCCGTTGGACCAAAGCTAACACGATAAAATTCAGGGAGTCTCGCGTGAATCCTCGCCAGCCGGCGCCGCGGGTTTCTGGCGGCACCGCCCCTCGAGCGGCGCAAACGGTCCTGCAGATGGAGGATCTTCAGACCCACTTCTTTACGCCGGTCGGCGTGGTGCGCGCCGTCGACGGCGTGTCCTACGCGCTGAAAAGCGGGGAAACGCTGGGCGTGGTCGGCGAGTCGGGCTGCGGCAAGAGCGTGTCGGCGCTGTCGATCCTGCGCCTGGTCGCCAATCCGCCGGGCCGCATCGTCGGCGGCGCCATCCGCTTCGAGGGCCGCAATCTCCTGGAGGTCTCCGAGACCGAGATGGAGCGCATCCGCGGCAACGACATCTCGATGATCTTCCAGGAGCCGATGACCTCGCTCAACCCGCTCTACACGTGCGGCAGGCAGATCGCCGAGGCTGTTGCACTGCACCAGGGCCTCAACAAGCGGGACTCCTGGGATCGCGCAGTGGAGATGCTGCGGAGCGTCTCCATCCCCGAGCCCGAGCGGCGGGCGCACGCCTATCCGCACCAGCTGTCGGGCGGCATGCGCCAGCGCGTCATGATCGCCATGGCGCTCTCCTGCAATCCCAAGGTGCTGATCGCCGACGAGCCGACGACGGCGCTCGACGTCACGATCCAGGCGCAGATCCTCGACCTGATGCGCGATCTGCAGGACAAGTACGGCACCGCCATCATCCTGATCACCCACGACATGGGCGTGGTCGCCGAGAACGCCGACCGCGTCGTGGTGATGTATGCCGGCCGCAAGGTCGAGGAGGCGGATGCCGCCGAGCTGTTCGACAATCCGGGTCACCCCTACACCAAGGGCCTTCTGGGCTCGATCCCGCATCTCGACAATGCGGCGCGCAACGAGGCCAAGCGGCCGCGGCTCGCCGAGATCAAGGGCCTGGTGCCATCGCTGTTCAACCTGCCGCCGGGTTGCAGCTTCGCGCCGCGCTGCAGCTTTGCCAGCGACAAGTGCCGCACCGAACGCCCCTCGCTCGAGGAACAGCGGCCGCGTCACTGGATCGCCTGCTGGCATGCCGATCGCGTCATGGCCAACGGTTCGGCAGCGGGTGGCGCATGACCGCGCTGCTCGAGGTCGAGGGGCTGAAGAAGCACTTCCCCATCCACAAGGGCGTGTTCAGCCGCGTGTCGGGGCAGGTCTATGCCGTCGATGGTGTGTCGTTCACGATCGGTCGCGGCGAGACGCTGGGCCTGGTAGGCGAGAGCGGTTGCGGCAAGTCCACCGTCGGCCGCACGCTGCTCAAGCTACTCGAGCCGACCGACGGCACCATCAGGGTCGACGGCCAGGACATCACGCGTCTCGATTCCGAGGCGATGCTGCCCTACCGGCGGCGCATGCAGATGATCTATCAGGACCCCTACGCTTCGCTGAACCCGCGCATGACGGCGGGCGAGATCGTGGGCGAGCCGCTGATCGTGCACGAGCTCGGCTCGCCCGCCGAGCGCCGTGAGCGCGTCGCCGCCCTGTTCGACCGTGCCGGGCTCAGGCCCGAGGCGGTGAATTCGTATCCTCATGAGTTCTCGGGCGGCCAGCGCCAGCGCATCGGCATCGCCCGCGCGTTGGCGCTCAATCCCGAGCTGATCGTCGGCGACGAGCCGGTGTCGGCGCTCGACGTGTCGATCCAGGCGCAGATCATCAACCTGCTGATGGAGCTGCAGGACGAGTTCAAGCTCTCCTATCTGTTCGTGGCGCACGACCTCGCGGTGGTCGAGCACATCAGCCATCGCGTGGCCGTGATGTATCTCGGCCGCATCGTCGAGATGACCGACAAGCGCAGCCTGTTCGAGATGCCCTTGCATCCCTACACCGAGGCGCTGCTCTCGGCTGTGCCCATCCCCAAGTCGAGCGCGCGCGGCCGCAAGCGCGTGATCCTGACCGGCGACGTGCCGAGCCCGATCAATCCGCCCGCGGGCTGCCACTTCCATGCCCGCTGCCCCTACGCCATGCCGCGCTGCAGGACCGATGTGCCGGCCTTGCGCGAAGTGACCCCGGGCCATCTCGCCTCTTGCCATCTGCACGACGAGGGCGTGAAGGTCCCGCTGGGTCCGCTGACTTAGATGGTCAGGTTTACTTTCATGTTCCTCTCCCCCTTGGGGGAGAGGTTAGGTGAGGGGGACGGCCGTCGATGACTTGCTCGATCTCGGCCCATATGCCCTCCGGATTCTGCACGACCTGGTTTGCCCAGAAGCGTACGACGCGCCATCCTTCGCGCTCCACCGCTGCTGTCCGGCGTGCATCTGCCTCGACTTGGAAAGCATGATGATCGCCATCGACCTCGATCACGAGCTTTCGCGCCACGCAGGCGAAGTCCGCGAAGTAAGGACGGATTGGACGCTGGCGCCGAAACTTGGCGCCACCGATACGGCGCGACCGCAGCAGTTCCATACCTTGCGCTCGGCGCGGCTGCCGTCGCGACGGAGTTCGCGTGCTCTATCCAAGGGGGAGAGGAACAAGAGCGGGAATGTGAGACGGCAGTGTGGCGGTCGCAGGACCGAAGATTGACTAAACCGACCCTCTCAATCGTGGATCCAGCAAGTCGCGGATGCCGTCGCCCAGAAGATTGAAGGCGAGCACCGTGATGGTGATGGCGAGGCCGGGGAACAGCACCAGCCACCAAGGCGGCACCAGGCCCGCGTTAAGCGAATCGGCCAGCATGTTGCCCCAGGTCGGCGTCGGTGGCGGGATGCCGACGCCGAGGAAGCCGAGCGAGGCCTCGATGATGATGGCGACGCCGAGATGAGTGGTCGCCAGGATCAGGTAGGGCGCCACGCACTGCGGCAGGATGTGGCGGAACATCAGGCGCACGTGGCTGGCGCCGATGCCGCGCGCCGCCTCGACATACTGCATCTCCTTCAGCGAGAGCACGACCGAGCGGATGACGCGGCCGCCGAACGGTATGCGGGTGATGGCAATGGCCACGATCACCGTCGCCATGCCGCCGCCCAGCGCCATGGCGATGGCCATCGCCAGGATGAGGTCGGGAAAGGATTGCAGGAACTCGATGACACGCTGACTCGCCATGTCGAAGCGTCCGCCGAAATAGCCGCAGGCGAGGCCCCACAGGGCGCCGACGGTGGTGCCGAACAGCACCGCGCCCAGCGCCACGGTGAGCGAGCTCTGGGCGCCGTAGATGACGCGGCTCAGCGTGTCGCGGCCGATCTGGTCGGTGCCGAACCAGTGCTTCTCGCTCGGCGGCTTCTGCATGGCGCGGAAGTCGGACTTGAGCGGCGGATAGGGCGCGATCACCGGCGCCGCCACCGCCATGGCGACGATCAGGGCGGCGATGACGCCCCAGAAGGCCGAGAGCGGCGCGCGGCGGAACAGCGTGCGCACGCCGCGGCCGAGAGTGCGCAGCCGTGACGGCGGTGTGGGAACGGCAGGGGCGGTTACGGTCGCGGTCATTGCAGCCTGATCCGCGGATCGAGCAGGGCGATGGTGAGATCGACCAGGATATTCAGCATCACGAACACCACCGAGTAGACGAACACCAGGTTCTGCATGACGAAGACATCGCGCTCGCTCACCGCCTGGAACATCGAGTAGCCGAGTCCGGGCACGCCGAAGGCGCGCTCGACCGGGATCGAGCCCGCCAGCACCAGGCCGAGCAGCACGCCCGACAGCGTGATCACCGGCAAGAGCGCATTGGGCAGCGCGTGCAGCGCGATCACCAGCCGTCGGTTCAGCCCCTTGGCGCGCGCGGTGCGGACATAGTCCTCGCGGATGACCTCGAGCAGGCTCGAGCGGCCCATGCGGGCGATGTAGGCGGCCTGGCCCAGCCCCAGCACGATCGCGGGCCCGATGACGAGCTGAAGGTTCTCGAGCGGGTTGGTGAAGAAGCCGACGCCCACCATCGGCGCGCGATAGCCAAACCAGAACAAGAGGCCCAGCACGATCAGCATGCCGATCCAGAAGCCGGGCACCGCGATGAACAGGATGCTGATGAAGCGCGCGATGCTGTCAGCCACTGTATTGGGCTTGAGCGCGCTGATGATGGCCACCGGGATGCCGACCAGCCACGACAGCACCACGGAGATCAGGGCGATCTCGGCGGTGAGCGGCCCGCGCCGCAGGATCATGTCGGCGACGCTCTCGGAGCGGAAGAAGGAGCGGCCGAAATCGCCCTGCACGATGTCCTTCACCCAGCGCAGGTACTGCAGCCACAGCGGGTCGCTCAGTCCCAGCTCGGCCATGAAGTTGGCGCGCTGCTCCGGGGTGAGCTTGGTCATGCCCTCGGGACCGAAGATCGCGACCAGCGGGTCTCCCGGCAGGATGCGCATCACCACGAACACCATGATGGACACGCCGACCACGGTGAGCACCCCGAACACGAAACGCCGCGCGATGTAGCTGTACAAGGCGCCTCCCTCTACCACGCTCGGCCTTTGCGGCCTGTCGTTGGCCGCATCATAGGGCGGGTTCGGGGGCGGAAGCGACTCTTATGACGGCCGGCTATGACGGCAAGAGGGCGACCACGCAGATGCCGATCCAGATGATGATGGCGAGCGCCAGCGGCCGGTCGGACAGGACGGCGTCGGTCGGCGATTCGCCGCCCTCCTGATGCTCGACGACGTACCAGTAGCGATAGAAGCCGAAGATCACCAGCGGGATGGTGGCGACCAGCTTCGGGTTCGATGAGATCACGAACAGGCTGTAGAAGATCAGCGCGCCCGTCGCCGACATCTCGGCGTAGCGGTCGATCAGCCTCTTGGAGTACATGCCGAGCACCTCGCGGGCATCGGCACCGTGGGTGCCGAGCTCCTGACGGCGCTTGATGGAGGCGAGATAAAGGGCAAGACAGAGGGTGGTGATGGCCATCCAGCTCGACAGCGGCACGCCGAGTGCCAGCGAGCCGGCATAGACCCTGAGCACGAAGCCGACGGCGATGGAGAAGAGGTCGAGCACCGGCTGGTGCTTCAGCCAGTAGGTATAGGCGACGTTCAGCGCCAGGTAGGCGAAGATCGCCATCATCGTGTCGGCCGACCAGAACCAGCCGGCGACCAGCACGACGTAGCAGCCGGCGAGCAGGGCGACCGCGGTCGGGATCGACACGGTGCCGGCCGCCAGCGGCCGCGAATACCGCTTGGTCGGATGGGTTTGATCGCGCTCGACGTCGTTGATGTCGTTCAGGATGTAGGTGGCCGAGGAGGCGATGCAGAACAGCCCGAAGGCGATGAAGGCATCGGCCACCAGGCCGGGATTGGTGAAGACGCGCGCGAACACCAGCGGCGCGAGCACGAACGTGTTCTTTATCCACTGGCGCGGCCGCATCAGCCGCAGCAGCTCGATCATCGGCAGCGGTTTTGTTGGCGCGATCATTCCCCCGCAGTGCTTATACTGGCAAGCAGGAGTGGGGAAAAGCTCGATCGATGCGGCTTGCGATCGTCTATGCAATCATCGCCCTGATCGCGACCGCGGCCAATCTCGGGGCGCAGGCGCTCAGCGTCCGCGTCTGGACCGGCCTGTGGCATATCGAGATCTCGGTGCTGGTCGGCACGGCGGTTGGGCTGGTCCTGAAATACGTCCTCGACAAGATCTACATCTTCCGCTTCAAGGCCGACGACGCCCTCCACGACCTGCAGACCTTCATCCTCTACACCGGCATGGGCGTGGTCACGACCCTGGTGTTTTGGGGCTTCGAGTTCGGCTTCTATCAGGCCTTCCAGGACAAGAGCCTGCGCTATCTCGGCGGCCTGATCGGGCTCGTTCTCGGCTACTGGGCCAAGTACCACCTCGACAAGCGCTTCGTGTTCCGGGTCGCCGCGTCATGAGGCCGGTGTCGTCCTGGGGCCGCCTGTCAGCCTTGCCGCACGACGTGGTCGAGCTCAGCGACCGCAGCCGGATCGCTGCCGAACTGGCGAAGAGGCGACCCGGCATCGCTTACGGGATGGGCCGTTCCTACGGCGACGCCTGCCTAAACCCGGAAGGCACGCTGTGGCGCACCGCGGGCCTCGACCGCTTCATCGCCTTCGACGAAGCGAGCGGCCGCCTGCGCTGCGAGGCCGGCGCCACGCTGCGCGAGATCCAGGACGTCTTCCTGCCGCGCGGCTGGGGCCTGCCGGTGCTGCCGGGGACGCGCTTTGTGACGGTGGGCGGCGCCATCGCCAACGACGTGCACGGCAAGAACCACCATGAGACCGGCACCTTCGGCGATCACGTTGTGTCGTTCACGCTGCAGCGGACGGACGGCGAGCAGATCGCGAGCGGTCCTGGTGAGCGGCCGGACTGGTTCGCCGCCACCGTGGGCGGGCTTGGCCTCACCGGCGTGATCGTCGAGGCCGAACTGCAGCTGCGGCGCGTGCCGGGCCCCTGGCTCGACACCGAGACCATCGCCTACTCGGGCCTCGACGCGTTCTTCCAGCTGTCCGACGAATCGCATCCCGCCTGGGAGCATGCCGTCTCCTGGATCGACTGCACGTGGGGCGAGGCCGTGCGCGGCCTGTTCCTGCGGGCGCGGCCGGCCGCCGATCAGCAGCGGACGTGGCGGGGCCGCGAGCTTGCCATGCCGCTGGTGCCGCCGCTGTCGCTGGTGAACCGCCTGACGCTCAAGCCGCTCAATCGCCTCTACTGGATGCTGAACCAGCGCCAGCTCGGCCGCCGCGTCGAGCACTACGTGCCGTTCCTGTTTCCGCTCGATGCCATCGCCGACTGGAACCGCATGTACGGGCCGAAGGGCTTCTACCAGTATCAATGCGTCGTGCCGCGCGAGTCCGGACCCGCGGCGGTCCGCGAGATGCTGACGGCGATCGCACGATCGGGCGAAGGCTCGGTGCTGGCAGTGCTGAAGACGTTCGGCGAGCGCTCGCCGCAGGGCCTGCTGAGCTTCCCCATGCCGGGCGTCACGCTCGCGCTCGACTTCCACAATCACCCAGGCCTCGAGGCCCTGTTCGAGCGGCTCGACGCCATCGTGGCGCAGGCTGGCGGCCGGCTCTATCCCGCCAAGGATGCCCGCATGCCGCGCGCTTTGTTCGAGGCGACCTATCCGCGGCTCGGCGAATTCATCAAGTACCGCGATCCAGGCATCAGCTCGGCCATGTCGCGCCGCCTGATGGGAAGCTAGTGAGGCCCGCATGAGAATCGTCGTCATCGGCGCCACCTCCGGCATTGCCGAGCAGTGCTGCCGGCTCTGGGTGCAGCGCGAAGCCTGTGACTTGCTGCTGGTGGCGCGCGACGGCGCCAAGGCTGGACGCATCGCCGAGGACCTGCGCGTGCGCAGTCCGGCCTCGACGGTCGAGGTCGTGACCCTCGACTTCCTCGACGCCGCCGCCATCGGCCGTCTCGCCGCCGAGGCGGCGCTGAAGCCGATCGACATCGTGCTGATCGCCCACGGCATGCTGCCCGAACAGACGCGTGTGCAGGCCGACCTCGGGCTCTGCCGCGACACCATCGAGATCAACGCCGTCTCGCCGGCGCTGTTCGCCGAAGCCTTCGCCCAACATCTCGCGCAGGCGGGGCGCGGCACACTCGCCCTCATCGGCTCGGTCGCGGGCGATCGCGGCCGCAAGGCCAACTACAGTTACGGCGCCTGCAAGGGCTTCGTCGAGCGCTATGCCGAGGGCCTGGAGCATCGTCTTGCAAGCAGCGGCGTGCGGGTCGTGCTGATCAAGCCCGGCCCGACCGACACGCCCATGGCTGCTTCCTACAAGGCACGTGGCGTCAAGCTCGCCTCCGTCGAGGAAGTCGCCCGGATCTCCGTGCGAGGCATCGACGCCGGTCGGCCGATGTTCTACGCGCCTCCCCGTTGGGCGCTGATCATGCTCATCGTGCGCAACCTGCCGCGATTCGTCTTCAATCGCTTGAACATCTAGCCCCCGATCTAGCCTGGGAGCGACGCGCCGGTGTCGCGACAGAGCGAGCTCACCTCGGCGCGCTCGCGCTCGGTGCTGGCGATCCCGACGACCACGAACTCGAGATTGGCGCGGGTGCCCATCAGCACGCCGACATAGGGTTCCATGCCGACCCAGGCGCCGGTGCCGTTGCGGCCTCTCACCTCGCCGCACACGGTGATCAGGCCGGTGCCGTTGCGGGCGCCGGCCATTCGGCCGAACTGAACTGACCCGGGATCCTTCATCCACTTGGTGACCCCGGCCACGACGGCCTCCTGCTGGCGCGCGTCGAGCGTCACTTTCGCACCGGCCTCGATCGTCGTGCCCGGCGGCGCCGCCGGCAGATCGCTGTAGGGACCCGTCAACGACACAGGATGATGCGCCGTGTCGGGCGCGGACGCAGGAACGCACGCGCTGGCGCACGCGAGCGCAATCGCGCAGAAAAGGAGCCGGGCTGAGCTGCGCATGATCTCCCTTCAAACGCAGGGTCGGCCCCGAGCCTAATCCGCCTCGCGATGCGTTGCCACCAGGACAATTCTCTTCGCAGATGCTGCAAGCGGCATGGCGGTGATATCGTCCGCCGTCTTTTTCGAGGGAGATGTCATGACCGCGAAACTTACCGCGCCGCAACGCCTGCGCGCCGTGCTCGCCGAGCCCGGCCTGATCGTCATGCCGGCCGTCTACGATGGGTTATCGGCAAAGCTGACGGCCGCGGCAGGGTTCAAGACCGCCTTCCTCTCGGGCTCCTGCGTTGCGGCGAGCCGGCTCGGCGGGCCCGACCTCGACCTGCTCTCCTTCGGCGAGATGTTCGACTCCTTTCAGATGGTGCACGGCGCGGCTCCCGAGCTGCTGATCCTGGCCGACGGCGACCACGGCTATGGCAACGCCATGAACGTGCAGCGCACGGTCAGCGCCTACGGCCGCGCCGGCGCCGCCGCCATCCTGATCGAGGACAAGATCACGCCGCGCGCGCTCACGGCCGCCGGCAAGCCCTGCCTGCCGCGGGCCGAGGCGCGCATGAAGATCCGCGCCGCCGTCGAAGCGGCGAAGGACTCCGGCATCCTTGTGCTCGCCCGCACCGATTGCCGGCCGACCCAGGGCATCGACGAGGCGGTGGCACGCATCGAGATGTATGTCGAGGAGGGCGCCGACATCCTGTTCCTGGATTCGCCCGCCGACAATGACGAGATCGCCCGCGCCATCGCCGCCGCCAAGGGGCGCCCGTCGTTCGTCGTGCTGTCGCCCGGGGCGCCGCGCGCCACGCCCTCGCAGAAGGAAGCGGAGAGACTGGGATTCAAGATCGGCACCTTCCCGACCGGCCTGCTGTCTCCTGCGGCCGCCGGCATGAAAGCCGGCCTGGCTGCGCTCAAGGCCGGCGAGTCGGAGGCGAAGTCCGCGCTGCCGCCGCCGGAACTGCGCGCCACGCTGGGCTACGGCGACTACGACAGCAAGGCCAAGCCGTTCATCGTCAGCTGACAAGGAAGAAGGCGGGCATCAGGCCCGCCTTCCCCTTTCATAGGTCGATCTTGAAGGCTCAGCCGCCGGACTGCGACGCCGGTTGGCGCCGTTCGTACTTGTAGTCCGGCATCGCCTTCAGCGAGTCCTTGGTCCAGTTGGTGGTGATCACCAGGGACTTGCCGTCGCGCGAGAACTTGAGCTCGTTCCACTTCACCGCGACGTCCTTGGAACCGACGCCCAGGAAGCCGCCGACCGAGACCACGGCAGTCTTGATGGCGCCGCTGTTGTCGACATAGAGGTCCACCACCTTGCCGACGGACTCGTGATTCTCGTTGCGCACGGTGGCGCCGACGATGGCGTTGGCCGACATGTCACCGGAGGCGTTGAAGTCGCCGGTCGAGGTGGTCGATGCCTGGTCCGCGGGCCTGCTGGTGCGGTCCCCCGGCTTCGTCGAATCAGCCATGCGGTCGCCCGCCCGGGCGGTGTCGCTCGGCCGCGCCGTCCACGGCCCGGTGTCGGTGAAGACCTGGCCTCGGTAGGATTCGTTGCCGTACTTGTACTCCGGCTTCGCCTTCAGCTCGTCCTTGGTCATGTTGACCATGACCTTCTCGCCGTTATCCGAGATCTTGAGATCGGACCAGGCGATGCGGACCTCACGGTTGCCGACGCCGAGGAAGCCGCCGACGCTCACCATCACGCTGTCGACCTTGCCGTCCTTGCCGATATAGATCGACTTGATCTCACCGATCGTCTCGTTCTGCGCGTTCTTGATGTTGCGACCGATCAGCTTGCGAGCGTCGGCCGGAGCCATCGTGGTCGTCGCCGTCGACGTCGCGGGCGGCGGGCTGGTCGCCTGCTGCTGCGCATAGACGACAGTGGCGCCGCAGGTCAAGGCGCTAGCGAGTAGGATGTGTTTCAACATGTGGTCACTCCCTATGAATGTCCGATACCGGGCTAACGGGTCGCCGGTTGGGTCGTTGCCTGCTCCGCCTCAGCGTCGCGGCCGCGGGGGCCCCGGGAGGGGACGGACGTCGGGCGGCGTCGGGACGGCATCACGCGGCAACTCGCTCAGCTGCTCGTCCTGCTGCACGCCGGGCATCGGCATCACCGCCTGGTTCTTGGAGTTGGGGCCGGTCGTGGCGCCGGTGCCGCCCACCACCGCCGGTCCCGACTCCGGCATCTTCGAGGCGTCGATGACTCGCGCCGGTCCTTGCGCGTGCAGGACGGGCACACAGAGCGTCAACGGCAGCGTGGCGAGCACGGCCACGAGGAGGGAAGGTCTCATCTGCACCTCCATGGAGTTTCCTCAGTCAACACCCTCTGAAAGCAGGACGTTGCGCGGGAGATGACCAAACCTTGACCGATTTTCTTCGCCTCTCGCCGGCAGGTTCCCTGGTCGCAGCCTAGTCACAGGAGCTTGTCGGCGAAGGCGTTACACAGGGAGCCTGACACGTACCATTCTCCCGGTAGGTCGGAATGCCGCCCCATTCATTGCCGCCGCGCCGGCCGTCGTCTCCGCACGCTGCGGCAGCAGCCGATCGGCCGAACGAATTTGCCGAAGCCGCAGCACGGCTGTTTCAGGAACGCACCAAGCGGCTGCAGGCCGACCCGCCGTTGCCCCCGATCGATCTGTCCGAAGGCGAAGCCTATCCGTCGCCGCTGCGACGGGCGCTCCTGCCGATGCGGGATCTGAGGCGGGCCCTTCTGATCGCGCCCATTGCCATAGCCGGTTATCTCGCCTTCTGGTTCCTGTTCATGGAACCGTCAGCCCCTGCGCCGCCGGCAAGCCATGCGATCGAGGCCAAGGCCGAGGCGCGTGCCGCCGTCGAAGCAGCCGGCCCCGCCGCCGTGCGCCAGGACGTCGTGGACGTGAAGGCAACGCCTCCGCCCCAGCCTGAGCCGGTGGCGCCGCCACCGCCTGCGCCTCCTCAATCGAGTACGGCGCCGCTCACGAGGGAAGAGATCAAGGAGATGCAAGGCAAGCTCGGCGCTGCCGGTTTCGCCGCCGGTCCGGTGGACGGCATCGTCGGCCCGCAGACCCAGGCCGCCCTGCAGCGCTACACCCAGGCGCGCAGCCTGCCCAAGCCCGAGCCGACGCTGGAAGTGCTGTCGCGCCTGCGCGCCGAAGTACCCTGAGCCTGACGCCGAATTGGCGTCAGTTGCCGGCGGTGAACGGCCCGATCTTCGCCGCCGCGAAGGCGGGCCGTGCCTGGATCGCGCTCCACCATACCGCAACTCGTGGATGACGTGCCGCGGTCATCTCGTCGGGCGCAATCTCCTCGTCGATCCGCTTGACGAAGGGCACCGCGGCGATGTCTGCCAGCGAATAGTGGTCGCCGACGAGCCACGCGCTCTTGCTGAGCGCCTCTTCCATGCGATCCAGCAGTCCGACTTTGAGCTTGTCGCGCGCCTCGCCACGCTCCTCCTCGGTGTAGGGCCGACGTGCCGTGCGCAGCCACGCCTCGCGCCGCTCCTTGCTGGGCACGCGAGCGAGGTTCGCGGCCAGCTCTGCGTCGGACCACTTCGAGGCGATCTGGGCCATGCCATGAGCCCAGTTGAACACGATCAAGTTACCGATCAGCCCGTCGATGTGGCGGATCCAGTTGCGCATGACCGCGCGGTCGAATGCGTTATTCGGCCGCAGCGGCGGATCGGGATGCGTCTCGTCGAGGTATTCACAGATCGTGCCGCTCTCGTAGAGCGAGCGACCGTCCTCGAGGATCAGCAACGGGATTACCCCGTTGGGATTGAGCTTCAGGAAGGCCGGGGAATGGTGCTCCATCTTCGTGAGGTCGATGATCTTGCCCTCGAAGGCCAAGCCCTTTTCGGCAAGACAAAGGCGAACACGTCGAGATGCCGAAGATCGCCAGCCATGGTAGAGAGTGTACATTGACGCACCTTAGCCCAGCCTGTGTGGGATGAGTCACATAAGCGTTCGTAGTGTGTGTGCCAGCGTACAGGGCGTCTCGGGAACCGCGGAGTATTCTGGTGTCATATTACGAAACGGCCGCCAACGACGAGCCGGCCAAAGGGCGCCGCGTTGACGGTCGCCGTCAGCGCAGCGAACGCACCCGCCTCACGATCATCGAAGCCTATCTCGAGCTGTTGCGGCGCGATCCGCGTATGCCGACGGCGGCGCGGATCGCTGCCGAAGCCGGCTATTCGACACGCTCGATCTTCGAGCGGTTCAACGATCTCAACGCGCTGACGCTCGCCACGGCCGATCATGCGATCGTCCAGGGCCAGGCCGACGCGGTGCCGCGCGACGCCGATGCCGACCGACCGATGCGTATCCGCTCCCACGTCGCCGTCCGGGCGCAGGCCTGCGAGCGTTGGTTATCGTTGTGGCGCGTGCTGGTCGCGACGCAGCACGAGCTCGCCGAGCTCAAGACGCGCGTGACGTTGGTGCGACTTGCCAATATCGAGCGCATGCGGCTGATGTATCGGCCCGAGCTTTCGGTCATGAGCGAGCTCGAACGCGAGCAGGTCCTGACGGCGCTCGCCACGCTGATCAGCTTCGAGAGCTGGGACCAGATGCGCAACTGCCACAAGCTCTCTTCGGAGGACGCCCAGGCGATCTGGCGCTCGGCGATCGACCGCATGTTGCCGCCGACCCCGATGCGTGGTCTCTAAGTCCGCGTCCTGCGATTGGCGCGACTTCGAAGCCAGGTGGCCAGCACCAGCGTGGACACAAGTCCGATCACGGCCATGATCAGAACGGCCGTGCGCGGCCCGAGTTCGGTGGCGAGGACACCCGCCGCCAGGACGCCGAGCGGTCCGGTGCCGATCCCGACCGTCACCAGGCCCATCAGGCGCGATCGCATGTCGGCCGGGGCCTCGGTTAACATCAACGTGGTCTGCATGTTGCTGAAGCCCGCCGTGCCGAAGCCGCCCAGCACCAGCACGGTGAAGGCGAGCCAATAGGACGGCGACAGCGCCATCACGATCAGCGCCACCATGAACAGCGCGGCGCCGCCGGCGAAGGCGAGCCGGCGGTCCATCCGGATCATGCCGGCCGCGATCAGTGCTCCGCCGAGCAGGGCGCCGATCGGCTCGGCAGCGGCCAGCAATCCGACCAGCGCCGGCGACACATGGAAGGCGCTGATGCCGAGTGGCGCCACCAGGCCGGAATAGGCGAAGGCGAAAGCATTGGTGACGACCGTGATGCCGTAGACCAGCAGGATGGTGGGCCGTGTGCGCGCAAATGCCAGCCCTTCGGCGATCTCCGCCGGAATGCGCCCGAGATCGAGTCGGCGCGTGATCTGCGGATGGGCGAGGCCAGCCAGCGCAAAGGCGCCGCCGAACTGGACCAGGGCGGTGAGCGTGTAGGCGCCTTTCATGCCCAGCCACTGGAACGCGACACCTCCCAACAGCGGACCGATCATGCGGGTCGCGGCGTTGGTGGCCGAATCGAGGGCGATGGCCGGTACGATGCGATGGGATCCCGCGACCTCGCCCACCATGCGGCGGCGCGTCGACATCTCGGTGGACCACATCGTACCCGACAAGAGATTGCCCAAAGCGACATGCCACAGATGGAGCTGGCCGGTAGCGGCGAGGGTGGCCAATAAAGTCGACACCGCGGCGGGCACGACCAGCGCCAGCATGACGATGGTCTTGCGGTTGACTGCTTCCGACACCGCTCCGGCGAAGGCGCCGAACAGGAGCTGGGGCAGCTGGCGCGCCGCCACCACGCCGGTCGCGGCCAACGCCGACCCCGTCACTTCATAGGCGAACAGGCCGGATGCCAGCAGCTCCAGCCAGCGCATCGCATTGGCGAAGGCGCCGACCAGCCACAGCCGCAGGAAGTCCGGTGTCTTGAGCAGTTCCCCGATGGGCCCATTCATTAGGCTCTTTTTATCGCGTCATCCCGAGCGGAGCGAAGCGAAGTCTAGGGACCTGTTCTTGCGTTGCCGCATGAGTCGGTGGCGGTAGGCCTATCGCCCGATCTCGTCCAGGCTGACGCCGGTGGTCTCGATGCGGAACTGCCAGGTCACCCAGGCGCCGAGCAGCGAGCTCGCGATCAGCACCGTCAGCAGGAAGTGGATGCCCAGATCGGCCAGCAACACGGGGAAGAGAAACGCGGTCATCACCGCGCCGACCTTGGCGAAGGCGGCGGCAAAGCCCGCACCCTTGCCGCGGATCGCCGTGGGGAACACTTCGCCGGCCAGGAGATAGGTCTGGGCGTTGGGGCCTACATTGGTCATGAAGTTGAACAGCATGAAGCCGCCGAACAGCAGGAAGCTTTTCATCGGTTCGGTCGCACCAAGCGATAGCGTTGCGAGGCCGAGCCCGACGGCGCAGCCGATGAAGCCCGCGACCTGCAGGCGAATGCGCCCGAGGCGGTCGGCCAGCAGCACCGCGGCCAGGATGCCTACGATCAGCAGCACATCGAGCAAAGCGGCACCTTTTGCCGCCGTGATGTCGCGCGCGATCAGGGCGCTGACGTTGTGGGCCGCGATGGTCTCGTGCCCCATCGCCCTGGTGAGGATGATGGGGGTGAAAATGCCGATGCCGTAAGTGGAGAGATCCTGAAGGAACCATGGCACCGAGGCGAGGATGGTGGCCCGCCGGCCCGGCAGAACGAAGAGCTCGCGCCAGCCTCCGGTCTGGCTTGACCGTGTCGATGCCATGCGGTCTTGGGCAGGGGGGAAGGTCAAGCGAACCTGCTTGGGATAGGGCGGCTCGCGTTCGAGCAGGCGGGCCAACTCGGCTTCAGCCTCCGCCTTGCGACCTTGGCTCATCAGCCAATGGCCGCTGTCGCTGATCGTAAGGCGGCCGAGCATGACCAACAGGGCCGGTACGATCGCCGTGGCATACATCCATCGCCAGGCACTGATTTCAGGCAGATTGGACAGGATAAGGAAGCCTACGACTGTGCCGATCAGTGCCCCAACCGCCTGGAAGGCAAAGGCGCTCAACACAAGCTTGCCGCGATCCCTGCTCGCAATGCTCTCGGAGATCACGAGGTGCGCCGTGGGGTAATCACAGCCCAGCGCCAGCCCGACGCCGAACAGGAAGAACAGCGTCAAGGCAAAGGTCGGGCTCCAGGTCAGGCCCGTCAGGAACAGGGTGAAGACCAGCATCTCCACCACGAACATGCGGCGCCGGCCGTAGATGTCGGCGAGCCCACCCATCGCGATGGCGCCGACCATGATTCCGGCGAGCGGCGCGGCGCTGACCAGGCCCCTTTCGGCGGGGGAGAGGCCGAAGTCCTTGACGACAAGCGGCAGGGCCACGCCCGTCATGAACACGACCAGTCCTTCGAAGAATTTGCCGGCCGATGCGAGCAGCCAAATCCGCCACTGCATGGCGGTCATCGGGACGAAACGTGTGGGAGTGCCGTCCGGCCAGAAGGGAGTTTGGTCGATGTAGCTCTGGACGGTGCGCAGCGGCTCGGTCATGTCATGACATACTTAAATGAAGGAATATTGCGAGGAAATGTCATGTTGAGACGCAGCCTGTTTGCCTGCCTTGCCGCGCCGATGGTCGTGCGCGGCTCGAGCGCCGGCGCGCAGGCGGCCTGGCCCAGCAAAACCGTGCGTTTCATCGTGCCTTTCGCGCCGGGCGGTGGCACCGACACCGTGAGCCGCCTCATCTGCGACCAACTCGCGCGCAGCTTCGGCCAGCAGTTCGTGGTCGACAACAAAGGCGGCGCCGGCGGCAATATCGGCACCGCCGAGCTCGCGCGGTCGGCGCCCGACGGCTACACGATCGGGCTGATCACGGTGGCGAGCCATACGCTCAATCCGATGCTCTATAGCAAGCTGCCGTACGACGCCGATCGCGATATCGTCGGCGTCTCGCGTGTTGCCGTGCTGTCGAACCTGTTGGGCGTGCCGCAGTCGCTGCCGGTGAGCACCGTCGCGGAGCTGATAGCGCTTTGCAAGAAGGAGCCGGGCAAGTACTCTTTCGCATCGTCAGGACCGGGCACCTCGCTCCATCTCAGCGGCGAGCTCTTCAAGGCAATGGCCGGGGTCGACATCGTGCACGTGCCCTACAAGGGCGCCGGTCCCGCCTACAACGACCTGCTGGCCGGGACCGTGCAGATGATGTTCGCCAACATGCCGTCGATGCTGCCGCAGGTGCGCGGCGGCAAGCTCAAGGGGCTGGGCGTGACATCGGCCGACCGTTCGAAGGCCGCGCCCGAGATCCCTGCCATCGCCGAGACGCTGCCGGGATACGTCGCCACGTCGTGGTATGGCGTCGGCGCGCCGGCCGGCACGCCGGAGCCGATACTCACCAGGCTTGAGGGCGCCATCGCCGCGGCGTTGAAGCAGCCCGAGATCCAGAAGCGCTGGGCCGACGACCTGGGACTCGACATCCCGCCGTCCGGCCGCGCGGGCTTCGACGCTTTCCTGGCGCAGGATCGCAAGCTCTGGGCGCCGGTGGTCAAGGCATCCGGCGTTAAGCTCGATTGATGGTTGCCGTCGCGCCATGCAACGGCGGCGCGGACGGATCGTTGAAATTTGATGGGCAAGTCCCTGCCTCACGCCATCGCCATGGAAGCCCGTCAGGTCGACGAGCTGCCGCGTGGTGACGGCTGGCAATTCGAGCCGAAGTGGGACGGGTTCCGCTGCGTGGCGAGCCGCGACGGCGGCAAGATCGAGCTGCTGGGCCGGTCGGGCAAGAGCCTCGCTCGTTACTTTCCCGAAGTCGTCGCTGCACTCGCGGAGCTCGCCGTGACGCGCTTCGTCTTTGATGGCGAGCTCGTCATCCCGGTCGGCAAGGTCCTGTCGTTCGACGCGCTGCAGATGCGGCTTCATCCCGCGGCAAGCCGCATCCGCAAACTCTCCGTCGAGACGCCCGCCGTGCTGATCGTCTTCGACCTTCTGCGTGCCCCCCATGCAGAGCTTGCGGATCGGCCGCTGTCGGAGCGGCGGGCCGCCTTGGAGAAGCTGTTTGCCCGCCTCGGTGGCGCGATCCCTCTGCGATTGTCGCCCGCCACCACCCGGCGTGCCGAAGCGTCACGCTGGCTGGCGCGGGCCGGTGGCGGCGCGCTCGATGGCGTCGTCGCCAAGCGCCTCGACGAGCCGTATCGCGCCGGCGAGCGCGCCATGCTCAAGATCAAATGCCTGCGCACGGCGGACTGCGTTGTTGGCGGCTTTCGCTACGGCACAGGCACGCGGCAAGTAGGCTCGCTGCTGCTCGGCCTCTACAATGAGCAAGGTCAGCTCGACCATGTCGGATTCACCTCGGCCATATCCGACTCCGAGCGGCCGGCGCTGACACGCAAGCTCCAGAAGCTGCGCGGCGGGCCCGGGTTTACCGGGGATGCGCCAGGCGGACCGAGCCGCTGGTCGACCGAACGCAGCGGCCAATGGGAGCCGTTGCGGCCGCGCCTGGCGGCGGAGGTGCAGTACGACCACGTGACGGGCGATCGCTTCCGGCACGGCACGCGCTTCGTGCGATGGCGGCCCGACAAGCTGCCGCGGCAATGCACCAGAGAACAGCTGCAGGCCGAGGCACGGCCCTCGCGGCTCGTCCGTGAGCTGCGCTTATAGGAACTGCCGCAGTGTCGCCAGCACAACCAGCGCACCCACCGCCATCACCAGGCTGCCCAGCGAGATGATGTAGAGCGCGCGGACCGGCGACAGGCGGGCCATGGAAGCGGCGATCCAGAAAAAGGGATCGTTGACGTGGCAGATCGCCATCGAGCCCGCGCCGACGGCGGCGGCGGCGAGTGCGCGGCCCATGGCGCTGTCCAGGCCCAGTGCCGGCAGCATCGGCTCGATCATGCCCGAGGCCGTGAGGACGGCGGTGAGGGAGTTGCCCTGCATGGTCTTGACGATGGCCGCGGCGATGAACGGCGTCAGGATGCCGTAGCGTGGATGGAGCGCCTGCTCGGCCAGCAGCTCGGAAATGCCGCTCTCGTTCAGCACATGCGAAAGCCCGCCGGATGCGCCGACGGCGAGCAACAAAGGCGCCCAGGAGCGGCCGGCCAGCAGGGACGGCTGCCAGCGGCCGGCGAACAGCACGCCGAGTGTGATCGCGATGACCGTCAAGGTCGCCGGAGCGGACATGCCGAGATAGAAGTCGCGCAACTGGCCGAGGCCGAACGGCGCACCAGGTATCTGAGCCACCGACTGGGCGATCAGCAGGGCCAGGGGGATGGCGACCGCAAGCCAGGCCCAGCGCAGGTGTCCCGCGGTCTGGTCGGTCGGGACCTGGCGCGAGACGTGCCACCATCCCAGCGCGGCGGCGATGAGGGCCAGAGGCACGCCGACGATGGCCACGCTGCGCGGCGCGATCTTCAGTACCGATGCGGTCGTGACGGCGAGCGGCGAGGGCGCGACCAGGGCGGCGACGGCAAGCAGGGTGAGTGCCAGCCCGAGCGCGCGGCGCGGCGCGTCCTGGCCGGCGGGTTGCAGCAGCGCCAGCGCGCCTGCCGGCGAGCCGCCCAGGCCGGCCAGCACCCCGGCGGCGGCGGCGGTGCCGGTGCCGAGCGGCTGGTGCAGCGCCAGGGCGGAGACCAGCGAACCGGCGATGACCAGCAGGCCGGCCTGTTCGACGGCCGCCGCGAAGCCCTGGCCGAAGGCCGTGGTGACGGCATAAATCGCCATGTCGGACGCGATCGCATAGATGGCGACGGTGGCGAGGATGGCGAGGAAGACGGGGAGGCGCAGGCGCTCGATGAACAGCACGATCGCCACGACGGCGAGCGGCACGAGCAGTGAAGCGAGAAGCATGTCGGGAAGACATTAGCGGCAGCTTGCCGGTGAGGCTATAGTCGGACGGTGCGCCTTGTCCTTGCCTTGTTGCTTGCTCTCGGCTCCGCGACCTCCCTACGCGCCGAGCCCGTCATGCGGGTCGAGGGCAAGGAATTCATCGCGCCCGACGGCAGCAAGTTTCAGATCAAGGGCATCAACGTCAGCAACTGGCTGATGCCCGAAGGCTACATGTTCAAGTTCAAGGTGTCGGATTCGCCGCGGCAGATCTTCGCGGCCTTCGACCGTCTGCTCGGCCCCGAGCGTGCCCGCCAGTTCTGGCGGGACTTCCGCGAGAACTACATCGGGCGCGACGACATCCGCTTCATCAAGTCGGTCGGCTTCAACACCGTGCGTATCCCGCTGTTGTGGCGCCTGTTCATGGACGAGCAGGGTGAGATTACGGGCGACAGCTGGCAGGTGCTCGACCGAGCGCTCGGCTGGATGCGCGAGGAAGGTCTCTACGCCATCATCGACCTGCACGCCGCGCCCGGCGGCCAGACCGGCGTCAACCACGACGACGGGCCGGGCTATCCCCGGATGTTCTACGTGCCACAGGACCGCCGGCTCACCATCAAGCTGTGGCAGGCGATCGCCCAGCGCTACGCCGGAAACCCGGTCATCCTGGGTTACGACATCCTGAACGAACCGATCGCGCCCTACCACGACATGGCGACGCTCAATCCGCGACTGGCGCCGTTCTACAAGGAGGTGACGGCGGCGATCCGCGAGATCGATCCGCACCGCATCATCATTCTGGGCGGTGGTCAGTGGAACCAGAGATTCTCGATGCTGGGCGAGCCTTTCACCGACAATCTCGCCTACACCTATCACGCGTTCTGGGCGAGCACGAAGCGGGACACGATCCAACGTCATCTCAACTTCTCGAACCGCTATAACGTGCCGATCTTCCTGAGCGAGAGCGGCGAGTTCACCGACGAGTGGAACGCCGCCTTTCGCAAGCTGCACGAGACGCACGGCCTGGGCTGGATGTTCTGGGCCTACAAGAACCTCGACACGTCCTCGACCGTGGTCTCGATCCCGCGGCCCGACAATTGGGACGAGATCGTCGCCTTCGTCGACGGCAAGCAGGAGGACAAGCCGGATGCGGCGGTGATCGACCGCGCCATGGCACAGTTTCTCGACGGCATCCGTTTCAAGAACGCCATGGTCCGCAGCAGCTATCTGGAGTCGCTGGGCCTCGAAGGGGCTCCTTGATCTTTGCCGGGAGCGCGCCACTCCAGTGGCGCGTCTTTCGCTGTTTCAACACCGCTTGAGCGGCACTGGGGTGCCGCGCTCCCGACAAAGAAGTCAGCTCGCGAGCCGCTTTGCGTGATAATCCGCCAGCGCGGTCAGCGCGGCTTCACCGTCGCCTTTGAATGCCGGGCCGTGCATCAGGGCGATGGTGCCGGGCTTCAATCCCGCCAGCCGACGCAGGGTCGGCGCAGCTTGCGGCGTGGCCGGCATGAAGGGGACGGCCTTCTCGGTGGCAATGGCCGGCTCGACGATGTCGCCGCTTGTCGTCGACGGACAGGCGCCGAACTGGGTGAAGATATCGCTGGAGAACAGCGTGGCCGTCGTCTCCTCGTAGATCACGCCGGCATCCCAGTTGTGCGGGACGTGCGGCGTGTCGAGCCAGCGCACTCTTTTGCCGCCGAGATCCAGCACCTCGTCGTTCTTGAGCACGCGCGGCGCCCGGTCGGCCATGTCGGTCAGCCAGATGTTGCAGCCGACCTGGCCGTGCGCCGGCGTGGCGTTGGGCGCCGCGGCGAGCCACTGGTTCAGCGCACCGCTCTCGTCGGCCTCGACGTGGCTGCAGATCGTCCAGCGTAGCCTGTCCAGCGGGATGACGCGCTTCACGGCATCGGACACCAGAGGGAACAGCGAGCGCTGACCGTAGTGGAAGAGCAACGGCTGCTCGGCATCGATCAGGAACTGGTTGAAGGTGAAGCCGGTCGGCCCGACCTGGGGGACGAAGGTCGACAGGCGGTAGATCTTGTCGGCGATCTCTGAGACTTCGGTCTTCATGGCGCGCTCCCAGCAAAGACTATTTGAGAACGTCGATCACCTTCTTATTGAACGCCTCGGCCGCCTCATAGGCAACCCAGTGTCCGGCGCCTTCGATGACGTGCATCTGGAAGTCCGGCTGCAGGGCGCGGAAGAGATCGATGCGTTCCTGGATGTGCGGATAGGTGGTCGAATCGAACTCGCCCCAGATGCCGGTCAGCGGCACCTTCACCCGCGGCAGCACTTCGCTGAGCTTGTAGGCCAGGCCCATGTCGCGGCTGCGCGTCTTGGCGCGCGTGGTGTTCATGATCTGCATGTGGATCGCCACGCCGTCGACGTTGCGCGGATCGTGCAGCATCAGGATCTCGAGATTGCGCCGCGCCTCCGCCGCCAGCGTCTCGGCCGGCATCTCGGCCAGCAACTTGCGGAGTTTGGGGCCGGGCTTGCGCGTGGCCCGGAGGCCGCCGGCGCCGACCATGACGATGCGGCGGATGCGCTCGGCGAACAGGGTGGCGATGTGGCCCGCCACCATGCCGCCGAACGAGAAGCCGGTGATGGCGAAGTTCTGATCGCGCGGCAGCAGCTCCTTCATCGCGGCTTCCACGCAATGCGTCACCGACCACACGTCGCGTACGTCGTCAGGAGGATCGCTGTCGCCCAGCCCCGGCAGGTCGGCGGCATAGATCGTGAAGTGCTGCGACAGCGGCTGAACGTTCCTGATCCAGTGGATCCACGAGCCTGAGCCGCCATGGAACAGCAGCAGGATCGGCTTGCCGGAGCCTTCGCTCCAGCTGTGCCACATCATCTTGCCGCCATTGCCCATCGGGACCAGGACCTTGCGCGAGGCCGTGGCCTCGACGGCGGCGATGTACTCGGCGGCGGTGCGGCCGTCCGCCATGCGCGGCACGGCCGAATAGTCGAGGTTCATTTGCCGATCGCCCCCAGCAGGCGCTCGACGAAGCCCGACGCCTGCTTGCGGTCGATCCAGCGCAGCACTGTCACGAGATCGTGGTCGGGATCGACCCAGACGATATGGCTGCCCCAGCCCAGCGCGAAGTAGCTGCGTTCGGACGCCGCCGCGAACTGACGCCGATTGGTGTTGAGCCACCACATCAGCCCGTAGAACGGCGCGACCGGACAGGGCTTTACCAGCTCCTCGGTCCAGCCCTTGGGCAGGATCTGCTGGCCTTGCCACGCGCCGCCCTGCGCCACCAGGAGGCCCATCAACGCCAAGTCGCGCGCCGAGATCACGATGCCGCCGCCCCAGTGGCCGCCGCCCGGAACCGATACCATCGATTTGCCATCGATCGTCACGGTCGAGGTGCGATAGCCGTCCCACCGCCAGTCCTGCGAGGAGCCGATCGGATCCATGATGCGGCGCTTCAGCACCGACGGCAGCGGCTCCTTGAAGAGTTGCAGCAGCGACAGCGACAGCCGGTTCACGCGCACGTCGTTGTATTCGTAGAAGGTGCCGGGTTTTTTCAATTGCCGCCGCGTGCCCTTGGGCGCCTCGGCGACGGCGAGCCCGACCACGCGATTGTGGTCGATGCGGTCTTCCTTGCCGAACAGCGTGCCCTGCCATTCGCTGGTCTGGGTCAGCAGATGCCGCCAGGTGATGTCGCGGTTCTGCTCGCTCTTGAAGCCGTCATCGAGGGCGGAGTCGCCCGCCTTGTCGTCGAGGCTCTTGATCAGTCCGTCGCCCACGGCCAGTCCCGCCAGCAGCGACAGGAAGCTCTTGGCGACGCTGAAGGTCATGTCGGCGCGCGCGACGTCGCCCCATTCGGCCAGAATTTTGCCGCCGCGATAGATAACGCCCGAATGGGCGCCTCGCGGGCTGACCGGTCCCAGCACTTCGTTATCGGGCGGCTTCTCGCCGGAATCGTAAGTCATCACGAACTGCCCGTCGGGCATTTTCATGCTGGCGGGCCACTTGGACTCGGCGGCCTTCGCGTAGGCGATCGCCTCTTTCAATTCATTCATGCCCGCAATCAACATTGGAGCCTGCCCGGGAGCAAGCGTAGAAAACGCAAATGAGCCTGCCCGCTTCGATCACCATTCGCCGGCCTGACGACTGGCATGTCCATCTGCGCGATGGCGCGATGCTGCAGGCCTGCGCCGTGTACACCGCGCGCCAGTTCGCCCGCGCCGTCATCATGCCCAACCTCGTGCCGCCGGTGACCCGCATCGCCGAGGCGGCAGCCTATCGCGACAGAATCCGCAGAGCGGTTCCGGCTGGGTTGGCGTTCGAGCCGTTGATGACCTGCTACCTGACCGACGATGCCGATCCGGTCGAGCTCGCCAACGGCAAGCAGCAGGGCGTGTGGGTCGCGGCCAAGCTCTATCCCGCGCATGCCACGACCAACTCCGCTCATGGCGTGACGTCGATGGACAGGATCGCCCGTGGCCTGGAGGCGATGGAGAAGGCGGGAATGCCGCTCCTGGTGCATGGCGAGGTGACCGATGCCGACGTCGACATCTTCGATCGCGAGGCGGTGTTCCTGGACAAGGTGCTGGCGCCACTGCTGCGCCGCCATCAGGGCCTGAAGGTCGTGCTGGAGCACATCACCACCAAGGAAGGCGTCGCTTTCGTCGAGGCCAATGGCGCCCGAATGGGAGGCACGATCACGCCGCATCACCTCAGCTACAATCGCAACGCCATCTTCAAGGGCGGCATCCGCCCGCATCTCTATTGCCTGCCGATCGCCAAGAGCGAGGAGCATCGCCTGGCGCTGCGCCGGGCGGCGACCTCGGGCAGTGCGCAATTCTTCCTCGGCACCGACACCGCGCCGCATACCGCCGACACAAAGGAATGCGCCTGCGGCTGCGCCGGCATCTTCAATGCGCCGGTAGCGATGCAGGTCTACGCGCAGGTCTTCGCCGAGGAGGGGGCGCTCGATCGGCTTGAGGCCTTCGCGTCGCTGAACGGTCCACGTTTCTACGGCCTGCTGCCCAATGAGGAGCGCATCACGCTTCGTGCCGGTGCGCTCAACGCGCCGGAACGCATCGATGTTGCGGGAGGCAACAAGAGCGTGATTGTTTTTCGTCCCGACACGCCCGTCGAGTGGGTGTTCTGAAGAAGGCTAGGCGGCCGCAGCGCCCTCGTCGCGTCCCGCCATTGCCCGCCCGATGGCGCCGACATCGGCGTGGCTCGAATCGGTCTCGAGCGTCAGTCGCCCGTCGAACATGACGACGATGCGGTCCGAGAGCTGCAGGATCTCGTCGAGATCCTCGCTGACCAGCAGGACGGCGGCGCCGCGATTGCGCGCCTGCACGATGCGGGCGCGGATTTCGGCGACCGCGGCGAAGTCGAGGCCGAAGCAGGGATTGGCGACGATCAGCAGGTCGCCCTCGCTCGACAGCTCGCGCGCCAGCACGGCGCGCTGCACGTTACCGCCCGACAGGCCCTTGATGGCGGCGTCGGGTCCCGGCGTCTTGACGCGATAGGCGTCGATCAGCCGCCGTGCGATCTCGCGCATGGGAGTGCGCCGCAGCCGGACACCGTCGGGCGAGGCGGGAGGTTGGTCGAACGATCGCAGCGCCATGTTCTCGGCGACCGACATGTCGGCGACGCAGGCGTTGCGCAACGGCTCCTCGGGTAGGCAGGCGATGCGATGGCGGATCATCTCTGGTCGGGTCGCGCCATAAGGCTCGTCATGCACCAGGATACGGCCGGCCGCGGCATGGCGCTGGCCGGCCAGGGTCTCGACCAACTCGCGCTGGCCGTTGCCCGAGACGCCAGCAACCCCGACGATCTCGCCGGCGTGTATTTCCAGCGCCAGCTCGTCGACCGCGGGCTGGCCGATATTGTCGGTGACGGACAGGCCTTCGATGCGCAGCACCGCCTTGCCCGGCGCACGCGCCTCGCGTTCGACGGTGGCGCGTGTCTCGCGGCGGCCGACCATCATCTCGGCCATGGTGTCGTTGTCGAGCTCGGCGGTCGGCCGCGTGCCGACAAGCTTGCCGCGGCGCAGGACGGTGACGGTGTCACAGAACGCATTCACCTCACGGAACTTGTGGGTGATGGTGACGATGGTGAGCTTCTTCTCCTCGGTTAGCCTTTTCAGCGTCGACAGCACCTCGTCGGCCTCGTCGGGCGTCAGCACCGAGGTCGGCTCGTCGAGGATCAGCAGGTTCCGCTTGAGGTAGAGCTGGCGCAGGATCTCGCCCTTCTGCTTCTGTCCCGCCGCGAGGTCGGCCACCGGCACGTCGTAGGGCACGCGAAACGGCGTCGTCGCAAAGAAGGCGTCGAGCGCGCGCCGCTCGGCCGCCCAGTCGATCACGGCCGGCAGGTGCTCGCGGCTCAGCACGAAGTTCTCCAGCACCGTCATGTTCGGCACCAGGGTGAAGTGCTGGTAGACCATGCCTAGCCCCAGCTCGTGCGCCTGCTTCGGGTGACCGATCGCGACCTCGCGGCCGTCCAGCATCACCTGGCCCTGGTCGGCGGCGTAGTAGCCCATGGCGCACTTCACCAGCGTGCTCTTGCCGGCGCCGTTCTCGCCCAGCAGCGCATGGAAGGAGCCGGCGGCGATCTTGACCGACACATCGTCGAGCGCGGCCAGCGCCCCGAAGCGCTTGGAGAAGCCGATCAGTTCCAGCGACGGCGCATGGGCGAGCGCCGCGGTCACGCCATCGCCTCGAGCACGGAGGTCGAGCGAGCGACGGCGCCGAACACGCCGCCCTGCATTTCGACCATCTTCAGCGCCGCCATATGGTTGCCGAGATCGGTGGCGCCGGTGCAATCCTCCAGGATCAGGCATTCGAAGCCGCGGTCGTTGGCCTCGCGCATGGTGGTGTGCACGCAGACGTCGGTGGTGATGCCGGTCAGCACGATGTTGTCGATGGCGCGCGTGCGCAGCATCAGCTCGAGGTCGGTGGCGCAGAACGAGCCCTTGCCCGGCTTGTCGATGACCGGTTCACCGGCAATGGGCGCCAGCTCGGGGATGATCTCCCAGCCCGGCTCGCCGCGCACCAGGATGCGGCCGCACGGTCCGGGATCGCCGATGCCGGCGCCGATCTGCCGCGAGCGCCAGCGCTTGTTGGGCGGCAGGTCGGAAAGGTCGGGGCGGTGGCCCTCTCGTGTGTGGATGACGTGCCAGCCCGCTTTGCGCGCCGCGGCGAGCAGCGTCCTGATCGGCTCGATGGGAGCCCGCGTCAGCGTCAGGTCGTAGCCCATCTTGTCGACATAGCCGCCGACGCCGCAGAAATCGGTCTGCATGTCGATCACGATCAGCGCCGTGTTCTCCGGCCGCAGGTCACCGTTCCACGGCCATGGATAGGGGCGCGACTTCACGTGCTTCTTCATGGCCATCTCCTTCCCGCTACCGTACCGCGCCGAGCTCGCCCGGCGCGCCGCGCAGGCTGCGTTCGGGCGAGCAGGAGGCGATCATCAACGCCAAGGTCAGGACATAGGGCGCCGCGCTGAAGAGATAGTAGCCCTGTGTGACGCCGACCGACTGCAGCGCCGGGCTGATGGCGCCGGCCGCGCCGAACAGCAGCGACGCCCACAGGCAGCGCAACGGATCCCAGCGCGCAAAGATCACCAGCGCCACCGCCATCAGGCCCTGTCCGCTGGACAGACCTTCGTTCCAGCTTCCCGGGTAGTAGAGCGACAGGAAGGCGCCGCCGATGCCGGCCGACGCGCCGCCGATCGAGGTCGCGATCAGCCGAACGCGCCCGACGGGCACGCCGATCGCCAGAGCGGCATCGACGCTTTCGCCGGCCAACCGCACGACCAGGCCCCAGCGCGTATTCTTCAGCGCCCAGGCGAGCAGGATCGCGAGCGCGATGCCGACGACGAACAGCGGATTGACCTGCAGCGCCTGCTTGACCTGCGGGATGTCGCTCCACCAGCCAAGCTGGAGGGCGCCGAGGTTGGGCGCCTTGGGCTGGATGAAGGGCTTGCCCAGGAAGAAGGCGAGGCCGGTGCCGAACAGCATCAGGCCGATGCCCATGGCGATGTCGTTGACGCGCGGCAGCTGGCAGATGCCGGCGTGCAAGGCGCCCATCAGTAGGCCGACGACGGCGGCGACCAGCACGCCGAGCCAGGGCGAGTCGCTCGCGAGCGCAACGCCGTAGGCGCTCATGGCGCCCATCACCAGCGTCCCTTCGAGGCCGAGATTGATGCGGCCGGAGCGCTCGGTGAGGCATTCGCCCACGGACACGAAGATGAACGGGGTGCTGACGCGGATTGCGCCCGCCAGCATGGCCAGCGGCACACCCCAGATGCCGAGACTTGCCCCGTCCATCAGCCGGTCTCCCGCCACTTCCACAGCCGCGACCAATCGCGGCCATAGAGGGTCTCGCTGGCCAGGATGGCGACGAACAGAATGCCCTGCAGCACCACGACCGCGGCGTCGGGCAGGTCGAGCCGGCGCTGCAGCAGGCCGCCCGAGGCGCCGATCCCGCCGAGCAGGATGGCCACGGGCACGATCGCCAGCGGATTGTGGCGCGCCAGGAACGACACCAGGATGCCGGTGAAGCCGTAGCCGACAGCGAGCGAGGCGTTGGCGCGGCCATGCACCGCCGCGACCTCGACCATGCCGGCAAGACCCGACGCGGCGCCACCGGCGAAGCAGGCCAGCAGCACGTAGCGGCCGACATCGAGGCCCATCATGCGCGCCGTCTTGGGATTGCCGCCGATCACCTCCATGGCGAAGCCCCAGGTCGTGAAGCGCTGGAACGCCCAGATGAGCAGGCAGGCGACGATGCCGAACACCAGGCCCCAATGTACGTCGGTGCCGGGAATCGGACCGATCATGTTGGCGTCGCCGACCGGCCAGGTCGACGGCTTGTTGAGGCTCGACGGGTCGCGCAGCGGCCCCTCGACGAAATGGTTCATCAAGGCGATGGCGATATAGGTCAGCAGCAGGCTGGAGATCGTCTCGTTGACACCGCGCCACTGCCGCAGCCAACCGGCGAGCGCGATCCACAACCCGCCTACCGCCATGGCGGCGATCGCCATGGCGAGCTGGGCAATCAACGATGGTGCGCTCGACGTGGCGATGCCCGCCGCGGCCGCCGCCACGCCGCCCACGACCAGGGCGCCCTCATTGCCGATCACCACCAGGCCGAGTCGCGCCGGCAAGGCGGTGCAGAGTGCGGTCAGGATCAGCGGCGCCGCGCGAGTCAGCGTGTTCTGCCACGAGAACCAGGTGCCGAAGGCGCCCTGGTACATGAGCTCGAAGGCCTCCAGCGGATCGACGCCGGCATAGACCGCGAGCAGCAGGCCGAACGCGATCGCCGACGCCAGCAGCGCCAGCGCCGGGACCGCGATACGCTCGAGGACTTGCCCCACTTAGAACGCGCTCCACTTGCGCCCGGTCGCCTCACCCTGAGGAGCCACGCGCAGCGTGGCGTCTCGAAGGGTGGGATACATCACGGGTCTTGCCCATCCTTCGAGACGCACGCCTTCGGCGTGCTCCTCAGGATGAGGTGGTCTGGTTTCATCCACCGGATGTCCTTACGACGTCGCGCCGACCACGCCCTCGACGAGGTAGTTCATGCTCTCGAGCTTGGGCTCAGTCGCGACATAGGACGCGCCCGCCGGGATGACGGTGTTGCCCTTGTTGTCCTTGAGCGGCCCTTTGAAGATCGCGAGGCTCCCGTTCAGGATCGCGGTCTTCGCGGCATCGGCCTTCTCCTTGCCGGCCGGCGCTGCCGCGGGACCATAGGCCGAGGTGCGGACGTAGCCTTCCTTGAGTCCGCCGCGCACGAAGTTGCCGGGCGGCTGGCCGGCCTTCATGGCGTTCGCCATGTCGACATAGATGCGCTCCCAGTTCCATTCGGCGCCGGTCAGGTAACCCTTGGGCGCCAGCTTGGCCTGGTTGCAGTGATAGCCGGAGCTGAAAATGCCCGCGCGCTCGGCGGTCTCGACGACCACCTTGGGCGAATCGACGTGGCAGGTCACGACATCGACGCCCTGGGCGATCATGGAGTTGGTCGCCTCGGCTTCCTTGACGGGCAGCGCCCAGTCGCCGGTGAAGATCGCCTGCGTGGTCGCCTTCGGGTTCACCGACTGGGCGCCCAGCGTAAAGGCGTTGATGTTGCGCAGGACCTGCGGGATCGGCTTGGCGGCGACGAAGCCCAGCTTGCCGCTCTTGCTGGTGGCGCCGGCGACGATGCCGGCGAGGTACTGCGCCTCGTCGATGTAGCCGAAGTAGCTGCCGGTGTTCATCGGGTGCTTGCCCTCGGTCCACAGGCCGCCGCAGTGACGGAACTGAATCTTGGGATACCTCGCCGCCATCTTCAGCATGTGCGGGTCGAAGTAGCCGAACGAGGTCGGGAAGACCAAGGTAGCGCCGTCCATGTTGATCATGCTCTCCATCGATTTCTCGACGGCGACGGTCTCGGGCACCTTCTCTTCCTCGACCACCTTCAGGCCGGGCATCTTCTTCAGGACGGCGGCGGCCTCGGCATGGGCCTGGTTGTAGCCGTAGTCGTCGCGCGGCCCGACATAGATGAAGCCGAGGACCAGCGGCTTCTGCGCCCAGGCAGTTCCGCTGAGGCCGAGAGCGGCCGCCCCGGCGGCACCGCCGAGCAGGCCGCGACGGCCGATGGTGAACTTGTCGATCATGGTGTGTTGCCTCCGCGAATGTACCGGCCCCCCAGGCGGCACGATGGCGGCAGCAAGCGGTATGCCACCCCCTTCTAGGGGTCCTCAAAGGCTTGATTTGGCGGGATTTTGCGCATGTCGCCGCCCTTCCGAGGTCACCCTGGCGAGGATCAGGCAGTGGCTCGATTGTATGCAATTTCGGCGGATTGCATTCTATTTGTGCATAGAAAGAACAATTTTTGGCGTTGGCACCGATCTTGTATGCAGAAGAAGCCATGCAGACCGACAATCCGACCCTGGCGGACAAGCTCGCCAGTGCGATCGCCGACGGCATCCTCGACGGCACCCTGCCGCCTGGCATCCGGCTCGACGAAGTGAGCCTGGCGCATCAGCACGGCGTGTCGCGCACGCCGGTTCGCGAGGCGCTGCGCCAGCTCACGACCAGCGGCCTGATCGACATGCGCCCGCGCAAGGGCGCAGTGGTCTCCAAGGCTACGCCCGAGCAGGTCGAGAAGCTGTTCGTCGCCATGGCCGAGATGGAGGCGACCTGCGCGCGGCTCGCGGCCATGAGCATGACGCCGGTCGAGCGGCGGCGGCTGCAGGCGCGCCACGAAGCGATGCTGGCGCTCGCCAAGGCCGGCAACCCCGACGCCTATTCCGACGCCAACGTGGCGTTCCACATGTCGATCTATGCTGGCGCGCACAACGAGCCGATCGCCGAGTTCGCCCGCGGCCTGCGCCGCCGCGTGGCGCCCTTCCGGCGTGCCCAGTTCTGGGTGGAAGGTCGCCTGATGCGCTCCAACCAGGAGCACGACGCCGTCGTGCGCGCGATCCTGTCCGGCGACGCTGCCGGGGCGCATGCCGCGATGCTGCATCACGTCAGCCTGGTGGAGGACGCCTTCGAGGTCTTTTCGGCCGCCAGCGCCGGCTGAGTCCGGCGCAAAGCGAGGCCGCTCCGCGAATTTTGTGCGCTTGTTGATTTGTTCTATCGTCAGTCGATGAGCAAAAGAGGCATTCCCGCAGGGGCCGTCGTGCGCGGCACCGACAAAGGCTACGACCATTCTCCTTCGACGCCGGTGCTGAAGCCGGGCAGCGAGCGGCCGGTCGAGAAGATCGACCAGAAATATCCCTACCTGCGGCCGCGCGATGCGGCGACGCTGATCCTGGTGCGCCAGCGCGGCAAGGTGCCGGAGGTGCTGCTGGGCTGCCGTGACGCCAAGCATGCCTTCATGCCCAACCGCTACGTCTTCCCCGGCGGCCGCGTCGATCCGGCCGATTCGCGCGTGCCGGTGGCGACGCCGCTCGACCGCTTCGTCGATGAGCGGCTGCGCAAGGCCGCGACCGCGCAGCGCGCACGCGCCCTCGCCGTCGCCGCGGTGCGCGAGACCTTCGAGGAGACCGGCCTGATGCTGGCCAAACCGCTCAAGGGTGGCGTGCCTGAGGAGGATTTCGGCGAGCATTGGCGCGGCTTCCTCGACAAAGGCATGGGCCCGGCGCTCGATTGCCTGGATCTGATCGCCCGCGCCGTGACGCCGCCAGGCCGCCCGCGTCGCTTCAATGCCCGCTTCTTCATGGCGCGCGCCGAGGACGCCAAAGGCGAGATCCGCCATTCCAGCGAGCTGGGCGACATCCGTTGGGTCAGGCTCGACGAGGCGCGCGAGCTGCCGCTGCCCACCATCACCGGATTGATCCTGGGCGAGATCGGGCGGCTGGTGAAGGAGCCGCCCAACCGCAAGAAGCAACGCAGGATCCCGCTGTTCACGACGGTGCATCGCAAGCACCTGATGCTGGAGGAGTAGCGGGATGGCGGGGCGCGCCGACATCGCCTCGTCTGGCGTCACCACGTCGCCCGCCGGCAGCAGCGTGTCTGCAGGTGCTGCCAGCCCCAGCCTGCCGCCGCGCGGCGGCGTGCGCCTGCGGGCGCTGGTGCTGATCCGCTGGGCCGCGGTCGCCGGTCAGTTCTTCACCGCCGCGGTCGTGCATTTCGGCCTGGGTTTCACGCTGCCCGTCCTCGCGGTGGGCGGCGCCATCGCGCTGTCGGCGCTGCTCAACCTCACGGTCAGTCTCGGCCGCCCAGCATCGGCGCGCATCGACGATCGCGAGGCCACCGTCTTCCTCGCCTTCGACGTCCTGCAGCTCGCCGTGCTGCTCTATCTCACCGGTGGGCTGATCAATCCGTTCTCGCTGTTGCTGCTGGCGCCGGTCGCCATCGGCGCCACCATCCTGTCGCTCACCAGCAACATTGCGCTCTCGCTGCTCACCATCATCAGCATCGCGCTGCTGGGCTTGTTCCATCAGCCGCTTCCCTGGCGCGGGCCGCCGCCTTCGCTGCCGGAGATCTATCAGGCCGGTGCCTGGGCCGGCCTCTCGCTGACGACCCTGCTGATCACGCTCTATGGTTGGCGGCTGGCCGAGGAGCAGCGCCAGATGGCGGATGCGCTTGCCGCCGCACAAGCGGCGCTCGAACGCGAGCAGCGCATGTCGGCGCTGGGCGCGCTCGCAGCCGCGGCGGCGCATGAGCTCGGCACGCCGCTCTCGACCATCGCCGTCGTGACCAAGGAGATGCTACGCGAGGTCGAGGCCGACGATCCCTTGCGCGAAGACGTCGAGCTCCTGTCCTCGGAGTCGGAGCGCTGCCGCACCATCCTGGCGCGGCTGTCGGTCGATCCGGCGGGCGACGTCTCCGATGCCTACACACTGGTGCCGCTGCCGGCGCTGATCGAGGCCGCCGCCGCGCATTCCAAGCGCGAAGGCATCGATATCGCCTTCAAGTCGGGACCCGTCGGCGAAGGGGTGCCGACGACGGCGCCGATCCAGGTGCGCAGTCCGGAGATCATGCAAGGCGTCGGAAACATCGTGCAGAACGCCGTGTCGTTCGCCCGCCATGAGGTCGAGATCAGGACGCGCTGGACGGCCGCGTGGTCGGAGGTCGAGGTCTCCGACGACGGGCCGGGCTTCTCCGAGGCCTTGCTCGACGAGCTCGGCACGCCCTTCATCTCCACGCGCCAGGGCGAGGAGGGCCACATGGGATTGGGCGTTTTCATCGCCAAGACGCTATTGGAACGAACCGGGGCCACCGTGACTTTCGGTAACCGCCGGGGAACGAGCGGCGGCGCGCTGGTGTCCGTGCGCTGGCCAAATCCCGTCTTCAAGGCTACATAGCGCCTCATGTCGAGGGAGCTGCCATGAGCCAGGACACAGGCGCCAACCGCCCCGTGTCGCCCGCCATAGCCGGCGCGACGGCCAACAAGGATCGTACGCTGCTGATCGCCGATGACGATGCTGCGTTCCGCAATCGCATCGCGCGCGCGCTCGAGCAGCGCGGCTTCATCGTCACCGCCGTCGGCTCGGTCGCCGAGGCCCTGGCCCAGACGGCGCGGCCGCCGGCGTTCGCCGTGCTCGACCTCAGGTTGGGTGACGGCAACGGGCTGGAGCTGGTGGGACCGCTGCGCCAGGCGCGGCCCGACATCCGCATCGTCGTGCTGACCGGCTACGGCAACATCGCCACCGCCGTCGCCGCGGTGAAAGAAGGTGCCGTCGATTATCTCGCCAAGCCCGCCGACGCCGACGCCATCGAGCAGGCGCTGACGGCGCACGGCCGCAAGCTGCCGCCGCCGCCGTCCAACCCGATGTCGGCCGACCGCGTGCGCTGGGAGCATATCCAGCGCGTATTCGAGCAGTGCGATCGCAACGTCTCGGAGACGGCGCGCCGCCTCAACATGCATCGGCGCACCCTGCAGCGCATCCTCGGCAAGCACGCCCCCCGCGAACACTAACGCGCGAACACTGATCACGATTCAACTGCTTCTCAACGCACTGGCGCTGGGCATGGCCTATGCGCTGGTGGCGTTGGGCTTCGTATTGGCGTTGAACGCGGCAGGCGCGGTGAACTTCGCGCACGGCGACCTCGTGGTGCTGGGCGGAGCGGCTGCGGTGTTCATCGGCGCATGGCTCGGCCTGCCGAGCATCCTGCTTCTTCCCATCGTGGCTCTGGCGATCGGCATCGTCGGCATCGTCGCCGCGCGCGTTGCGATCCTGCCGCTCGCCAATCGTCCGCCCGAAGCGACCTTCGTCGCCACCATCGCGCTGGCCGCCATCATCGAACAGTCGCTCACCATCGCCATGGCGGGCGCGCCGCGCACCGCCCCGTCGCTCGCCGGCAGCGGCTCGTTCGAGATCGCAGGCCTGGTGGTGGGACGCCAGCCGCTGGCCATCGTCGTAGTGGGAGCGCTGCTGGTCGCGGCCGTGTGGTTCCTGCTCGAGCACACGCAGATCGGGCGGCGCATGCGCGCCGTCGCCGCCGACCGCCACATGGCGCGAGCCGTCGGCATTCCCGTCGCCCGTTACGTCGTCCTGTCGCTGGCGCTTTCCGGCGCGCTGGCGGGCATCGCCGGTTTCCTGCTGGGGCATCAGTTCCTGGTCGCCCCGACACAGGGCGCCGGCCACATGCTGAAGGCCTACATCGCCGTCGCGCTGGGCGGCTGGGGCAGCGTACCCGGCGCGCTCCTGGGCGCGCTGGGCATCGGCATCTTCGAGACCTTCGTATCGGCCGGATTCGGCGACGCCTGGGCGTCCGCTGCACTTTATATCGCGGTGCTCGCCGTGCTGGCGTTGCGGCCCCAGGGCCTGTTCGGCGAACCCGTCGGCCGAAGAGCCTAAGCAGAGGGGCCTGACATGCGGCCGTCGTCCTTCTGGCTGATCGTCCTGGTGCTGCCGCCTGTGATGGCGCTCACCGTCCTGCCGCCGTTCGGCCAGCGCATGGTCACCCTGGCCGGCATCTACGGCCTGATGGGGCTGGGGTATCAGCTCGTGTTCGGTCAGCTCGGCGCCCTCAATCTCGCGCAGGGCGCGTTGTTCGGCCTGGGCGCCTATGCGGCGGCATTGACGGCGCCTGTGCTGGGACCATTCGCGCTGATCGCGGCGATCGTGGCCGCCGCCCTTCCGGCGGCGTTGGTGGCGGGCCCGCTGCTCCGTCTGCAATCACATTACTTTGCGCTCGCCACCCTGGCGCTCGCCTCGCTGGTCAATCTCGCGGCGGTGCATGCCGAGAGCCTGACCGGCGGCGCCAACGGCCTTGCCGGATTCGCAACCGCGTTGCCGCGTGGGCCGGTCCTGCTGGTGATGGTCTGGGTCTGCCTGATCGCGGGCGTGCTCCTCTATGCCTGGCTGTTCGAAGGGACACTCGGCAAGAAAGCGCATCTGTTGCGCGACGCGCCGTTGCTCGCCGCCGCGCACGGCATCGATGCCGCGGCCTGGCGGTTCACGGCCTTCGTGGCGGGTGCGGCGCTGGCCGGACTGGCCGGCGCCTGCTCGGCGGCCTTGAGCGGCGTCGTCTCGCCCGACGTCACCGGCTTTTCGGTCATGGTGCTCTGCCTGACGCTGGTCGTGCTGGGTGGTGCGCGCCATCCGATGGGCGCCGTACTTGGCGCGGTGCTTGCCGTCGGCCTGCCCGAGCTGCTGCGCGAGCTGCAGGGTGCCTGGCTGCTGGCCTACGCGGTCGCCACGCTCGCCGTCGTGCTATGGGCGCCCGAGGGCCTGGCGGGATTGATCGACCGCCTGCGCGGCGCGCGGCGTCCGCCTCCCGTTCCGCCCGGCCTGCCGGACATCGTGCCGCCGGTGCCCGGCGCGCAGCGACTCACCGTTGACGGCGTCTCCAAGAGCTTCGGCGGCGTGCAGGCGCTGGCCGATGTGTCGCTGCTGGTCGATCGCGGCGAGATCGTCGGCCTGATCGGGCCGAACGGCTCGGGCAAGACGACGCTGCTCAACGTCATAAGCGGCCTCGACCACGCCGATGAAGGCGCCATCGCGCTCGACGATCATCGCGTCGAGGGTCTGCCGGCGCATCGGGTGGCGCGCGCCGGTATCGGCCGCACCTTCCAGGCGCTGGAGCTTGCGGGCGACACCCGGTCGGCCGATCTCGCCCGCGCGGTGGCGACGGGCGCTGCCTTCCTGCTGCTCGATGAGCCGGCGGCCGGCATCGGCGACGGCGAGCGCCGGGCGCTGGAGGCCTTCCTTGCCAAGGTGCGCGATTCGGGTCGCGGCGTGCTGATCGTCGATCACGACATCGAGCTTCTGAGCCGCGTCTGCGATCGCCTGGTCTGCCTCGATCGCGGCCGCGCCATCGCCGCTGGCCGCCCGGCCGAGGTGCGGGCCGATGCCCGAGTGCGGGCGAGCTTTCTCGGCCTCGACGGCGTCGCCGCATGAGCGCCGTGCTCGAGATCGGCGACGTGTCGGTCGAGGCCGGCGAGATCGTGGCCCTGCTGGGCGGCAATGGCGCCGGCAAGACCACCCTGCTGGAGACGGTGCTGGGCTTCCATCCTGGCCGCGTCGCGCTGTTCGGCCGCGACGTGAGCGGGCTCACGGTCGAGCAGCGTGTCCAGGCGGGCGTCGGCTATGTGCCGGAGGGGCGACGCGTCTTCGCCGGCCTGACGGTGCAGGAGAATCTCGAGGCGGCCTCGTCGCTGCCGGCGCGCCAGCGGCGCGAGCGTGTCGCGGAGATGCTGGCGCTCTTCCCGATGCTCGGCGAGCGTCCGGAGGCACGGGCCTGGCTGCTGTCGGGCGGCCAGCAGCAGATGCTGGCGCTGGCGCGCGCTCTGATGGACAGGCCGCGCCTGCTGCTGCTCGACGAGCCGACGCTCGGCCTCGCACCGGTGGTCGTGGTCGATCTCCTGAAGCGGCTCACCGCCATGGCGACGGACGGCACGGCGATCCTGCTGGCCGAGCAGCGCGCGGCGCTCGCCCTTGCCGTTGCGGGCCGTGGCGTCGTGCTCAGCCGGGGTCGGGTCGTGCGGCGCGGCTCGGCTGCCGAGCTTGCGGCCGATTCAGCGCTCGCCGACTTGATGGCCGGGGCTTGAGCGCAGTCTTCGCGGCCTGTTTGCGCCGGCCGGGCAGGACCTCGTCGCGCGAAAGATTGTCGTGCACGTCGTCCATGCGCCTGTAGTCGATGGTCACTTCTTCGCCGGGCTCGATATCGCGCAGCGCGTAGTAGGTCACGTCGCCGTCATCGGATTGCAGGTTGGGCGTCTCCGAATGGTTCATGTACCAGCCGACCGAGATGCGCAGGAAGTCGATCGGTGCCCAGTAGCCGCCGGTGGTCCTGATGCCGAAGCGCTGGAAGAGCTTCTTGTGCGGCGACGCATGCGCCTGCTTCAGCGGAACCCAGCGGCTGTCCTCGGGCGACCAGACGCGAACGAACTCGCCCTTCTCGATCCTGGTGTCCGAAAAGCATCCGATGCCGTGGATCTTTGAGGGCCCCAGATACAGCAGGGCCTTGTGCCATTTACGCTTACGCATGTCGCAACGGTCCCGAAGTTCACTATCGGTGGCGCGTTGTGCCCTGCCCAGCGTTGGAGAGCAATGAAAACCGTTCAGGCTTTCCGGTTCTGCGCGTTCCAGAACAGCTCGAGGTTGGAGATCAGCGCCGGGCTGAAATGACAAAGCGCCTGCTCTCGCGCATAGAGAGCGGCGTACTGACGGAAGGTATCCAACGGCTCGGCCGAGAGCCGCAACGCGCGGCGGTTACCGATGGCGCCGACGGCACCGGAGCCGGTCAGGCGGTCGATGACGCGAGCGATGGTGGCGTCCATCTCGGCGGGATCGATGACCTCGTCGCAGATCATGCGCCCGACGTCGGAATCGCACTCGATGCGGCGCTCGTACATGATCGCCTGACGGGTGATGCGGTCGCCGACGAAGCGGGCCAGGCGCAGGTTGGCCATCGCCGGGATGATGCCTTCCTTGCGCGCCGGCAGGGTCATGTAGGCGTCGCGGCCGGCGATGTTGAAGTCGGTGGCCAAGAGGATCTGGCAGCCGCCGCCGATGGCGAAGGTCTCGACCGCGGAGATCCAGAGCTTCTCGATGGAATCGCCCGACACCTCGTCGGGTGGCACCTCGGGCTTGGCGAGGCCGCGCATCATCTTGTTCACGAAGCCGAGGTCGCGCACCAGGAACCACAGGAAGGGGATCTTGCCGTAGTAGAGGTGCGTGAGGTTGATGCCGGCATTGAAGATGCGGCGGCCGGCATACTTGCCCTCGGGCACGACCTCGCCGCGCAGCACCGCGACCTGGCTCTGCGGATCGAGGATGCAGACGTCGGCCGCGATCTCGGTGGCGGGCTGCGTGGAATTGTCCTCCGAGTTCAGGAAGCGCTTGTTGGCCAGCAGCAGCACGGCGGCCTTGCCCTGGCGCTCGACCTTGGCGAAGCCGAGATCGAGCTTGCCGTCGCGCAGGAACTTGGCGAGCGCCTCGGCCGATTCCTCGCGCGGCAGCAGCATGGCGTGGCAGAGATGGAGCCCGCTCTGGGGATCGGCCAGGAACTGGTTGCACAGGATGCCCTGGTCGATCTCGCAGCCGTCCTTGTCGGCCTGGCGCAATTCGGCCTCGGCCGCGACCTCGGCGCGGCTGGGGGCGAGGCCCGGCACCATTTCGGCGGCGTCATAGACCAGCTGCTCGACGCGCACGAACTTCGCACGCCCGTTGGTCAGCCGTTCGTAGAGCGTGCGGGCATGGCAGCGCAGGAAGACGAAGCGGGCGTCGCGCGCGGCCTGCTTGATCGCCTCTGCGGTTTCGAAGGTGGCGGGATCGCGCTTGGGCTTGGCCGGCAGCCGCGCCAGGCGCTGCTTGGCGTCGAGCCAGTAGGCCGTGAAGTGGGCGGCGTCGGCCGCGAAGTCGCCGTTTGCGACCGGTGCCGAGACCACCGAATCCATGTCCGTTTCCTGCCCGACAGAAAATTGGAGCGGGCGACGGGATTTGAACCCGCGACCTACGGCTTGGGAAGCCGACGCTCTACCCCTGAGCTACACCCGCGTCGCCGTCTTTCTAGCTCATTTCACCGGACCATAGAAGATGATCCAGATGGCGAAATCGTCGGTGAAATCCTCGAAGCCGTGCTCAGCATGGGCGGCGGCGAAGCACATGTCGCCGGTGCCGACTGCCGTGCGCTTGCCGTCGACGCGATAGAAGCCCGAACCAGCGGCGATGATGTAGACCTCGTCGCGCTGGTGCGGCTTCTGCGGGCCGTTGGTCGGGCGCGGCGTGAAGCGGATTTCCAGGTCGCCGTCGATGAAGGCCTCGGCCGAGCGGCCCGGCTTCCAGGGCAGGCCGCGCGCGGTGGCCAGCGAAATTGGCGCGGGAGTGCGATCCATGACGGCCCTCTCTCCATTTGCTCCAGCCGTGCGATACTAGCTCATGCTCGATGAAGTCCTGACACCCGAAGAACGCGCCGTCGTGGCGCGCGCCAAATCCTTTGCCGAGGAGCACGTCGCGCCCAATGCCGCGCGCTGGGAATGGGAGCGACGCTATCCGCTCGACGCCATCAAGGCGGCCTGTGCCGCGGGCCTGCACACGATCGAGCTGGCGAAGAAGCACGGCGGGCAGGGGCTTTCCTTCTCCTGCAAGCTGCGCGCCTTCGAGGAGATTTCCAAACACGACTTCGCCTTCGCGTTTGCGCTGATCAACCATCACAACGCGGTTGCTCGCTTCGCCCGCGACGGCCAGCCCGCGCACGTCGTGCGCCTGCTGCCGCGCATGATCGCGGGCGAGGTGATCGGCTGCGCCGGCTTGAGCGAGCCCGGCGTCGGCAGCGACTTCGGCGGTCTCGAGATGTCGGCGGTCAAGGTCGAGGGCGGCTGGAAGCTGAACGGCGCCAAGGCCTGGATCACCAATGCCGCCGTCGCCGGCCTGTCGGTGGTCTATGCCCAGACCGACAAGGCCCAGGGCTATCGCGGCATCGCCTGCTTCGCCATCGAGGCCGAGCGGCCGGGCTTCCACCGAGACAAGCCGTTCGAGCTGCATGGCGGCCACGCGATCGGCGTCGGCGGCTTTCGCCTGGTCGACTACCTGGCGCCCGACGAGGCCGTACTGCACCCCCCTGGCCAGGCCTTCAAGGCGGCGCTGGCCGGCATCAACGGCGCGCGCGCCTACGTCGCCGCCATGTGCTGCGGCATGCTGCAGGCCTCGCTGGAGACGGCCGTGCGCTACACCCGGCAGCGCAAGACCTTCGGCCAGAGCGTCATCGACCATCAGGGCGTGCGCTGGAAGCTCGTCGACGCCGCGACCGATCTCGAGGCGGCGCGGCTCCTCACCTATCGCGCGGCGCGGCTGATCGACGAGGGCGGCGATGCCGTGCTGCCGGCCGCCCACGCCAAGAAGTTCGCCACCGAGATGGCCGTGCGGCGCATCGCCGACTGCATCCAGGCGATGGGCGCCAACGGCCTGCGCGCGGAATATCCGCTCAGCCGCCACCTCGCCGGCGCCAAGATCGCCGCCTACACCGACGGCTCGATCGAGATGATGAACGAGCGCATCGGCGTGGCCCTCCCTCAGGTTTTTGGGCCGCAGGTGTTCGGGTGATCCTCTCCACGGTCGAGATGCATACCGGCGGCGAGCCCACGCGCATCATCGTCGATGGCTGGCCACGCATGAGTGGCAAGACGTTGCTCGACAAGCGGCGCGAGGCCGGCGAGCACTTCGATCACCTGCGGCGCGGCCTGATGCTGGAGCCGCGCGGGCATGACGGCATGTACGGCGCCTTGTTGGTCGAGCCCGATCATCCCGAGGCCGATCTCGCCGTGCTGTTCATGCACAATGAGGGCTATTCGACCATGTGCGGCCACGCCACCCTCGCGCTGGCGCGCTGGGCGGTCGAGAGCGGCCGGGTCAAGCGGACGGAACCGGAGACGATCGTGCGGCTGCAATGTCCCTGCGGCCTGGTGACGGCCCGCGTCGCCGCCGACGCCACCGTGCGCTTCGAGAGCGTGCCCGCCTTCGTCTATGCGCTCGATCGCATCGCGCCGACGCGCACCTGGGGTCCGGTCGGGGTCGACATCGCCTACGGCGGCGCGTTCTACGCCTTCCTCTCCGCCGATTCGATCGGGCTCGACCTCTATGATTCGCCCATGCGGACCATCGTCGATGCCGGCGAGGAGATCGCCCAGGCGACGGCCAAGGCCATCAAGATCGAGCATCCCGACGAGCCGGATCTTGCCTTCCTCTACGGCACCATCCTGACCGACGGCGGCGATGGTGCGAACGGTCGGCCGAGTCGCAATGTCTGCATTTTCGCCGGCCGCCAGATCGATCGCAGCCCGACCGGCAGCGGCGTGACCGCACGCATGGCCCTGCAGATGGCGCGCCGCGTGGTCCGCGTGGGCGAAGAGCGGCTGTTCGAGAGCTGTACCGGCGCCGTGTTCAGCGGCCGCATCGTGCAAGAGGCGCCGGCCGTCAATGGCCGCAAGGCGGTGATCGTCGAGGTCGGCGGCCAGGCCCATCAGACCGGCGAGGCGCGCTTCCGCTTCGACGACGATGATCCGTTGAAGGAAGGGTTTTCATTGTCCCTCTGAGTCGTCTTGCCGGACCTGGGCTTCCATATCTGTCGTCCTGAGCGCAGCGAAGGACCTCATCGCCGCTTGCAATCGGCATGAGATCCTTCGCTGCGCTCAGGATGACAGAGGCGGGAGCGTCGCGGTTTACCGCGACGTTGGAGGCCCGCGGTCCGGCAAGAGCAGCTAGGCGTTGTGGCCGCGCCGCAGTGCCTGGTCGAGATCGTCGTAGAGGTCGCCCGCATCCTCGATGCCGACCGAGAGCCGCAGCAGGTCGATGGGGCACGGCGTGCCCGGACCCTCGACGCTGGCGCGATGCTCGATCAGGCTTTCGACGCCGCCCAGCGACGTCGCGCGCTTCCACAGCTCGACGCGCGCCGCCGAGGCGATGGCGGCGCGCTCGCCGCCCTTGACGCGCACCGACAGCATGCCGCCGAAACCGCCCTTCATCTGCTTCTTCGCCGCCGCGTGTCCCGCGAAGCCCTGCAAGCCGGGATAGAGCACCTCGGCCACCATGGGATGCGACGACAACCGCTCGGCCAACGTCGCCGCCGAGCGGCACGCCCAGGCAACGCGCGGGTAGAGCGTGCGCATGCCGCGCAGCAGCAGCCACGCCTCGGTCTGGCCGAGGATGGTGCCGAGCTGCGCACGGATGGTCCGCAGCTTCCGCCAGTGCTCGTCGTCGCGCGCGCCGACCAGGGCGCCGGCGATGATGTCAGAGTGGCCGTTGAGGTACTTGGTCGCCGAGTGCATGACGATGTCGGCGCCATGCTCGATCGGCCGAGTCAGCACCGGCGTGCCCACGGTCGAGTCGACGCCCAGCAAGGCCCCGGCGCGATGGGCGATATCGGCCGCGGCGGCGATATCGGTCACGCACCAGGTCGGATTGGCGGGCGTCTCGATCCAGATGAGCTTGGTCGAGCCCGGCCGCACCGCGGCGGCAATTGCATCGGTGCGGTCGGCGTCGACGAAATCGACCGCGAGACCCCACTCAGTCGCAAAGCCGGCGAGCCAGTTGCGCAGCGACCAGTACATCACCTTGGGCGCTACGACATGGCTGCCCGGTGACAGAGCAAGGAAGCACGCCGTCGCTGCACTCATGCCCGAGGAGAAGATCAGTCCCTTCGCGCCACCTTCGAGCGCGGCGAGCGTGGTCTCGGCCTGATCGAAGGTCGGATTGTCGGCGCGCGCATAGATGCGGCCGGAGCTGTAGTTGTTGTCTTCGTCGCGCAGGTAGGTGCTCGCCATATGGATCGGCGGCACCACGGCCTTCGTGACCGGGTCGATCCAACCCATGGCTTGTGCCGCCAGCGAGGCGGCGGCGAAGGTCTTATCGGTCATTAGAGCATGCTCATGACGAGGGACACCGTTAGCTTACTAGTAGCTTACACTGCGCGCGATTTTATGGCGCATCGTCGCACATCAGTTGCAGATGCATTACTATCCGCTCACGCAGCGGGCCGGAAGGCGACGTGTCCGATGTCCGATTGCGTGCCACGCGAGCCATCCTTCCTTCCGGTTTGGTCTGGAGTCCCTGTAATGGATGTCGAAACCTTCGCCCAAACTCCGTCACAAGCTCCCGGTCGTGGTGATCGGGTGGCCCGCACGCGTGAGGCCATCATCGGTTCGGCCCTGTCGCTGGCGCTGGCCGGCGAGGTGGCGCCGATCGTCCGCGACATCGCCAAGATGGCCGGTGTATCGGCCCGCACGGTCTTCCAGCACTTCGCCGATACCGCCGAGCTTTATGTCGCCGTGCTGAGCCGCGTGCTTGCGGCGGCGCTGGGCGAGTCACCCGACTTCAACACGGCGTGGCCGCTCGACGAGCGCATCGCCATGATCATCCACCAGAGCTCCGAGCGCGGCGAGCGCCTGCTGCCGATGTGGACTTTCGTCGAGACGCTGCAGCGCCGCTCGTCGGAGGCGTCGACGATGGTCGTGCAGCTCTACAGCGCCAATCGCGCGCAGCTTGCGAGCTGGTTCGAGCACGAGCTCGCGGCGCTGCCCGCCGAATCGCGCGAGCGCACCTTGAATGCGCTTGCCATGACGCTGGCCCCCGAGAGCTGGGTCGTGCTGCGCCAGCGGCTTGGCCTCACGGTCGAGCAGGCGCGCGACGAGCTGGGCTTCGTCTCCAAGGCCGTCTTCAACGGCCACGCGGCGCGCGCTTAGAGCGCTCTGCCAAGCTCTCCAACGTTCGATCACGCAGGCCCATCTCCTTGAGATGGGCCACCGTATTCAGGACATAGTCGATGTTGGTGCCGGTGGCGCCGCTGCCGCCGCGCACCAAGGACACCGCTTTGGCGAGCGGCAGCTTGCCGGCGAACTGGCGGTGCGCGCGGTCGGCGAGATAGACCAGCGCCTGCACCGTGCGGCCGTCGTCGAGATGGATCGGCCGTGTCGTCTCCTCGTAGACGCCGTCATTGTCGATCTCGCGATGGATCAGGTAGCGGCGCACCGCGTCGTACTGCTTGGCCGGCAGCCGATGGGCCAGCCCACGGCACGACCCGCCGGGCAGCAGGCCAAGGATCAGGCCGGGCTTCGCAGGCGTGCCGCGATAGTGCTCGGAGTAGATGCAAAAAGCGCGATGCCAGCCGTGCAGCCGCGCGCGATGCGTCTCGGGCGTGGCGAAGCCCGGGTTCCACATCAGCGAGCCGTAGCCGAAGACCCAGTAAGGTCGCGAGGTGGCGGTACCCACCGACCTCACCCTGAGGAGCGGCCCGAAGGGTCGCGTCTCGAAGGGTGGGAGTGAGCACCGTGTGTGATCCCATCCTTCGAGACGCGCGCCTGCGGCGCGCTCCTCAGGATGAGGCGGTGGTGCGGCCCGGAACTCACGCCTGGTTGAGATGGATCAGCGCGCGGCGAATCTCGCGCGTGCGGGTGAACAGGTCGAACAGCTTGTCGCCTTCGCCCCAGCGGATGGCGCGCTGCAGGTAGAATAGGTCTTCCTGGAAGCGCGCCAGCACCTCGAGCACGGCCTCGCGGTTGTTGAGGAACACGTCGCGCCACATCGTCGGATCCGATGCTGCGATGCGCGTGAAGTCGCGGAAGCCGCCGGCGGCGAAGCGCAGCACCTCGCTGTTGAGATGCCCGGCCAGATCGTCGGCGGTGCCGACGATGGTGTAGGCGATGAGATGCGGCAGGTGCGAGGTGATGGCGAGGATGCGGTCGTGGCCTGCGGGGTCGAGCCGGTCGGTCAGGCTGCCCAGCCCCTTCCAGAAGGCCTCGAGCTTGTCGACGGCGGCAGGATCGCTGTCCGGCAGCGGCGTCAGGATGGTCCAGCGCCCGTCGAACAACTCGGCGAAGCCCGCCTCGGGACCGGAATTCTCGGTGCCGGCCACCGGATGAGCCGGCACGAAGTGCACGCCCGGCGGGATGTGCGGCTTCATCGCATCGACCACGGCCTGCTTCACCGACCCCACATCGGAGACGATGCAGCCCGGCTTCAGGCTGGGCGCGATGGCGCGCGCGGCCTCGCCGCAGGCGCCGACCGGCGTGCACACGATCACCAGGTCGGCGTCCTCGCAGGCGGCCGCGAGATCGGTGCCGCAATGGTCGACCAGCTTCAGCCGATTGGCGGTCGCGGCTGTCTCCTCGCTGCGCGTCGCGGCGACGATCTTGGTGGCGAGACCGCCGCGTCGGGCGGCGAGCGCGATCGAGCCGCCGATCAGGCCGATGCCGATCAGCGCGATCTTGTCGAACAGGACCTTGGTCATTTGCCGGCGGCGACGAAACGGGCGAGCGAGTCCTTCACCGCCTTGACCTCGCTCTCGGTGCCCACGGTGATGCGCAGGAACTCGGGCAGGCCGTAGCCTGCGATCATGCGCGGGATCAGCCCGTCATTCATCATCCAGTCGTTGGCGGCGGCGGCACGTTCCTTCGAGCCGAAGCCGACGGTGACGAAGTTGCCGACGCTGGGCAGCGGCTTCAACCCGAGCTTGGCGAGTTCGTCGCTGAGCCAGGGCAGCCAGATGTCGTTGTTGGTGCGGCTGGCGTCGGTGTGGGCGATATCGGCCAGCGCCGCGACGCCCGCCGCCTGAGCGGCCAGGTTGACGTTGAACGGCTGGCGCAGGCGGCTCATCACATCGACGATGCCGGCCGGGCCGTACATCCAGCCCAGCCGCAGCCCGCCCATGCCGTAGATCTTGGAGAAGGTGCGGGTCATCACGACGTTCTCCGCCTGGTCGACCAGCTCGACACCCGACTCGTAGTCGTTGCGGCTCACATACTCGGCGTAGGCCGCGTCGATCACCAGCAGCACGTTCTTAGGCAGGCCGGCATGCAGGCGGCGCACGTCGTCCTTGGTGATGTAGGTGCCCGTCGGATTGTTGGGATTGGCGAGGCACACCACGCGTGTCTTCTCGCTTAGCTTCGACAGCAGCGCGTCGACGTCGGCGCGATAGTCCTTCTCCGGCGCCGCGACCGGCGTGGCGCCCACGCCCAGGGCGTTGATGGGATACATCAGGAAGCCGTACTGGCTGTAGAGCAACTCGTCGCCTGGGCCGCAGTAGGCGCGCACCAGGAGGTTCAGCAACTCGTCGGAGCCCGCGCCGCAGACGATGCGCTTGGCGTCCAGCCCATAGTGCCGGCCGATCGCCGCGCGCAGGGCGTTCGAATCGCCGTCGGGATAGCGATGAAGCTCGGCGGCGGCCTTGGCGTAGGCCGCCATGGCCTTGGGGCTCGGCCCCAGCGCGCCTTCATTGGAGGACAGTTTGGCGATCGTCTGCTTGCCTTCGACCGAGTCCTTGCCCGGCACGTAAGGCGCGATCTTCATGATTCCCGGACGCGGGGTGAGCGCGCTCATCCGTGGTCTCCGTGGTTGGTCAGGCCCGCACGGCGGCGGGGACAGCATAAGCGCCGATCGGCGCAACGCGACCGCTTTGCAGCTCCAGAGCGGCTTCGAACTCGCGCAGGCGCTTGTCGCTGTCGACGATCACGCCCGGCAGCTCGACGAGATAGTGATGCACGCCGCCCGCAAGCTGGTCCAGCACCGAAGTAAAGGCCGGCAGGCCGACCTTGGCGAGCGCGCCGGAGATGCGGTTGCGGCTGAGGCCGGAGACGGCTTCGATCGACACCAGCGCGCGATCGTCGCCCGATTCCTCGGGCTCCATGCGCGCCAGCACGAAGGCCGAGATGCCGCGCGCGCGGGCGTTGGGCATGTCGAGGAATGGCAGGCGGGCGACGATGTTGGGCAACGTCGCATCGCGGCCGGCCAGCAATGGCCACCACGGCGCCGAATCGGCTTCGATCGGCACCGGCACGACGCCGAGCGTCGCCGGATTGGCGCGCACCGCGGCCAGCACCTGGGCGGGCGTGTCGTTGGCGACGAACGGGATCTGGCAGCCGAAATGGTCGCGCGCGAGGTCCCAATAACCCGGCTGGTCGTGTGGCCGGCAGATCGCAATCTTGATGTCCGGCGTCTGCATCAGCGTGAACGCGCACATCATCTCGCGCCACATGCGGTAGACGGCGGCCGGCGGGAACGGACCGGCGTGCGTCTGCAGGCGCTTGCGCATCACCTGGGCTTCGCGACCGGGGCGCAGCGCCAGCCCGCCGGGGGGCTTGGAGGCGGCAATACGATCGACCAAGTCCGCGCGGCGCCGGATCAGGCCATGCAGCTCACCGTCTATGGCGTCGATCTCCTGGCGCAGGCTGTCGAGACTGGGGGAATCCATCAAAGGCCGTTGGTCCTCGTGAGGCAGGGGCGATACTACGTTCGGCCGGTCTGCGTAAAGGCAAGAAACCTGGAGTGCCGCTTGCGCAATTGTGGGGACCTCCGTATAGAAACCTCTCCGTGGAATTTGAGCCGACCGGCTTGCGACCACGTTAAACCTCGCTAAAAGGTCGGAGCGCTCGAAAAAGCCCCCGACTCTCCGGTCGGGGGCTTTTTCGTGGGCCGTGCATGTCGGCGGGCCTGGAGGACGAGATGGAGGCAGCAGTCGACAAGCGACTGTTCGACGGGCTGGCCGATGCCGAACGCAAGGCGTTGGCCCGGTGTCGCCACGCGGTCCTGGGCGTCGAGCGGCCGCTTCGGCTGGATTGCGGCGTCGAGCTCGGCCCCTATCGCGTCGCCTACCAGACCTACGGCACCCTCAACGCCGAGAAGTCGAACGCCGTGCTGATCTGCCATGCCCTGACGCTCGATCAGTTCGTGGCCGAGGAGCATCCCGTGACCGGCAAGGAAGGCTGGTGGGACAGCCTGGTCGGGCCGGGCAAGGTGCTCGATCCGGCGCGCTACTTCATCATCTGCATCAATGTGCTGGGCGGCTGCATGGGCACGACCGGACCGTTGGCGCTCGACGGCAAGGGCGAGCCGTGGAACCTGCGCTTCCCGGTGGTGACCGTGGCCGACATGGTGCGCGCGCAGGCGGCGCTGCTCGATCATCTCGGCATTCCCGACCTCTTCTGCGTAATCGGCGGATCGATGGGCGGCATGCAGGTGCTGGAATGGGCGGCGAGCCATCCCTCTCGCGTCTTCTCCGCCGTGCCGATCGCCTGCGCCGCGCGCCATTCGGCGCAGAACATCGCCTTCCACGAGGTCGGACGGCAGGCGATCATGGCCGACCCCGAGTGGAAGGGCGGCGACTACCGCCAGCACCAGACCGTGCCGGCGCGCGGCCTGTCGGTGGCGCGCATGACCGCGCACATCACCTATCTTTCGGAGCAGGCGCTGCAGCGCAAGTTCGGCCGTTCGCTGCAGGACCGCGACGCTCTGGGCTTCGGCTTCGACGCCGATTTCCAGGTCGAGAGCTATCTGCGCTACCAGGGCTCGACCTTCGTCGACCGCTTCGACGCCAACAGCTACCTCTACATCACGCGGGCAATGGACTATTTCGACCTCGCCGCAGCCCATGGTGGCGTGCTGGCCAACGCCTTCAAGGGCACGCCGACGCGCTTCTGCCTGTTCTCCTTCACCAGCGACTGGCTGTTCCCAACGCGCGAGAGCCGCGAGATCGTCCATGCGTTGAACGCCGCCGCGGCCAATGTCTCCTTCGTCGAGATCGAGAGTGACAAGGGCCACGATGCCTTCCTGCTCGACGAGCCCGAGATGTTCCGCACCTTGGCGGGCTTCCTGAAGGGCGCCGCCGCCGTGCGCGGCCTGAAGGCCGTCGCGTGAACGCGACCCCTATCCGTATCGACCTGCAGCTGATCGCCGATATGGTCGATCCGGCGACGCGCGCGCTCGATGTCGGCTGCGGCGACGGTTCGCTGCTCGCCTACCTGGTGAACTTCAAACGCGTCGACGCGCGCGGCATGGAGCTCAGCCAGACCGGCGTGAATGCCTGCGTGGCCAACGGTCTCTCGGTGATCCAAGGCGACGCCGACGCCGATCTGCGCGACTATCCCGACGATGCGTTCGACTACGTGATCCTGAGCCAGACGCTCCAGGCCACGCGGGAGCCGCGCGAGGTGCTGCGCCAGATGCTGCGCGTCGGCAAGCGCGCCATCGTCTCCTTCCCCAACTTCGCCCATTGGCAGGTGCGGCTGCGCCTGGTGTTCGGCGGGCGCATGCCCGAGACGCCGTCGCTGCCGTACAAGTGGTACGACACGCCCAACATCCATCTCTGCAGCATCGACGACTTCCGCGGCCTCTGCCACGACATGGGCGTGCGCATCGAGCGCGCCATCGTGCTCGACCGCAACAGCAAGCCCATCATCATGCCACCGCTGCTTGCCAACCTCTTCGGCGAACAGGCAGTATTCATGCTGAAGCGGGATTAGTTGCTCGTCACAGACTTTTTTGACGGTTTATCAAAGTCGACCCGTTATCGTGACAGCACTGCCTGCACGTCAGTCGAGCGACTCAAGGCGTGGTATGATGGCGTCGGCAGCTCCCAGATTTGGCGTCTCCTTGAGCCTCAAAAGTCGCAACAAAAGAACCCACCTTAGCGAGCGGCTGCTTTCCGGGATCCCCTACGGTGCGAAAAAACTCAGTGCAAATTGTCTGTCTGCACTACAATTATTGACAATGAAATAAACTTTAGTTATTGTGCGTCATGCCGATGCCCCAGGGCATCGTCCGCTCTATGCATCGTTCATCCGATCCCTCGGTGCGCGCCCGGCCGGTGACGCGGCCCCGTCGCGCGCGTCGCCGGCGGGCATCCCGAGGCCAAACCTCCAGCGAAACCAGCGAAATTCAAAAGCGCTGGAAGATCAGGCCCCTACGGCATGCCCTGCCGACTGTCTAAATCCAGCGAAATTCCTGATCCTCGCCCCTGGCGACAGCGGGACCAGGCATCGGCAGCAACACCAAGGCGGCGCCGAGGAACAGGACGATGTTCGTGGCGCCCGGAATGACGTTCCATGGTTGGTTCCTCCGTCAATGGCTGCGAACGGGCACGGCTCGCCGGAAATTGGCTTCGATCCCGTCCTGGCTCTGCTTCACGAAGCCGTGCCGCTCATAGAAGCGATCGGCCGGGCTGCCGAGCAACACGTCGAGCTCGACCGGCAGGCCGAGCGCGTCGGCCTCGGCCAGCAGGACCTTCAGGATCGACGTGCCCAGTCCGCCGTTGTGAAAGCGGCGCGCCAGGTAGAACGAATCGATCTTGATCTCGGCCTCGCCGATCCGGAAACCGACGCAGCCGGCCAGCTCGTCGCCGATCATGATCCGCCGCAGGCCGGGCTCGTCGAAGTGCTCGCGGAAGATCCGGCGGGCGCGCGAGGGCTTGTATCGGAACACGCGCTCGAGATGCTCGCGCATAACCTCGATGCGGATCGCCAGCAAAGGCTCGAAATCGCCTTCGCTGGCGGCCTCGAGGCGCCAGATGACCGCCATGTCAGTTGATGCGGTCCAGGGAGCGGGACAGCCGCAGGAAGTGCGGCCATTGCGTCACATCCAGCCACGAGACGTCCGGATTGCGCGACAGCAGGATCAGGTCGGCGCGCGCCACCAGATTGTCCTCCGGCACGAAGCCCACGCCTCCATCTTCCGCGGCGATGCGGCTGTCGAGCGAATTGTCCCTGTTGTCGCCCATCATGAAGTAGTGCCCGGCCGGCACGACAAAAACCGGCGTGTTGTCGTGCCGGTCGGTGTCGGAGAGCTCGACGATCTCGTGTTCGCGACCGCCCGGTAATGTTTCGATGTAAAGTTGTCCGTCGCCCGTTCTTGGGCCGGCGGCGCGGCGGGCAACGATGGTGCCGTTGATATAGAGCCGGCCATCCTGCATCTGGATGCGATCACCGGGCAGGCCGATCAGGCGCTTCACATAGGTGGTCGATGGATCGCGCGGCAGGCGGAAGACGATGACGTCGCCTCGCTCCGGCAACTTGCCGAGCAGACGGCCGGCGAAATCCGGCATCAGTCCGATGGGCGAGGAGTACTTGCTGTAGCCGTAGGCGTATTTGCTGGCGATCAGCTCGTCGCCGACGAGAAGCGTCGGCACCATCGACGGCGTCGGCACGCGGTAGGGCTCGGCGAGCACAGTGCGCACGACCAGCACCAGGCCGAGCGCCAGCAGGATCGACTTCAGTTGGCCGAGCCAGCCCACGAGTCTCTTCCTGAAAGGCGTCGAGCTCCTGTCCATAGCGAGCCTCCCTAGGGCTTGGCCGCGATCTCGGCGATCCGCGGCTTGGCGATGGCGAGCCAGTCCTTGGTGTCGAGCTCCATCGAGCGATCCAGGCGGCCGGCATTGAAGAACAGCGTCTCGTTGGCGAGCAAGTCCTGCTCGACCACGATGGCTAGCGCAGGATTGAGGGAAAATGGCGGCACCGACCCCATCACGCAGCCGGTCAGCTCCTGCGCCGTGTCAGGCGAGGCGAAGCCGCACTTGCGCGCGTCGAACAGGCTGGCGACGGCATTGAAATCGAGCTTGCGATTGCCGGGAAGGATCGCCAGCACGTTGCGCTTGCCGCCCCCGCCGCCGCGCACGTCGAGCACCATGGCCTTTGCAGCCTGATCGGGCCGGTTGCCGCGAATGGCGCTGATTGCCTCCGATCGGCCTTCCGCCTCGTGCTCGATCACGCGGAACTTGGCCTTGGCATCGCTCAGCAACACCACCAGCCGGTCGAACACGTCAGCGGCCACGGATGACTTTCTCCGACAGGATCCCGAGCGCCTCGTCGAAGTCCGGCACCTTGCCGTCGGCGGGCGCAATGCCGGCATCGACGCTGCGGCGAAGGCTCCTCTCGGTCATCTCGGTCATCAGAGGATCGACGCCGGTCTCGCGCAACGTGCGGCCGACCAGCCCCATCTCCTCCCATCGACGATGCGCATGAACCACATGGGTCTGCACCAGCGTGCCGACGAACTTCGCGAAGCCAAGCTGGTCGACGTCGCCCATGCACTCCATGACTTCCTTCAGGATGCCCTGGCGTTCGGCGGTGACGTAGGCTTCGACGCCCAGCGCCTCGACGCCCTTGATCAGGACGCTGCGGATCATCTTGACCGACGAGGCGCTGCCGGGCCTGGGGCCCAGCGCCTTGGCCACGAAGCCGCTGGCGTTCATCCAGGCCACGACCGGCTCGACATCTTCGCCCGCCACCAGCATGGGCGCCTTGATACCCGACTTGAAGAAGCCGCCCATGACGGCGATGTCGATGTACCGCCCGCCGACTGCCTCGATGGCGGCGCGATCCTCGTCCGACATCTTGCCGGTCACGGTGCAGAGATCGAGATAGTGCGCGCCCTTCTTCAGGAGCGGTGCGGCGGACTGCGCGGCTTCCAGCGCATGCTCGCCCTGGACCGCGCAGATCACCAGGTCGGCGTCGCTCAGCGCCGGCGTGTAGCGGCCTTCGATCGCGACATCGAGGCGGCGCGCTTCCTTGCCCAGGGCCGTGCCGCGGGCGTCCTTGTCGAGGGCCGTGTCGATGGCGATGACGCGGCGCGGGGCGTTGTCGCCGGGCCGAGGCGTGCCGCGCCAGCCGCCCTCGATACACAGGCCGCGAGCGATCGCCGAGCCCGCCTCACCAAAGCCCAGCAGCGCGATCACGCGCGGAGACAGCGACATGCGAATGCTCTCGATAATGGATGCGGATCAGGACGCCATTTTTTACGAGGCCGGGGCTTCGCCGTCCTCGTTGCGCGTGCGCGCCGCCTGCGTGTCGCGCGAGCTCGCGATCCTGAGCTTGGGCCGCACGACGGCGAGCTCGGGCGAGGAATGACGCTCGGCGATGCCGGCATAGAGCTGCTTGCCGGCCTCGATGACGCAGACACCGGCGAAGCGGCCGAGCCAGCGCTGCCCGAAGCGCTCGACGGCCGGCGCCATGCGCAGCATCAGTCGCGAGTTGGTGGGCGGCATGAAGAGTGCGCGCGTCTGACGCATCGGCGCGAACATGTTGGCGCGCAGGAGTGCGGCGAGCTGGCCGGCGGAGTAGGGATGGCCCTGATAGAAGGGCGAGCGATCGACCTGCGACCACAGACCGGCACGCGTCGGCGCCACGGTGACGAGGCGGCCGCCATCGGCCATCACACGCCAGATCTCGCGCAGCATCGGCCGCACCTGCTCGGTGGATTCCACGGCATGGACCAGCAGCACCCGGTCGACCGAGCGGTCGGGCAGCGGCAGGTCGTTCTCGTCGACCAGGCAGGTGAGGTTGCGGCCCTCGCGCGGCCAGCGGGTGACGCCCTGCTGCGCCGGCATGAAGGCGAGCGTCCGCGCGGCCTCTTCGCGGAACGGCCGCAGGAAGGGCGTGGCGTAGCCCAGGCCCAGCACGGTCTCGCCACGCACATTCGGCCACACCTCGCGCAGGCGCGCGCGCAGCAGGCGCACCGTCATCTGCCCCAGGGTGCTGGCATAGAAATCGTTCAGATCGAGGACGTCCGTCCACATGTGGCAAGTGTAGCAGAAACCGCGGCCCAGCGGCCATGGCGGTTACAAGGCAGCCTTGCTAACGTCGCAACATGAGTACAACGCTAGACATCGTTCGAATCCCGGTCCTGAACGACAATTACGTGTGGTTGATGCGCGAACCGCAGAGCGGGGCGGTGGGCGTCGTCGACCCGGCGGTGGCCGGACCGGTGCTGGCCGAGGCCGCAAAGCGCCGCTGGAAGATCACCCATATCCTGAACACCCACCATCACGGCGACCACGTCGGTGGCAACCGCGAGATCAAGGAGGCGACCGGCTGCACCATCGTCGGGCCGCGCCGCGACCGCGCCCGCATTCCCGGCATCGATGTCGAGGTCGACGATGGCGAGCGCTATCGCTTCGGCGAGGCCGAGGCCGACGTGTTCTTCGTGCCGGGCCATACCAGCGGCCATATCGCCTATGCCTTCCGCGAGCAGAAGGCGCTGTTCTGCGGCGACACGCTGTTCGCCCTGGGTTGCGGCCGGATGTTCGAAGGCACGCCGCAGCAGATGTGGACCTCGCTCAGCCGCCTGCGCGCTCTGCCCGACGACATGCGTGTCTACTGCGCGCATGAATACACCCAGTCGAACGCCCGCTTTGCGCTCACCGTCGAGACCGACAACGACAAGCTCCTGAAGCGCTCGGCGGCCATCGATGCGGCGCGCGCCAAGGGTGAGGCCACTGTGCCCTCGCTGCTCGGCGAGGAGAAGGCGACGAACCCGTTCCTGCGCGCCGACGTGCCGGCCGTGCAGAAGGCTGTCGGCATGGCTGGCGGCGATCCGGTCGCGGTGTTCGCCGAGGTGCGTCACCGCAAGGACATGTTTCGTTAGCTAGGCGCCGTACAGGCGCAGCACGGTGTCGGTTGCGAGCGCCGCCCGGCGCTCGATCTCCTTCGCGGTCGGCCGCTTGGCGACGCCCAGCATCAGCCGCAGCAGCGTGTCGCCGAACAGCAGCGAGAAGTACTGGCCGGCCATCAGCTCGGGGTCGCCTGGCCCCAGCACGCCGGCCGCCTGCGCTTTGCTCATGAGCGTGATCAGCGCCTTGCGGTTGGACTCGCGGCCTTGGCGGTCGAGGATCTCGCCGAGATCGCGGCTGCGCCCGGCTTCGGCCGCCGCGAGCCGGTTGATGGCGACGACGTGCGGGCTGGTGAGCTCGTTGAGCGAGGCCTCACCATAGCCCTTGAGCGCCGCGGCCAAACCGCGGCGGTCGGCGACATCGGCCGCCGTCAGCGGGACCTGCATACGGGCCGCGGTGGCGGCGATGACGGCCTCGAGGATGCCGCTCTTGCTGCCGAACTCGGCATAGAGCTCGCGCTTGGAGACCCTGGCGCGCCGGGCGATTTCCAACGTGCTGGTCCCGGCATAGCCTCGCTCCATGAGGACCGCGAAGGCGGCGCCGACGATGCAGTTGCGTCGATCGGATTCCGGCTGCTTGGCCAATTCTCCCCCCTTGACTTGGTACCAATGGGTACCATAAGGTCGGTACCACGCAGTACCATTCTATCGGAGGACGCTATGGGTGTCGTGTCCGCACTGAGCAACCTGTCCACACAGCATCGCACCGAGACCGAGGCCGGATACCATCGCTCCTGGTTTCCGGTGTGCCTGGCCCGCGATCTCGCGCCCGGCGCTGTTGTCGGCCGCGACTTCCTCGGCAGCCGGGTCGTGGCCTATCGCGATGGCGAGGGCAATCCGGTCGTGCAGAGCGCCTGGTGTCCCCACCTCGGGGCTGACCTGTCGAAGGGCCAGATCGTCGACGGACGCCTGCGCTGCCCCTATCACCACTGGTCGTTTGCCGCCGACGGCGCCTGCGCCCACATCCCGACGGGCGACAAGCCTCCATCCGGCGCACGCCTCTTCCGATATCCGTCGGCGGAGACGTGGGGCCTGGTCTGGGCATTCAATGGCGAGCACCCCGATTGCGCGCCCCCCGACATGCCCGATGCGGACGCAGACGACCTCGCCTTCGAACCCTGTGAACGCGGCGAGCGGCCATGGACCACTTGGATCGCCGTATCCAACGGCGTCGACTTCCAGCATCTCAGGACCGTGCACAACATTCCGGCGACGTCGATGCCCGAACAGCTAGAGGTACGGCCGACCGACATCGAGTTCTCGGTCGAGAATGCGTACTTCCTGCAGCATGGTCACATCTTCGGCACCAGCACGTTCGCCCAGCACCTGCGTGTCGGTAACGCCGACTCCTACATGCTGTTCACTGGGGCACCGATCGAGCCCGGGCGCAGCAACGGCTTCTATGTCGTCGGTGTGCCGAAAGGCGAGGCGGCGCGCCTGCCCGAGGTCAGGTCGATGGTGCTGCGCCTGATCGAGGAGGATGCGCCGATCCTCAGCAACATCCGCTTTCGCCGTGGATTCCTGACGGCCTCGGACCGCCATCTCGCCCGCTACTTCAAGTACGTCGAGGAGTTTCCCTGCTTCCTGCCGCCGGTCTGACCGGGTGATGGCGCTTGGCAAGTGGCCGGTCTCGGGCATCCGCGGCTGAAGGCTATCGCCGTACCAGGCAGAAGTAGGCGCTGATGCCGAGCACGGTGGCGAGGACGCCATAGAGCGGCGCCTGCGGCACGTTCAGGAACAGCCACGGCGCCGACAGCGGCCCGACCGCCGCCCCGAAGTCACGCCAGGTCGAGTAGCTTGCCTGCGAGCTCAGGACACTCGATTTACCGCGCTCGAGGACGAGGACGGGGATCAGCGTGTTGAACATGCCGCGCGTCATGACGATCGTGAGCGCGCCCAGCAGCTCGTGATCGAGGGCGATCAGGACGAAGCCTGCGACCAGCAGCGCGCCGTTGACGATCGATATGCGCTGCGCCCCGAAGCGATCGCCGATCCAGCCGCCGATCGGGCCGGTGGTGATCTCGACGAGCCAGCGCAGCGCCAGCAGGATTGCCGTCGCCAGTACCGGCGCCACCCAGGTGACCGAATCCTTCATCAGGAACGAGAGCGTCAACAGGAACACGCCGTCGCCGGTGAAGCCCAGCACGAAGCCCCAGGTTTCCAGCCGATGCGGGAAGGGCAGGCGGAAGGGCTTCTTGTCGGTGATCTCGCGGGGCAGGCGCGGCAGCAGCAATGCGGCACCGAGCGAGATCAAGGTCAGTCCGCCGAAGATCAGGAACACCGACCGCGCGCCGACGTGGAGCGCGATCCAGGCGCCGCCGACCAGCGACATGGCCTGGACGATGCCGATGGCGGCGCGGCTCGCGCCCACGCGCTTGCCCGCATTGGCGCGATCGCTGACGGCGTAGGCAAGTGTTGAGAGATTGAGCGAGGCGTAGGAGATGCCCCACAGGATGCGGGCGGCAATCTGGACCGCGTCGCTCTCGACCAGACCATAGAGCGTGGTCGAGACGGCGGCGCCGATGGCCGCCATTACCATCAAGGCATGTGGTCCGACCTTTTCGCCGATCGCCGCCACACCGGAATTGGCCAGCAGCCTGATCCAGCGGTTGAGCGACAGCAGCACGCCCACCATGGCGAGGCTGATGCCGAAATCCTGGTGATAGAGCGGCAGCACGACGTAAAGCAGCGTGTCGCCGACCATGGCGACAGCGATCACCAGGCCCGGTAGCGCCATGCTGACCGGCAGCGCGGTGCTCGAGGGAGTGGCCGTGCTCACGTCTTACTGGGCGCGATGAACCAAAGCTTCACGCAGCGCGGCGGCGGCGAGTGACGTGCCGCGCCGCGCACCGTGCAGCAGCATCGGCGAGCTCAGGAAGCCGTGCAGCATGCCGCCGAACTCGACGAGATCGGCCAACGTCCCCTCCTGCTGCAGACGGAAGGCATAGGCGCGGCCCTCGTCGCGCAGCGGATCGTAGCCCGCCGTGATCACCAGCGCCGACGGCAGGCCCGACAGCGACTTGGCGCGCAGCGGCGACACACGCCAGTCGGCCCGCGTGGCCTTGTCCGGCGTGTAGTGATCGAAGAACCATTCCATGGTGGCGGCGTTCAGCCCGTAGCCGTCTTCATAGCGCCGATAGGACTCCGCGCGCGCCACGGCATCGGTCACCGGATAGGCGAGCAGCTGCAGAAGAAGCTTCGGTCCGCCATTGTCGCGCGCCCAGATCGACACCGCGGCCGCGAGATTGCCGCCGGCGCTGTCGCCGCCGATGGCGAGCTTCGTCGCATCGATGCCGATCGATGCGCCATTGGCCGCCACCCATTTCAAGCCGGCGACAACGTCATCGAAGGCGCCGGGGAAGCGCGCTTCGGGCGCGAGGCGATAGTCGATGGCGAAGACCGTTATGCCCGCCTCGATCGCCAGCTGGGCGCAGAGCACGTCATGGCTGTCGAGATTGCCGAACACCCAGCCGCCGCCATGGGCGTAGACCAGCGCCGGTAGATTGGCATCGGCCGGTGCCGACGCCGGCCGGTAGAGGCGCACCGGCAGCGGGCCGGACGGGCCGGGGATGGTGCGGTCGACGACCTTGACCTCGGCCGGTCGTGCACCCTGGGCGCCGGGTCGCAGCGACAGATAAAGGTCTCGTGCTGCCTGAGGCGAGAGTGTGTTCCAGGCCGGCCGATTGGCCGCCGCCATCAGGTCGATCAGGCGCTGCGATTCAGGATCGAGTGACATTTCCCTCCGGCTCCGTTCGTTCTGACGATCACTCTAGAACACATTTGTCGTCCTCCCCACGCAAAGCGTGGGGAGGAAGTGACGCCTCTGTTTCGTCGCAAGACCGATGCTAAGGTGCGCCATGACTTTCGAACCGGACCACGGCGCGTCCCCCGCCACGGCACCCCCGCTGTGGCGCAGGAGCTGGGACCGCGTCCGGTCGTGGCGTCCGAGATTGGGGAGAACGGGAAGCGCGGCCGCACCCGGCGGACGACGTCGGCTGTGGAGCTGGACCTGGCGCATCCTCGTCGTGGTGCTGATCCTCTACTATCCGGTCGGCGCCCTGATCGTCGAGAACATCGACGACGATCCGCAGTTCGCGCCGGTCAACGTGGCGCCAGGCGAAAGTCGCGCAGTCGCGGCTGCCGCCCAGCTCGTCACCCGCGAGGTCGACGTCCACACCTGGACGCCGATGATGCCGTTCTTCATGCCGGCCGGAATCCTGGACAACATGCCCAACTTCCAGCGCGGTATCATGGCGGCGCTGGGCCGCTTCAGCACCGAGCTGATGGACCAGGTCGGCCGCGTGCGCGGCTCGAGCCAGATCGACCGCGACCTCGAGCAGGCCCGCGGCTTCCTCAACGAGCAGCCCAACATCTGGATCTGGCAGCCCAGCGTGTCGCTGATGCCTTCCGCCACCTCGGCGCAGAAATATCGCGCCGGACGCGATCGGCTGATCGCCTTCAACAAGCGGCTGGCGGCGGGCCAGGCAGTGTTCGAGCGCCGCGCCGACAATCTGCAGGCCCTGATCGATCGTATCGCCAATGACGAGGGCTCCGATTCGGCTGTCATCGACCAGCACATCGTCGAGAGCGCCGGCGACCTGTTCGACATGCGCGCCGACGACATCTTCTATTTCAACAAGGGCCGGCTTTACGCCAACTTCATCCTGCTGCGCGAGCTGGGACTCGATTTCGAGAACGTCATCCGCGAGCGCAACCTCACCAATGCCTGGAACGGCACGGTCGAGACCTTCCGCATCGCCTCCGCCCTCGATCCCTGGATCGTGTGGAACGGCTATCCCGACGGCCTGCTGATCCCCAATCACCTCGCGGCGCAGGGCTTCTACCTGCTGCGGGCACGCGTGCAGCTGCGCGAGATCAGCGCCATCCTGCTGAAATAGGCGCCGCGTGGAGATCTACCTCCCCATCGCCGAACAGTCGATGAACGTGTTCCTGCTGCTGGGGCTGGGCGGCGCGGCCGGCCTGCTGGCCGGCATGTTCGGCGTGGGCGGCGGCTTCCTCGCGACACCGCTCCTGATCTTCGTCGGCATTCCGCCCGCGGTCGCGGTCGCGAGCCAGGCCAACCAGGTGGTCGCCAACTCGATCTCCTCGCTGCAGGTGCAATGGCGGCGCGGCAATGTCGACCTGCGCATGGGCCTGATCCTGCTGCTGGGCGGCATGATCGGCTCGTCGGCCGGCGTGTCGATCTTCACCTGGCTGAAGCGCATCGGCCAGATCGACTTCGTGATTGCCGTGCTCTACGTCGTCATGCTGTCGACGATCGGCGTGCTGATGCTGGCGGAGAGTGCGCGGACCTACATCAGGCGCCGGCGCAATCCCGAGGCGCCGCGCGGCAAGCTGCATACCCACTATCTGGTGCACCGCCTGCCGCTGAAGCTGCGCTTCTACAAGTCCAAGCTCTATATCAGCGCCCTGCTGCCAATCGGCATCGGCTTCGCCATCGGCATCCTGTCGGCGATCCTGGGCGTGGGCGGCGGCTTCGTGCTGGTCCCGGCCATGATCTACATCCTTGGCATGCCGACGGCTGTGGTCATCGGGACGTCCAACTTCCAGATCCTGTTCGTGGCGGCCAACGTCACCTTCCTGCAGGCGGCGACCAACGGCACCGTCGATGTCGTGCTGGCGCTGCTCCTGATTTTGGGCGGCGTGGTGGGGGCGCCGATCGGCTCGCGGCTGGCCGCCAAGTTGCCGGGCGTGGTGCTGCGCGGCTTGATGTCGGTGCTGATCCTGGTCGTCGCCGTCGAGCTCCTCACCGAGCTCCTGCGCACACCGAGCTCGCTCTATTCGCTGGGCACGCGCGAGGTGCAGCCATGAAGCGCCTCGCCCCCAGGGCGCTGGTCGCGCTCGCCACCTTCGTCGGGCTCGCGTTTGCCTCGTTGGCGAGTGCGCAGAGCCCGCGCCTGGAGCCGCCGGCCGGCTCGATCTTCGGGCCGCTGCCCGGCGCCCCGGTCGATCCCTCGGTGCCGCCGTCGGTGCCTAGCCGCGATACGACTCCCGAACTGATCGTCGATCTTTCCCATCCGCGCGTGTCGATCACTTCGGCCTTCCAGGGCGAGAGCCTGCTGATGTTCGGCATGTTCGACCCGCCGGGCGAGATCGTCGTCGTGGTGGCGGGCCCGCCGGCCCGCGAGACGGTGCTGCGCAAGCAGCGCGTGCTCGGCCTGTGGCTCAATGCCAGCCGGCAGGCCTTCGACGACGTGCCGGCCTACTATTTCATCGCGGCCAGCCAGCCCCTGCAGCGCCTGCTGGCGCGCAGCGCCGGTGGCGAGATCCTGTCGTTGGAGGATCGGCTGCAAAGCGTACGGTCGGTCGGTCAGCGCGACCATTACGACCTCATCCAGTTCCGGCTGGGCCTGGTCGAGGTCAAGCGCCGCGAGGGACTCTATCCGGCCAATATCGGCCAGGTCTCCGTTCAGGCCGGGCGTCTGTTCCGCGTCGAATTGCCCTTCCCGTCGCGGCTGCCCGAGGGGATCTATGAAGTGCGGACCTATCTCCTGCGCGACGGCAAGATCGTCGCGGCGGTGTCGCGGCCCTTGCCGGTCGGCAAGGTTGGTTTCAGCGCTCAACTTGCCGGCTGGGCCGCGGATGACGGGGCGCTCTACGGCATCGGTGCGATCGTCATGGCCCTGATCGTCGGCTGGATCGGCGGCGCGGTCATGCGGCGGATCTAGGCGACGGATTTGGACGACGGGTTCAGAGGGAGCGACCGATGAGCGAGCAGACTGCCCGACCCGACGAGCGCATTTTTCTCGTTGTGGTCGACGAGAGCCCGGAGATGCGCAATGCGCTGCGCTATGCCTGTCGCCGTGCCAAGCGCACGGGCGGGCGCGTGGCCATGCTCTATGTCATGGAGCCGCCGGAAGGCCAGCATTGGGGGGCCGTCATGGACCTGATGCGCCAGGAGGCGCGCCAGCAGGCCGAGGAAGTGGTCGCTCGGCACGCCGACGTGGCGGTGTCGCTGACCGGCCAGCCGCCGACCATCCATATCCGCGAGGGCAAGAGCCGCGACGAGCTGATCAAACTGGTCAACGAGGACCGCTCGATCTCGGTGCTGGTGCTCGGCGGCTCGTCAAGCAGCGAAGGACCGGGGCCGCTGGTCACCGCTTTTGCCGGGAAGCTCGGCAGCCAGCTGCGCGTCCCCCTCACCATCGTGCCTGGCAGGCTGACGGAGGCCGAGATCGACGCAATTTCCTGAGCCCTGCACAAAGCTTCTGCGACGATCTTGCCATCGGTCGACAGCGAAGAACCTTTGAGACGTAGCGGGATGCCTGGGCCTTCGATTGATCACAGTCTCATAAATTATTGAAAATACTGAATAATATCTATATATTCCATAATCTTTATTCAGCGGCGCCCAAGAATCGACTTGATCCACCTGCTTTCGGTTCCTACGTCCGGTGCATCGATTGGGGGCGGAGACGTCCCGTCCCCAGCCTAAGCGACGCCTAGCGGACAGTCCGTGAAGCGTTCGACAAGGAGGTAGGTTTGTTCATCCAGACCGAGCAGACGCCAAATCCGTCCACCCTGAAATTCCTCCCGGGCCGCGTGGTCATGGAGAAGGGCACGATGGATTTCGCGACCGCCGAAGCCGCTGTCCCCTCGCCCCTGGCGAAGAGGCTGTTCGCGGTCGAAGGCGTCGAACGGGTTTTTCTTGGCTCCGATTTCGTGACCGTCACGAAGTCGGCCGACCGGGATTGGCAGGTTCTCAAGCCGTCGATCCTGGGCGGGATCATGGAACACTACACGTCGGGCGAGCCGGTAATCGTCGACAAGGCCGAGGCGGATGCCGCCGCGGCGGACGACGATGAAGTGGTCGCCCAGATCAAGGAACTGCTCGATACGCGCGTTCGTCCGGCTGTGGCGCAGGACGGCGGCGATATCGTCTTCCAGGACTTCCGGGATGGTGTGGTCTACCTGCACATGCAGGGCTCTTGCTCGGGCTGCCCGAGCTCGACGGCCACGCTCAAGATGGGAATCGAAAATCTTCTGAAGCACTACGTGCCGGAAGTGGTGGAAGTGCAGGCAGCCCAGTAGGGCAGCCTGCCGCTCAAGCGTTTCAGCGTAGTTCGACGGCGTGGTCGTGGGGGCCGCGCGCCGTGAGCCGTTCGTTTGAGTGAACGAAACGAGGGTGTGGTAAATGCAGTTCCTTATTCGACCCGCGGTTGATTGCGGGCGCAAGTACGCTTTTCCGACAGCCTGGGCGGCAGTCTTCGCCACCGGCGTCGCGCTCAGCGAGCCGCTGCCGTCCGTCGACGTGGCGCCGTACCTGTCGTTCGCCCCCATCGGCAAGGCGAACGCGGCGGCGCCGGAGTTTTCCGGGTTCGTGGCGATGAATGCCGAGCCCGCATCGCTCAGTTTCTTGCCGCCGCCGGCAAATGAACCGGACGACACCTATCACCGGTCGTTCGACGGCTCGATGGGCCACGGCCGTTTCGCTGCGCCGGGCAACGCCATCCGTCGCCAGGTGCAGCTCCGTCCGGTGAGCCCGCGCACCGCCGACGAGCTCGCCGGCTTCTTCCGCAACGTCTCCTTCACGCTGCTCACCGACATCCGTCAGGGTGAAGTGGTGCCTGCCATCAAGGTCGATCGCGTGCCGGCCGATCTCGGCAGCAAGGACGGAGTCGAGCGCAAGCAGCTCTTCATCACCGCCATCCTGCCCGTCGTCCTCGAGGTCAATCAGCGCGTGCTGGGCGACCGTGACCAGCTGCTGGCGTTGCGCGAGAAGCTCGCTCGCGATCCCTTCGCCATGAGTCCGATCGACCGCATCTGGCTCGACGATCTTGCCGATCGCTATGAGACCACGCCGGACCAGCTTGACGAACTGGTGCGCCGTGTCGACATCGTGCCGCCGTCGATGGCGATCGCCCAGGGCGGCGTCGAATCGGGCTGGGGCACGTCCGCCGCCGCCCGCAGTAACGCTCTGTTCGGCCAGATCCAAAGGGGCATGCCGCAGCCGTTCTCCAATGTCGGCGAAGCGACCGAAGCCTACATCGCCAATCTCAATACCCATCCCGCCTATGCCGGCTTTCGTGCCGCCCGTGCGCTGGCGCGCCAGCGGGGCGAGGAGCCCGACGGCTACAGCCTGATCGGCACCCTGCTGCGCTATTCCGAACGCGGCCTGGGCTACGTTCAGTTCGTGCGCCAGATCATGCGCGAGAACGAGCTCAGTGACTTCGACAAGGCCCGCCTGCCCGATCCGGCAAGCTTCGAGGCCCTGGCGCCGGCATCGTGGCCTACATCATCGGTCGCGGCAGATCGGCGTCGCTGACCAGCGGATAGCGCCGCTGGTCGAACAGCTGATAGTGCCACCATTCGTTGCGGTAGAAGTCCCAGCCGGCGCTGGTCATCAGCCCCATCAGCAGCAGGCGGTTGCGCTGCGCCTCGACCGGAACGTCGGTGCGCCCGTGATGCGAGAGCGGTGTGAAGGCGTCGAACCCGGTGCCCATGTCGAGCTCGCGCTCGCCGTCGAGCAGGGTGAGATCGACGGCGACGCCGCGTGAATGCGGCGAGCCGCGGCGCGGGTCGGCAAGGAACTCGGGATCGGGCCGCACATTCCACAACGCCCATTGCGCCTCGACCGGCCGCAGCGCGTCGAAGATGCGCAGCCTGAGCCCGAGCGGGCGGGCGAGGGCGATCGCCGCCGCGAGTTTCTCAGCGGCCGCGCGGTGCAGCCAGCATTCGGCATTCCGGTAGACCGGCTGCCCCGTTAGATTGGCCTCCGTCGCATAGGCGAGCGTGACGTCGACATCGAAGTCGGGCGGGGCGATTGCAACAAGATCGAGATTCATGAAGCCAGAATACACATGACGGTCCTCGCCTTCGATTGCGCCGTCAGCGGCATGAGCCTGGCCGTGGTGCGTGATGGCGTGCGACTTGCCGGTCTTGCCGAGGAGGGTCGTGATCAGGCGGCGCGCCTGTTGCCCGCCATCGAAGCCGTCCTTGGCGATGCCCGCGTCGATCGTCGGGAGCTTTCGCTGATCGCCGTGACGGTGGGCCCCGGCAGCTTTACCGGCGTGCGCGTGGGGCTTGCCGCCGCGCGCGGCCTGGCGGTCGGTCTTGCCGTGCCATTGGCCGGCATTCCCACCACATCGGTCCTGCTCGCGCAGACAAAGCCCGATGGCCGGTTGGCGGTAGCGGCCATCGACAGCCGTTTGGGCGATTGGTTCTGCGCCGTCGGCGAAGGCGACGCTCCGCCATTCGTCGCTTCGGCGCTCGCGCTTGCGCCTCGCCTCGACGGTCGGCGATGCCTGATCGTCGGCAGCAACGCTGCCGCCCTGGCGCAGGGACTGGTCGACGCCGGCATCGATGCTGCCGCTGAGGAAGCCTTGCCCGATCCGGTGGTGCTCACTCGCCTTGCCGCCCAAACCGGCGTCGACGGCTGGCGGACGGCCAATGCGCGCGAAGGCCTGCCGCGACCGCTCTACTTGCGCGGCGTCAACATCACCCTGCCTGACGGCGCCCGCCGTACGGTCGAGTGAATGACCGTGCATTTCTCGATCGTGCCGCTTGGTGCCCTCGATCTTGATCGAGCGGCCAGCCTGCATGCCGAATCATTTGTGCCGCTCGGGGAGCGCGCTTGGTCGCGACAGGATATCGGCGCGCTGCTGGCGACGCCCGGCGCCTGCGGGCTCCTGCTGCAGCTTGACGGCGCCGATGCCGGCTTCGCCCTTTGCCGCGTCGCGGCCGACGAGGCCGAGCTCCTGACCATTGCCGTACGTCCGGCCTATCGCCGACGCGGCGCGGGCCGGCGCCTCCTCGCAGGTGTCATCGATCATGTGCGCCAGGCTGGCGCCCGGTCCCTATTCCTTGAAGTCGGCGTGGACAATCCAGCCGCGCGACGCCTGTACGAAGCGGAGCGCTTCCAAACCGTCGGCAACCGTCGCGCCTACTACCAGCGGGTCGACAGGCCGGCCGCAGACGGCATAGTGATGCGTCTCACTCTCAACTGATGCGCCGCTGATCAGGCGCGCCGGATGGTTACGATATGGGCATCGCCTGCCTGCTCGATCGACAGGATGGCATGGCCTTCCTCACGCGCGGCGCGCGGCACGTTGCGCAACGGCTCGTCACCGCGCAGGCGCACGCTCAGGATCTCGCCTGGCTGCATACGCTCCAGCCTGAGCTTGGTGCGCACGAAGGTCATGGGGCAGACCTCGTTGGTGATGTCGATGGTCTGGTCGGCGGGGATTGTCATGGCCCGGCAACTATACCGCGCCCGGCGGCCGGTGTAGGCTGTGATGGATGCCTGATCGCAAACCCAAGCTCGAGGTGCTCTGCGCCGAACGCGGTCTCAAGATGACCGACCAGCGGCGCGTGATCGCGCGAGTTTTGTCCGAAGCGCACGATCACCCCGATGTCGAAGCCGTGCACCGCCGAGCGACAGCGATCGATCCCAACATCTCCATCGCCACCGTGTACCGGACCGTTCGACTGTTCGAAGAGGCGGGCATCCTCGCCAAGCACGACTTCGGAGATGGCCGCGCTCGCTATGAAGAAACTCCGGACGAGCACCACGACCATCTGATCGACATCCAGAGCGGCAAGGTCGTGGAGTTTCACAACGACGAAATCGAAGAACTGCAGCGCAGGATCGCGGAAAAGGCCGGCTACAAGCTGGTCGGTCACCGCTTGGAGCTTTACGGCGTGCCCCTGGACGGGAAAAACCCCCGCCAAAAATGAGTGGACTGGATCATCGCCACCCCGATAATGGAGCAATGATCGGGGCGGCCCCCTTGCGGATTCAACATGCGCATTGACCGCGCTGACAGCGAAGCCGAACTGCTTGGCGCGCCCGCCTCGAGCGCGGAGATCGTCAAGGTTGTTGCCGGCGACTTCGAAGTCCGGTTGGCCGAGAGTGCTGCCGAGATCGATGCGGCGCAGGCGCTGCGCTACCGGGTTTTTTACGAAGAGATGACGGCCAAGCCGACGCCGGAGATGGCGGCGCGGCGGCGCGACTTCGATGACTTCGACACGGTATCCGACCATCTGCTGGTGCTCGATCGTCGTCGCGGCGCGGGCCCGGAAGGAATCGTCGGCACCTATCGCCTGATCCGCCGCGCGGCGGCGGCCAAGATGGGCCGCTTTTACTCTTCGGCCGAGTACGACATTCAGAAGATGATCGATTATCCGGGCGAGGTCCTCGAGCTTGGCCGCTCGTGCATCGAGAAGGACGCGCGCAACACCGCGACCATGCAGATGCTATGGCGCGGCATCGCGCTCTACTCGTACCACTACAACATCCAGGTGATGTTCGGCTGCGCCAGCATTCCGGGCACCGACCCTTCGCAGCACGCCCAGGCGCTGTCATATCTTTATCACAACCACCTCGCGCCGCCGGAGATCCGCGTGCGGGCGTTGGCCAGCCGTTACATCGAGATGAACGTTCTCGCGCCGGGGAGCTACGACCCGCGCAAGGCGATGGCGCGTGTGCCGCCGCTCATCAAGGGCTACCTGAGGCTGGGCGGCTTCGTCGGCGACGGTGCGGTGATCGACTCGGAGTTCGGCAGCACCGACGTCTTCATCACGGTCAAGACGGAAATCATCACCGAGAAGTACATCCGTCACTACGAACGCGGGATACGCTAGGAAAGCCGACGTTTCCGACGCTGCGATGTGGATCGGTTCCCCCCTGAGAGGCGCCTTCCGGCTGGTGTGCTACCTCTCGGTCACGCTGGTCCTGGTGCCGATCTATCTCGCCGCGATGACGCTGCGCTTGCAGCCGGTCATCCGCTGGATGCCGGTCGCCTATCACCGGCTGGTTTGCGTCATTCTCGGCATCAAGGTGCGTGTGCACGGCCAGCGCTCCGACGTGATCCCGACGCTCTTTGTCTGCAATCACGTGTCCTACCTCGACATCGAGGTGCTGGGCGGACTGATCCCGGGTAGCTTCGTCGCCAAGGCCGAAGTCGCGACCTGGCCGTTCTTCTCGACGCTCGCCAAGGCACAGCGCACCATCTTCATCGAGCGAAGCAGCGGCAAGACCAGCCGCAGCCGTGACGAGATGATGAGCAGGCTCAACACCGGCGACAACCTCATGCTGTTCCCCGAAGGCACGTCGAGCGACGGAACGCGCGTGCTGCCGTTCCGCAGCGCCCTGTTCGGCGTCGCCCAGCTGCGCCGCGACGACCGGCCGATCAACGTGCAGTCGGTGGCGATCGCCTACACGAAGCTCGACGGCATCCCGCTTGGCCGCTACTGGCGGCCGCTGTTCGCCTGGTTCGGCGATCTCGATCTGGTGCCGCACCTCTGGCAGATGGTGTGCCTGGGCGAGACCGAGGCGGTGGTGACGTTCTTCCCGCCGGTCGACATCGACAAGCTGGGCGACCGCAAGAAGCTCTGCGAGTACTGCTTCAAACAGGTGTCGTCGGCCGTCCAGGCGGCCAATACCGGCCGCTATGAGCTCCTGCCGACGCCAAAGAAGGCGGCCTAGCGGCGGGTTTGCCGGCCCTCGACCGGACGCCCCTGCAGTGATAGAAACCGGCCGTTCCTGCAACGGAGACCGATGACCGACGTCCGCACCGACGACCAGCGGAGGGGGCAGCGCAAGCGCGTGTTCATCCGCACCTACGGGTGTCAGATGAACGTCTACGATTCGGACCGCATGGCCGACGTCCTGCGGCCGCTTGGCTACGCCATGGCCGACACACCCGATGCCGCCGATCTGGTCGTGCTGAACACCTGCCACATCCGCGAGCACGCCTCGGAGAAGGTCTACTCGGAGCTTGGTCGCCTGCGCGACGTCAAGAACGAGCGCCGCGCCGAGGGCGGCGACCTCACCATCGCCGTCGCGGGCTGCGTCGCCCAGGCAGAGGGTGAGGAGATCGTGCGCCGCCAGCCCGCCGTCGACATCGTCGTCGGCCCGCAGGCCTATCACCGGCTGCCCGAGCTGCTCGCCGAGGCCGAGCGCAAGGCCGCGATCCGCCGCGCCGGCAAGCGCGTGGCCGGCGCAGGCGTGCTCGACACCGACTTCCCGGCCGAGAGCAAGTTCGATCATCTGCCCTCGCCCCAGGGCGTGCGCGCCGGCTCGGCTTTCCTGTCGATCCAGGAAGGCTGCGACAAGTTCTGTACCTTCTGCGTCGTGCCCTATACGCGCGGCGCGGAGTATTCGCGGCCGGCCGCCGCGGTGCTGGCCGAAGCGCGCCAGCTCGTGGCCGCAGGCGCCATCGAGATCACGCTGCTCGGCCAGAACGTCAACGCCTATCACGGCGAAGCGCCTGATGGCTCGACCTGGTCGCTCGCGCGCCTGATCCGTGGCCTGGCCGAGATCGATGGCGTGGCGCGCATTCGCTACACGACGTCCCATCCGCGCGACATGGATGACGATTTGATCGCCGCCCACGGCGACGTGCCGCAGCTCATGCCCTACCTGCACCTGCCGGTGCAGTCGGGCTCCGATCGCATCCTCGAGGCGATGAACCGCCGCCATGGACGCGACCTCTTCCTCGGGCTGGTCGATCGCCTGCGTCGTGCCCGCGCCGACCTCGCCTTGTCGTCCGATTTCATCGTCGGCTTCCCCGGCGAGAGCGACGCGGATTTCGACGACACGATGCGGCTGGTGAGCGAGGTCGGCTTCGCCTCGGCCTTCTCCTTCAAGTACAGCCGCCGGCCGGGCACGCCGGGCTCCGCGATGCCCGACCAGGTGCCCGAGCCGGTGAAGGCGGCACGCCTTGCCGCCCTGCAGACGCTGCTGGGCGACCAGGCGCGCGGCTTCAACGCCTCGAAGGTCGGGGCCACCGTACCGGTGTTGTTCGCCGAGGCCGGCCGCAAGCCTGGACAGATCGTCGGCAAGACGCCGTGGCTGCAGTCGGTCTATGCCGACGGCCCTGCGCGGCTGATCGGCAGCATCGTCGAGACCCGCCTGATCGAGGGCCACGCCAACAGCCTGGCCGGCAAGATCGTGATGCGCGATTACGAGGCCGCCGCGTGAGCGATAGCGCAGCCACCGGCCGCTCGGCCGACGTCCGCCGCATGTCGTTCGACGACAACGCCCTGCTGCCGGTGCTCTACGGCAACCACGATCGCCATCTCGTGCGCATCGAGCAGCTGGCCAACGTCCAGCTGAGCGCGCGCGGCAACCAGCTGGCGATTGCCGGCACGACCGACGATGCCGCGATCGCGCACAAGGCGATCGCGAGCCTTTACGAGCGCCTGAAGCGCGGCCTCTCGGTCGAGGCGGCCGATGTCGATGCCGCCGTGCGCTTCGCCCGCACCGGCGCCGACGGCGGCGAGGAAGAGGGCATCCGCACGCGCCGCCGCACGGTGCAGGCGCGCTCGCCCGGACAGCGCGGCTATCTCGCCGCCTTGCGCGAGCGCGACATGGTGTTCGCCTTGGGGCCGGCGGGCAGCGGCAAGACCTATCTCGCGGTCGCCATGGGCGTGTCGCTGCTGCTCGCGGGCAAGGTCGAGCGCATCGTGCTGTCGCGGCCGGCGGTCGAGGCCGGCGAGCGGCTGGGCTTCCTGCCCGGTGACATGAAGGAGAAGATCGACCCCTACCTGCGCCCGCTCTACGACGCCTTGCACGACATGCTGCCGGCCGAGCAGATCGCCAACCGCATGGAGAGCGGCGAGATCGAGATCGCGCCGCTCGCCTTCATGCGCGGCCGCACCTTGGCGCATTGCTACGTCATCCTCGACGAGGCGCAGAACACCACGCCCATGCAGATGCGCATGTTCCTGACGCGGCTGGGCGAAGGCTCCCGCATGGTGATCACCGGCGATCCCAGCCAGACCGACCTGCCGGGCGGCCAGCGCTCGGGCCTGGCCGATGCCGTCGATACGCTGAAGGGGGTCGACGGCGTGCGCTTCGTGCGCCTGACCTCCAAGGACGTCGTGCGTCACGACCTGGTGACCCGCATCGTCGAGGCCTATGACGCGCGCGACAAGAAGACGAACTCGGACGGCCGTTGACGTCGTCGTGCTCGACGCAGGCTGGGGCAAGGCCCTGCCCGGTGTCGAGCGACTGGTGCGCAAGGCTGCGCGAGCGGCTACTGCCAACCGCAAGCATTCTCTTACCGTCGCGCTCGCCGACGACAGGCGCGTGCGGGCGCTGAACGCGCGCGATCGCAAGAAGGACAAGCCGACCAACGTGCTGTCCTATCCTTCAGGCGGGCGCGAATACCTGGGCGACGTCGTGCTGGCGCGCCAGACCGTCTGGCGAGAGGCCAAGTCGCAAGGCAAGACGGCCGCCGATCACCTCGTCCATCTCGTCGTGCATGGCACGCTTCACTTGATGGGCTACGATCACGAGACCAGCGAGGCCGACGCCGATCGCATGGAGGCGCTGGAGCGCCGGATCCTCGCGAAGCTCGGCATCGCCGATCCATACTGAAGGAAGGGAAACGACATGCGGGTGGGATTCATCGGCTTAGGGACAATGGGCTCGGGCATCTCGGCCAACATGCGCAAGGCCGGCCACGACATGGTGGTGCATGATGCCCGGCGTGAGGCGGCCGAGAAGATCTGCGCCGCCGGCGCCGAATGGGCAGATACGCCCAAAGCCGTCGCCGAGGCCACGGAGGTCGTTTTCACCTCGCTGCCCGGCCCGAAGGAGTTCGAGGCCGTCGTGAAGGGCGACAAGGGCTTGCTCGCCGGCATGAAGCGCGGCCAGCCGCTGTTCGATCTCACGACCAATTCGCCGACCGTCATCCGCGGCCTCGAGCCGTTGTTCAAGGAGCGCGGCGCGGTGCTGCTCGACAGCCCTGTCAGCGGCGGTCCGGCGGGCGCCCATTCCGGCAAGATGGCGATCTGGGTCGGCGGCGATGAGCAGGTCTTCCAGCGCTATCGCACCGTGCTCGATGCGGCGGGCGACCAGGTCGCCTATATCGGGCCGATCGGCTCGGCCTCGGTCGCCAAGCTGGTGCACAACCTCAGCGGCTACATGATCCAGACGGCGCTCGCCGAGGCCTTCACCATGGGCGTGAAGGCCGGCGTCGATCCGCTGACCCTGTGGAAGGCGGTGCGTAACGGCGTCACCGGCCGGCGCCGCACCTTCGATGGTCTCGCCGATCACTTCCTGCCCGACATCTACGACCCGCCGCGCTTTGCGCTGAAGCTCGCGCACAAGGATGTGTCGCTGGCGACTCAGGTCGGCAAGGAGCACGGCGTGCCGATGCGGCTCGCTAACCTGACGCTGGAGGAAATGACGGAAGCGCTGGCGCGCGGCTGGGAAGGCCGCGATTCGCGTTCGTCGATGATCCTGCAAAAGGAGCGCTCGGGCCTCACGATCAAGTGCGACCCCGCCGACATCGCCGCCATCCTGCGCGACAAGAGCAACGCGTGATTGGAGCGCGGACCTCCAGGTCCGCTCATACTCATGTTCCTCTCCCCCGCTAGGGGGAGAGGTTAGGTGAGGGGGAGTCGACGAATGTAACCCCCTCACCCAGCCTCTCCCCCTAGCGGAGGGAGAGGAGAATGATTCATGAGCGGACCTGGAGGTCCCCGCTCCAACTAGAGCATCTCCAGCGATTGCTTGCCTTTGGGCGGCGGGAAGGCGCGGTCGAGCTCGGCGGCGATCTCGGGTGTGAGCTTCACGTCGAGGGCACCGAAGTTCTCCTGCACGCGCTCGCGGGTGGACGACTTCGGAATGGTGACGACGCCGGGCTGGGCCATCACCCAGGCAAGCGCCAATTGCGCTGGCGTGCAGCCGGCGTCGCCCGCGAGCTTCTTCAAGGCAGGCTTGGTCAACAAGCGGCCCTGATCGAGCGGTGAATAGGCCATGAGAGGGATCGACTTCTTGCGCATCAGCGGTAGCAGGTCGAACTCCGGGCCGCGGCGCGACAGGCAATACAACACCTGGTTGGAACCGGTCAGTCCCTTGTCGAGATGGGCGGCCTCTTCCATGTCGCCGCGGTCGAAGTTGCTGACGCCGAAGTCGCCGATCTTTCCTTGCTCGCGCAGGCGGTGGAACGCCTCGAAGGTTTCCTGCAATCGCGCACCGCCGCGCCAGTGCAGCAGGTAAAGGTCGATGCGCTCGATGCCCAGCCTCTTCAGGCTGCGCTCGCAGGCGGCGACCGTGCCGGCGCGCGTTGCATTGTGGGGATAAACCTTGCTCACGATATGGGGCCGCTTCGCGCGCCCCTTGATCGCCTCGCCGACGATCTCCTCGGCGACGCCCTCGCCGTACATCTCGGCGGTGTCGATCATGGGATAGCCGATATCGAGCCCATACTTCAGGGCATCGAGTTCATCGCCGCGCCGCCGGCCGCTTTCGCCCATGCGCCAGGTTCCGAGGCCGAGAACCGGCATGGCGGCACCGGAAGGAAGTTTGCAGGAACGCATAAGGAACATCCATCATTGCAACGCCGGGGCGATAGCCTATCTTAACGACCATGCCGGACTCCACAGCGCACAGTACGCAGCCGGGCGCCACGGGCCCGGCCTCGGCAAGCGAGCCTTCCGCACCCCCAAGCCCGGCGCCCGCTTCTGAAATCCCTTCGAGTGGCGGTCTGCTGCGCGCCATCCTGCGGCGCCTGCGGCGGCGCGAGAAGAATGAGGCGGTGCGCGAGGCGCTCGAGGAGCTGATCGAGGAAACGCCCGAGAGCGACTCGCCTATCAGCGAGGACCAGCGTGTTCTGCTCGCCAACATCCTGAAGCTGCGCGACAAGACGGTGGCCGACGTCATGGTGCCGCGCGTCGACATCGTCGCCATGGCCGCCGACACGCCGCTCGATGAGGTCGTGCGCCTGATACAGTCCGAGGCCCATTCGCGTTATCCGATCTATCGCGAATCGCTCGACGATGTCATCGGCATGATCCACATCAAGGACGTGCTGGCCTACTGGGGCACCGCCAAGAAGTTCAACCTGCGTGACATATTGCGCCGTGTTGTGTTCGTGGCGCCGACGCTGCCCGTACTCGACATGCTGCTCGACATGCGGCGCTCGCGTACTCACATGGCGTTGGTGGTCGATGAGTTCGGCGGCACCGATGGCCTCCTCACCATCGAAGACCTGGTCGAAGAGATCGTGGGCGAGATCGAGGACGAGCACGACGTCGCCCAGACGCCGACGGTCGCCCGTCGCGTCGACGGCACTATCGACGTCAACGGCCGCACGCCGGTCGAACTGCTCGAACAGGAGATCGGCAACGTGCTGTCGGAGGACGAGCGTCGCGAGATCGACACCGTGGGCGGCCTGATCTTCTCCCTGCTCGGCCGCATTCCCGAGCGCGGCGAGGTCGTCCGTCATCCGTCGGGCGTGGAGTTCGAGGTCCTCGATGTCGATCCGCGGCGCATCCGGCGCCTGCGCGTGCGGCCGCCGACGGGCGCGCCGCCCGACCCCTCCTGACCAACGCAGCGCTGTGATGAATATCCGGGGTTGGCGTGCCTTGGGCATCGCCCTCGTGAGCGGCGCTTTGGCGGCGCTCGCCATGCCACCGCTCTACTGGCTGCCGCTCGCGGTCGTGGGAATCGTGGCCTATGTCTGGCTGTGGCAAACGGCACCGACGCCGCTCGGCGCGTTCTGGCGCGGCTTCGTGTGGGGTATCGGCCATTTCGCCGTCGGCTCCTACTGGATCCTCGAAGCCTTCTACGTGCCGCCCGCCGACTTCGCCCTGCTGGGGCCGCCGATCATCGCGGGTCTGTCCGCCGTGCTGGGATTCTTCCCCGGACTCGCGGCGTGGGTCTCACGCCGTGTGATCGATCGCTGGCCGAGCCTTGGCGGCCGCTACAGCCGATTGGTTGTGCTCGCGATCGCCTGGACGGCAGGGGAATGGCTGCGCGGCCACCTCTTCACTGGTTATCCCTGGAATCCGCTCGGTCACGTGTGGGCCTTTGCCACTCCTTTGCTACAAGGCGCGGCACTGTTCGGCGTCTATGGCCTTGGCATGGTGACGTTTCTGATCCTCGCTGCGCCGGCGGCCGGATGGCGCGCATCGGTTGCGGCGCTGATCGTCGTCGGTGCCGGAGGGTACGCCGGCGTCATGGCGGTGCCTCCGGTGGACGAAGGCGGCGTGTGGATCCGCATCGTGCAACCCAACGTGCCGCAGTCCGAGAAGTGGCGCCCTGAAACTCGCGTGAGCCAACTCACCAAGCTCGTGGAAATGAGCCGCGTCGCCGGTTTCGACCGGCTGGCCGCCGTGGTCTGGCCGGAGACGGCGCTGCCCGCGGTCATCGAGCCGGGCTCACCCGCGCTGGCGGCCATGGCCCAGGCGGTGCCGCCGCAGGGGCTGCTGTTGGCCGGCGCCGCCCGCGGCACGTTGCGCGCCGAGGACGGTGTGTGGAACTCCCTGCTTGTGATCGACCGTACCGGTGCCGTCGTTGCGCACTACGACAAGGTCCATCTCGTGCCGCTTGGGGAATACGTCCCTTTCCATAAGCAGCTGGCGCCAGTATCGGGCCTTATCGGCCGTGGCTCGTTCGAGGAGGGTGAGGCCCGCGTCACCCTGGAGCCGACCAACGGCCTGCCGTCGTTCTCGCCGATCATCTGTTATGAGGTGATCTTCCCCGGCGCGGTCACCGGACCGGGTCCGCGGCCGCAATGGCTGCTCAATGTTACCAACGACGGATGGTTCGGGTTGAGCAGTGGGCCTTACCAGCATCTCACAAGTGCACGGTTGCGTACCATTGAGGAAGGCCTACCCATGATGCGCGCGGCTAACACCGGCGTATCCGCCGTGATCGACGCTTATGGTCGCGTTTTGGCCTCGCTCGATATGCAACAGGAAGGCATCATCGATCATCGGCTCCCTGCGGCGCGAGCGCCCACGCCGTACAGCCGTTGGGGCGATTGGACATTGCTGGTTACGGTTGCAATTCTTGCATTGGGCTTGCTTGGCGCGCGATTATGGAACGGCCGGCAAGCCCCATGAATCGCTCACGATCTGCAAGACGAGGATCAGCTTGCATTATCCGGGCGAGGGGGTAATGTCATATGCAGCCTTGACGTGTAGATATGCATTTTTGCAGGTTTGGGATTTGCCGGTGGGCCGCACTCCCAAGGTGTTCGCCACTTTATTTGCACAACCTCGGTGTAGGTGAGAGACAGAGCGAGAGGAAAAAGGACCCATGGCAAGATCACACCCTGTAGATGTTCATGTCGGCGCGCGCATGCGTCAGCGCCGCACGCTCCTCGGCATGAGCCAGGAGAAGCTGGGAACGGCCGTCGGGCTCACCTTCCAGCAAATTCAGAAGTACGAGCGCGGCTCGAACCGCATCGGCTCGAGCCGGCTCTACGAGTTCGCCAAGGTTCTCGATGTGCCGGTGTCGTACTTTTTCGACGAGATGCCGTCGAACGCGCTGTCGGGACGGCCGATGTCGGGCCGCGGCCGCAAGGGCTTCGGTGAGGCCGGCACGCCCTTCGAGCAGGAGAAGGATCCGCTGATCAAGCGCGAGACGCTCGAACTGGTACGCGCCTACTACAAGATCCGCGAAGGCCGCGTGCGCAAGCGCATCTTCGAGATGGTGAAGGCCGTCGGCGCGGCGAGCCACGCCGAGGTCCTGGGCGGTCGCAAGAGCCGCTCGTAATCGGGGTCACAAAGGGGCCCCTGAGGCAAACTGACGGGACCCCTTGATTTCCGTCGTCATCTGGAGTTTTTAGCCGGCGCGGCCCGATGGGCGGCGCCGCCGCGGACGGATTTGGACGACTTGCCACCGCGACAATAAAGGCTAAGCCGGACGTTGGCGGCTCTTCCGCCCTGCCCGGAGTCCATATGACCTGTGGGAGGGCTGTTTTGGCCATCAAGGACTATCTCTTCACCAGCGAATCGGTTTCCGAGGGCCATCCGGACAAGGTCTGCGACCAGATCTCGGACGCCATCCTCGACGCATTCATCGCCAACGACGTCAAGCTCGGCCATGCCGACGACAGCCACGCCAATACGCGCCTGGGCTGCGAGACGCTGGCCACCACCAACAAGATCGTCATCGCTGGCGAAGGCCGCGCCTCAGCGCCGTACATGCACAAATACGGCAAGCACACCATCGTCAACCGCGAGGCCCTGACCGAGATCGCCCGCGATGTCGTGCGTGACATCGGCTACGACCAGGACGGCTTCAGCTTCCACGGCGCCGACATCGAGGTGCTGCTGCACGGCCAGTCGCCCGACATCGCCATGGGCGTCGACGCCAAGAAGAAGGGCGGCAATCTCGGCGAGCAGGAAGGCGCGGGCGACCAGGGCCTGATGTTCGGCTTCGCCTGCCGCGACAGCGAGGAATACGAGAAGGGCTCGTTCATGCCGGCCCCGATCTATTTCTCGCACAAGATCCTCGAGGTGCTGAGCAAGGCGCGCCGTTCGGGCGAGCTGCCCGATCTGCAGCCCGACGCCAAGAGCCAGGTCACGGTGCGCTACGTTGACGGCAAGGCCGTCGGCGCCACCAAGGTCGTGGTCTCCACCCAGCATCGCGAGGCCACGTCGAAGGGCAAGAAATACAACTCCGGCATGATCAAGGAGATGATCGCCGGACACGTGGCGAAGTCGCTGCCCAAGGGCTGGATGCCCAAGAAGGCGTCCGACTTCTTCGTGAACCCGACCGGCAACTTCGTCGTCGGCGGCCCCGACGGCGATTGCGGCCTGACCGGCCGCAAGATCATCGTCGACACCTACGGCGGCTTTGCCCCGCACGGCGGCGGCGCCTTCTCGGGCAAGGACCCGACCAAGGTCGACCGTTCGGCCGCCTATGCCGCGCGCTACCTCGCCAAGAACGTGGTGGCGGCGGGGCTCGCCGATCGCTGCCTGATCCAGGTGGCCTATGCCATCGGCGTCGCCGACCCGATGTCGCTCTATGTCGATACCCAGGGCACCGGCAAGGTCGACGAGCGCAAGCTCGAGAAGCTGTTGTCCGACATCTTCCCGCTGCGGCCGACCAACATCCGCCGCTCGCTGCAGCTCAACAAGCCGATCTACAAGCGCACGGCGGCTTACGGCCATTTCGGTCGCAAGCCTGAAAAAGACGGCGGCTTCTCCTGGGAGCGCACCGACCTGGTGCCGGAGCTGAAGAGGGCTTTTGGAGCGCGTTAGGACATTGTCCTAAACGATTGATTCAACGCCAGAATTTGATAGTGTCAGAGGGGCAGTAACAAGTCTGCTGGAGCAGACGGCAAATGGCCCCTCTGGAGAATGGCGGGTTCCAGCCATCGGTGTGGACCGGCGACAGGAGCCGGCCCGTCGACTCGCTCATGCGGGCGCTGCTTTACGTCGTCCAGCAGGTCGGCCGGCCGCTGAGCGAGGCCGATGTCCGGCGGCTGGCGGCGGTGCCCGCGGCTGGCCTCGATGAGGTGGCTTTCCTGACGGTCGGCGCCCGGCTCGGCCTGGAAGCCCACGCCCTCGACCTCACGCATGAGCGCCTCGATGGCGTGCCGCTGCCGTTCGTGCTGCTGGCGGTTGGTCAGCCCGCGCACGTCGTCGTGGCGCGGCAGGCCGGGCGATGGGTGGTGCTCGACGTCGTCGACGGCCGCATCTGGCAACTCTCGGCCGACGAGGTCATGGCGCTCGGCGCGCGCGCCCTGGTGCTGCGGCAAGGGCTGCACGACGAGGGCCACGCCACCTGGTATGCGCCGCTGTGGCGCCGCGTGCGGCCGGTGCTGCTCAGGCTCGCGGCTGCGTCGTTCGTGATCAACCTGCTGGCGCTCGCGACGCCGCTCTTCATGATGCTGGTGCTGAACACCGTGGCCGGCCGTTCCGCGCCCGCCAACGCCGCATCGCTGCTGATGATGCTGTGCGCCGGCATGCTGGTCGTGTACGGCCTCGACTTCGCCCTCCGCCTCGGCCGCGGCTGGCTGTCGGCGCGCACCGGCGCGCAGCTCGATGCCTTGATGAGTGCCGAGGCGTTGCACCACCTCATGCAGCTGCCCTATCGGCACTTCGAGCGCACGCCGTCGGGCGTGATTGCCGAACGGCTGCGCCAGCTCGACGTGCTGCGCGGCTTCCTGACCGGCCAGATGCCGGCGCTGGCGATCGACATCGGCTTCGTCGTGCTCTTCCTTGCCGCCACCTTCGCCATCAGCCCGATGCTGGGGGCGATCGGCGCGCTTGCCATTCCGGTGCTGATCGGTGTGTCGCTTGCCACGCATCGCGCACAACGGCGGCTGGCCGAGGAGAATTTCCAGGCGCTGGCGGCCAAGAGCTCGACGCTCGCGGAGACGGTCGCCAATGCCGCGACCATCAAGACGCTGGGTCTTGAGGCCGAAATCGAGAAGCGCTGGCAGGCGCGGGTCGAGCAGTCGGCCTGGGCTTCTTTCCGCGCCAACAATCTCGCCAACATCGCCGCCAGCGCTTCGGGCAGCCTGCAGCTGCTGGCGTCCCTCGCCATCGTCGTGATCGGCGTGCATGAAGTCGTCGGCCATCGCATGACTATCGGCGCTTTGGTTGCGGCCAACATGTTGGCCGTGCGTGCGTTGCAGCCGATGCGTCAGCTGGTGGCCGCATGGCACCAGTTGCAGGCGGTCGGCGCTGCCTTCAAGCGCATCGACGAGCTGATGTCGCAGCCGGTCGAGAGCCCGCCAGGTGAGCTCGCGCCCATGCCGGCGCTGGCGGGCGACATCGTCTTCGATCGCGTCAGCTATCGCGCCGATGCCGAGGCGCCGGCGATCCTGCACGACGCGCATTTCAGCGTCGCCGCGGGCGAGATCCTGGGCATCGTCGGCCCCTCGGGCTCGGGCAAGACCACGATCGCCAACCTCGTGCAGGGCCTGTTCCGGCCGACCAATGGACGTGTCCTGATCGACGGTACCGACATCGCCCACATTTCGCCGGCGCAGCTGCGCGCCCAGATCGGCGGCGTACCGCAGGACGTGCAGCTCTTCACCGGCTCGGTGCGCGAGAACATCGCCATGGGCGTGGCCGACAAGGATCCCGGCCGCGTCGTCGCCGTCGCCAAGTTCGTCGGCGCGCACGATTTCATCCAGCGCCTGCCGCAAGGCTACAACACCGTCCTGGGGGAGCGCGGCCAGGGCCTGTCGAACGGCCAGCGCCAGCTGCTCTGCATTGCCCGCGCCCTCATCCGCAATCCGCGTATCCTGGTGCTCGACGAAGCGACGAGCGCGCTCGATCCCGCCACCGAGGAGCAGCTGCTGCGCCAGCTCAAGGCCAATGCGCGCGGCCGCACGGTGATCATGATTACCCATCGCCTGGCGCCGCTGGCCATTGCCGATCGTGTCGCCCTGCTGATGGATGGCCGCATCGAGCGCATCGGCTCGCCCACCGAAGTGATGGCCTACGCCCGCATCCGCATGGCCGAGGCGAGCCGCGGCCAGGCCAACGCGGGCACATCGGCGCATACGGTGGCGATGCTGGCTTAGTCCTCTTGCCGGACCGCGGGCCTCCAGGCCCGCTCATGATTCGTGATGCGGGCCTGGAGGCCCGCGGTCCGACAAGATTAAAGAAGCTCTACGAAATCCGGATCTTCCAGCCGCGCCAGGCGCTCCGACGCCAGTCGCGCGCAGTCGATCAACAGCGACTTGCGCCGCGCTGCCGCCATCGGCCGGCGTGGCGAGGGCCGCAGCAACTCACCGCCATAAGCATCGGCCACGATCAGGCCGACTTCGTCGGAGATCAGCGCCTGCGGGAAGTCGACCGGCACGGCGAAGTAGAGCTGATCGCACCAGCTGAGATAGTCCGGCCATTTCTCATCGACCCGCCAATCCTCGATCGAGGACTTCACCTCGACGATGGTGATCTCGCCACCGCGCCCCAGTGCGAAGATATCGGCGCGTCGACCGTCGGGCAGCGGCACCTCCAGCAGCACGGAGTGACCCGCCTGGCGCATCAGCCGGCAAGCGCCTCGACACACCGCGAGCGTGATCTCCGGCCGGGCGAGGCGTATGGCGGTGGGCAGGGTCATTGCCCCGCCCTAGCGGCTGGAGGCAGGCCTGAGCGTCGCGTCGATCGGCCGCTCGAGTACCGGCGTGAAGCGCTGCGCCAGTGTCTCCGCCTGGCGCTTCTCGGTCGGCGACAGCTGATCGGCGGTCTTGTCGCGCACCGGACGCGAGTCCGGATGACCGGCGCGCTCGGCGAGCAGCAGCCACTTGTAGCCTTCAACCCGATCGGGCGCCCCGGCGACACCGCCCAGCAGCATGATGCCCAGCGCATGCTGGGCCTGCGGCAGTCCCTGCTGCGCGGCGCGGGTGTACCATCGCTGGGCCTGCGCCGGATCACGCGCCACACCGACGCCGGAGAAGTAGGCGTTGGCCAGCTTGAACTGGGCCGACGGCACGCCCGCTTGCGCGGCAGCGTCGTACCAGGTGATCGCCGCCTGGACGACCCGTTCGTTCGCCGCCTTGTCGCGCGATGCTGGTGTGCGCGCGACCATGTCGCCCATGGCGAGGGATGCTTCAGGGATGCCGCTGTCGCGCGCCTGCATGAGGTAGCGTTGAGCGGCGGCGACGTCGCGTTTGATGCCGACCCCCTCGCTCAGCATCAGGCCGTAGCGCAGCCCGGCCAACGCATGGCCTTTGTCGGCGGCGCGGCGAAAGAGATCGGCAGCGCGCACGGGGTCGGGCGGCACCTGCTCGCTGCTTTCCGACAGGGCGCGGCCCAGCGTGTAGAGCGCCTGCGGATCACCGCTCGCCGCCGCCTTCTCGAGCCAGGCCCGGGCATTGACGAGATCGCGCGGCACGCCGAGGCCGCGCATATAGAGGATTCCGAGATTGATCTGGGCGCGCACGTGGCCGGCGTTCGCGGCTTTGTCGAACAGTTCGGCGGCGCGGGCTTCGTTGCGTGGGGTGCCGGCAAGGCCCTGGGCATAGACCAACGCCAGGCGATGGCTGCCCTCGAGGGAGCCGGCGTCGGCGGCGCGCTGGATGTAGCGCAAGCCTTCCTTGTCGGCGCCGCGTTCGAGCAGGACGGCGCCGAGCCACGCCTCAGCGTCGGCGTTGCCAGGCGCCAAGGCACGCAGCGTCGCTTCTGCCGTCGGCATGTCGCCGCTGCGATAGGCGATTACCGCCGGCCGCAGCGCCGGAGCCACGTCGGACGCGTCCTGTTGAGCGCGCACCCCGCCGCTCACGGCCAGCAAGGCCGCCAGCAGCGCCAGGCCACGCCTGTTCATTTGGTCTTGAAGGTGTAGGCCGCGGCTGCCGCCTTGGCCTTCTCGATCTCGTCGGGCGTCATCTCACGGGCGAGCTGCTCGTAGGCCTGCGGCGAGACCTGGCCGTGCCAGCGCTCGGCAATTGCCACCCACTTGTAGGCTTCGAACAGGCTCTTCGGCACGCCCTTGCCCTCGGCGTACGCGCCGGCGATCGGCAGCATCGCGGGCACATAGCCACGCTCGGCAGCATCGAGAAGAAGGGGCGTTGCCTTGTTGGGATCGTAGAACTTCGAATCGGGATTGCCGTAGATGTAGAGGCCGGCGAAGAACTGAGCGCGCGGATCGCGCTCCTTCACCAGCACCTGCAGCTCCTTTTCCGCTGTGGCGATATCGCCGGCCTGCATCGCTTTCACGGCTTCTTCCATCCCCGCGGCGGCCGGCTGCGCCGCAGCCAACATCAACGCGAAACCGCTGAGCGCAAGCAGGGTTCGCTTTGAACGGACAAATGACACGATAAGACACTCCCGAAAACGGCGGCGCAGACACAGGGCCGATGATGACTGGGTGCGCCCCTCTAGCATGGAATTGAGGCTGAAACCGACTGCAAGGCGGCTGCGTGGTTCGGGACAGATCGATTTTGTTGGTGGTCTTGATTCTCGGGCCAAGCAAATTGCATGGGCAAAACTCTGCATGTTCACTATAGAATTCCATAAATAGTTAATTTCGTTGATGAAAATCGGGGTTTGTCGACCGAATCGCCGATTCCAGTCCTCCCTTTTCCGCCTATCTGGTGTCACGGAGATGCAGTAAAACCTAGGAAAACCCGCCTAGTGCCCTGATCCAGATATGCGATTTTGCAAGTGACGGAGGGCCGGGGCATTTGTTAAGTTGCCTTCATTAGAGACGCTTACACGTTCTTGCAGTCATATCCGAAAGGCTTTTCCCACGAGATTGGTCGCGCTTCCTAGAGCAAGCGCACCCGACACCAGAGAGATCGACATAGCCCGCCGGCGGCCCCCCAAGCCGCTCATCGAAGCCCCCTTCCCACACACCCCAAGGCTTCGATACCCCACACCCAGGCGGGCTCCTAAGGAAGGCCGGTCGTTCCCCAAGCGACCGGCCTTTCATATTTCCGGGATCGGTTGTGGCGAGTCGGTGTGTTTCCACAGCTTGGATGGGTCACGGCATTGACCCCCGCAAAAAATTAGGGAAAAGCCTTGCAAAAGGGGAGCGGAGGCGAAGTTTTTGCATGGCAAACGCAATGCTAGATCACCCAAAACCGTCTATCTCCGTAAAAGAAATGCAGCAATTCCAAGCCTGGGATCGGCCGAGATATGCATTTTTGCAAGTTACGGCGCTCTAAGCCCGTGTTAAAGTAAACCCATTAAAGAAATTCTTATTCTATTGGTTTCAATATGAAAATTGTTGGATTCCCAGTCGACGTATCCCGTTCGCAGGATGGCCGCATTGTTCGCGGGCTCCGTACCCGCCAAGCGCTGATCCAGGCGACGCTCGATTTGATTCAGGCCGGCGATGTCGAGCCGACCTCGGCGGCGATCGCCACGATCGCCGGAGTCTCCAGCCGGGCGCTGTTCCAGCACTTCACCAGCCTCGCCGATCTCTACGCGGCGGCTTTCGATCTTGCCGTCAGTCGCGCGTTCGACCGCACGCGTCCGGTCGACGCCGCTGCGCCGCTCGCCAACCGTATCGAGCTTCTGGTCTCCGATCGTGCACAGATCTTCGAGGAATGGCTGCCGGTGTGGCACTTCGCCGAGCGCGTGCGCAGCGTCGCGCCGGCCGTCGGCCTCGGCGTCGCGCAGCTGCGTCGTCTGCTGCGCGAGCGCCTCGCCGTTTGGTTCTCGACCGAGCTCGGCAATCTCGCGCCTGGCGCGCGCGATCTGGTGCTCGACTCGCTCGACGTCGCTTTCGGTCTCGACAGCTGGATGAACATGCGCGAGCAGCTGCGGCTCTCGCCGGTCCATGCGTCGCGCACCTGGCGCTTCACTGCTGAAGCCATCGTGCTTCAGGCACTCACAGTTCCCGACCAGCCCGTGGCGGTGGCCTAACAGCCACCAGGGCGAAGCCTCCCTTCCCACACCCAAGGCTTCGCCGTCACCCACCCACCCCAGTCACGGGCCTGACAGGAGGCCGGTCGTTCCCCAAGCGACCGGCCTCTCCTTATTTGGCGCATAGAAAAAGGCGGTGGCCTTGCGGCCACCGCCTTATCTCGTCGGCGCGAAGCTTCAGTTCGCCTTGGCGCGGAACTTGTCGTGGCAGGCGCCGCAGGCCTTGCCGGCGTCGGCAAAGGCCGCCGCAAGCGCCGCCTGATCACCCGAGCCCGCTGCCGTCGCGAGCTTGTCGAACGCTGCATCGGCGTTCTTGCTGGCGGCCTCGAAGCCCGCCCAGTCGGTCCATACCGCCGGCAGCGCTTTGGTGTCGCCCTTGTCCGAGCCGGCCGGAAACAGCTTCACGAACGCCACCTCGAGGGTCTTGAGCTTGGCGGCCTGCTCGACCGCACCGGTCGTGGGGCCCTTGGCATCGATGACGCCCTTGATGGCGCGCATCGCGGCACCGGCTTGCTTGCGATTCTCCTGCCTCTCCTTGACCACGTCCGCTTGCGCCAGCGCGATGGTCGCACCGGCCACCATCGCACCGGCCGCCAGCGCGCCGGCGATCGCCACAACCAGAGTCTTCCTCATGGATCCATCCCCTATGAAATCTTCGCGACCGAAGGCATGTTTTGCCCGACGGCCCGGTATTTGTTGCAGAGGTTTGGGTCAACGGTCCATCACGACTGCGTGTGCAGGTGGTGGCGGGAGAACAGTCGATGGCCGATGACAAGAAGGTACGCGTCTGGGATTTGCCGGTGCGGCTGTTCCACTGGACGCTCGTCGTCCTGCTGGTCGTGTCGTACTTCACGGGCAAAGCCGGCGGCGGTTGGATGAAGTTCCACTTCTGGTCCGGCTACACCATCCTCACCCTGCTGCTCTTTCGCATCGCCTGGGGTTTCGTCGGCAGCACCACCGCGCGGTTCTCGCATTTCGTGAAGGGGCCGGGCGCGTGGTTCGATTACCTCAAGAGTTTCGTTACCGGCCGAGAGACCTATGACGTCGGCCACAATCCGGTGGGCGGCATCATGGTGGTGGCGTTGATCTTCGCGGTGCTGGCGCAGGCGGTGGCCGGCTTGTTCTCCGCCGACACCGATATGGGCACCGTGAATGGTCCGCTCGCGAATACGATTCCCGACAAGTGGGTCGATCGTCTGACCGCCTTCCATGAGTTCTGGGTGAACGTCATCATCGCCCTGGCGGCGCTGCATATCCTGGCGGCGATCACCTACCTCGTGCTCAAGCGGCAGAACCTGATCGGCGCCATGTTCACCGGTCGCAAGCCGCTGGAGCATGTCGCGGAGGCCGGCAAGCCCGCGCCGACCCTTACCTTCGCGCCGGGAGGGCTCGCGATATCGCTGCTGATCGCCGCCGCGGCCATCGTTTACTTCTGCGTGCGCTAGGGCTGGCTGACCTGCGGAGGTGGTCTTGCTTGGGGGGTAGGGGCCCCCTAGGGTGATCGAAAGCCACACGTGAAACCTGGATTTTGCATCATGAAATTTACGGGAACTGATTCCTACGTCGCCAGCGACGACCTGCGCGTCGCGGTGAACGCTGCGATCGCGCTGCAGCGGCCGCTGCTGATCAAGGGCGAGCCCGGCACCGGCAAGACCGTGCTGGCGCACGAGGTTGCCAAGGCGATCGGCGCGCCGTTGATCGAATGGCACATCAAGTCGACCACCAAGGCCCAGCAGGGTCTCTATGAATACGACGCCGTCTCCCGCCTGCGCGACAGCCAGCTGGGCGACGAGCGCGTCAAGGACATCAAGAACTACATCAAGCGCGGCAAGCTGTGGGATGCCTTCACCTCGGAGCAGCGCCCGGTTCTGCTCATCGACGAGATCGACAAGGCCGACATCGAGTTCCCCAACGACCTGCTGCTCGAGCTCGACCGCATGGAGTTCTACGTCTACGAGACGCAGGAGGTCGTGAAGGCGGTCCAGCGGCCGGTGGTGATGATCACCTCCAACAACGAGAAGGAGCTGCCCGACGCCTTCCTGCGCCGCTGCTTCTTCCACTACATCCGCTTCCCCGACCGCGAGATCATGACCCAGATCGTGGATGTTCACTTCCCCGACCTGCAGCGCAACCTGCTGCGCGAGGCGCTGAACATCTTCTATGATATCCGCGAAGTGCCCGGCCTCAAGAAGAAGCCCTCGACGTCGGAGCTGCTCGACTGGCTGAAGCTCCTGATGGTCGAGGAGATGCCGCCGGAGGCGCTGCGCTCCAAGGATTCCAAGCAACTGATTCCGCCGCTGCACGGCGCGCTGCTCAAGAACGAGCAGGACGTGCATCTCTTCGAGCGCCTGGCCTTCATGGCGCGCAGAGAACAACGCCAATAGGGCAGCGCCAGTAGTCGTCACTGAACCGCGGAGCACGCGATGTTCACCAATTTCTTCCTCGAGCTGCGCCAGGCCAAGGTGCCGGTCTCCATCAAGGAGTACCTGGCGCTGATGGAAGCGATGGATCAGCACGTCGCCGACTACAGCGTCGACGACTTCTACTATCTGTCGCGCTCCATCCTGGTGAAGGACGAGCGCAACCTCGACAAGTTCGACAAGGTGTTCGGCCACGTCTTCAAGGGCCTCGAAGCGCCGGCCGGCGAGGGCGCCACCGCGGAGATCCCCGAGGAGTGGCTGCGCAAGCTCGCCGAGAAGCTGCTGACCGACGAGGAAAAAGCCCAGATCGAGGCGATGGGCGGCTGGGAGAAGCTCATGGAGACGCTGAAGAAGCGTCTCGAGGAGCAGCAGAAGCGCCACCAGGGCGGCAGCAAGTGGATCGGCACGGCCGGAACCTCGCCGTTCGGCGCCTACGGCTTCAATCCCGAGGGCGTGCGCATCGGCCAGGACAAGAACCGCGAGGGCCGCGCCGTCAAGGTGTGGGACAAGCGCGAGTACAAGAACCTCGACGACACCGTCGAGATCGGCACGCGCAACATCAAGATCGCGCTGCGCCGCTTGCGCAAGTTCGCGCGCGAGGGCGCCGAGGTCGAGCTCGACATGCCCGACACCATCCGCTCGACGGCACGCAACGCGGGGTATCTCGACATCAAGATGATCCCCGAGCGGCGCAACAAGGTGAAGCTCCTGCTTCTGTTCGACATCGGCGGCTCGATGGACGCCCACATCCGCGTCTGCGAGGAGCTGTTTTCGGCGGCGCGCTCGGAGTTCAAGCACCTCGAATTCTTCTACTTCCACAACTGCCTCTACGAGAAGCTGTGGAAGGACAATCGCCGCCGCCATGTCGACACCTATCCGACGCAGCAGCTGCTCCACACCTTCCCGCCCGACTACAAGATCATCTTCGTCGGCGACGCCTCGATGAGCCCCTATGAGATCGCCTATCCCGGCGGCTCCGTGGAGCACTGGAACGAGGAGGCGGGGCAGGTCTGGATCCAGCGCATGGCCGACACCTATCGCAGCATGGTGTGGCTGAACCCGGTGCCCGAGCGGCACTGGAGCTACACACCCTCGATCCAACTGCTGCAGCAGCTATCCTCGAATCGCATGTTTCCGCTCACGCTGGGCGGCCTCGACAGTGCTATGAAGGAGCTGAACAAATAGCCGCCGGAGCGCGGACCTCCAGGTCCGCTCATGATTTCATGTTCCTCTCCCCCGCTAGGGGGAGAGGTTAGGTGAGGGGGCGTCGAAGGCCCTCTGTAACCCCCTCACCCAGCCTCTCCCCCTAGCGGGGGAGAGGAGCATGAAAGGAATCATGAGCGGACCTGGAGGTCCGCGCTCCAAGCACAATCGGGAGGAGACAACATGAAGACCGGGCCAGCGATCGCCGACATTCTCAAGAAGGAAGGCGTCGAATACCTCTTCGCCTACCCGGTCAATCATTTGATCGAGGCCTGCGCCGCGGTCGACATCCGTCCCATCATCGTCCGCCAGGAGCGCATCGGGCTGCACATGGCCGACGCCATGTCGCGGCTGAGCAAGGGCCGCAAGATGGGTGTGTTCTGCATGCAGAGCGGGCCGGGCTCGGAGAACGCCTATGGCGGCGTGGCTCAAGCCTACGGCGAATCGGTGCCGCTGCTCGTCATCCCGCAGGGCTATCCGCGGCGCATCGCCCACGTGCCGCCCAACTTCAACTCGACCTTGGCCATGGCGCATGTCGCCAAGCACTCCGAGCCGGTCACCAGCGGCAAGGAAGTGGCCAACATCATGCGCCGCGCCTTCAATCTGCTGCGCAACGGCCGCGGCTCGCCGGTGATCGTCGAATTGCCCGCCGACGCCTATGCCGAGGATGCGCCCGAACCGCTGGGCTACGAGCCCGTCGTCGTCACCAAGTACGGCCCCGATGCCGGCCAGGTGGCCGAGGCCGCCAAGGTGCTGATGGCCGCCAAGCGACCGGTGATCTACGCCGGGCAGGGCGTGCACTGGGCCGAGGCCTATGCCGAGCTGAAGGAGCTCGCCGAGCTTCTCGCCATTCCCGTCTGCACCAGCCTCGAGGGCAAGAGCTGCTTCGACGAGACCCATCCGCTGGCGCTGGGCTCGGGTGGGCGCGCCTACCCGAAGGCGGTGCGCCAATTCCTCGACCAATCCGATGTCATCCTGGGCATCGGCTGCTCCTTCACCGAGACCAACTTCGGCATCTCCATGCCGAAGGGCAAGACCATCATCCATGGCACGCTCGACCCGGCGCACATCAACAAGGACGTGCCGGTGAAGCATGGCCTGGTCGGTGACGCAAAGCTGACGCTGGCGGCGCTGATCGCCGCCTGCAAGGCGGCCGGCGTGAAGAAGAAGGATGCCGGCCCGGTCGCCGCCGAGATCAAGGCGGTCACAGACGAATGGCTGAAGGAGTGGATGCCCAAGCTCACCAATAACGAGGCGCCGCTCAATCCCTACCGTGTGCTGTGGGACCTGCAGCACACGGTCGATATGGCCAACACCATCATCACCCACGATGCCGGCAGCCCGCGCGACCAGCTCTCGCCGTTCTGGCGCACGACCGCGCCGCACACCTACATCGGCTGGGGCAAGACCACGCAGCTGGGCTATGGGCTCGGCCTCGCCATGGGGGCCAAGCTCGCCTGCCCCGACAAGCTCTGCATCAACGTGTGGGGCGACGCCGCGATCGGCTTCACCGGCATGGATTTCGAGACGGCGGTGCGCGAGCGCATCCCCATCATGTCGGTGCTGCTCAACAACTTCTCGATGGCGATCGAGCTGCACATCATGAAGGTGTCGACCGAGAAGTACCGCTCGACCGACATCTCCGGCGACTACGCCGCCATGGCGCGCGCCTTCGGCGGCTACGGCGAGCGTGTCACCAAGCCGGAAGACATCATTCCGGCAATCAAGCGTGGTATCGAGCAGACCAAGAAAGGCGTGCCTGTGTTGCTGGAGTTCATCACCTCCAAGGAGGTGACGATCTCCGTCCCCAAATGACGAAGGAGGCTCAGATGGCCGTCATTCTCACGCCGACTGCCGAACACAAGGTGAAGACGAGCGACGGGCTCTGGATGAGCGCGTCCGATGCCGAGAAGGTCACCGGCTGGAGCCTGAAGCCGGAAGGCATGTGCCTGGCCGAACGCTGTGTGCCCCTGCCGGCGACGGCGGTGAAGGGCGGCCGCGTCGACGTCGCGGCCTTGTGGACCAAGCTCGGCGGGCCCGTGGTCGGCGCCGAGAGCGGCGAGGTGTGGGCGCTGGGCGCGCCCGCCGACGACCGCAATGCGACGCTCGCCGGCCTGCAGGCGCCGGACTTCACCCTGCCCGACGTCGACGGCACGCCGCGCACGCTCTCGCAATTGCGCGGCAAGAAGGTCTTCCTCGCCACCTGGGCCAGTTGGTGAGGCTGCCGCTTTGACTTGCCCGTGTGGCAGGAACTCTACAACGAGCTGAAGGACAAGGGGTTCATGGTCGTGGCCGTCGCCGAGGAGAGCCGCGGCGCCGACCATGCGCGACCCTGGATCGAGCAGGCCCGGAAGAGCGGCGAATCCACTTACTGGCAGTTGATCGACACCGATCATCGCCTTAGCGATCTCTACAACCTCGTGAACGTGCCCCAGGCGATCTGGATCGACGAGACGGGCAGGATCGTTCGTCCGCCGGAGACGGCGGGCTCGACAGATCACTTCCGCCGCATGGACCTCAAGACGCGCACCATGTCGCCCGAGGACCAGGCGGAACGGCTGGCTGCCCGCCAAGCCTATCTTGATGCCGTACGGGCGTGGGTGACCACCGGCAAGCACGCGTTGCCGGCCGACGCCGCGCGCGCGGCCATGCCTAAGGTGACCAGCGAGGTCGCCGAGGCCCATGCCCGCTTCCGACTGGGCGTCTGGCTGCGGTCCCATGGCGATATCGTCGAGGGCGACCGGCAGATGAACACGGCGGCTAGCCTGCATCCGGATTCCTGGAGCATGTGGCGCCAGGCAGCCGACCTCGACGAGGTTGGCAAGGCGTCCGGCCCCGATTTCTGGAAACGCGTGCAAGCCCTGGGCGATCGGCCCTACTATCCGCCGCCGAAACTCTAATGCCTCACCCTGAGGAGGGCGCTTAGCGCCCGTCTCGAAGGGTGGGCAATCAAGACCGGGGCCACCCTTCGAGACGCGGTCCTTCGGACCGCTCCTCAGGGTGAGGTTTGGGAACCATGAGACTTCACTGGCGCGATCTTGGAAGCTCTCGCGCGGATCGCGCTGACGGCAAGGCTGTCGAGCTTGCGGGCTTTGCGCTGACGGTGCTGCCGACCGTGACGACCGATCATTTCCTGCTGATGGCAGAGCCCGGCTGTTGCGCGGGCTGCGTGCCGGCCAACCGGCTCGCCGTGGTGGAGGTCTTCGCCGACCAGCCGGTGAAGGTGGGAGCAGGCCAGCTGCGACTGACCGGCACCTGGCGTGTCGCGTCCGATCCCGACGGCTGGCGCTACCAGCTGCACGGCGCGGCGGTGAAGCCCGGCCTCTCGCGCCGGGCCTTGATGGCGGCTAGTCCGCTGTTCTGCCTGCCGGCGATACCGGCCATGGCGCAGGTCACCGACGGCACCGCGGTCGACATCCATAGCCACGCCGGCAACCTCATTCCCGTGGCCATGGACCGCGGCGCGTTCTCAGCCGTGGCCGAGCCGATGCGCCAGGGTGGCGTGTCGGCGATCTGCCTCGCCGTCGTTTCCGATTCGCCGATCATCAGGCTCACCGACGGACGCCTGCGGCCAAGCCGCGATCCGCGGCCGGGCGAGCTCTACGACCACACCCTTCGGTCCTTCGCGAAGATCCATGCCCTTGCCGGCGCACAGCGCATGCCGCTCCTCAGGACGTCCGCCGACCTCACGGGCGCGCGGTCCGGCACGCCCTCGATCATCGTCGCCTCGGAAGGGGCGGATTTCCTCGAGGGCCGCATCGAACGCCTGGACGAAGCCTACCAACGCTGGGCGCTGCGCCATCTGCAGCTCACGCACTACCGGCCCAACGAGCTCGGCGACATCCAGACCGAGCCCAGCGTGAATGGTGGGCTGACGCAGTTCGGCGTCGACGTGGTCCGCCGCTGCAACCAGATGGGCATCGTGGTCGACGTGGCGCACGGGACGTTCGAGCTGGTCAAGAAAGCGGCGGCGGTCACGGCCAAGCCGCTGGTGCTGTCGCACACCTCGCTCACCGATCGGCCGGCGGCATGGACGCGGCGTATCCTGCCCGACCATGCCCGCGCCATCGCCGCGACCGGCGGCGTCATCGGCATCTGGCCGGTCATAGGCTACTTCCCGAACATGGTGGCCTACGCCGACGGCTTCGCGCGCATGGTCGATGTTGTCGGCATCGACCATGTCGGCCTCGGAACCGACCTGCTCGGTCTTGTCGGCGCCAGCACGCTCGTGAACTACAACGACCTGCCGCAATTGGCTGCCGCTTTACGCGGCAAATTCTCGCCCGAGGAAACGGCAAAGCTCTTGGGCGGCAACTATCGGCGTGTTTTCCAGGCAAGCCTCGGCGGCTGACGAACCATCATCACACATCCGTGAAACCGGCCGGGTCACTGGCCGCCCGCCGAACGCTCGGCTAGGCTCCGGCCACACCCCAAACGACGGGAGAACCGGATGGCTGTCATCAACGTCAATGGCAAGGCCCTCAATCACAATGCCGATCCGCGGACGCCGCTCCTGTGGGTGCTGCGCGAGCAGCTTGGCCTCACCGGGACCAAATATGGCTGTGGCATCGCCCAGTGTGGCGCCTGCACGGTTCATATCGACGGGGTGGCGACCCGTTCCTGCCAGGTGCCGGTGAACTCGGTCGGCAACAAGAAGATCGTCACCATCGAGGGGCTGGCGGCCAACGGCACGTTGAACAAGATCCAGGCGGCCTGGGTGGCGGTCGACGTGCCCCAGTGCGGCTACTGCCAGAGCGGCATGGTGATGGCGGCGACGGCGCTGCTTGCCGCCAAGCCCAATCCGACCGATGCCGACATCGACGCGGCCATGACCAACATCTGCCGCTGCGGCACCTATGTGCAGGTGCGCGAGGCGATCCACGCCGCCGCCAAGGCCTAAGAGGAGGATGCGATCATGACGATTCATCAGCCTTCTCTCGGCCGTCGCGGCTTCCTGGTCAGCGGCACCGCCGTCGCCGGTGGCTTCTCGCTCGGCTTTTCCTTTCCCTTCGCCGCGGCCAATGCCGCCGAGGTCAAGGAGCTCAACGCCTGGGTGGTCATCCATCCCGACGACAAGGTCGTGATCCGCATCGCCCGCTCCGAGATGGGGCAGGGCACGCTGACCGGCCTCTGCCAGCTCGTCGCCGAGGAACTCGAGTGCGACTGGAGCAAGGTCAACTGGGAATATCCGACGCCGGGCGAGAACGTGAAGCGCAACCGCGTCTGGAAGAACTACTCCACCGGCGGCAGCCGGGGCATCCGCGAGAGCAACCAGTATGTCCGCGAAGGCGGCGCCATGGCGCGCGAGATGCTGCTCGCCGCCGCCGCCGCCGAATGGAAAGTGCCGGCAAGCGAGCTCAAGGTCGACAAGGGCGTCATCACCCACAGCTCGGGCAAGAAGACGACCTACGGGGCCGTCGCGGCCGCGGCGGCAAACCTCGAGCCGCCTAAGGAGGTCAAGCTCAAGGACCCGAAGGACTGGAAGATCGCTGGCAAGCCGCTGAAGCGGCTCGACACGGTCGACAAGGTCACCGGCAAGCAGCTCTACGGCATCGACTTCACGATGCCCGGCATGCTGGTCGCCACCGTCCGCGCCTGCCCGGTGATCGGCGGCAAGCTCAAGAGCTTCGATGCCGCCAAGGTCGAGAAGATGCCGGGCGTGAAGAAAGTGGTGGCGGTCGATGGCAACGCCGTCGCGGTGATCGCCGACACCTACTGGAACGCGCGTACGGCGCTCGCCGCGCTGCCGGCCGAGTGGGATATCGGCAAGCTGGGCGAGGTCCAGACCGAGACAATCAACGCCATGCTGAAGGAAGGCCTCGATGCCAGCGAAGCCTTCGTCGGCAACAAGGTCGGCGACGCCAAGGCGGCTATCGACGGTGCCGCCAAGAAGGTCACCGCGACCTACAGCTTTCCCTACCAGCACCACACCACCATGGAGCCGCTGAACGCCACCGCGCGTGTCACGGCCGACAAGTGCGAGGTGTGGTGCGGCACGCAAAATGGCGAAGCAGCGCTCGCCGCAGCGTCGGAGGCAGCCGGCCTGCCGGTCGGCCAGTGCGACGTCTACAAGATGATGCTGGGCGGCGGCTTCGGCCGGCGCGGCCGCGCCGATTATGTCCGCCAGGCCGTGCTGGTCGCCAAGGAGATGCCCGGCACACCGGTCAAGCTGATCTGGTCGCGCGAGGAGGACATGACGCACGGCCAGTATCATCCGACGACGATGTGCAAGCTGACCGGCGGTCTTGACGCCCAGGGCAACCTGGTCGGATTGCATGTGCGCATCTCGGGCCAGTCGATCCTGGCGGCACTCCTGCCGCAGAACCTCGTGAACGGCATGGATCCCGCCGTGTTCCAGGGCCTTGCGGCCAGCGGTCCCGAGGCGACCTTCGGCTACAACGTGCCGAACCTCCTGATCGACCACGCCATGCGCAATCCGCACATCACGCCGGGCTTCTGGCGCGGTGTGAACACCAACCAGAATGCCGTCTACATGGAAAGCTTCATGGACGAGCTGGCCCAGGCGGCGGGCCAGGATCCGCTGGCTTTCCGTCTCAAGATGCTGAAGCCCAAATGGGCGGCGGTGCTGCAGGCGGCAGCCGACAAGGCGGGCTACGGCAAGCCGCTGCCCGCCGGCCACTTCCATGGCATCGCGCAGATCATGGGCTACGGCAGCTATGTCGCCGGCGTCGCCGAGGTGTCGGTGAGCGACGACGGCCAGCTGAAGATCCACAAGATCACGGCAGCCACCAACTCGGGCCACGTGGTCAATCCAGCGCAGATCGAGCGCCAGGTCGCAGGCTCGTTCGCCTTCGGTCTGTCGGCGGCGCTCTACGGCGAGATCACCGTCAAGGATGGCGCCGTCGAGCAGACCAACTTCGACAGCTACAATGTCATGCGCATCGACGAGATGCCCCAGGTCGACACGGTGACGGTGCCGACCTACGACTTCTGGGGTGGCGTCGGTGAGCCGACGATCGCCGTTGCGGCTCCCGCCGTGCTCAATGGCATCGCCAAGGCGACCGGCAAGCGCGTGCGCAATCTGCCGCTGATGCATACCGATCTGAAGAAGGCTTCATGACCCATCGTCTGCTGTTGCCGGTGCTGGCCAGTGCGTTGTTGCTGGCCAGCTTCTCGGCAAGCGGGCCGGCTCGGGCGGCCGACACGGCGCCACCCGGCGCCAGCTCATGCACGGGGTGTCACGCGGCCAAGCCGGTTGCCAATTCAGTCATTCCGCGCATCGCCGGCCGCAAGGCCTCCGACATCGTCCAGTTCATGCGCGAGTATCGCAGCGGCGCCTGGCCGTCCTCGGTGATGGGGCGCATCGCCAAGGGCTTCGACGATCAGCAGATCGACGCCATCGCGGCCTGGTTCGCCGCACAGCCGGAGTAGAACATGGCGACACGGCGCGCGTTCCTGAAGCTCACCGCCGCGGCCGGCATTGCCGCGCCGTCGATTGCCTCGGCGCAGGCCGCCGGGCGCGTCCTCGTGGTGGGCGGCGGCTTCGGCGGCGCCACGGTGGCGCGCACGCTGAAGGCGCTCGAGCCCAAGCTCACGGTGACCCTGGTCGAGCCCAATGCGACCTTCACGGCCTGCCCCTTCAGCAACAACGTGCTGGCGGCGCTGCGCGAGATCGCGCAGCAGCAGTTCGGCTACGACGGCGTGAAGAAGGCCGGCGTGACCGTGGCGCAGACCGCGGCGACCGCCGTCGATGCCTCGGCTAAGACGGTGACGCTGGCCGACGGCAACAAGCTCTCCTACGACCGGCTGGTGATGTCGCCGGGCATCGACATCAACTGGGGCGCGCTGCCGGGTTACGACGAGGCGGCGGCGCAGAAGATGCCGCATGCCTGGAAGGCCGGCGCCCAGACCGTGCTGCTGCGCCAGCAGCTACAGGCCATGGACGATGGCGGCCTGGTCGTCATGTCCTCGCCAGCCAATCCATTCCGCTGCCCGCCGGGTCCCTACGAGCGCGCCAGCCTGATCGCCTATTGGCTGAAGATCTGGAAGCCCAAATCCAAGCTCCTGATCCTCGATTCCAAGGACGTCTTCTCCAAGCAGCGGCTGTTCCAGCAGGCCTGGCCGCAGCTCTACCCCGGTGTCATCGAATGGGTGTCGCTGAGCCAGGGCGGCAAGGTGACCTCGGTCGATCCCTCGACGCTGACCTTCGTCACCGACTTCGGGCGTCACAAGGCGGCGGTCGGCAACGTCATTCCGCCGCAGAAGGCCGGCGCCATCGCCCAGCAGGCGGGCGTTACCGACCGGACCGGCTGGTGCCCGGTCGAGCCGGTCGCCTTCGAATCGACGCTGCAGCCCGGCATCCATGTCGTCGGCGATTCCGCGATCATGGGCGGCATGCCGAAGTCGGCCTTCGCCGCCAACGCCCAGGCCAAGGTGTGCGCCGCCGCGATCGTCGAGCTGCTGGCCGGCCGCAAGCCGCAGGATCCGATCCTGATCAACACCTGCTACAGCCTGGTGGCGCCCGACTACGGTATCTCGGTCGCCGGCGTCTATCGGCCGGACAAGGGCGTGCTGGCCGACATTCCCGGGGCGGGCGGCACCAGTCCGCTGGAAGTGGTGGGTGGGTTCCGCGGCCAGGAGGCGCTCTATGCCTCCAGCTGGTTCGACACCATCACCGCCGAGGTCTACGGCTGATCATGCTGCGTGCGAGCCTGCTCGCCGCCCTCCTGCTGATGCCGCTCGCCACCGCCGGGCGCGCCCAAGGGACGTCGGCTGGAACACCTGTCAGCTACACCGTCGTCGACGATGCCATTCCCCGGCCGCTCACGGCGAGCCCGGGCGATGCCTCGCGCGGCCGCGCGATCGTGGCCAATCGCAGCGTCGGACTCTGCCTGCTCTGCCACAGCGGACCCATTCCCGAAGAGCGCTTCCAGGGCACTCTGGCGCCAAGCCTCGGTGGCGCGGGAACGCGCTGGTCGGTCGCGCAGTTACGTCTGCGCATCGTCGACGGCTCGCGTCTAAATCCGGACACGATCATGCCGCCCTATTACCGGACGACGGGCCTCGTGCGTGTCGCCAGGGCGTTCGAGGGCAAGACCATCTTGACGGCCGAGCAGATCGAGGATGTCGTGGCCTATCTCGCGACGCTGAAGGAGCAGTGATGCCAGGACCGAAAAAGGGGGCGACGCGACGTACCTTCCTCGCCGGCGCCGCCGTGGTCAGCGTCCTGCCGCTCGGCGCCGCGCGGGCAACGCCCGAGGCGATGGCGGCGGCGATCAAGGAGGTCGTCGGCGACAAGCCGATCCGCGAAGGCCGCGTCACCCTCGACATTCCGCCGCTCAGCGAGAACGGCAATGCCGTCCCGCTCACGGTGTCGGTCGACAGCCCGATGACCGAGGGCGACTTCATCAGGGCCATCCACGTCTTCAACGAGAAAAACCCGCAGCCCCACGTCCTCGATGCGCGGCTCGGGCCGCAGAACGGCAAGGCGTCGATCTCGACGCGCATCAAGCTCGGCGATTCGCAGAAGATCGTGGCCATCGCCGAGACCAGCAAGGGCGAGTTCTTCAGCGCCAGCGCCGACGTCATCGTGACGCTCGCCGCATGCGTGGAGGACCTGACATGACCAACGTCCTCATCAATGCACCCAAGGCGGCGAAGAAGGGCGAGGTGATCGAGCTCAAGGCGCTGATCCTGCATCCCATGGAGAGCGGCTTTCGGCCGGGAACCAACGGAACGATCATCCCGCGCAACATCATCGAAAGGTTCGTGGCGACCTGGAACGGCAAGGAGATCTTCCGCATGGATTTCTCGCCGGCGATCGCCGCCAACCCGTTCGTGTCGTTCTTCGCCGTGGCAGCCGAGAGCGGCAAGATCGCCTTCCGCTGGACCGGCGATGAAGGTTTCGCGGTCGAAGAGTCAGTCGCCATTGACGTTGCCTGAGCGCATGCGCTGGCGCCCCGCGTTGGCGCTGCTGCCGGTCGTGTTCGCCGCTTCCTTCGCCATGGCGCAAGCCGGCGCCGACAAGTCGGCGAGCGACACGCGCCGTTCGGGCTACCAGGACATGGGCGCCGCGTTGCAGAAGATGCAGGACGACGACACCGCCAATCCCGGCATGTTGTACGTTCAGCTGGGCGAGCAGCTTTGGGCCAAGCCGGCGGGGGCCGCCAGCAAGGCCTGCGCCGACTGCCATTCGGTTGCCGACATGAAGGGCGTCGCCGCCCGCTATCCGGCCATTCCGGAGAACAGCGACCGTCCGATCGACCTCGAAGGCCGCATCCAGCTCTGCCGCGCCAGCCACCAGCAGGCCGAGCGGCTGGCGCCCGAGAGTCGCGACCTGTTGTCGTTGGCGGCGTTCGTTGCGCGCCAGTCCCGTGGCTTGCCGATCGCGCCGCCGGACGATGCGCGGCTGGCGCCGTTTCGCTCCGAGGGCGAGGCGATCTACCGGCGCCGCCAGGGCCAGCTCAATCTCTCCTGCGCGATCTGCCACGACGACAATGCCGGAAAGAAGCTCGCCGGCGTGACCATTCCGCAGGCCCATCCGACCGGCTATCCGATCTATCGGCTGGAATGGCAGGCCTTGGGCTCGCTGAAACGTCGGTTACGTAATTGTCTGGTCGGCATTCGCGCCGAGGCTTATCCTTATGAAGCCGTGGACTATGTCGCTCTCGAGGTCTTCCTGATGGGTCGCGCGAAGGGCATGCCATTCGAGGCGCCGGGCGTAAGACCTTGAATGAAGGCTCTACCCGGATGCGCGTGTATCCCTCTTCAACCCTGCGACCTCGCCTTCTGCGGCGACGGTCGTTCCTGGCCGGTCTCGCCGGAGCCGCCGGAGCGGCGACGGGCGCGGACGCCCAGCAGAGCGGACTGAAGTTCGCGACCGGCGCCGAGGGCGGCAGTTTTGTCGTCTATGGCGGTGCATTCGTCGACGCCATCAAATTGGCAAATCCGAAGATCGGCCTGCGGCCCGTGCCGTCGCGCGGCAGCATCGAGAATGTTCCCTTGCTCGAGGCGGGCACGGTCGACATCGGCCTGGTGTTCGGCGAGATGGCCCAGGAGTTGTTCAATCCCAAGGACGGTACACCGAGCCAGGTGAAGGTAATATCCACCGCTTATCTCAACCCCGGCATGTTCGTCGTGCGCGCCGACAGCCGCTATCACACCATCGAGGATCTCACAGGCCGCCCTGTCATCTGGAACGCGCGCGGATCGGGATTGGCGTTGCAGGGCCGGTTCGTCATGGAGGGGCTGGGCCTCGACGCTGACAAGGATTTCGATGCGATCTATACCGAGACGCTCGTCGAGGGCCCGGCCATGATCCTCGAAGGGCGCGCGGCGGCGTTGTGGGGCGCCGGCAATCGCTGGCCCGGCTTCGTCAAGATCGCGAGCGACACCCGCGGCGCACGCTTCATCACCCCCGATGACGAGCAGATCACGCGCATCGTCGACAAGTATCCGTTCATGCGTCGCATCACTATTCCTGCCGCGCGCTATCCCGGACAATCCGACCCGTTGTCGACGGTCGGATCGTGGACCTACGTGCTGGCCCGGCCAAATCTCGACGAGAAGATTGGCTATGAGCTGGCCGCGGCCCTGCACAAGGCCGAGCGCCTCGGTACCATGTTCGGCGGCCAGCTCGACGAAAGCACCGCGAAGAACACGCTGAAAGCGCTGCCCCGGCGCGACGTCCTACACTCGGGCGTCGAGCGCTACTTCCGCGAAGCCGGCCTGATCTAAGCGGAGACAGAGGGAATTTTTCTCCAATCAGCCCGGTGTGGAGGCGAATCTGCTGCCGCACCATCGCTATTCGGCTGCCCGTTTCATTGCCCGTCCGCTCGGGCAGCCCCTAGATTCAGAGCATGTTGAGCCTTGCCAACCAGTTCGTCGCCCGCGCCACGCGCCTCCTCCTGTCCGGCCTCGCAGAGCCGGCACTGTGGACGGTATCCGCCCACGGCTGCGTCGTCGGCTCGCTGGTCTGTCAGGACGGCGTCTGGCGGCTGTCCTGGTTCACGGGCGCCGACCCGCGGCTTGTGAGCTACGCCGGACCGCTCGACGGCGACACCGAGGCCTTGGCCGAGACGTTGAGCCAGCGGCTCGGCGCCCCGGTGCGTCTGGAATCCCAGCCGGTCTGAAAACCCCACTGTTGAGATTTGGCGGGCGAGGCCCGACAGTGCCCTCGAGGGCGCTGCGGCGGCGTCCCGTCTCGGGTGATTGAATCATGGATGCGATCGACAGAAAGATCGTGGCACTCCTCCAGGAGGATGCCAGCCTCTCATTGGCGCAGATCGCGCATCGCGTCGGCCTGTCGCAAAGCCCGTGCTGGAAGCGCATCCAGCGGCTGGAGAAGGCCGGCATCATCCTGCGCCGCGTGGCGCTGATCTCGCCGGAATCGATCGGCGTCGGCCTCACCGTGTTCGTATCGATCGAGACCGGCGATCATTCGTCGGCCTGGATCGCCAAGTTCGCCCAGCTCGTGACGGCGATGCCCGAGGTCATGGAATTCCATCGCATGGCCGGCGACATCGACTACATGCTGCGCGTGGCGGTGCCCGACATGCAGGCCTACGACGCGTTCTACAAGAAGCTCATCGACACCATGCCGCTCAAGAACGTGACCTCGCGCTTCTCGATGGAGCGGATCAAGTCGACCACCGCCTATCCGATCGCGGCCGACATCAAGCCGCTGCGCAAGCGCTAGGCTGGCAGGGGCCCCGGCGCGGCGGCCTGTGGTTTTCGCGGGCCCGCTGGCGCCCGGCGCCCATCTCGCTCCGCCTGGGCTCGCCTGACCGGCCGATGGACGCTTGCCGGACCGGACGGTACGGTCTGGAACCGCCATCACCCTGGAGCGTTTCAATGACCGTGCACGCCCTCAAGAAGTCGAATGTCGCCAACCTTCGCTCGAAGGTCTCGCCGGAGGAGTGGCAGGCACGGGTCGATCTCGCCGCCGCCTACCGCCTGGTCGACCTCTACGGCATGTCCGATCTGATCGCCAACCACATCTCGATGCGCGTACCGGGCGAGCCCGATGCCTTCCTGATCAATGCCTACGGACTGCTCTACGAGGAGATCACCGCCTCGAGCCTGATCAAGATCGACCACGAGGGCAACGTGCTGGCCAAGCCCGACTTCGGCGATCTCAACTACGGCGTCAACCGTGCGGGCTTCGTGATCCACAGCGCCATCCACATGGCCAAGCCCGACGTGAATTGCATCATCCACACCCACACCTGGGCGGGCATGGCGGTGTCGACCATGGAATGCGGCCTGCTGCCCAACACCCAGACCTCGATGCGCTTCGCCAAGATCAGCTACCACGACTTCGACGGCGTCGTGCTCGACACCGCCGCGCGCGAGGCGCTGGCCCAGGATCTCGGCGACAACAACGCCATGATCCTGCGCAACCACGGCCTGCTCACGACCGGCGCCACCATCCCCGAGGCGTTCAACGCCATGCATCGGCTGGAGCTCAGCTGCAAGACGCAGATCGCGGCGATGTCGTGCAACACCAAGCTGATCGACGTGCCAAGCGACGTCGTGCACGAGACCTACATGAACTTCCAGCCGCATGTCCGCCGCCCGTTCGGCGTGATGGACTGGCCGGCGCTGCTGCGGAAGCTCGACCGGATCGATCCGGGCTTCCGCGATTGATTGAGCACCCCGCCCAGCTCGCTTCGCTCCTTCGCCGCCATCGCCGCGGGCTACTGGACCGCGCCCGGGCATAGGGCGGTCGCCTGGACGTTGACCGCCGGCATGCTGCTGTTCGGCGGCATCAACGTCGGCATCACGCTCTGGCTCAACCTCTGGAATCGCGACTTCTTCAACGCCCTGGAGAAGCGCGACACCTCGCAGCTGGTCGAGCAGATCTACATCCTGGCGGCGATCGTGGCGTCGGGCGGCGTCGCGGTCGCCATCCATCTGCACATTCGCCGCCGCCTGCAGATCAACTGGCGCTCCTGGCTGACCCAGGTCACGACGCGGCGCTGGCTGCATGGCGGGCGGCAATACCAGCTCGGCCTGCTGGCCAATGATATCGACAACCCCGACGGCCGCATCGCCGAGGACCTCCGCGTCTCGACCGAGGTCGCCGTCGAGTTCGCACAGACCATCTTGCAATGCATCCTGCAACTCATCACCTTCCTCAGCGTGCTGTGGGTGCTGTCCGGCACGCTGCCGATCCGGATCGGCACCATCGAGTTCGCGCTGCCGGGCTACATGGTGTGGGCTGCCGTGCTCTACGCTCTGTTCGGCTCGATCCTGACCTATGCGCTGGGCCGCGGCCTTATCGAGGCCGGCAACGTCCGCCAGGGGCGAGAGGCCGACGTGCGATCCGTGTTGATCCGGGCCCGCGAGAACGCCGAAGGCATTGCCTTGATGCGCGGCGAGGCCGACGAACGCGCACGGTTGGCCGGCGCCATGGCCAATCTGCGCGGCGCCTGGCATGCCCAGACCCGCGGCCAGGGCAGCCTGCAGCTGCTCACCAGCGCGCTCGCCTACATCGCGCCCGTCGTGCCGTTGATCCTGGCGTTGCCGCGTTTCCTTGGCGGGGACATGCAGCTCGGCGGGTTGATGCAGACCGCCCAGGCCTTCTCCAACGTCCAATGGGCGCTGTCGTGGCTGATCGACAACTTCCCGCGCTTCGCCGAATGGCGCGCCTCGGTCGATCGGGTCGTGCAGCTGCACCAGGCGCTGCACGATCTCGAGGACACGATCGAGACGCCGGACGGCGAGCATATCGAGCTGACGCCGGGCGAGGCCGACCGCCTGGTCCTGCGCGAAGTGGGCCTCTCGCGGCCCGACGGCGAGGCCCTGGTCGCCGAGGCCGAGGTCGAGATCCAGCCCGGCGAGCGCGTTCTGATCCGCGGCCAGTCGGGCAGCGGCAAGAGCACCATCATGCGCGCCATCGCCGGCGTCTGGCCGTGGGGCCGTGGCTCGGTCGAGCTGCCGCGCGGGCGCATCGCCTTCATGCCGCAGAAGCCCTACTTCCCGCTCGGGACGCTGCGCGACGCGATGCTCTACCCGGAAAGGCCGGAGGGCATCGACGACGCGGATCTGCGCGAAGCCCTGCACAAGGTCGGGCTCGACCATCTGCGCGACCGGCTCGGCGAGGAGGACCGCTGGGATCACATCCTGTCGGGCGGCGAGCAGCAGCGCGTCGCCTTCGCCCGCGTGCTGATCCAGCGGCCGCACTGGGTGTTCATGGACGAGGCGACATCGGCGCTCGACGAGGCAGGCCAGGCCAACGTCATGCGGCTCCTGGCCGAGGAACTGCCCGGGACGGCAGTGATCAGCATCGGCCATCGTCCCGGCCTGGAGGCCTTCCATAGCCGCGAGCTTGTCCTCGAGCCCGGCGAGGAGGGGGCGCAGCTCCGGGCACGTACTTCCCAGCGCGGCCTGCGCGACATCTACCGCAAGATGGCGGCGGCCAGCCGCGCCGAGCCGATTGCGCCGGGGTTCTGGGACAACTTCCGCCGCACCCTCGTCGGACGTTGAGTCAGGTATGCGGTAACACATCGCCCGCTTGAGGCGTGCACCAAGCTCAGCGACCAGGACAAGCAGGATCTGGTGCGGTTCCTGCGGACACTGTAGGTGCTGTCTCCGGGACAGCCCGGGGGCAGCATGAAGTGCGAGACCGACAAGGCGACGATCGACTACGAGGAGCACGGCGAGGGCCGGCCGATCCTCTTCCTGCACGGCTGGACGATGGAGCGCGGCGTCGAAGCCGCCGTCTATGAGCGGATCTTCGCGACGCGCCCCGGCTGGCGGCGCATCTATCCCGACCTGCCCGGCATGGGTCGGTCGATGGCGAAGGCCGGCCTTGCCAGCCAGGACGACGTGCTGGAGGCGTTAGTCGCCTTCATCGATCGCGTGCTGCCGACGGGCCGCTTCCTGCTCGCCGGCACCTCGCTCGGGGCCTACCTGGCCCGCGCCATCGCGGCGCGTCGCCGCTCCCGCGTCGCCGGCCTGCTGCTGCGTGTGCCTTGCATCTTCGCCGAGGACGCGCGCCGGACCCTGCCGCCATTCCGTCCACTGGTGCAGGACGATGCCCTGATGGCGAGGCTCGACAACGCAGAGCGCGAGACCTTTGCCAACGTCCTGATCCAGACACCGACGTACCTCGATACGGCGCGGCAAAGATCGCAGGCGTTGATCCAGCCGGCCATCCAGGCCACGCAGCCGATCGCCATGGAGATCCGCGGCGATCCCAAGCGCTATGCCTTTTCCTTCGACCTCCTCGAAGCGGAGAAAGGTTTCGAGGAGCCGACGCTCATCGTCGCGGCGCGCCAGGACATCACCGTGGGCTATCGCGACGCCTGGACCATCCTCGAAAGCTATCCCCGCGCCACCTTCGCTGTGATCGATCGCGCCGACCACGGCTGGCCGGTCGAGTCACCCGATCTGTTGGCCGCCCTGATCGACGACTGGCTGATGCGCATCGCCGAACGCGGATTCTAGAGCACCTCGTGAAAGCCGATGGCGACGCGGTCGGGCGCGCGCGCCGCCACGCCGACAAAGGTCGCGCGCTCCAGCCATTTCAGCGACAGGTCGGAGGTCTCGAAGTGCGGCGCCGTGCGGAAATGGTAGCTGTCGACCGGCACCGCCTCGCCCCCGGACATGCGCGCCAGGATCTCGGGGCTTGCCACGCGCAGGCCTTCGTTCTGGACGTAGATCAGCGAGCCTCCGGCACTCCTGATCGTATAGCGGGCAACGACCTCGATCGTGCCGTCCGGCCGCACGATCTGCCAGTCCGCCCCGCCCGGCAGGATCTCGCCATTGAGCCGGGGCCCGTGCACCTCGCCGCCCAGGATGTCGATGATGCGGCGATGCCCGCGCGCCGTCTGGCCGAGGTCCTGGATGGCGGCCACCTTGGCCTTGATGGCGAAGGCGAAGCGCAACGCCGGCGCGGTCGAGATGAAGCGGTCGATATCGTCGGTCATGATATGATCCTGATCATGTCCGACACACTAGAGCTACGGCAGGCGAAGGCAACGGACGCTGCCGCGATTCGCGAGCTGACCCGCACCGCCTATGCCAAATGGGTGCCGCTGATCGGCCGCGAGCCCAAGCCGATGACCGCCGACTACGACGCGGCCGTGCAGAAGCACCGTTTCGACCTCCTGCACATCGACGGCATGCTGGCTGCGCTGATCGAGACCATCCGCGAGCTCGATCATCTGCTGGTCGAGAACGTGGCCGTCTCGCCGGCCTTCCAGGGACGCGGGCTTGGCCGCAAGCTGATGGCCCATGCCGAGACACTGGCGCGCGAGCTCGGCTTCGACACGATCCGGCTCTACACCAACCAGCGCTTCGTCGAAAACATCGAGCTCTATCGCAAGCTTGGCTATCGCGTGGACCGCGAAGAAGTGGTGCCGGTGGGCGTCGTCACCCACATGAGCAAGCGGCTATGATCGGGCGCGGCGGTCGGTGCGCACGACGACGGCCACCAGCAGCGCGGTCGACCAGCCGAACATCATCATGCCGGCGGCGGATTCGAAGGCGCCGATCATGCGATGTTGCGTCGGCAGGGCGAGCTCGGATGCGCCCAGCGTCGTGAAGCTCGCCAGAGAGAAGTACATCGCCGTGCCGAAATTCTTGAAGGCATCCCAATCGTAGAAATAGAGCGCCGCCCACAGGGTCACCTGCAGTACATGGCCGATCAGCAGGATGATGACGGCGCTGACGCTGTGGGTGATCATGTAGAACGTCGGATAACGCGATTCCGGCGGCGACGGCAGGATGTCGAGCATGCGGCTCAGCGCCAGCTGGGCAAGGACCTGGATCACGCCCGTCGCGCCGACCATCAGGACGCCACGGACAATGTGGCCTGCCGACACCTCGAAATCCATGTCACGCCGCCTTCTGCTTGCCCAGCAGATGGTCGGAGATGATGCGCTGCTGGATCTCCGACGTGCCTTCGAAGATCTTGGTCAGTCGCGCATCGCGCCAGTAGCGCTCGACGGCGTGCAGCGTCGTGTAGCCCGCGCCGCCGAACACCTGCAGCGCCTCGGAGGTGACGCGCTCGGCCATCTCGGAAGCGAAGAGCTTCACCATCGCCGCTTCCTTGTCGCAGCGCCGCTTCTGGTCGATCTCGTCGGCGACGAAGTACATCAGCTGGCGCGCCGCCTCGATGTCGGTCGCCATGCGCGCCAGGCGGAAGCGCGTGTTCTGGAAATCGCCGATCGCCTGGCCGAACTGGCGGCGCTCCTGGGCATAGGCGGTGGCGTCCTCCAGCGCACCGCGCGCCAGGCCGATCGAGCGCGCCGCGGTGTGGGCGCGCGCCCGCTCCAGCCCGGCCGAGATGTAGTAGAAGGCGCGGCCCTCTTCGCCGATCAGCGCCGAGCCCGGCAGCCGGCAGTTATCGAAGGCGAGCTCCCAGGTCTTCCAGCCGAAGTAGCCGATCTTGGGGATCGGCGCGCCTTTCACCCCGGGCGGCAGCGTGCCGCGCGGCTTCTCGATCAGGAACGACGACAGGCCAACATGCTTGCGCCTGGGATCGGTTGGATCGGATGTGCGCGCCACCAGCATGATGTAATCGGCGCCGTCGGCGAAGGTGCACCAGTACTTGTTGCCGTTGATCACCCAGTCATCGCCGTCGCGCCGCGCCCGGCAGGCGATGCTGCCGAGATCCGAGCCGACATTGGGCTCGGACATGGCCGCCGCGCCTAAAAATTCACCACGGGCGGCCCGTGGGAGGAACACCGCACGCTGCGCGTCGGTCATGCCGCGGCCCGCGCTCAAGCCGTTGCCGCGGGCGATGATGGAGGCGACGCTCATCCAGGCGCGCGCCAGCTCCTCGGTGATCAGGCAGTATTCGAAGACGCCGAGACCCAGCCCGCCATACTGCTCGGGAATGACGATGCCGAAATAGCCCATGTCGGCCAGCTTCTGGATCAGCTCCGGCGGGATGTCGCCTTTCTCGGGATCGAGCTTGTTGGCGAGCGGCAGCACCTCCTTCATGGCGAAGGCGCGCGCGGTCTCCTGGATCAGGCGGCGCTCCTCGGTCATGTAACCCATGGCATTTCTCCCTTCGTTGCCTCAGCATAGCAGCCAAACCCTCCGCTCTTTCAGGAGACGACCATGCTGAAGGCCCTTGTGGGCTCGTTTGCCGCGCTCTTTCTCTCTGCGGCTTCCACGATGGCGCAGGCCCAGAGCCAGGGAGATTGGCCGAGCAAGCCCATCACCATCCTGATGGGCTTCCCCGCCGGATCGGGTGTCGACCTGATCGCGCGCATGCTGCAGCCCTCGCTCGAGACATCGCTCGGCCAGCGCCTGATCATCGACTACAAGCCGGGCGCGGGCGGCAACGTCGCTTCGGAGGTCGTGGCCAACGCCAAGCCCGACGGCTACACCTTCCTGCTGGGCACGGCGGCGACCCACGGCGTCAATCCGGCGCTCTATCCGAGGCTGAGCTTCGACGTCGAGGCCGACTTCACGCCGATCTCGACGCTGGTCGATGTCTCCAACGTGCTGACGATCAATCCCGAGGTGATCGACGCGACGTCGATCAAGGATTTCATCGCCAAGGTGAAGGCGAGCCCGGGCAAGTACAACTACGCCTCGACCGGCAATGGCACGGGCACGCATCTCGCCTTCGCCGAGTTCAACCACATGGCTGGCCTCGACATGGTCCATGTGCCCTACAAGGGCGGGCCCGACGCCATCCAGGCCGTGCTGAAAGGCGACGTGTGCTGCATCTTCAACCAGGTGCAGACGATCATGCAGCACTACAAGGCGGGCAAGGTGCGGCTGCTCGGCGTCACCACCAGGAAGCGCGTTGCCGCCATCCCCGATATCCCGACCATCGACGAGGCGGGCCTTCCCGGCTACGAGAGCTACACTTGGTTTGCGATCTTCGGGCCCAAGGGCCTCGACGATGCCATCGCCCGGAAGTTCAACGCCGCCATCAAGGTGGCGCTGGCAGATCCCGAGACGCAGAAGAAGCTCGCCGAACTCGGCAACACGCCGCGCTACGAGACCCTCGAACAGGTCAAGGCGACGGTGAAGCGCGACCGCGCGAAGTGGGCGGAGGTCGTGAAGGCCATCGGCGCGAAGGTGGACTGATATGAATATCGCCAAAGGGGGCAAATCGATCTACGGCGCGCCGCTCGGCATCCTGATGCTGGAGGCGCGCTTCCCGCGCATCCCGGGCGACATGGGCAACGGCACGACCTGGCCGTTCCCCGTGCTGTTCCGCGTTGTGCGCGGCGCCAGTCCCGAGAAGGTCGTGCTGAACGGCGCCACCGGCCTCTTGCAGGACTTCGTCGCCGCGGCGACCGACCTGGTCGATCTCGGCGCCGAGGCAATCACCACCAACTGCGGATTCCTATCGATCTTCCAGCGCGAGATCGCCGCCGCCGTCGGCGTGCCGGTGGCGACGTCGTCGCTGATGCAAGTGCCGTGGGTGCAGGCGACCCTGCCGCCGGGCAAGCGCGTCGGCATCGTCTCGGTCAGCGCCAAGAGCCTGACGCCCGCGCATCTCGAGGGCGCCGGCGTGCCGCTCGATGCGCCGCTTGCCGGCACCGAGAACGGCCGAGAGTTCTTCCGCGTGCTGATCAAGGGCGAGAAGGATGACCTCGATGTCGATCTCGCCCGTCAGGACATCGTCGAGGCCGGCAAGGGACTGGTGGCGCGCCACCCCGACATCGGCGCCATCGTGCTCGAATGCACCAACATGCCGCCCTACGCGGCGGCGTTGCAGGAAGCCGTCGGCCTGCCGGTCTACGACATCTACTCGATGATAACCTGGTTCCATGCCGGGTTGAGGCCCAAGACGTTCTAGTCTCAGCGGCAACTGCCAGCACTGCCATCAGCAGTTCGAGGAATTTCCGGCATTCCCGGTATTTCCGACAGACGTCGTTGTGGGCGCTCGGAAGCCGACCCTCTATGGATTGGGGTGGGATTTGAATTTCGATATTTGCGCTATTTGCGCTACCGGTTTTCGAGTTGGGCGAAGCTAGCGTTGTCCTCGATCGGGGCGGGCACGCCCCTCCGGCCCGCACCGGAGAGGCGCATGCGAAAGGTATCGGATGGACGATGCATAGAGCGGGAGCCGCCTGGAGGGCGGCAACGGCTGAACATAATACAGGTTATCAATATAGTCAATAACTATGGTTTATGCGGGCCACTTTCGTTATGGCGACTTTTTGCGCTCCATAGAGGGCCACTTATAGGGGGCCGAAACGAAGCTCACACGATGGCTTGAATCTCCGCGAACGGTGCCAGCAGTGCTGTCACGCTGCTTGGCGCGCATCCTCGGCGATCATCACTGCACCCTTCTCGCCGATCATGATCGTGGGCGCATTGGTGTTGCCGGTGGTGAGGGTCGGCATCACCGAGGCATCGATCACCCGCAGGCCCTGGATGCCATGCACGCGCAGGCGCGAATCGACGACGGCACGCGGATCCTCGCCCATCTTGCAGGTGCCGACCGGGTGGTAGAGCGTGTTGCCGGCGCGCCGCGCATAGGCCAGCAGGTCGGCGTCGCTCTTGAGATCGGGTCCGGGCTGGATCTCGCCCTTGCTGTGCTGCGCCAGCGCCGGGGCGGCGAAGATCTTGCGGACATGGCGCGTGCCGCCCAGCAGCGCCAGCTCGTCGGTGTGCGCCGTGAGATAATTGGGCTTGATGGCCGGCCGCGCGAAGGCATCGGCCGACGCCGCCATGATGGTGCCGCGGCTGTCGGGCTTCACGACGCAGACCACGCAGCTCATGCCGGGCTGCTCGTCGAGCTGGCCGAACTTCAGCGGATGGGTGCTGCCCGGCGTGAACAGCAGCTGCAGGTCGGGCGAGGCCAGCCCCTCGCGGCTGTCGCAGAACACCTGCGCGGTGGTGACGCCGAAGGTGAGAGCGCCCTTGCCGGTGAGGGCGAAGCGCAGGATCTCGGGCAGCACGCGCGGGAAGCGGGCGATCTCGTTCACCGTCGGCGTGCCGTGCACGCGATGCACGACGCGAATCACATAGTGGTCGATCAGGTTGGCGCCCACGCCCGGCAGATCATGCACCACCGGGATGCCGAGCGACTGCAGGTGCTGCGCCGGGCCGATGCCCGAGATCTGCAGGATGTGTGGTGAGTTGATGGTGCCGCCCGACACGATCACCTCACGGTTGGCGCGCACCTCGGTGAGGTTGCCGCCGCGCCGGAAGGAGACGCCGACGCAGCGCTTGCCCTCGAACATCAGCTTGCCGCCCTGCGCCTCGGTCTCGACCCGTAGGTTCGAGCGGCCCCGGGCCTCGCGCAGGAAGGTCTGTGCCGTCGAGCCGCGGAAGCGTCCGCGCCGCGTCATCTGCGAATAGCCGACGCCGTCGCGCTGCGTGCCGTTTAGGTCGGGATTGAAGCGGAAGCCCGCCTGTTGCGCCGCTTCGACGAAGCGATGGGTCAGCGGCAGGATGGTGCGGTAGTCCTCGACCTTGAGCGGACCACCCTGGCCGCGCACCTCGGCATCGCCACCCTGCACATAGTGCTCGGACTTCTTGAAGTAGGGCAGCACGTCGTCATAGCTCCAGCCGCGGCAGCCCATCTGTGCCCAGCCGTCGAAGTCGGCTGGCGCGCCACGCACATAGAGCATGCCGTTGATCGAGCTCGAGCCGCCCAGCGTGCGCCCGCGCGGCCATTCCATGCGGCGCTCGCCGGTGCCCTTCTCGGGCTCGGTCGTGTAGTTCCAGTTGACCAGCGGGTTCCTGATCAGCGAGCGCATCCCGGCCGGGATGTGGATCATGGGATGCCAGTCGCTGGGCCCGGCCTCCAGCAGGATCACCGACGCACCCGTTTCCGACAGCCGCGAAGCGACCACGCAGCCGGCCGAACCTGCCCCTACAACCACATAGTCAGCCTGCATGGCGTTCTTCTCCCGGCTCTTCTCTAAAGCATATTCCGTTCGGCTGGAATCAGCCGAACGGAATGTGCCTCTTGCAACAGCTATCACCGGTGCGCGCATTCCCGATTTGATGGAACCGCAAGCGGTTCCATCAAATCGGGAATCGCTCTAGCAGCTTCGCCTCACAGGCTGCCCAGGAATTCCAGCAGTGCTGCGTTGACCTCCGCCGGTCGCTCCTGCTGCACCCAATGCCCCGCGCCATCGATCACTTTCACAGAGCGAAGGTCGCCGAACTTGGGGCGCATGATCTCGATCATGTCGAGACCGGGCACCATGCCCAGAACGGGCTCCAGGCTGCCCGCCAGGAAGGCGGCCGGCTGCAGGATCTTGGTGTCGTCGAAGGGCGCCAGATCGGCGAAATCGCGGGCCGAGTTCCGATAGCGGTTGAGGGGCCCACGAAATCCGCTGTGGCGAAGCTGTTCGGTGCAGTAGTCGAGATCGGCCTCGCCGAGCCACGCCGGAAACGGGTCGGGGTCCTTGAGCCCCTCGAGCAACCGGGTCTTGGTCGGGTTCGGCGGGTTGGCCTGGATGCTGCGCGCGTCGCCCGAAGACCAATAGTAGATCTTGCGCAGGCTCGTCCGAACGTCGGCTTCCAGCTCCGCCTCGGCCACGCCGGGCTCCTGGAAGTAGAGCTGGTAAAAGAAGCGGTCCTTGTAGATGTTGCGGAACAGCTCGACGCTCGGGATCGTGCCGCGCCCGAGATGCGGCACGCTGAGCCCGGCGAGAGCCGCTACGCGATGGGGATGAAAGAGCGCCATGGCGTAGGTGATGGCCGCACCCCAGTCGTGGCCCATCACGATCGCCTGGCGGGAGCCCAGTGTCTCGATCAAGGCGTCGATGTCGGCGGCCAGCTCCTTGATTGCGTAAGCCTCGATGGCGTTCGGCTTGTCGCTGTCGCCGTAGCCGCGCACATCGGGCGCCGCAACGCGGTAGCCGGCATCGACAAGGGCGCGGATCTGATGCCGCCAGGAGTACCAGCCCTCCGGCCAGCCATGGACCAGCACGACCAGCGGTCCCGAACCTGCGACCGCCACGCGCAACCGGACGCGGCCGGTGTCGATCATCTCCAGTGTCGGTTCCATTCGCTGCTCCGCAACAAGGTTCGACGATCGCCAAGTTCCATGCAATGAAGAGCTTTGACAATGGAAAGGATTGGGCAATGCGCGGTCGTCAGGTGTTGATGGAGACGCTTCTGGCCCATGGGGTCGACCGCATCTTCGGCAATCCCGGCACGACCGAGAGCCCGCTGCTCGATTCGCTGCTCGACTATCCGCAGCTGCACTACATCGTGCACCTGCACGAGGGCGTGGCCGTGGGTGCCGCGAACTTCTATGCCCAGGCGAGCGGCAAGACGGCGTTCGTGAACCTGCACGTGGCGCCGGGGCTGGGCAACGCCATCGGCATGATCTACAGCGCGCTCAAGAACAACTCGCCCATGGTGGTGACGGCAGGACAGCAGGACACGCGGATCCGGCTGCGTGATCCAGTGCTGGGCCACGATCTCACCGCGATGGCTGCTCCCGTCACCAAGTGGAGCGTGCAGGTCGAGAGCGCCGACGAGCTCGGCCCGATCCTGCAGCGCGCCTTCAAGGTGGCGAACGACGCGCCGGCCGGGCCGGTGTTCGTCGCGCTGCCGATCAACGTGATGGAGCAAGAGACCAATGTCTCGACGGGCAGGTCGGCGCGGATCTTCCGCGCCAGTCGACCCGATCCCGCCGGCATCGAGGCGATGTCCAGCCTCATCATCGCTGCCAAGAACCCGACGATCGTGGCGGGTGACGACGTCGCGCGCAGCGGCGCCACCACGACCCTGGAGAAGCTGGTCGAGCGCATCGGCGCCTCGGTATGGTTCGAGGGTCTGCGCGGCCGCAACTCGTTCCCCACCGACAATCCCGCCTATCGCGGCACGCTCGCCTTCGATGCGCCGGGCGTCGCCAAGCAGTTCGCTGAGAACGACCTGGTGTTGCTGGTCGGCGGGCCGTTCTTCGAGGAAGTGTGGTACGGGCCGGGCTCGCCGTTCCCCAGGGACTGCAAGGTGCTGCAGATCGAGTCGTCGGCGCCGCGCCTGGCCTACAATTTCGCGGTCGATGCCGGTGTGATTGCCGATGTCGAGGCGTCGCTGGAGGCCCTATGGCAGACGACCACGGGCATCAACGGCGCGGCGGCGCGGGCGCGACAGGATGCCTTCCGTCAACAGCGGCAGGTCGATGACGCTGCGCAGAAGGCGCACGTCGAGAAGGCATGGTCGCGCACACCGATCTCCATGCCGCGTGTCATGGCAGAGCTGAAGGCGGCGTCGCCTGGCAATGTCGTGGTGGTCGACGAGACCATCACGGCCAATCTCGACCTGTTCAAGACCTTCAGCTTCTCAGGGCCGGGCGACTACTACAGCGGCCGCGGCGGCGGCATCGGCCAGGGCGTGGCGGGTGCGCTGGGCGTTGCGGTGGCCGACAGGAGCCGGCCGATCCTCTGCGTCTCGGGCGACGGCTCGTCGATGTATTCCATCCAGGCGCTGTGGACCGCGGCGCATCACGACCTGCCGATCGTGTTCGTGATCCTGGCCAACCGCGAGTACCGCGTGCTGAAGCACAACATCGACGCCTACCGCGCGCGCTTCGATGTGAAATCGAACAAGCCCTACATGCACATGGATTTGAGTGGCCCGGTCATGGGCTTCGTCGATCTGGCGAAAGGCATGGGCGTCGCCGGCACGCATGTGACCAAGGCGGAGGATATCGGCCCCGCCGTAACGGCGGCCTTCAGGTCAGGCAAGCCGCACCTGATCGAGATCGAGATCGAAGGGAAGCGGTAAGGGAGCGCGGGCCTCCGGCCCGCTCATGGTCTTCGGGACCGCGCGCGTCCCCGCGCGCTCATGCTCATGAGGGCGCGCGAGGACGCGCGCGGTCCGAAAGAGCATGACAACGAGCGGGCCGGAGGCCCGCGCTCCCTTACTTCTTCGGCTTTGCCCGCACGCCGGCCATTGCCCGCACCTTGGCCTGGTGGCTCCTCGCGGCGTTGGTCAGCATTGGCAAATCGTTGCCGGCCAGCAGCATCTTCATGCCCTTGCCGATGTAGAGCTGCAGCAGTTCCTCGCTGTAGGCGCCGCCCATGCCGGGGAACTTCTTGTGCTTCTTGCAGGCGGCGATGACCTTGTCGACGGCCTCCTGGATCTTCGGATGCCCGTTCTCGCCGGGGACGCCCATCTCGACCGAGAGATCGCTCGAGCCCACCAGCAGGGCGTCGATGCCAGGCACGGCGGCGATCGCCTCTGCGTTGCGCACCGCCTTGGGCGTCTCGATCATGACGGTGATCAGCGTGTTGTCGTTGGCCCGCTTGGTCATGTCGGCCATTTTCATCGGCGCGTAGTCGAACTGCGCCTGGCCGCCGCCCACCGAGCGATGGCCGATGGGGGCGTAGCGCAGCTTGTCGGCGATCTCACGCGCCTCCTCGGCGGTGTCGACATGGGGGATGACGATGCCGAGCGCCCCACCGTCCAGCAGGCGGGTCGCCATGGCAAGCTCGCCGTAGGGCACGCGCACGATGGGCGCGATGCCGGAATCCTGCGCCGCCGTCGCCAGCTCGGCCGCGGTCTCGATCGACATGACGCCGTGCTCGAGGTCGAGGAACAGCCAGTCGAAGCCCGCCGCCTTCATGACCTTGATGATGTCGACGTTGCGAACCAGTCGCACACCGATGCCCACGGCCAGCTGATTCTTCTTCAGCCGCGCTTTCGCGGCGTTCACTGCCATCGCCATTGGTTCCCCCTCGTGGCCGATTTTCGGCTAGGCTAGACCCCATGACCTTCCATGTCGAACGAATCGACCATGTCGTCCTGCGCTGCCGGGACCTGCCGGCGATGGTCGAGTTCTACGAAAAAGCGCTGGGCTTCAACGTTGAACGCAAGCTCGATCGTATCAGCCTGGTGCAGATGCGAGCGGGCGCCTCACTGCTCGACCTGATCGCAGCCGACCGTCCGAAGGACGGCGGCAACATGGATCATCTGTGCTTCCGCATCGAGCCGTTCGACCGTGACGCCATCGTCACGCGACTTGCGCCGCTCGGGATATCGGTCGGCGAAACCGTCGAGCGCTACGGTGCGGAAGGCAACGGTCCGTCGGTCTATTTCCACGATCCCGAGGGCAATCAAATCGAATTGAAGGGGCCCACTGCCGCCTGAGTAAGGCGCATTAGAGCTTGGCCGTTGCAGAGGTTGTGCTAGCCTCGCCGGCATCGGGAAAGAACAGCGCCAACAACAGCGGCGCGTCCTTGGGAGGATGATTTTAATGCGTTCACGCGTGGCGTTTGCGGCCGCGACGGTTGCTGCCTTCGTCTTGGCGGCGGCCCAATTCACGGGAGGATCGGCCTTTGCCCAGAAGCAGGGCGGTACCCTCAAGATCTCTCATCGCGACAACCCGCCGAGCGCTTCGATCCATGAGGAATCGACGATCTCGGTGAACCAGCCGTTCATGGCGGCGTTCAACAACCTCGTCTACTTCGATCCCAAGGAGAAGGTGAACAACCCCGACAAGATCGTGCCCGAGCTGGCCGAGAGCTGGGCGTGGAACGACGACAAGACCCGCCTCACCATGAAGCTGCGCCAGGGCGTGAAGTGGCATGACGGCAAGCCCTTCTCGAGCGCCGACGTGAAGTGCACGTGGGACGCGGTGATGGGCAAGGGCGACGAGAAGCTCGACATCATCCGCAAGAGCCCGCGTCGCATCTGGTACATCAACCTCAAGGAAGTCGTGACCAACGGCCCCAACGAGGTCACCTTCGTGCTCGAGCGGCCGCAGCCCTCGTTCCTGTCGATGCTGGCCGCCGGCTATTCGCCGGTCTATGCCTGCCACGTGTCGGGCCGCGACATGCGCTCCAAGCCGATCGGCACCGGGCCGTTCAAGGTCGTCGAGTTCAAGCGCAATGAATCCATCAAGCTGGTGAGGAACCCCGACTACTGGAAGAAGGGCTTCCCCTATCTCGACGCCATCGAATGGACGATCGTGCCCAACCGCAGCACGCGCCTGCTCGGTTTCACCGCCGGGCAGTTCGACATGACGTTCGATTCCGACGTCACCTTCCCGCTGCTGAAGGACATCAAGTCACAGAAGCCTGATGCCGTCTGCGAGGCGCGGCCGACCAACGTCAACTCCAACCTGCTGGTCAACCGCGAGAGGCCGCCGTTCGACAATCCGCAGATCCGGCGCGCCATGGTGCTGGCGCTCGACAACCGCGCCTTCGCCGACATCCTGAGCGAGGGCCACGACCTCGACGGTGCGGTCATGCTGCCGCCGCCGGCCGGCTTCTGGGGCATGCCCAAGGAGATGCTGCCGACGCTGCTCGGCCATTCGCCCGAGATCGACAAGAACCGGGCCGAGGCACGCAAGATCATGGAAGGGCTGGGCTACGGGCCCGAGAAGCCGCTCAAGATCAAGGTGTCGACGCGCAATATCGCGATCTATCGCGATCCGGCGGTGATCCTGATCGACCAGCTGAAGAAGATCTACATCGAGGGCGAGCTCGACCCGATCGACACCACCGTCTGGTACACCAAGATCCAGCGCAAGGACTACCAGGTCGGCATGAACCTGACCGGTCTCGGCGTCGACGATCCCGACGTCAATTTCTACGAGAATTACTACTCGACATCGGATCGCAACTACACCGCCTACAAGAATCCCGAGGTCGATGCGCTGATCAACAAGCAGTCGGCCGAGCAGGACCGCGACGCGCGCAAGAAGATCGTGTGGGAGATCGAAAAGAAGCTGGCCGACGACTCCGCGCGCCCGATCCTGGGCTACAACGTCTCCAACACCTGTTGGACGCCGCAGCTCAAGAACGTCGTGCTGCAGACCAACAGCATCTACAACGGCTGGCGGTTCGAAGACGTCTGGCTGGAGCGGTAGGGAGCGTAAATGGGCCGGCCTCGATCCCTCCTTTCCTCCCCAGCGAAGCTGGGGATGGCGTGCGCTTTTGGCCGCGTAGCGGCCAAAACGCATGGGCGTCATACGCCGACGGAGGGGTCATGGGCGTCATCACTGCGGCTCATGACCCCTCCGTCCGCTTCGCGGACCAGGCGTTTTGGCCGCTTCACGGCCAAAAGCGCCACGCCCCACGCGAAGCGTGGGGAGGGGAAAGGCTACAGCTGAATGGGCTCCTACCTCGTCCGACGCTTCCTCCTGATGGCGCTGACCCTGTTCGGCATGTCGGTGCTGATCTTCGTCATGTTGCGCCTGGTGCCGGGCGACATTTCCGACATCCTTGTCGACGCGGCTGGCATCGCCGACGCCAAGGAGAAGGCCAAGATCGCCAAGGAGCTCGGCGTCGACAAGCCGATCGTCGAGCAATACGCGCAGTGGATCGGCGGGCTCTCGCGCGGCGATCTCGGCTTCGCCTACGTCTCCGAGAGGCCGGCGATCGAGGAGATCGCGCCACGCATCCCGATCAGCGGCAAGCTCGCCCTGCTGGCACTGTTCTTTGCCGTCGTCATCGGCGTGCCGTTCGGCGTCATCAGCGCGGTGCGCCAGAACACCGGGCTCGACTATTTCTTGCGCGTGCTCAGTCTCAGCGGCCTGTCGCTGCCGTCCTTCTGGCTCGGCCTGCTGGTGCTGATGGCGGCGGTGCACTGGTTCGGCCAGATCCCGATCTACACCAATGAGCCGCGCGGCTTCTTCGCCGAGGTCGGCCTGCTCGCCATCCCCGCCGCCGTGGTGGGCTTCCGCAGCTCGGCGCTGATCATGCGGCTGACGCGCTCCTCCATGCTCGAGGTGATGCGCCAGGACTACATCCGCACGGCGAGGTCCAAGGGCGCCTCGAACATCTCGGTGAACTACGACCATGCGCTGCGCAATGCGCTGCTGCCCGTGGTCACCATCATCGGCATCGAGGCGGCGTTCCTGGTGGGCGGCCTGATCGTCACCGAGACCGTGTTCAACATCCCGGGCGTGGCGCGCTTTCTCGTGGAAGCCATCCGCTGGCGCGACTATCCGATCGTGCAGAACCTGGTGATGCTGATCGCCTTCGTGGTCGTCACCGTCAATTTCCTGGTCGACATGGCCTACATGGTCCTTGACCCGCGCATCAAGTTCGGGGACTAGCATGGCCACCATCGACCATGATGCCGAACTCGCCCGCGCCGGCGCCAACATCACCGGCTGGCAGAGCCAGCTCGCCTTCCTGGCGCGGCGTTACCCGCTGGGCGCAATCGGCGCGATCATCGTCTCGGTCTTCGTCCTGACGGCGATCTTCGCCAACTTCATCGCTCCCATGGACCCGACGGCGACCGACGCCAAGGCCTCGCTGGCCGTGCCCGGCGGCAAGTTCTGGCTGGGCGCCGACTTCATGGGCCGCGACATGTTCAGCCGCATCGTCTTCGGCGCACGCATCTCGCTGGCCGTCGGCGCCGGCGCCACCCTGATCGGCGGCGTGCTGGGCGTCACCATCGGCCTGATGAGCGGCTATCTCGGGGGCGGCTTCGACCTCCTGATGCAGCGCCTGATGGACATCATGCAGTCGCTGCCGCTGCTGGTCATGGCGCTGGTCATGGCGGCGGCGCTCGGGCCCTCGCTCGAGAACACCATCATCGCCATCGCCATTCCGTTGGTGCCGAGCGTCGCCCGCGTCGTGCGCTCGAGCACGCTGTCGCTGCGCGAGCAGCCGTTCGTCGAGGCGGCACGCGCCGTCGGCATGGGCGAACTGCGCATCGCCGTCCGCCATGTGCTGCCCAACACGCTGGCGCCGCTGATCGTGCTGGCGACGGCGCAGCTCGGCTCGGCCATCCTGGTGGAGGCCTCCCTCTCGTTCCTCGGCCTCGGCATCCCCGAGCCTTATCCCTCGTGGGGCCGCATGCTGTCGGAGTCTGCCGCCGAGTATGTGCGCACCGCGCCCTGGCTGGTGATCTTCCCGGGCGTGGCCATCAGCATGACCGTGTTCGGGACCAACCTGTTAGGCGACGCCTTGCGCGACATCCTCGACCCCCGTCAGCGATCCTGAGGGACAGCGTTCATGAGTGCTCTTCTCGAGGTCGAGGACCTCGGCACCTGGTTCTACACGCGACAGGGCATCGTCAAGGCGGTCGACGGCGTCGACTTCCAGGTCGCGTCGGGCGAGACGCTGGCCATCGTGGGCGAATCGGGCTGCGGCAAGAGCATGACGGCGCTGTCGCTGATGCGGCTGATCCCCGACCCACCGGGCCGCATCGTGTCGGGTTCGGTGAAGCTCGGCGGCAAGGACCTGCTCAAGATCAGCGAACAAGAGATGCGCGGCGTGCGCGGCAACGAGATCTCCATGATCTTCCAGGAGCCGATGACGTCGCTCAACCCGGTCATGACCATCGGCAAGCAGATCGCCGAGGCGCTGATCCTGCACCGTGATATGGATCGAAAGGCCGCGCTGAAGCGCGCCGTCGAGATGCTCGACCTGGTGCGCATTCCCGAGCCGGCGCAGCGGGCCAAGGAATATCCGCATCAGCTGTCGGGCGGCATGCGCCAGCGCGCCATGATCGCCATGGCGCTCGCCTGCAATCCCAAGGTGCTGATTGCCGACGAGCCGACCACGGCGCTCGACGTCACCATCCAGGCACAGATCCTGGAGCTGATCCTCGAGCTGCAGCGCGAGTTTGGCGCCGCGGTGATCCTGATCACCCACGATCTCGGCGTCGTCGCCGAGACCGCGCGGCGAGTCATCGTCATGTATGCCGGCCGCAAGGTCGAGGAGGCCGAGGTCGGCGAGCTGTTCGCTCATCCGCTGCATCCCTATACCGTGGGCCTGCTGGCGTCGATTCCGCGACTCGACCTGATGCGCGGCGAGGCGGCGCGCAACACTGGTCGGCTGCAGGAGATCCCGGGCATCGTGCCGCCGTTGTTCGACCTGCCCGAGGGCTGCGCCTTCGCCCCGCGCTGCAATAAAGCCGACGACCTCTGCCGCCGCGAACGGCCGGTCTACGAGCAGAAGAGGGCAGGCCACTGGGCGGCCTGCTGGCATAGCGATGCGTAGCGCGTCTTGCTGGAGCGCGGACCTCCAAAGTCGCGGTAGACCGCGACTAGTCCGCTCATCATCGTCTTTGCCGGGAGCGCGCCACTCCAGTGGCGCATCATGTCCTGTTCCAACACCATATGAGCGGCACTGGAGTGGCGCGCTCCCGGCAATGAGCGGACCTGGGGACCCACGGTCCCAGAAGAAGACGGGCTCATGAGCCCTGCCGCCAACGTGCCGGTGCTCCAGGTCCAGGACCTCAAGAAGCACTTCCCGGTGAAGAAGGGCCTGCTGCGACGCACCGTTGGCCAAGTCTATGCCGTCGACGGCGTCAGCTTCTCGATCGGCGTCGGCGAGACGCTGGGGCTGGTGGGTGAGAGCGGCTGCGGCAAGACCACGGCCGGCCGCGCCGTGCTGCGCCTTATCGAGCCGACCTCGGGCTCGGTGCAGGTCGGCGGCACGGAGATCACCGGACTTTCCAAGGCGGAGATGCGGCCCTACCGGGCGCAGATGCAGATCATCTTCCAGGACCCGTTCTCCTCGCTCAATCCGCGCATGACGGCGGGCGAGATCGTGGGCGAGCCGCTGCTGGTGCACGGCGTCGCCAGCCGCAAGCAGCGCGAGGATCAGGTCGCCGCCCTGTTCGCGCGCGTCGGGCTCCGGCCCGCGCAGATGGCCAACTACCCGCACCAGTTCTCCGGCGGCCAGCGCCAGCGCATCGGCATTGCCCGCGCGCTGGCGCTTGGGCCCAAGCTGATCGTGGGCGACGAGCCGGTGTCGGCGCTCGACGTGTCGATCCAGGCGCAGGTCATCAACCTCTTGCAGGACCTGCAGCGCGAGCGCCAGCTCTCCTACCTGTTCATTTCGCACAACCTTGCGGTGGTCGAGCACATCAGCCACCAGATCGCGGTGATGTATCTTGGCCGCATCGTCGAATATGCCGACACGCGCTCGATCTTCACCCGGCCGCAGCATCCCTATACCGAGGCGCTGCTGTCGGCCGTGCCGGTGCCCGATCCCGCCATCCGCCGCAAGAAGTTGGTGCTGCAGGGCGACGTGCCGAGCCCGGTGAAGCCGCCGTCCGGCTGCCACTTCCACACGCGCTGCCCCTACGCCGTGGAGCGTTGCAGGATCGAATCGCCACCGCTTCGCGAAATCGCACCCGGGCATAAGGTCTCCTGCCACCTGCGTTGAAGGGAGCGCGGGCCTCTGGCCCGCTCATGAGCGGGCGGGACGCCCGCGCTCCCTTGATGATATGACTCTCGTGTTAACGAAGGCAGGAAACGTCATGGCCGAATGGGATTATGTGATCGTGGGCGGCGGCTCGGCGGGGTGCGTGCTGGCCAACCGGCTGACCGAGGATCCGACCGTCAAGGTCCTGCTGCTGGAGGCAGGGCCGGTCGACAAGTCGATGTGGATCGACATCCCGGCGGGCTTCACCAAGCTCCTGAACCATAAGACCTTCAACTGGAACTTCGAGATGGAGGCCGAGCAGGGCATGGCTGGCCGGCGCATCCCCTGCCCGCGCGGCAGGGCGCTCGGCGGCTCGAGCTCGATCAACGGCATGCTCTATGTGCGCGGCCAGCCGCTCGACTACGACACCTGGGGCCAGCTCGGCAATCGCGGCTGGTCGTACTCGCAGGTGCTGCCCTACTTCAAGAAGTCGGAGAACTACGAGCGCGGCGGCGACGACAGCCGCGGCAAGGGCGGCCCCTTGAACGTCGCCGACATGTGCGACACCCACGAGCTCTGCGATGCCTTCATCGATGCCGCCGTGGCGAGCGGCTATCCGAAGAACAAGGACTACAACAACGGCGACCAGGAAGGCTTCGGCTACTACCAGGTGACGATGAAGAACGGCAAACGCCAGTCGACGGCGCGCGCCTTCCTCGATCCCATCCGCAACCGGCCCAACCTCAAGATCGAGACCGATGCCCTGGTGCGGAACGTGATCCTCGACGGCAAGCGCTGTGTCGGCGTCGCCTACAGCGTGCACGGCATGCCGCTCGAGGCACGGGTCAATCGCGAGGTCATCGTGTCGTGCGGTTCGGTGCAGTCGCCGGGCGTACTGGAGCATTCCGGCATCGGTCAGCCCGAGCTGCTGCGCCAGTACGGCATCGAGGTTAAGCATGAGCTGAAGGGCGTCGGCGAGAATTACGGCGATCACTTCGCGCCGCGCATGAACTGGCGCGTCAAGCTGCCGATCACCCTGAACGAGCAGACGCGCGGGCTGAGGCTCGTGGGCGAGGTGCTGAAGTACTACGCGACCGGCCGCGGCGCGCTCGCGCTCACCGCCGGCGTCGTCTACGGCTTCGTGCGCACGCGGCCTGGCCTCGACTCGCCCGACATGCAGTTCCACATGGCCCATGCCAGCTACGACACCGCACAGAAGCGGCTGCTGGAGAGGGAGCCCGGCATGACGGTGGTGATCGGCCAGTGCCGGCCCGATTCGCGCGGCTCGATCCACATCAAGTCGGCGACGCCCGGCACCGAGCCTGCCATCCGGCCGAACTTCCTCAGTGCCCAGACCGACCGCGACACCACGGTCGCGGGCATGCAAATCGCCCGCAAGATCGTCTCGCACCCGTCGATGGATAAATACATCGCCTTCGAGAACAAGCCGGGCAAGGACGTGAACACCTACGACGAATGGCTCGACTACGCCCGGCGCAACGGCCAGACGACCTACCACGTCATCGGCACCTGCAAGATGGGCAGCGACCCCATGGCGGTGGTCGACGACCGGCTGCGGGTGCATGGAATCGCCGGCCTGCGGGTGATCGACGCCTCGATCATGCCGACGGTGCCCTCGGGCAACACCAATGCGCCCACGATCATGGTTGCCGAGAAGGGGGCGGACATGATCAAAGAGGACGCGAAGGCGGGGCTCAAGGCAGCCGCTTAAATCGGGGGATCGCGGTGAAACTGTTGACGTCGCTTCTGGCCCTGCTCGGGCTTTCGGTCGCGGTCGCGGCCTGCAACGCCACGAAGGACATTACCAACCCGTTGGGCTACCAGCCGGAGAGCAAGGAGAACCTGCTGGCCGATTCGGGCTTCAAGAAGCTCACCCTCAACACCCCGGCCAAGATCGCGGCGTTCAAGAAGATGCCGGCGCATCGCATCAGCAAGACGACCTTCAAGGGCAAGCCGGTCTACGTCTATCCCGACCAGAATGTCTGCGGCTGCCTCTATATCGGCGGCCCCACCGCCTACAACACCTTCATCAAGAAGGGCCGGGCGCAGATGATCGATACCCGCGTCAACCAGATGTACAACCAGGACGCCGACGATCCGTACAATCCGACGGCCGAGATGGCCCAGCTCGACTGGGGCGATGCCTGGGACGCTTCCGACGCGTATGACCTGTATTTGAACTGATCATCGGAGCGGACCTGGAGGTCCGCGCTCCGGCAAGAGGACCCGGGGCCCTGGGTCGTGCCTTGCGCTTGAAGTCTTATGTGTATAAATTACCTATTCTATACACATCGGTGGAACGGGGCGGGATGAGAACCAACATCGACATCGACGACGATTTGCTGGCGCGTGCCATGACCGCAGCGGGTTTGAGGACGAAGCGGGCCACCGTCGAGGAGGGCTTGCGTCTGCTGGTGCGGGTGAGCAAGCAGGCCAAGGCGTTGGCCGACATCGAAGGCCTCGGCTGGCAAGGCGATCTTGATCGGATGAGGCGGGGGCGGCAGCCAGGCGCCAAATGATCCTGGTCGACAGCTCGGTTTGGATCGCGCACCTGCGGGGTGCGACGACGCCTGCGACGACCAAGCTCAGAGCAGCTGCCGCACGGGAGCCGCTGCTGGTCGGTGATCTTATCCTGCTGGAGATCCTTCAGGGCGCCAGGAACGATGCGCATGCGGCTCGGATTGAACGCGCACTGCGGGAGTATGCGATCGTTTCATTGCTCGATGATCGCCTGGCCGCTCAAGCCGCTCGCAACTATCGTCGACTCCGCGACTTGGGCATCACGATCCGCAAGACTGCCGACATCATCATCGGCACGTTTTGCATTGAGTATCGTCACACATTGCTGCACGAGGATCGCGACTTCGAGCCGATGGTGAAGCATCTCGGCCTCAAGGCAGCTTAACGGCGAGAAGAGCGTATCTTGGTTTGAGCTAATAGCGGCGGAAGCGGTCGAAGCGCTTGCGGGCTTCGGCGATGCCGCGATGGATCTTCTCTTCGTCCGGGTTCGGCGGCCATATCAGTTTCGACAGCCACACGACGGCCGGCGTGCCGAGCACAAGCACGACAATCACGCCGACCGCCAGGGCCGTGTACATGGAGATCAGCCGCCCAGCAGCGCCGGCGCGGCCTTGACCTCGCGGCGTTCGACCTTCTTCACGATCTCGGTCAGCTTGGCGTGAGTTGGCGCGGGCACGCCGATGTAGGTGCCGCGGTCGGCGATGTAGCCGTTCATGAACTCGATCTCGGTGCGGCGGCCCTTGCGGATGTCCTGGGCCATCGACGGGCGCTGGATGTCGGCGCGCGGGTTGGGGTTGGTGTTGGAGCCCGGCCGCATGATGGCCTCGATCTCGTCGAGCGCGGCCTTGTCGCCTTCCGAGGCCTTGGCGAGCTTCTCGGGCTCGAGCTTGCCGATCTTCTCGATGTGGTAGCCCAGCGCCTGGCCGACGCGCACGGCCTCGCCGCCGAGCTTGATGGAGAAGCGGCGGATGGCGTCGTTGCGGTCGCAGTCCGAGCCGGTGAGGCCGGTCGCGGCCGAGACGCCGTTCTTCATGCCGTTCTGGCAGAGCTTGGACCAGCGCTCGCCCCACAGGTTGGTCGTGGTCTTGGCGCTGTCGATGCGGCCCACCATGTCGCGCAGCTCCTCGACGCGGCTGGTGATGCGGCCATGGACCTCGCCGACCCGGAACACCGTGTGCTTGTCGCCGCCCTTGGCGACGGTGCGGCGGATTCGCGCCGGCTCGAACATGTCGACCGAGATCAACGAGGCCACCATGCCCACCGTCTTGCCCCAGCCGACGACGCCCGCGATGCGCTCCTCGTTCAGGCAGTTCTGCAGCGACACGACGAAACCATCGGGCGCCAGGTACTGCTTGATCAGCGCCGTCGCCCATTCGGTGTCGTAGGATTTCATCGACACGAAGGCGATGTCGATCGGCTTCTGGCGCGACAGGTCCTGCATCTCGGTGAGATGCATGGTCTTGGCGTTCTTGACCGTGATCTTCTCCTCCGGCGTCACGCCGTCGAGCTCCAGTCCGTTCTTTCGGATGGTCTCTATGTTCTCCGGCCAGAAATCGATCAGGGTGACATCCTCGCCGGTATGGGCGAGCCAGCCGCCGACATAGCCACCCAATGCGCCGACGCCGACGACTGCAATCCGCTTGCCCATGGTTCCCTCCTCAAGCTGCCGGCAGTTTGGCGAGGAACGCCTCGACTGCCTGATTGAAACGCGCGGGCTGGTGCAGGTTGGCCGCGTGGCCCGCGTCGGGAATGATCATCTTGATCGCTCCCTTGATCTTGGCCGCCATGTAATCGGTGGCGGCAAGGAAGTGGGTGTCGTTGGCGCCGACCAGCACCAGGGTGGGCACGGCGACCTTGTCGAGCGACTGGATCACCCGGTCGTTCTCCTGGGCCAGCATGCCGCGCGCGGCGCGGACCAACCCGGTCGCATCTCGATGGCGCGTGAGCTTGACCTCGTCGCTGGAATTGAGAGCGGCGAGCCCGTTGGTCTCCAGATTGACGGCGCGCTGGTGCGCCGTCTCGTTCCATTTGGCGCGCGCCTCGTCCTTCTTGAAGCCGGGCCCGGTGTCGAACAGCATCAGCGCCGCCACGCGCTCGGGATGGCTGGCGGCAAAGGCGAGCGACATGTAGCCGCCGAGCGACAGTCCGGCGATCACGGCCTTCTTCGCTCCCACCGTGTCGAGCAGCGCCTCCATGTCGCCCACGGTCAGGGCTTCCGAGTAGAGCGCCTGGTCGGCCGGGTAGTCCGACTCGCCGTGTCCGCGCATATCCCACACGATCACCTGCCAGCGATCCTTCAAGGCGGCGATCTGACCGTCCCACATGCGCGCGGTCGAGCTGTAGCCGTGGCTGAGCAGCAAGGTCGGGCCCTGCCCATGGACCTCGTAGTGGATCTTCACTCCGTCGCGGTCGAGCTTCGGCATGCGTTCTCCCTAAAGCCTTCCTCCCCTTCGCGGGTCCCGCGAAGGGGAGGTGTCGCCGTCATACGGCGACGGAGGGGTCATGAGCCACAGCATGACGGTTGCCCATGACCCCTCCGCCCGCTGCGCGGGCACCTCCCCTGCGCGGACTCCGCGCAGGGGAGGGACGCGATTGGGGTGACGCCCTTTGTTCTTCATCAAGGCGCCACTCGGGGCTCGCGACGCGCGCGCTCGAGGTAGAGCTCGGCGTCTTCCGCCAGCATCAGGCGGTCCTTGACCAGGTCGTCGACGACGGCCTGCACCTTGGACACGTAGTCGGCGCCGCTGGCGTAGCGCTCGGCGATCGACGGGCGTGGATCGCCCACCGACTCGCGCGCCGCCTTGTCGGTCGCGAAGGGCAGGCAGGTGCCGTCGCGGTCGGCCAGTTCGCCCGCCGGATACGGCGGCTTGTACTCGTTCCAGCCCGAGTAGGTGGCCAGCGGCACGGCGATGTCGGGCAGGCGGACGCCGGCCACCTCGTTGCCGTCGGCGTCGACCTTGCAGACCAGCGTGCGATAGGTGCCGTACGCAGCGGGCAGGCGCACCCAGTCCACCGGCGGCGTCACCGCGTTGGTTCGCTTGACGACGGCGGCGGCCGGTACGGCCGGAAAGCCCGTCTTGTCGGCGTCGACCAGCGTGCCCGCTGCCAGGGTGGGCAGGCGGCTCGCCGGCGGCAGCTTGCCGGACACCACCCATTCGTCGAGTGCCACCAGGAGGGCGCGCACGGCCGGCATGGGATTGTGCGGATTGCGCGGATTGACGTTGGGCCCGGCATCGGTCGTCGCCCCGGCGCGTCCGCCGTGCTGGGTGCCTGCGATCATGTAGACGCGGCTGTTGTCGGGCAGTGTCACGTCCTGCCTGGCCAAAGGATCGGTGTGCAGCAGCGACGCGCCCTTCTGCCAGTACTCGGTCGAGGTGTTGGTCTCGATCAGCTTGGGGTTGGCGTCGTACTCAGGGAACAGCGACCCTTCCCGGTCGGTCAGGGGATCGAAGAGGGTCGCGGTCGAGAAGGGGAACGCATTCTCGGGGAAGTCGTGATCCTCGTGCTGGGTCGCCGTGCGCGCCGGCTGGCCGAACGGCGTGTTGAAAAAGATGCGGCCGATGCCGGCGATGTGCGAATGGATGCCGTCGAATACCCGGCGGCCCTGTTCGTCCTGGTTGAAGCCCTCGGAGACGTGATGGCGCAGATATCGCCCGGCCTGGGAGAAGCCGATGGCCAGCGCATGGGTGATCTTGCCGCCCGTAGCGGCGGTCGCTGCAGGGTCGTAGCGCAGCCAGCTCACGATGTCGCGCGTCGCGGCAAAGCCCAAGCCCTGCACCTTGGGGTTCTTGGCCTCGTAGTGGAATTCATAGAGGTGCCCCGGCAGGGGCTTGACGCCGCCCGTCAGCCGGATCGACCGCGAATCCACGAACGACCAGTCGCTACGGCGTAACTCGCGGCGCTCGTCGTCGGCGCGGGCGCGCACCGACAGCCGCGCCCACGGCTGCTCGAGGCCGGCGGCCTCGTAGGAAAGCTTGAAGACCTCGAGATTGCCGGCGCGCGTACCGGAAACGAACTCCTCGCGCACCATCTCGACGATCGGCTCGCCGTCGTTGGTGGCGACTGGTGCAGAGAGGCCAAGACCCATGTTGGCGCGCGGCGCATCGGGGTCCCAGCCCGACCAGACGATGGTGTAGCCGCGGCGCATCGGAAAGCCGTTGCCGACATCGGCCAGCGTCTTGGGATCGTTCACGCCCTGCGGGCCGTCGGCGATGTTGCCGAACAGCATCTTGCGCCCGCGGTTGTTGACTTCGTAGAGGATGCGCCCGCTGCCCTTGGCCGGGTCCTTGGGCCGCAGGATGAAGACATCGGCCGTGTACTCGACCTTGCCATTGGCGTTGGGCGGAGCCTTGTCGAGCAGGGCGATGCCCTTGTTGGCGGGATGCTGCGGATCGACCTCGCCGCGCGCCTTGCCGATCACACGCTCATAAGCGCCAACCTCGCCGAACGGTGCACCGTCGGCGAGGGGTTCAACACGTTCGATATCCAGCGAAACAAGCATTCAGACCTCTTACTGGACCGCGGGCCTCAATGTCGCGGTAAACCGCGACTAGCCCGCTCATGAATTCCGAGGCGGGCCTGGAGGCCCGCGGTCCGGCAAGACTACGCCTTCGCCTCTTCAGGGGGGAAGTTCAGCTCGACGCCGACACCGTCGGGATCATAGAGGAAGATCTGGGCGGCGCCGGTCCGCGGCACGACCTGCTCGCGGAACTTCACCTTCTTGGACTCGAGCCGCTTGCGCACGCCCGGCAGATCGGTCGCGGAGAAGGCGATGTGGTCGAACCGGCCGGTGTCGTCGAACTTCTTCTCGGTGCCGCGCACGATGATGCCTTCGCGCGGCTTGCGCGGGCCGAGCAGATGCACGGTCGGCACGCCGCCGGAATAGAGCCAGTAGCCGGGGAAGCCGAGCGGCGGGCGATCGCCGTTCTCCAGCCCCAGCACGTCGCAGTAGAAATCCTTGGTGCGTTCCAGGTCGGAAGGCTCGATGGTGAAATGCTGCAGGACGCCAAGCGGCATGATCGGTCTCCGGTGATGATCAGACGAAGGTGAGGTCGGCGTCGGCGCCCAGCATCCAGGCGCCCACCGTCTCGAAATGCGACAGCCGGCCTTGCAGTTGCTGGGTCACGGTGTGGATGTCGCGGAAGCGGCGCTCCAGCGGATGGTTCTCGAAGATCGCGGTTGCACCAGCCGCGTTGTAGGCGAAGTCGACCGCCTCGCGCGCCTTGTGGATGGCGTTGGTCGAGGCCATGCGGATGGCGATTCGGTGATCGACCATGAGGCCGGCGCCGGCCGAGATCTCCTTCCAGATCTCGGCGACCGACTGCAGCAGGAAGGCGCGCGCCGAGCGGATGCCGACCTCGGCCAGCGCGAGGTTGGTCTGGACCACGGCGTTGTCGCGCAAGGGACTCTTCTTGCCGCGCGGGATCTTGTTCCTGGCCACGTCGACGAAGCTGTCGAGGCTCGCCCGGGCGATGCCCAGCGCCACGCCGGCGAAGCCCACCTCGTAGCAGGTCATCGCCGACATGCGATAAAGCGGTCCGTTCTCGCGGCATTCGCTCGCACCCTCGCGGGTGATCACGGCGCGGGTGATCGAATGCTCGGCCGGCACGAAGTGGTCGGTGAGGGCGAACTGGTCGCTTGCCGTGCCGCGCAGACCGACCACGCTCCAGATGTCGGTCCATTCGACCTCGTCCGCGCGCACCAGCATGGTGCGCTCGAGCTGGTGGCCGTCCGGTCCCAGCCGCGGCAAGCCGTCGGCCTGCCAGATCGGGCAGGCGGCGCCGAGCCAGGTGGCGTGCCGACCGCCCGAGGCGAAGGCCCACACGCCGGTCACCTTGTAGCCGCCTTCGCATTCGATCGCCCGCACGCGCGGGCCCGGACCCCAGGCCAGCACCGCGCGCGGGTCGTCGCCGAAGATCTTGCGGGCCACCGCCGGATCGAGATAGGCGGCCGACATGGCGCAGCCGCCGGCCTGGCTCAGGCACCAGGCGGTGCTGGCGTCGCCCTTGGAGATCGCCTCGATCACATGGAAGAAGGTGACCGGGTCGGTCTCGAAGCCATCGAAGGAGCGCGGCAGCAGCAGGCGAAACAGTTTCGCCTCGTGCAGCTTGTCGAGCAGGGCGGGCGGCAGGCGGCGCTGGTCCTCGATCTCATCGGAGGCCGCCTCGACGATGGGCCGCAGCGCCTCGGCGCGCGAAACCAGCGCCGGATCTCCGGCAAGCTCCGCGGAAGACGGGATCAACGTGTCCAAAACATCGCTCTCCTGCGTTCAGTCGGCGGCGGCCAGCTCACGGTCGATCTGCTCGAGCGTCTTGCCCCTGGTCTCCAGCCCGAAGAAATAATAGACCACCCCGGCCATCAGGAACCAGCAGCCGAGATAGACGAAAGCCGTCGGAATCTCGGTCAGTGGTACGTCGGGTTTCAGATAGTTCTGCGAACCCACGATCAGGGCGAGCCCGACCGGGCCCAGGATCTTGCCGATGCCGCCGAAGCCATAGGCAGAGCCCATGCCCGAGGTCTTGAGATGCGAGGGCCAGATCTCCGCCGCGTAGGGACCGACGATGGCGAAGCCGCCGTCGACGAAGAACATGGCGGCGGCCAGGATCAGCCAGAAGGCCGACAGGCCGAACAGCGTGGCATTGTAGTTGTAGCCGGCGACGATGATCAGGACGCCGGCGCCGAAGCCCAGCAGGCCGCCGCAATTCCGCCGGCCGATCGCTTCGGAGAGCCATGAGAAGCTGAGGCGGCCGATGAAGCCCGTGACGGTGAGCAGGATCATCATCTTGGACGCTTCCTGCGGCGTCACCTTCAACAGCAGCACGAACAAGGAAGGTGCCCACAGGGCGATCCCGTAGGCGCCGGTCTGGGCGCCGGCATTGCCGAGCCACGACACCAGCAGGCTGCGCGGATACTTGAAGAGGTCGAACCAGTTGGTCTTCACCACCTTGGTTTCGTCTGCGCGGGGCAGTGGCAGGGTCTTGGGATCGACCTGCAGGGCCCAGGCCAGCGACTTGCGCGCCTCCTCGAGCCGGCCCTGGCGGGCCAGCCAGTGCGGCGATTCGGGCACCCACAGCCGCACCAGCAGGACGATGAGGGCGGGCAGCACGCCGATCGCGAACAGCAGCCGCCACTGGTCGGCGCCGAGGAAGGCGCCCAGCACCGCGCCCAGGCCGACGCCAATCGGGATGACGCAGGTCACCAGGCCGCCGACCCAGCCGCGCTTGGACGACGGCATGAACTCCTGCACCAACGGCAGGTCGACGCAATAGAGTCCGCCGACACCGAAGCCGACGAAGAAGCGCATGATGGTCAGGTAGACCCAGCCGTTGTCCGGCGTGAAGTAGAGCAGGCCGGTGGCGATCGAGAAGTTCAGCACCGTGCCGATGAACACCTTGCGGCGGCCGATGCGGTCGGCGATCCAGCCCCAGACATAGGCGCCGAGGATGGCGCCGATGCCCGAGCTCAGGAACACCATGGCGGTCTGCCCGAAGGTGAGCTTCCACGGCCCGATCAGGAAGGCGAACACGAACGCGATCAGGAAGAAGTCGAAGAATTCCAGCGCGTCGCCGATGATGGCGGCGGCGAGTATCTTCTTCTGGTTGCCGGTCAGAGTGGTCTGCCGGTCGAGAACGTCGAACATGGCATTTCCTCTTGGCGCTTTGTTTTTGCGCCTTTTCCCTGAGGTAAACGCTACGCCCTGGGGTCTGCCGGCGCCAAACCTTTGGCCGGTCGCGGTTTGCCTCTCGAAACGCGACCCTGCATTGCTGCGGTGCCTTTGCTGGACCACGCTGCGTTTCAGGGGCATCACCTCACCCTGAGGAGCGCACGCAATACAGGGGGAGACCGTCATGAACTGGACCGACCGCCGCCGGCGTTTTCGCGCGATCCTGTCGGGCGAGCGTTGCGTGCATCCCGGCTCGGTGTTCGATCCGATCTCCGCCCGCATCGCCGAGGACCTGGGCTTCGAGGTCGGCATGTTCGCGGGCTCGACGGCGTCGCTCACGGTGCTGGGCGCGCCCGACCTGATCGTGCTCACCCTCAGTGAATTCGCGGGCCAGGCCTATCGCATCAACCGCGCCGGAAACCCGCCGCTGATGGTCGATGCCGACCACGGCTACGGCAATGCGCTGAACGCCAAGCGCACGGTCGAGGAGCTGGAGACGGCGGGCGTCGGCGGCCTCAGCCTCGAGGATACCGACCTGCCGACGCCGTTCGGCACGGCCAAGCCGCGGCTCACCTCGATCGCCGAGGGCGTCGGCAAGATGAAGGCGGCGCTGGCGGGGCGCCAGGATCCGGCGCTCTGCATCGCCGGTCGCACCAGTGCGGTGCAAATTACCGGGCTCGACGACGCCATCGCCCGCGGCAAGGCCTATGAGGCGGCGGGCGTCGATGCGCTGTTCTTCGTCGGCGTGCGCACCCGGGCCGAGCTCGATGCGCTCTCGGCCGCGACGACCCTGCCGCTGATCCTGGGCGGCGTCTCGGGCGATCTCACCGATCTTGCCTATCTCAGCGCGCGGCGCGTGCGCATCGCGCTGCAGGGCCACCAGCCCTTCGCTGCTGCGGTCAAGGCCATCCACGACACGTTGCGCGCCCTGCGCGACGGCACGCCGCCCGGCAAGCTCACCGGCATCGCCGATGCCGAGCTGATGAAGCGCGTGACGCGTGATGCCGACTATACGAAGTGGACGAAGGAGTTTTTGTCCTAGGCCTGGAGACTCGGCCGCTGCTTCGACAGGGCATGGTCGAGTTCGGCGGCGTTGGGGCAGAAGGTGCGATATTCCTTCTCCTCGGTCCCGGCCAGCCAGTCACGGCACTTGCGCTTGTCCGCGCAGGTCGTGCAGGCCCAGGTCATGTCGCGCACCGTCTCGACAGGCAGTTGCCGGGTATCGACACCGAGCCGCGTGACCATCTGGTCGAGCAGTTCGCGCGAACCGGCACATCCGGCGATCAGGGGCGCAATCTGGGAGCGCATCAAACCGGCATCCGCCAGCACGGCATCGAGGGAGCCCATGGCCTCGAGCTGCACGAGTTCGCGCCGCAGCTGCCGGCGCCTGCGAAGGGTTTCAACGAAGCGATGAAGCGTTTGCTGGAGATTCTGGAGCGTTGTCATGGCCCTGGCCTCCTCTAACCGAGGATGGGCGCCGCGGCGACCGCTCGCTTTGATGCAGATCAAGCCGCGAGGCTATGACGTCAGCTTGGTGTGGGTGGCGACCGGATGGATGCGCAATCGTCGCGCCAGCGAGACGTTGGCGCGCGCCTCGAGCCCCAGCCAGGCGCGTAGCTGTGGCGACAGGCTGTCGATCGTCTCCGGCGACAGGCTGGCGTTCCAGTTCTGCTGCTGGCGGATGAACGAGCGCGAGTAGTAACCGAACAGCAGGGCGCGCTCGCGGTCCTTCGAGACATTGGCGCCGGAGGTGTGCCACAGCCGGCCGTCCATGACGACGAAGGAGCCGGCCGGGGCCTTGAACGGCACCATGCGGGTGCGTGCGTCCTGGGGCAGTTCCGAGGCGTATTTGATCTTGTGGCTGCCCGGCAGGTAGCGCGTGGCGCCGTTCTCCTCATCGACGTCGTTCAGGCACCAGATGACGTTGATGCTCCAGGGCTGCAGCCACGGCTCGGGCACGACGATGCCCTGGTCGGAATGCAACTCCATCGATTGGCTGCCGGGCAGCGCGATGTTGGCCGTGAAGTTCGAGATCAGGAAGTCCGAGGTCAGCAGCGCGGTCACGAACTCGATCGCCGTCGGGTGCTGGATCAGCTCACGGAAGATCGCGTCGCGTTCCAAGAGATAGAAGACGCGGACATTGTGCTCATTGGGGTCGAGCCCGATCTGCCGCGTCGGCACGCCGGCCCGCTCGTTGTTCTCGGCCGCCTGCCATAGCTTGGCGCGCACGCTCTCGGTCTCGGCCGGCGTCAGGATACCGGGAACGACGCAGCATCCGTCCTCGAGCAGTTGGCGCTTGGCAACCTCGAGATCCATTCGTTCCTCCTTTTCAGGCCGGCGATTTGCCGTTGACCAGGCCCAGTCCTTCCGTGCGGTAACCCAGCAGCACCAGCATGTCGTCGGAAGCGAACTGGCGGACGGCGGGATTGAGCGACAGGAACCAGTTCTCCTGCTGGCGATAGATCGGCCGCGTGTACCAGGCGAAGATGCCGGCGCGGCGGCTGTCCTTGGTGCGGTTATGTCCGGTCTTGTGCCAGACGCGGCTCTCCATGACGACGATCGATCCGGCGGGCGCCTCGAGGGCGACGCTCTCCGCCGTCGCCTCTTCGGCTGCGGGCTTGCGGTTCAGGCGATGGCTGCCCGGCACGATGCGCGTGGCGCCGTTCTCGTCGGTGAAGTCGTCGATGCACCAGGCGACGTTCGCGCCCTGCGGCCGGGCCGGCCACGGTTCGGGCACGAAGATCTGGTCGGCATGCAGGACCATCTCGCCGCCGCCCGGTCCGGTGATGTTGGCCGAGATGTTGCCCAGCAGCGCCGGCCAGCCGACGGTCGCCTTCACCAGCTCCAGCGCCAGCGGATCCTCGACCAGGTCGGCGAAGATCGGGTCGCGGCTCAGAAGGTTCCAGACACGCTGGTTGGTCTCGTCGTGCGCATAGTCGAGCCGGAACTTCTGCTCGCGGCCGCGCGCCCTGTCCTCGCTGGCCGCGCGGTAGAGCGCCTCGCGCACGCGCACGAGCCGCTCGGTGGGCAGCACCTCTGGCACGATGCAGAAGCCGAACGTCTCGATGTCGCTTGCCGCCTGCGCGGCATCCCGTGTCGGACTGGGCAGCATCGCTTCCTCCCGATCACGGGTGAGGTTAGAGAGGCGACGCCGCCCGCGCCATCCAGTCGTTTCGCCTGAAGAATGTCATCGGGTACGCCAGCGCCTTTCGATCTCGCCGACGGCCCGCTTCAGCGGCCGCAGATAGCGCCGGGCGGCGACCGCCGGAGTCATGGCGGAGCTGAAGAAGACAATGTTCAGGCTGCCCAGCACCGGGCCGGCGCCGCGGATCGGCAGCGCGATCGCACTGATGCCTTGCTCGCTTTCGCCGATCGACGAGGCGTAGCCATCCTTGCGCGTCCTGGCGAGGATGCGGCCGATGAAGCGTCGATCCTGCGCCAGCGCGGCGTCCTCGGGCACGAGGGACGCCGTGATGTCGAGCATCTCCTGGCGCAGCGCCGGCGTCGCCGCGCCCAGCATGGCGTAGCCCAGTGCGCTGCGGACCAGCGAGCGGCGGCGCCCGACCATGGATCGATGGATCGAGAACGGGCTGAACGAGTGCGTGCTCTCATGGATCATGGCGGAGCCCAGCTCGAACACCGCGAAGTCGCTGCTCCACGACACCTCGTCCAACAGGGCGAGCATTGGCCGGAGCGCCGCCTGGCTCGCGAGATCGCGGATCGAGGCACCCTCGCTCAGCATGCGGACCCGAGCGGTCAGGCCGAACAAGGCGGTCTCGGCGTCGAACGAGACGAAGCCGTCCTGTTGCAGCGTCTGCAGCAGGCGATAGCAGGTCGTCCGGTTAAGCCCGGTGCGGCCGGCAAGGTCGAGGGCGCTCGCTCGCCCGCTGACATTGAGCTCGCGGATCAACGCCAGGCCGCGCGACAATGATCTGACGGACCGATGCATGTTCTGGTGTTCGCACCGCGAACATTCCAGATTCGGCCATGGCCGCCAAGCGCCTTCTGCGGCCAACGTTGCGGTATCGACGGAGAGACTCATGCCCATCATGACCGGCAAGCAATATGTCGATTCCCTGCGCGACGGCCGCAGGCTGTTCATCGACGGCAAGGTCGTCTCCGACGTGACGGCCTATCCGCCGCTGCAGGGGGTGATCGGGACGATCGCGGCGCTCTATGACGATCAGCACGATCCGGCGCTGCGCGATATCCTGACCTATGCCTCACCGACGTCAGGGCAGAAGGTGAGCGCGACCTATCTCGAAGCGCGCACGCGCGCGGAGTTCGAGGCGCTCGCCGGCTGCTTCCACCTGCGGGCCAAGCGCACCTTCGGCCTGATGGGGCGATTGACCGACTTCATGTCGGCCTTCCTGGTCGATCTTTCCGTGGCGTTGAAGGCGCTGGGCAAGACCGAGGCGGCGGCGCGCGCGCAGGGGATGGTCGAGCTCTGCCGCGAGAACGACTTCCAGGTCACCCATGCGCTGATCGATCCGCAGTCCGACCGCTCGACGCAGGACGCGCCCTCGCAGGCGGTGCAGGTGGTGGAGCGGCGGCCCGACGGTGTCGTGGTCAGCGGCTGTCGCATGCTCTCGACCTTGGCGCCGGTCGCCAACGAGTGCTACGTCGGCCCCTACTATCCGCGCAAGTCGGGCGAAGAGAAATTCATGCTGGCCTTCCTCGTGCCGATGAACGCGCCCGGACTCACCATCCTGTGTCGCGAGAGTTTCCATCGCGGCGAGACGTCGTTCGACCGGCCGCTCAGCAGCCGGTTCGACGAGGGCGACGCCATCCTGATGTTCGACCGCGTGCTGGTGCCGCACGAGCGCATGATCGTCGACGGCGACATCGAGGCCTACAACGGCATGCTGACGGCGCGTCCGGGCTATACACCGCTGCAGGCGACCATCCGCTCGATCATGAAGCTGCGGTTCCTCGCTGGGGTGGCGACGGCGATCGCGCGCGCCAACGGCCGGGACAAGCTGCCGCGTTTCCAGGCGGCCATCGGCGAGCTGATCGCGCTGATCAGCGTCGCCGAAGGCGTCCGTGCCGGCGCCATCGCCGAGGGCTTGCGGCGCGCCGAGTCGTTCGCGCGGGGCGACTACAAGATCGAAGGCGACGGTCTTAGCGAGCCCAGGACGATCGGCGTCTGCGGCGGCGCCGCCATCAACTTCTTCTTTCCCTACGCCAACACCAAGGCGGCGGACGTGCTGCGGCTCGCCGCGGGCTCCGGCGTGCTCGCCATGACGGCGGCCGACTACGCCAATCCCGAGGTCGGCCCGTTGATGGACAAATGGCTGATCGGCCCCAACATCGACGCCAGGCGGCGGCTTGAGCTGATGAAGCTCGCCTGGGACATGACCGGCACCGAGTTCGGCTCGCGCGCCGGGCTCTACGAACGGCTCTATTCAGGCGATCCCGAGATCAACGCCCAGCGCTGGTTCCGCAGCGGCATCACCCGGGAATGCGAGGGACTGGTCGAGGAGCTGCTTAGTCGTAGCTAGTCTGCCGGCATCAGCGTCACCGCGACGCCATAGGAGTGCGAATCGCCGCCCAGGATGACGCCGCGCAGCGGGCTCACGTCGGAGAAATCGCGGCCCCAGGCGACGGCGACGTGGTCCTCCTTGGCGACAAGGTCGTTGGTGGGGTCGAGATGCACCCAGCCCGCCGGCTCGCCGCACCACACCGCGACCCAGGCGTGGCTGGCATCGGCGCCGCGCAGCGCAATCTCTTCCTTGGAATGGACGGTGCGGATGTAGCCCGACACGTAGGCCGCGGCGAGACCGTGTGCGCGCAGCGCCGCGATCTCGACATGGGCGAAGTCCTGGCAGACGCCGGCCTTGCCGGCGAAGACCTGGGCCAACGGCGTGCTGATGTCGGTGGCGCCGGGGTGGTACTCGAAGTCCTTCTTAATGCGCGAGGTGAGCTCGCGCGCGGCCTCGAGAATCGGCCGGCCGGGCTTCAACGAAACGGCGCCATAGGCCTTCAGTTCCTCGACGACCGGCACCAGCGGCGATTCGTGAACGAACTCGCTGGCTTCGACGGATACCGGAAAGCCGCCGCCATTCAACGCGTCGCGCACCTGCTCCCAGGGCGGCGTCGATGCGGCGGGCGGAGGATCGGGAAAGCGCACCTCGATCGAAGCGCGCACCTCGATGTCGAAACGATGATGCGGCTTGTCGAGGCGGTAGATGTCGATGTTGTTGCCGAAATGGTCGATGTGCTGCACCGCCAGCGCCGGGATCGGCTTGGTCTCGATGCTGATCGAGCTGACCTTCTGGCCAGGAAAGGCACGGGCGCGCAGGTGGGCGATGTGCTGCGCCGAATCGACCGTGCTGGCGTAGGTGTAGGTCGTGCGATGGGAGAGCAGGTACTTCATGCTCAAGCCGTCGAGGAGCCGACGGCCTGTGCCGCCGGCACATGGCTGAAATAGGCGCGGGTGATCGCCTCGGAGAGCGCGTCGAGCTTCTGGTCGGTATCGTTGGCGAGGTCGCGCAGCAGGGCGAGCGCCAGGCCCTCGTGACGCCACACCTGCTCGTCGCCCGCGAACTGGCGGACGGCGGCCGCGAGATCGGCATCGAGCGACGCGGGCAGGGCCGGCACGCGGACGCCCGAGGCGCGCGCCAGGTAGTCGAGATGGCCTTCGATGGCGCGCAGCTGGAAGGCGAGCGAGCGCGGGTTGCTGTCGTCGAGGATGACGAGGTCGAGCACCGGCGCGGGCTGCAGCTGGCCGAGATAGCGCGTGCGGTAGGTGATGGTGCTGTCGCAGAGCTCGAGCGCCACCCACATCGCGGCCTCCCAGTCGATGGGTGAGGCGGCAAATGGTCCGAGCGCACCGGTGGCCACGAACTGGGCGCGCTCCAGGCGCCGGCCGAGGTCGAGGAAGCGCCAGCCGGTGCCGCGCGTCATGTTCTCCTGGGCGAGGCCCGACAGGATGGCGACGAACTGCACGATCTCGTCCAGCGCCTTCAGCAGCGGATCGAGGTTGCCGCGCGCCATCATCAGGCGCTGGCGCACGTCGGCCATCACCGGGCCCGCCGCCGTGATCATGTCGACCGAGAAGCGCTCTCGCATCGAGCTGGTGAGGCGCTGGATGGAATCGAGCACCGTCATCAGGCCGCGATTGTCTGCGCCGACGCCGACCAGCCCCTGCTGGAAGGCGGCGTTCTCCGGCGCCGACAGCGCCGCCGCCTGGTCCATCAGGTTGGCCTGGCTGAGCAGCCGGCCGAGCAGGCGCAATTCGACGGCATCGCGCGGGCTCACCGCGCCGGTCGCCACCTTGGTCGCCGTGGTGCGCAGCAGTCGCGCGTCGCTGTCCAGCCGCTCGATGTAACGGCCGAGCCAGAACAGATTGTCGGCGACGCGGCTTTGCAGATCCGCGCCGCCGCGCTCGACGGCGAGCTGGTGGAAGCGCCGCGTCGAGGGCAGCTCGACATCGGCCGCGTCCTCGGCCAGCACCCAGACGTCCTTCAGCGTGCCGTTCAGCCGGTTGAGGGAGCGCAGGCAGGTGTCGCCCGCCGGTTCGCGCGCCAGGCCGCCCGGCAGCACGCGATAGCCGTCGCTCGCTCCGCTGCCCTGGGCGCTCACGAACACGCGCAGCACCATGGCGCCCGGGATCAGCCGGTTGCCGTCCCACTTGGGGCTGAGCGAGGGCGTCACCGGATACTGGGCGACGAAATCGCCCGGCCGCGTGCGGATGCGCTGCTCCAGCGCCTTGCGCTCGGCGGGCTCGAGCATGCCGACGATGATCGGCTCGCGATCGGCATCGAGGCAAGGCCGCACGATCATCCGGTCGAGATTGGCGAGAGCGAAGGTGAGCGCGGCGGGTTCGCCCAGCCACCATACGTCCAGCGAGGGCAGTTCGAGCGGCTGCCCCAGCAGCTTCTCGCTCAGCCGTTCGAGGAACGGCATCATCGCCGGCGTCTCGACCAGGCCCGAGCCCAGCGCGTTGGCAAGCGAGATCGCTCCGGTACGCGTCGTCTCGACCAGGCCGGTGACGCCGAGGGCGGAATCAGCACGCAATTCCAGCGGGTCGGCGAACGAGCTGTCGAGACGGCGCAGCAGGACATGGACGGGCCGCAGGCCAGCCAGGGTCTTGATCGAGACTTCGCCGTCGCGCGCCACCAGGTCGCCGCCTTCCACCAGCGGCACGCCCAGCACGCGCGACAGATAGACGTGCTCGAAATAGGTCGCCGACAGCGAGCCCGGCGTCAGCACCGCCATGTTGGGATGGGCCATGCCGGCCGGCGCCATGGCGAGCAGGGCGTCGTGCCAGCGGTCGACGAAGGGCCTGAGATGACGCACCGGGATGGAGCGGAACGCCTCGGGCAGGCTTCGCGCCAGCACGCGGCGCATCTCCAGCGCATAGCCGATGCCCGACGGTACTTCGGTGTGGTCCGCGAGCACGTGCCATTGACCGGTACTGAGGCGCACAAGGTCGACGGCGTAGTTGGCGAGGTAGCGGGTCGGCGGGTTGCCGTCGGTGACGCGGCAGGCCCGCAGGAAATGCCGGTTGGCATGGACGAGCATCGGCGGCAGCAGGCGTTCCTTCAGGAACGCCTGCGGGCCGTAGAGATCGGCCAGCACGCGATCGAGCAGCTGGGCGCGCTGGACGATACCGCTCTCGATCTGCGACCACTCGTCGGGCGTGATCACGAAGGGCAGCGGATCGAACAGCCAGCGCGCGGCGCCGCGATCGTCCAGCAGGTTGACCGTGGCGCCCGATTCCTCAAGCTGACGGCGCGCGCTTTCGACGCGATCGCTGAGCCCACCGGGCAGCGCGCGGATGACGCTTAGAATGCCCTGCCAGTGGTAGCGGATCGACTTCTGGCCGGTGACCAGCTCGTCATATGCGCTTGCCGGCGAGGATGAGAGGCCGCGCAACGACTCCATGGGCCCGCGAAAGAAGGACAAAAGGGGCCGCAGACTCGCATGGGGCGGCAATGGGGTCTAGCAGGCGACGGTCGGCGCTTGCGCTTCGCGGCCCAAGTGTTGCAATATTGCCTGCGATATCACCTTCGTTGGACATGAGGCTCGTCTTCGACACGGATGTGATGGTGGCGGCCATCCGAAGCGATGCTGGCGCTTCCCGGAGAGTGCTTCAGGCATTTCTCGAGCGGCAGCGGGGCCTCACGTTGCTGGCGTCGGTCCCATTGTTGTTCGAGTACGAGGCGGTGATGACCCGACCGGAGCACTTGAGAGCAGCCCGCTTGTCGCTAGCCGACGTTTCGGCATTACTCGATGCCGTCGCGGCCACTGCCGAGCCTGTGAGGTTGGCCTATCTGTGGCGACCGGCATTGCGCGATGTCGACGACGACATGGTGCTGGAAACGGCGGTCAATGGCGCCGCCGATGGGATTGTCACCTTCAACCGCCGTGATTTCGCTCCGGCGGCCGGGCAGTTTGGAGTTCGCGTCTTGTTGCCCGGCGAGGCTGTGAGGCATTGGGAGCAAGGGTCATGAGGAAGAGCAATTTTGCCTTGAGGCTTCAGCCGTCCCTGCTCGACGAGGCACGTAGGCTTGCCGAGGCGGAGGGTGTGGCTCTCAATCAGCTCATCAACGTCGCTGTTGCCGAAAAGGTGTCAGCGCTGCGGACTGAACAGTATCTCGCCGAACGCGCCGCCCGAGCTGATCTCCCCAAGGCCCTCGCGATCCTCAGACGAGCCGGTGTGGCCCGGCCACCGATGAAGGGGGACGAACTAATCCAGCCGAGGCGTCGGCGGCGCGCCAAATCCTGAAGTCTATGAAGCCCGCCTGAGATCCAGCGTCAGCGGGTGCTCGGGATTGTCGATCGGGCGCGGCTCGGGCGTCTCGCCGGGCGAGTGGCCGATCGGGAAGAAGCGTGCGCGGCGCCGGGCTTCGGCTTCGTTGGCATTGACCGGCATGCGGTCGTAGCTACGGCCGCCGGGATGGGCGACGTGGTAGCTGCAGCCGCCGAGCGAGCGGCCGCTCCAGGTGTCGTGGATGTCGAAGGTGAGCGGCGCATGGATGCCGATGGTGGGATGCAGAGCATTGGCCGGCTGCCAGGCGCGATAGCGCACGCCCGACACGAACTCGCCGACGGTGCCGGTGGCGCGCAGTGGCAGCCGCCAGCCGTTGCAGGCGATGACGTGCCGTTGCTCGTTGAGGCCCAGCGCTTTCACCTGCAGGCGCTCGACCGAGGAATCGACATAGCGCACCGTGCCGCCGCCGCCCGGTTCCTCGCCCAGCACGTGCCAGGGCTCGAGCGCATGTCGCAGCTCCAGCTCGATGCCGCGCTGCGCCACGTCGCCGATCTTGGGGAAGCGGAACTCGAAGTGCGGCGCGAACCAGTCGGGCGAGAAGCGATAGCCCGCCTCCGAAAGGTCGGCCAGCACGTCGGAGAAATCTTGCCAGACGAAGTGCGGCAGCATGAAGTCGTCGTGCAGCCGCGTGCCCCAGCGCGTCAGCGTGCGCTCATAGGGCCGGTCCCAGAACTTGGCCACAAGACCGCGCAGCAGCGCCTGCTGGGCCACGCTCATGCGCCAGTGCGGCGGCATCTCGAAGGCGCGCAGCTCCAGCAATCCGCGCCGGCCCGCCGCGGAATCGGGCGTGAACAGCTTGTCGATGCAGAACTCGGTGCGATGGGTGTTGCCCGTCGCATCGACTAGCAGGTTGCGGAAAATGCGGTCGACCAGCCAGGGCGGCGCCGGCTTGCCCGGCTCGATCTGGCGGAAGGCGATCTCGAGCTCGTGCAGGGCATCGTTGCGCGCCTCGTCGACGCGCGGATGCTGGCTGGTCGGGCCGATGAACAGGCCGGAGAACAGGTAGGAGAGCGACGGATGATTGATCCAGTAGCCGAGCAGGCTCTTCAACAGGTCGGGCCGGCGCAGCAGCGGCGATTCGGCCGCTGACGTTCCACCCAGGGTGACGTGATTGCCGCCGCCCGTGCCGGTGTGGCGGCCATCGATCATGAATTTCTGCGCGCCCAGTCGCGTGTTGCGAGCTTCCTCGTAGACGATCTCGGTCTTGTCGACGATCTCGCGCCAGTTGGCCGACGGGTGGATGTTGACCTCGATGACACCGGGATCGGGCGTGACGCTGAAATGCAGCAGGCGCGGATCGGAGCCGGGCGGCGGGTAACCCTCGATGAACACCGGCTGGCCAAGCTCCTCGGCGGTGTCCTCGACCGCCGTGACGAGGTCGAGATAGTCCTCGGTGCGCTCGGTCGGCGGCATGAAGACGAAGAGATGGCCGTCGCGCGGCTCGAAGGAAATCGCCGTTCGCACGATGTTTCCGGCCGACTGTCCGACGCCGGGACGCAGCCCGAGGTCGGGCGCCAGCGCCCGCCGCCACGCCTCGCGGCGGGCTTCGCCGTCGCCGTTGGTGTCGTTGCTGCGGCCCCGCTCCTGGCGCCGCAGCACCGGTGCGCGGCGGAAGGCTTCGAGCGGCGGCAGATCGGGATGCGACACCATGGGGTCGGGCTCGACCATGGAGTCGATGTCCGCCGGGGCCGCCCACGGCAGTGAATCGAGCGGCAGGCGATAGCCGAGCGGCGAATCGCCGGGGATCAGGTAGCACTTCTCGGTGCGCAGGAACCACGGCCCGCTGCGCCAGCGGCCACGACCGTTGTGTTCGCGCTGGATGGGCAGGACGGTACCGACGGCGCTCTCCAGTCCCTTCTCAAACACGCGCGCCAGCCGCTCGCGTTCCATTGGGTCCTTCACCTTGGCTTCGTCGACCGTGACGTTGCTCGGCAATCGCCGCTCGCGCCACAGGTAGTACCAGGTGTCCTCGAAGGCCCCGAAGAGATAGCCGGGGTCGAGCTGCAGGCGCTGGGCGAAGGCGAGGGCAAAGCGATGCGCCAGCTCCGGTGTGGCGCCGGTCGGCTTGTCTTCGAGCGCATAGAGGTGCTGGTCGCGCCAGATCGCCTCGCCGTCCTTGCGCCAGTGGCAGGTGAGCGCCCAGCGCGGCAGCTGTTCGCCGGGATACCATTTGCCCTGGCCGAAATGCAGCAGCGGGCCCGCGGCAAAGCGGTCGGCGAGCTTGCGGAACAGCACGCCCGCCTTGCGGCGCTTCTCCGGGCCGAGCGCCAGCGTGTTCCATTCCGCGCCATCCATGTCGTCGACCGACACGAAGGTCGGCTCGCCGCCCATGGTGAGCCTGAGGTCGTGCTTGCCGATATCGCGCTCGATCGTCTCGCCGACGTCGAGCAGGCCGGCCCATTGCTTGTCGTCGTAAGGCTTGGTGGTGCGCGGCGTCTCGCGCACGCGCGTCACCTTCATATCGTAGGGGGACTCGACCTTGCTTTCGTCGACGCCGCCTTCGATCGGCGCGGCGCTCGACGGCTCGGGCGTGCAGGCGAGCGGGATGTGGCC